>Ga0075421_100003371_pt1 | contig 19078 bp, 22 predicted proteins | sample SoiMetdeltSBSDD5_FD_75292 | JGI IMG/M metagenome (GOLD analysis project Ga0075421, IMG submission 75292) | Bulk soil microbial communities from a Populus tree surrounding site in Tennessee, USA - Soil MetaG P. deltoides SBSDD5 | ecosystem: Environmental > Terrestrial > Soil > Tree plantation... | reverse complement strand
ACCATTTTGCTCAAGGACGGCGACCCAATCAGCGGCTTGCTCATTAGCGAGAACGACAGCCGCGTGACGCTGCGCCGCCCAGGCGAACCGGAAGCTGTGCTTCCGCGCTCGCGCATCCGCGAAATCCGCGCGGATGGCAAATCCCTGATGCCGGACGGGCTTGAAGAAGGACTCACAGCACAGGATTTAGCGGACTTGCTGGCATTCCTGGCACGCTAGTCTTTTTCCACACCCGTGTTCCAGAAGGCGAAGACCTGGTCCAAAGGAGGGACATCGACCGGGCGTACGAGGCGGAACCCAAGAAACTGCGCGTCGGTGTGATACCAGATACTCTTGGGGAGCTGCGGGTCCTGAATTTTCCAAACCTTATCGGAAAAGAGGCGCGCGGCGCTGCGGAGTTTTTCAGGCGGGTCGTCCCATGAACCGCCGCGGGCCACGTGCGGATAGGGTGTGGTGGACTTGACGTGCGGATCGACTTGCATCGCGCTGGCGAATTGCTCGTAGGTGGGCACGTATTGATCGAAGCACCATTCCGCTACGTTGCCGTGCATGTCATAAAGGCCCCATGGATTTGGCTTCTTGCGGCCGACTTTCTGATATTTGAAATCGCTGTTCTTTTCGAACCACGCATAATCGCGCATTACCGACGCGTCATTGCCCCACGAGTAGGCGGTGGTCGTGCCGGCGCGGCAGGCATATTCCCATTCGGCCTCGGTGGGTAAGCGATAGAAGTGGCCGGTCTTGGCACTAAGCCATTGACAATATTTGACCGCCGAGTGGTGCGTCATGCTGATAGCAGGATATCCGTCTTTGCCCATTCCAAAGCTCATCTCAACGTACGGTTTGGTGGGGCGTGAAACGGCGTCGGAGACTTTGTCAACGTAAGGCTCGGTGGTGATGGTGTCCTTAAACTTGCGTTCCTGGTCGGCGAACATGAACAGTTCAAATTCATTCCATGTGACTTCGTGTTGGCCGATCCAGAAGGGGGACAGCTTCACTTTGTGCTGGGGGCCTTCGTCGGGCTTCCGGCCCGCCTCGGACGACGGGCTGCCCATCACGAACTCGCCACCGCGAATCGCAATCATGCCGTATGACACCTGAGTTCCAGGAATGGTGTTCGTGTAGGACTGGGTGGCAGAAGCCTTGGCTTTGCTGGTAATTAATTTATAAATATCGGCGGCGATTTGCTTCTCGTCACCACCGACTTCCTCGGCCTTTTTAGGGACGAGCGCCACGTCGTCCGGCCAGACGGCGCCTTGTTCGATCCAACTGCGAAGCAGGTCGATCTTTTCCCTTGGCATCGGGCCGCCCTTGTTCTTGGGCGGCATCAGGTCGTCGTCGTCCGGCCCCAGGGTAGTGCTGGTGTAAACCGGGCTTTTCTTGGGCTGGAATGCAACAATGTCCTTAAACGCATCGGATTTGTTGTCCAGTCGCAAATCGCCTTTGTCGTGGCCTTCGCGGTGGCACGCGACGCAGTTCAATTCGAGAATGGGCTTGATGTCCTTGACGAAATTAACGCGCGGGACCTGCTGCAGCGTGAGGTTATCCGGCCACTCCGCGCCTTGCTCAATCCAAAGCCGAAAACGTTCAGTCTGCTCTTTGGTGAGCGGATCGCCTTTGGGGGGCATGATGTCGTCGTGGCCTGGCGGCAAAACCGTGCTTGTATAAAGCGGACTCATCTGCGGCTTGCCCGGGACCAGTGCAGTGCCACCGTCGCCGCCTTTCACCGCTCCGGCGCGCGTGTCCAGGCGCAGGTCACCCTTGGGCTTCTCGGCGCCATGGCAACTCACGCATGTGGATTCGAGGATGGGTTTTACTTCGAGCAGAAAATCTACCTTATCGGCCGCGGCCGCGCTCAGCGCGCAAACGAGCGCGGTCGTGGTCACAAGTGCAACAGCAATTCTCATTGAGAGTTTGACGTAATTTGCGAGGCCGCATCACGGATTGTCGAGCAGATTAGGCATGGGCAAAAAACTCCATACGGGCGATTTAAAGTACTTGGCAATTCAATGGCTTATAGTAAATTCCGCCCTGCATAGCCGCACTGCCGTGCAGTGCGGTGAGAAATGGTAACAACTAAAGGGAAAATATGAAACTGTTCTCGTTAATACTGTTGGTTGCGTGCGTCGCGCTCGTCGGCTGCCAAAAGGCGGAAGACACGAGCACTGCGCCGGGCACTAACGCTCCCGCGACCAAGTAGTCGGGTGGAGCCATCATCCACGGGGTAAGTGAATTGTTGGAGTGGATGATTTCAGTGCACACATTTGGGCCGGCCATTATGAGCAAGAGTTTCATACTTTTGATTCTGGTGGCCGGCCTGTTTGTGGCCTGCAAGAAAAACCAGGACACGTCTTCCACAGCCGGCACGAATGCTTCGGCTGGGTCCGGCAATCCCGTCACCGCACCTGTAGATTATTTAGGTGCCGTCGCCAAGGCGAAGCATACCGCCGACGCGAAACTCGAAACGGCCTCCATCAACAAGGCGGTGCAATTATTTTACGCCCAGGAAGGGCGCTATCCGAAAACCCTCAACGAACTCGTGCGCCCGGAGTATCTGCCGCGTTTGCCGGATCCGCCTGTGGGAATGAAATACAGCTATAACCCCGCGACAGGCGAGGTCAAGGTCGTACCGCAATAGTCAGATCTTTGGCGCATCTGTGGGCTTGGCCGTGCTGTCTCTTACCACAATTTCGGCAGGCAGACGTTGAACTTCTGGCCGTTCGTTGCGGAGAAGCTTGGCCATCTGCTCCATAGCCGCGGCGCCAAGCCGGAGCTTGGGCTGGCGCACAGTCGTGAGCGGCACGCGGAAATGCTCGCTGACGAGGACATTTCCGAAACCGACGATTGAGACGTCGTCAGGAATTCGCAGACCTTGCTTGAGAAAGATCGTGGCGGCGCCGATCGCGACGAGATCGTTCACCGCTTGAACAGCCGTCGCGGAAGGACGCTCGTCCAGCAATTGCAACGCCGCCTTTTCGCCTTCTTCGATAGTGCTGCCTGCCGTGAAGATCAGCCGGTCGTCCCACTGGATGTTTTCTTCGCGTAGCGCCCGGCGATAACCATCGAGCCGTTCCTGCGAAGAAGGCGCAGCGGGTGGACCTGTGAAAAAGGCGATGCGGCGATGACCGAGCCCGATGAGATGTTTTGCGGCCATGTAGCTCGCCGAGACATCGTCGGTCTCGACGTTGGCAAATTTCGCGCAGAAGGGCGCGCGATGTCCCAGAAGCACGGTGGGGATGTTGCGGCGCAGCAACTCTTCGTAGATCGGAGCGCTCGGCTCCATGCGATACACTGGGGCGAGAAACAACCCATCGACGCGCCGCGCAAGCAGACGCCGAATGATCATTTCCTCGCGCTCCGGAATGTTCAGGGAGTGTCCCACGAGCAAATCGTATCCTCCCTCGTGGGCCTGGTCCTCAATGGCCATAACAATGCGAGCATAAACTGGATTCGTGGCGGCAGGAATCACGAGACCAAACAATTTGGTTCTCTTGTAACGCAAACCCTGCGCCACGCTGTCAGGCGTATAACCCATTTGCGCCGCCAATTGGCGAACGCGCAGTTTTGTCTTGGGGGAAATATCCGGCGTATCGCGCATGACCTTCGAAACGGTCATCACCGAAACACCCGCGCGATTTGCGATGTCTTTGAGGCGTATCATGTCAAACACTGGCTCCACGCCAGCTCAGTTTACGGCGCAGCGTATCAAAAAATGAGCTGCCAGCCAGATGCAGAAGGCGAATATTGTGGCGGCTGCGGCGCATGGTGATTTCGTCACCGGCGGACAACGTCGTGGGCGGCTGTCCATCGGCGCTCAGGATTGTTTCGACCCGACGCGACATGGCTTTCACCATGATCGTCGAATTCAAGCTCACGATGACCGATCGATTTGAAAGGGTGTGCGGACAAATCGGCGTGATCGCAAATACTTCGGCGTCCGGACTGATGACCGCGCCCCCGGCAGCGAGCGAATACGCCGTGGACCCTGTCGGCGAACACACAATCAGCCCGTCGCAGCGATAGCGCGTGAGCGATTCGCCGTTGACAGTGACGTCCAATTCGATCAACCGCGGCAGTGCACCGCGCGTCACGACGAAATCGTTCAAGGCAAGCTTGGTGAACGACGGTCCGATGGCCTCGATAAGTGCGCGCGTTTCGAGCTGCGTTTTGCCGGCCCAGATTTCTTCCAACGCGAGAGGTAATTGGTGCGCCTGCACGTCCGTGAGAAACCCAAGCGAGCCGGTATTGATGCCGACGATGGGCGTGTTGGACCCGGCGATCTCGCGCGCGACGCGGAGCATCGTGCCGTCGCCGCCGAAGACCATGAGCAAATCGGTCGAGGCGGCGAGCTTGGCGGTATCATTGTCCACCACCGCCGTGCGGCCGGATTTTTCGATCAATGCAATGGCCTGGCGGACCAGTTCCTGGGAAGTGTCCTTTTCGGGATTTGCCACCAGCCCGACGCGCGCGATTGTGTCAGCCAATTTTTTCAAGCAGCACCAAAAATTCTTTGTTGCCCGCCGGCCCGAGCAACGGTGATTGGGTGACGGCCACCCATCGCAATGGCAATTGCGTCGCCACGAATTCTTTCAATTCGCGCAGCACGCGTTCATGCACTGCCGGGTCGGTGATCACTCCGGCGCCTTTGTCAGCCTCGGCTTTCCCCGCTTCAAATTGCGGCTTGATCAATGCTACGATCTTACCGGAGGTTCGCAGCAAAGCAACGGCGGCGGGAAGGATTTTTTGTAGCGAAATGAACGAGCAATCCACAGTGATGATGTCGGCCGCTTCCGGAAAATGGGCTGGCCTCAACTCGCGCGCATTGGTTTTTTCCATCACGACCACGCGTGGATCGTTGCGCAACTTCCACGCTAGTTGCCCGGAACCGACATCCACGGCGTAAACTTTTCTGGCCCCGTGCTGGAGCAGACAATCAGTGAACCCGCCAGTCGAAGCACCAAGGTCTATGGCGACTTTGGCCTGCACATCCAGGTTGAAGCTGGCGAGCGCGTGCTCGAGCTTGTGGCCACCGCGGCTGGCATATTTTTCTGGCGCGTCGAGAGAAAGGGCATCGCGAGAGGAAACGGAATCGCTGGGCTTGCGGGCAGTCTGATCGTTAATCCGGACCTGGCCGGCCATGATGGCGCGCCGGGCCTTTTCGCGACTGTCGCAAAGCCCGCGCTCCACCAGCTCCTGGTCCAACCGTTTCATCGTGCTGCAACATAGCAAAGCTTCCCAGAGGACGCATCACCCGCTAAGCTGCGCGCGCACAATGTCTCCGACTGAAACGGCGCCCACTTCGATCCGGTCCGGCATAAAGAACCTGCGCTGGTGGATCGCGGGCCTGCTGGCGATTGCCACCGCCCTGAATTACCTGGACCGCCAGAGCTTTCCTGTGGTGGTGGGCGAAATCAAAAAAGAAATCCCCCTAAGTAATGAACAATACGCGGACCTTACGTCATTATTCCTGCTGGCGTACGCGATCATGTACGCCGGGGGTGGCCGCATATTGGATTGGGTTGGGACACGGCTCGGCTATGCGATCATGATCGTATGGTGGTCCGCGGCGAATTTCATGCTCGGCACCGTGAACAGCGTCTTTGGACTGGGACTCTTCCGATTTTTGCTCGGGCTTGGCGAAGGCGGCGGCTTTCCCGGATCGGGCAAAGCGGTCGCCGAATGGTTTCCCGCCAAAGAACGATCGCTGGCCTTCGGCATTTTTAATACGGGTTCCAGCGTCGGAGCCGTGATCGCGCCGCCGCTGATGGCTTGGATTGTGTCGGAGCTTGGTTGGCGTTGGGTGTTCTTTATTACTGGGAGTGTTGGTTTCGTCTGGGCCTTCATCTGGCTCAAGTTGTACCAGCCGCCCAACCGCAATCGCTTTATCACTGAAGAAGAGCGTGAATACATCAGCCGCTCCCTGGATGCGTCCACGCAGGCTGCGAAACCGATACCCTGGCTGCGGCTGTTCACTTACCGGCAGGTTTGGGGCCTGATGGCGGTAAAATTCCTGACCGATTCAATCTGGTATTTTTACATCTTTTGGCTGCCAAAGTATCTCGGCGACGTGCGGGGCCTGAACATCAAGGAAATCGGTTACTTCGCCTGGATTCCATTTGCCTTCGCAGGTTTAGGAAGCCTCAGCGGCGGCTGGCTCAGCACTTTTCTGATTCGACGAGGCGTGACTCTCGATGCTTCGCGGAAAATTGCTATTGGAATCAGTGCGTCCCTCATGCCCGTATCCCTGTTGATCACCCAATCGCCGCTCAGCTTCGCAATTATTTTTTTCAGCGCAGCCCTCTTCGCACATCAATTCTGGTCGGCAAACGTGCAAACCCTTCCCGCCGATATTTTTCCCGCGCGCATGGTCGGCTCCGTCGAGGGCTTGCTCGGCTGCGCCGGTTCCTTCGGCGGCATGCTCTTTGGTTTTCTCGTCGGAAAAATGATCGATCCGTACGGCTACGCCCCCGCTTTCATCATGGCCGGCATCTTCCATCCCATTGGCTTCATTCTGATCCTGACCACCGTCCGCCGCATCCAGCCGGCCACCGTTTAATTTTAATACATAGATTAATAACGGTCGGGGGCTGTTAGGCCAGGTCGAGGTAGTAAGCCCGGTCGCAGCGGCACGATTTGTGGGTGGGAGTGTACTCCTTGAAGCCGTTGCTCTCATAGAGGGCAATGGCGGTTTGCAGGACGTTGGCGGTCTCGAGAGTGATCCGGGTGAAGCCGAGCTTCTTTGCGCGCGTGAGGGCGTGCTCGAGCAAGCGCCGACCGTGGCCCTGCCCGCGGATCGATTTGTCCAAATACATTTTGCGGAGTTCGCAGGTGGATTTTGAAACGGGACACAAACCGATCGTGCCGACAATCTGGCCAGATGGAGCGACGAGCACGTCAAAAAGCCCGCCGGGACGAATGTAAGCAGCCTCGATGTCGCGGAGATCGGCGTCCGTGTGCGCGTCCGGCGAGAGGCCGAATTCGCGCAGGACGCTGAAGACAAGATGTTCGACCGCCGGTCGATCTTGATTGCTGGCCGAGCGCAATTCCATCACTTTAAGGCAACATAAGACGGCGGATGAAAGCAAGCGAGATGACTCGGCGCGCGGCGTTGAAAGCCGCGTGCGGCGTGGTGTTTGCCGCCAGTCAAAAGCTCGCCGGCGCCGAGGAGACCCGGCGTGGAATTGTGATGGGTGAGCCGAAGGCGGCGGAAGTCGGCAACAAGGTGCTGAAGGAAGGCGGCAACGCGATCGACGCGATTGTGGCGGGAGCCCTGGTGGGCGCCGTGCACGCGCCAAACCAGTACGGGATCGGCGGTTACGGAGGGCATTTGGTCGTGCGCATGGCGAATGGAAACATCAGGTGCATCGATTTCAATGGCACCGCACCCGCCGGCGCCCAGGTGGCGACGCTCGGATGGCTGGCCTCAGGCGTGCCAGGCATTCTGGCCGGATTGCAGATGGCGCTGGATCGCTTCGGGACTCGTCCGTTCAAGTCGCTCGTGCAACCTGCAATCGCATTGGCGGAGGAGGGTTTCCCAATACCCCAGGGATTATCCAACGCCATCCGCTCTCGCGAGAAAGATCTCAAGAAGGATCCTGCGTCGGCGCAAATTTATTTTCCCAAGGACAATGCGCTGCGGAATCCCGATCTCGCGCGAATGCTTAGGCGGCTCGCGTCCGAGAATTCTGTGCGAGCCTTTTACGAAGGTGAGATTGCCAGGCAAATCGCAGCGGCGTTTTCGAAGAACGGCGGGCTCGTTACTGAAAAGGATCTTGCTCAATACAAGGCCGTCGAGGCTCCGCCTATTCAAACCCAATGGAAAGATTTCACGATCTATACTGCACCCTTGCCCGCTGGTGGGATCACGGTGCTTCGCATGTTCGATGTTTTAAAGGAACTCCCGCCGGACCTCATCGATGAGCACGCCCTGCTAGAAACCATGCGCGTGGCCTGGCACGAACGTGTCACGAAGCTCGGCGACAAGGCTTCGCTCGATGCGCTGCCCCCGGCTGAACAGTTGGCCAGGCGCGTCAAAGCCGCGGTGGAAAGTGGCACGCGCGTGTCGCAAAGCACGATCTCGCAACCGCATCGTGGCACTATTCATCTGAACGCCGCCGACGCCGCCGGAAATGTGGTGGCGCTCACGTTGACGCATGGCAACACATTCGGCGCGTGCGTCACCGTTGAAGGACTCGGATTGACCCTCGGTCACGGGATGTCGCGCTTTGTCGACGAACCGAGACATCCCAACGCGCCCGCACCCGGCAAACGCCCCCTCACCAATATGTGCCCCACTCTAATCTTGCGTGACGGCAAACCGTTGCTGGCGCTCGGAGCAGCCGGCGGCCGGCTGATTGTGAATACGGTCTTTCATGTCGCCTGGAATTTCGTCGGCGGAAAGAATTTGCAGGAAGCCGTCCGCGCCCCGCGCTGGCATACCGAAGGCAATATCGATCTTGCCCTGGAAAAGACGTGGCCCGAACCGGTGCGCGCTCGCTTTCAAAAGCTGGGTTACGAAATCCGGCCCGGCGGAACGGCGATAGCGCGCGCAATCGCTCCCCGTGAAGGAGGAATTTGGGAGGCGGCCACACGGTAAAGACTTTCCTTTTCGTTCGGAGTATCATAAAAGGAAGTATGTCGTCGGAGTTTGACGATCATTCCGAGAACGATGGCCCAGGCTTGGATCGGGTGTTGTTTTGTTTCGCCGTGGAACAGGAGGCGAAATTCTTTTACCAGCCCGGGATGGAGAAAATCATCACCGGGATCGGGCGCGAAAACGCCGAACGGAGTTTGCACGCCCGACTAAAGCAGGAACCCTTTCAACTGGTGCTGAGCTGTGGTTTCGCCGGCGGCCTGAATCCTTATTTGTCCACGGGAATGGTCGTCTTTTCCGCAGACGAAGATGCCGGTTTGACGCCGCTCCTGCTGAGCGCGGGAGCGTGCCCCGTGAAGTTTTATTCCAGCGATCGCGTTGCGATTACGGTCGCTGAGAAACGAAAACTCTGGGAATCCACCGGCGCCGATGCAGTCGAAATGGAATCGTACATCATTCGTGCGATCTGCCGCGCGCATGGGATCCCCAGCGCCACGATCCGGGTGATCTCCGATGACGCGACCGAAAACCTGCCACTGGATTTCAACGCGTTGATGACCGCGGACCAACGGCTGAATTATCCGAAGTTGATGCTGACGCTGCTGACGTCCCCAATGAAAATCCCCGCCCTTTTGCGTCTGCAACGGCAAACCCAGTTGGCGGCGCGGAACCTCGCCGACGTTTTGAGCAAACTCATTCTTTCCTGCTGATTGCTGGACTGTTCTCAGGCGGGATCGACTTCAGTCTTTCGCTATAGGCCACCAATGCCGCCCCTGCCATGATGAGAAATACGCCGCTCCAGCGCATGGCGCTTACCTCTTCGTGGCGGATGTACTTGGCCGCGAGCGTCGTCAGCACAAATCCCAGCGAGGTAAGCGGCCAAACCAGGCTCACGTCGGCGTTCTTCAGCAGGTACAGAAGCGCCAGGAAGAAAATGGTTTCCATGAGCACTCCCGCCAGAAAATGCGGATTGGTCAGGCACCGTCCGGCGAAACGAAGCATCTCCGGCACGGTCCGCTCGGTGAGTTCGCCGGCCTGTTTCAGCCCCTGGCTCAGAAACACCACCCCAATCGCTTCCAGCACCAATGCGGCCAGCAGAATGATGATCAATTTTAACATATTTACAAATCCTGATAGCGGATCAAACGGATGCCAAGCCGTTCAACCGCCTCGCGAACGCGCGGGCTGGTCAGTGCTTCAAATTCGTGGCGAAATTGGTCCAGCGATGGATGCGAGTAAAGCTCGGAGTCGCCTTCCGGCAACAACGGCAGCAACTGATTCACGTACGCCTCGTCCACCGCGTGATTCTGCATCAGCCCAAAAACGAATTTCGGATGGCGAATCTGATCCCTGCGAAACGCGGGCCGCGCGCGTCGCGCGAGAATGTCATAGATCAGCGCATGAAGCACATTGCGGAAACGGCGCCCGCTGATATTGCGGACATTGATCCAGAGTGGCTCCCACGTGAGTCGCACATGAGCGAATTTCATGTCCCGCAGGCACTGCAAAAGAATCCCGATCACCGAAGGGTGCATGTGGAGATGATGGTGGCTGTTCACATGATCCATCGTGACGCCCGATGAGATGAATTTGTCCAGTTGCGCCCGAATCTGCGCTTTGAGGTGCGGGCGCAGGCTGGGCTTGAAAAAGAACCGAAATCCCGCGGCGATCGGACATTCGGACAGCGCCAGGTGCAAGCCCACGCCCAGCCGCGGATTGGCTTTCGCGAGTGCCACTGCTTCATCGAACGCGGGCTCATCCACCATCAGGCTCGCCGTGGTGAGGATGCCCTCTCGATGCGCGCGGATCACAGCCTGATTGATGCTGGACGAACGGCCAAAATCGTCCGCATTGACGACCAGGCGGCGTATGGAATTGCATTGGCTTGCTGCGGCCACGAAGCACCCTTTTACTTGCAGACCAGGCTAAAAACCAGAGCAAAGCTGGAGCGAGCAGGTTAATCCAACTGGCGCACTCGATAAAAGCCGCGCGTGGACTGCGGCGAATGCGTCCACGTGGTGGTGGTCGTGGTGGCTTGGAGTTCGGAGCTGACTGGCAGCCAGGCTGACGAGTTTAGCTGGGTAGCGTACTCCACCTGATAACGTTGTCCGGGATTGGAACGCCACGTCAACGCCATGTCACCGTTCTGAAATTGATAGCGCGTGAAACGGATCTCGGGGGACGCGCCTTTGAAAATGGAAAAGTAATCGTCGATCACGCCGGTTTCGCGCAGAAACCGCGCGTACAACGTGCCCCCGTCGATATCCAGAACCAGCGAACCGAGCCGCAAATAAGAAACGTACATGGCGGGATGATCCAGCGGCCCGCTGGTGATCTGACCGGAGCTCCCGGCCACCACGTAAACAGTTCCGCGATCGTCGCTTTGCTTGACATAAGCGCCGGTGTCGTCTTCACGGCCGCTGCCGTCGTTCATGATCATTGAACTCGTGAGGGTGCTTGAGTCGCCATAATGGCCTCGCAAGAGAAACGAGCGCTCATATCCGTGACTGTGTCCGCAGAGCACGAGATCCACTCCGAACGACTCGAGGATCGGCAGGACGTTCTCGCGCATCTCGATCAATTCGTCTTCCTCGTCAGAGTCGTGCGAGCCTTTCGAGTAGGGCGGATGGTGCCAGAAAGCGATCAACCACTCGTTCGTATTTGCGGCAAGATCCTCGCGCAGCCAGGCGCACATGACGTCGTTGCTCAAGCGGCTTGAAAACATCGAATCCAGGCAAACGAAATGAAGGTTGCCGTAATCGAACGAAAAGAAATTCTCCGTGCCTGACGGGACGCCGCCGGCCTCGCCCTCGGTAGGCACTGTGAAAATGCCGAAGTAGGCTTGCGAAGAGTCGTGATTTCCAATGGCAGGCCAGAGCACCGTCTGCCGCAGAAGGTCCGGATACATATTGAACACGGCGCGCTGGTATTCGGCGTCAGTCCCGGTCGTGTAAGCATTGTCCCCTAGCATGAGCCAGACGTCAGTGTAACGATTTCCCGTAAGCGCGCGATACTGCTCCCACACGGCGCGGGCATTCGCATTGGCAGTGCCGGAATCGCCGATGACCCAGATGCGCGTCGGCTTGCCCACTGTCGGCGAGGTTAGAACAAAGTAGTCCGGACCGGAAGCAAGCGTGTTGGTGGAGGAACCTACAGAATAATAATACTTTGTGTCTGGCTGCAGGCCGATAAGCCGCATTTCATGATTGGTCCGCGAGCCGCTAACGACGACCTCCTGATCGAGGTCGTCCGACGCCAATCCGTAACGCACCAGGCTGTCGGTTCGCGCCTGCGAACGCCAGCGCACCACGACACTCGTGGTCGAACCGGACATCAGGTAGGGCCCCCGCAGCAGGCCGGGCAATGCGGTGTTCGTAATTCCCACCAGGCGCGCATCGAAGACGAGGTCCCCATTGCTCGTAGAGGAATTATGCACTTCGGCAGCGAGAACGTTGGTTCCTTCGCGCAGGAGATTGCGATTTACATTCGTGCTGATGTAACTGGTTGCTTCGACACTGGTGCTCGCCGGCGTGGTATACGTGACCGTCCCAGGCAGATTGTTCTTAAAGACATTTGTGCCATTGAGAAAAACCTGGGCGCCATCGTCCCGCAAGACCCGCAGAGTCAGATTCGTGATCGTCGCGGCATTGGAAACGATAAACGTGTGTCGAAAATAATAAGTTATCCGCCCGGTGCGCGTTGTGCCGACAATTACGGGTTCGCCGAAGCCCAGAGGTGAAGCGCCGGTCAGCCACGCACTGTCGTCAAACGTGGGCGCACGCCAGGAGGTGCCTTGATTCGACCCATCGTCCAGAAAACGCCAGACGGCGCCGGTGCTGACCAGCTCCGCATTCGAGGCACAAACCAGAACCAACATTCCGATCCCGCCCAGCCAATGTCTGACAACCATATAAACCAGTGGCTGTAACAGCAAAAAGGATACACAAAACGGAGCGCGTTGGCAGCCGGTATTTCGCCCCAAAATCAGCCATCGGCATACAGCCGCTGCCCCGGAATTGGATTACGGAGAAACGGCTCTTGCCCTGTCGCCTGAAAGCGACCGATGAGGTCGCAGCACCCAACGTTGCGTGCGGCGTTCACCATGCGATTACGAGCGTTCGCCCGAGCCGCGGTCTTGCCAATCCCTCGGTCACAGTTGCCTCCTCATCCTCAGCCGACCTTTCCACCTGCTCTAAATTCGAGGCGGAACCGTCTCGTGAGCTCCACGGCCACACGTTCCACGGCGTCCGGCCCGAGAGGGCTGTGGATCGTAAACTGTTTACCCCCAGCCACGGTGATCTCTGTGCACTCGAAGAGCCGGCATATCTCTTCCTTAATGCGATCCGCTTCCGTTTCACTAAACGGCTCCTCCGCGCTTAAAATGTACAGATATTGGTGCATGCCTAAATTTACGCTTCTGCCAGTTCACCATCCAAGTAGGGTGCTCCTCCCGGCAGCTTCTGCCTCCGGTCTTTTCTTGCGAAGAATCGGTGCAATGCCGGTGTTATGAATATTTATGAATTTCACGAAGCTCCCCGGAACTAATTCGCACGATGCTAATCCGATGAAGTCCCTTTACTTTTCCTTCGTGAAAACCCTCGCCGGACCGCCCCGTTTTTGAATCATCTGTTTTTTCGCCGCGTCGAACTCAAAAGTAACTCTCCCGCCTAACAGTTGAAATTTATCCTCCGCCGTTGCTTCGAGCGGGGCAGCGCCTTGATTGCCCGGCTGAACGAAGAGCGTCGCACCTTCTCTCGTGATAGTAAATTTCGCGGGAACGTCAGGGCTCGAATAAACTCCGACGTATTTTTCCAGAACTTCCGGGCTGACCTCGATCGATTCGAAGGCGGGAATCTGAAACGGTTTATTGTGGTAGATGTCGATAACGCCGCTGACAATATCCTTTACCGGGTAAACCTTTGCGTTCGTAGTGTAGGCGACCGCCAGTTTTTCTTCCGGCTGGTAAGCCAGCCACGCTCCATAATTGTCGCCCCCGCCGGTGTGCCCGTAGAAGGTCTTGCCGGCGAACGTGAAGGGTTCCATTCCCAACCCGTCGCCGTCCCTTATCGTTTTCATCCGGTTGAGGCTCTCCTGAGAAATCAATTTCACGTCAAACAGCGCCTGGATGAATTTGGCCAGGTCGTTCGCTGTCGAAACAATCGCGCCCGCACTGAAGAGAATGCTTGGATGCGTTTCGGCCCCCTGTTTCCAGTCGCTGCCGGTATTAATATAGGTAAGAGCTTCGTCTTTGTTCATATCGATGCTTCCGGTCGCGACGTATGTATCCTTGAGGCCGATCTTTGAAGTGATTCTTTCCTCAAGGGCTTCCCCGTAGGATTTGCCGGTTAACTTTTCAATGATGAGACCTAAAACCTGATAGCCGGAGTTGCTGTAGGAATGCTTTGTGTCCGGTTCGAACTCAGGCGTGGCTTTGACGATAAGGGCGAGCATTTCATCCTTCGTCATTGGATCACTCGCGGTTTTTCCCAAACTGCGATCGCGCCTTACGTTAGGGATACCACTGCGATGCGAGAGGATTTGCACGATAGTAATTTTCTGGGCGTTCGAAATCTGCGGGAAGAATCTGTCGAGCGTATCAGTCAGCTTCAATTGTCCTTCCTCGACGAGCTGTAAGATCATCGTGGCGGTGAACATTTTTGTGATCGAACCGATCCGGAATTTGTTTGCCGCGGTCAAAGGTTTCCTTTCGGTTCCATTGATTTGGCTGTATCCGATGGCGCGTGCGTAAAGAACGTTGCCGTCTTTGGCGATGGTCAAGCTTCCCATCGCCTTGTTCTTTTCCGCGAGCCGGTCAAAGAACTGGTCGAGTTTGGCTTTATCCAGCGTCTGTCCATAGCCTGCGGTGAACGACGCCAGTGTCAGTAAAGTTGCAAATGATATTTTGATTTTCATCAAAGCCTTTCCGATTTTATGGCGATGGCCTTCTGCACCTGCTTTTGAAGAACAGCCGCAACGGCTGCAACTACGCTTGAAGCAAGCGTCATTATTAATCCCACCATTACAACGCCTGCTATGTCTTCTCCCGTTCCGGCGCTGAGAACCATGATCGCGGCGATTCCTGCCACCATTAGGATACCGGCTGTGATTGCCGAGTATTTTATATGCCTCAACGCTCTCACGGATAATTCCGTGAAAGCCTTATCCCCGTCTATGTAGCTTAACAGTTTGAATGTTTGGTACAGCCCGAAAAAAAATGGAATCGCGAGGACATACGCACCGCCTAAAAAGAAATATACCAGGTACGCGGTATCCGGTGTCTTTGCTGCTTCCCTGGCGAACATTCGAGGCAACGGAAAAATACAGACAGCCAGCGCTCCGATTGCGATCAGAGAAATTACAACCCTTAAGAATATTGTTGAGCCTCGATTCATAGAGCACCTGACAATCATTATTGCGTTCTCCCTGATAATTGCCGCGGATGTTTCAGAGAACGTCCAAAGAACGAGACAGAACAATCCGCCTCCGGCGCGCTCACGGCAGAGGTCATTGAAGGTTTGTTCCATGCCTTCGCCAAAGCGCTCGCGGTACGCCCTTGGATAGAAGCGAAGCAGCTTTGCGTACCAGTTTCGGTATCGCTGCATCGAAGGGTCAAACGCCATAGGCCAATGAGTTCCACGCAAATTGCTTCTTTTTAGCGATCGCCACGACCTCGCGGTATCGCTCCAATTCCGCCGCAAGCGTCGCTTGTCCCAATGCCGTGATTTTGTAGTAGATGCGACGCTCGTCGTCGATATCTGGGTCCACTCTCTTGTCGCTTTCCCGTATTAATCCGGCGTCTATCATGCGGCCGATCGATCCGTAGAGCGTTCCCGGTCCCATTTTCACTTTCCCTTCTGAATCCGACTCCACTTCCTTCATGATTCCATAGCCGTGCCGCTCTTGTGTCGAGAGGGCGAGAAGGATGTGAAGCACCGCCGGCGTCAGCGGCGTGTGTGATTTATCTTTCTGCACGCCTCGGACACTATATCCGTCGCGGATATATGTCAAGAACCACGATCCTTAAAAGCTGAAACAAGTTCAATGCCTCGGTTTTGATGCGTCTTTTGCGGTTGCCTCCCGTTCTAATCGGCGGCTACTATGCGTCAAAGATGAGTCACTGTGGGCACTATGAACCTTTGCCTCCAGGTAGTACTCACCACCGAGAACGCCGCAGCAGTTGCACAGCTTGCGGTCGATGCGGCGCGCAATGTTGATCATGTGGAGTTGATTACTGGCCCCAGCGAACGGCGCAATCGCATCAGCGTTCATTGATACCACACATGGGCCAAAGGCACGCAACATGAAATACAAACTCATCACACTGCTTACGGCGACGTTTGCGCTCGTGGGAGCCGCTGCCGAAAAAAGTCCCGCCCTTAAGTCGGACACTTATCCGCAGGACGGAGTCTGGAAACCCATTTCCGCCGCCCTCGCCGGAGCGAAAGTGCCAAAGCCAGCCTTGAATGCCATCTCGCTGCGGATTTCCGGCACGAACTACCAGGTTTCCGTCATGGGCGAAAGGCAGCCAGACAGGGGCACGCACGCGCTGGATGAAAGCACCACACCCAAACGCATCACCATCACGAGCACCAACGGCCCCAACAAGGGCCAGACCTTCCTGGCCATTTACGAGGTCAGGGACACCAACTCGCTCCGGGTTTGCTATGACCTGACGGGCACTGCTTTTCCGGCGAAGTTCGAGAGCACCCCCGAGACTGGTCATTATCTGGTGGAATACCGACGCAGCGGTGACCAGGCGGCGCCCAAGCCGACCGATGCCGCTGAAGACGCCAAACGGCAGAATGGCATCTGGAAGCCGGCTGGCGCAATGCTTGGCGGCGAAAAGTTGACCCGCGAACAGTTGAATAAAATCACGCTCACCATCAAGGATGGCGCTTACGAAGTGATCGTTGATGGCGAACCGCACGCTGACAAAGGAACCGTCTCACTCGACACCTCGGTGACTCCCAGGCGCATGAGCATCCGGAGCCTGGAAGGACCAAACAAAGGCAAGACTATCCTCGCCATCTACGAGATGGGCCAGATGGAAGCCGGCGCGGACACTTTCCGCATTTGCTATGACTTGTCCGGAAAGGCGTTCCCGGCAGAATTCAATAGCCCCAAGGGCTCGATGCACTACCTCGTCGGCTATCGTCGACAGAAGGGTTCGGCGCCAGTCGTTCCGGAACGTAAAAAGGAGGCACCCTGACTTCGGAAACCAACAAACACTTGGAGGACCTTCCGCCGGCCGCCGGTGGCGGATCACCTATTTTAAATCGTCAGCCACTCGATCATGCGCCGAGATACTCGACAGCCCGACCCTTGCGTCGGAGCGGTGGCTGCACAGAATTGCATCTCAGCCGATTTTGTCATCGACGCCAGGCTATCCGTAGGCTATTATCAGCTTATGAAAGTTGCAAGCCGTGCCCGCCGAGCTGGAAGGTTGCGCGATAGAAACGCTCGCTCAAACACGTACAATCTCAGCACAGCCAAAACATACCTCGGCCGCCTTGCGGATCAAGCGAGCAAAGGCGAAGCCGTTTACATCCTTCGCGGAAGCGAACGTTTTATTCTTCAGGCCGTCCCGGACATCGAACCTATTCCTATGCGGCCTGCCGGCTATTTTGAGTTCGATGCCGAGGATCGCAGCCTGGACAAGCGCTTCGCTAAGACGAGTGTGATCCCTCCGCTACGATCCGAATAGCCAGGTGTGAAGCAATGGGACATTTTCAGTTACGCGTTCCGGCAAGGAGACCATCCAGCGATCATTCTTTCGCCAGACGAGATCGCAGAAAACCCGGACATCGAGGAGGTCAATGTGCTTTTTGCCGCTACCCGCCGGCCGATCACGCATCCACCCAAACGCCACGAAGTCATGTTGGATGAAAGCGATGGGCTGGACTGGAAAACCGCCGTGCGTTGTCATCAGTTCGTTCTGGTGCGTAAAGCTGATCTTCGTAATCCCCGAGGCGCGGTATCTCAGGGACGCCGGCGCGAGATTGCCCGGAAAATCGTCGAGGTTTTCCGGTTGCCGATTGCATGATGTTGATATTTAACGTTGATTTATCGTTTTTCCCGCCTCATCACCGCGAACCCATATCGCTCGACTGAGTGGTTCGCCGACACAAACTCCCATCGCTCGGAGACAGCTTTGTTGATGGCGACCTCCAACGGGTCTTCACTTCCACCGCTAAGCACTTTGCCCACGACGATCTTGTATTCCCAGACTGTGCGAGCGTCGGTTGCAGCACCAACGGAAAGTACGATTGCAACTCCCAACAGCGCGCCGATTACCAGACTCTTGATGTTGATTTTGCTTTTCATGTCTATTGCCTTTCGTCTCTGATTTGACGCGGGGGAAGGAAAACCAGTGAAGTCGAGCAAGGAGAGGAATTGGGTCCACATCTAAAGGCGTGTTGCTCAAATCAATTTCATGGAAGGACGAGCTATGCGAGTCCCATTCACTTTATTCGAAACCAACGAAACTATGGGGACTCGCATAGCTCGTCCTTCCATGAGATTCCGCGTTCGTGTTTGGGCAACGCGCCCGTTAGTCTCTACACACGCATGGCATTCGAGCTGACAGTCGCGGGAACACATTCGATACCGGCGAACCTGAGCGAACTCTGGCCAGAGGCTTTGCGTCCGCATGGGATCGCCTGCGCAATTCATCCCGGATTCTCTCCCGGGACGTGGAAGGGTGGATTTCTTCCCTTTCGTGTGGATGCCATGCCTTCGACGCTGATTGGGACCGAGCTGAAAGCGCCTGCACTTTCTGGATTTGAAGTCAATTTCCGTGGCGATTCGGCTTTCTTTCGTTCGGCTATGGGGAGGACAAGCACGGAGTTCGCATTGCTGTGCTTGTGCGCTGCCGAGTTGGCCTGTATGACGGACGGCGTATACCGCGATCCCCAATCTGGGAAGGATCATCAAGGGGAGGACGCCAGAACTGCAGCGCTCGCGGAAATCAAAGGTTTGCTTGCGTGTGGCGGTCGTGGTTTGCTCACACAGCACCCTTTCAGCGCATGGACATAATCAGGCAAAAGGCTAGACCGACGGAGGCACCGAGCCCGACGGGAGCGTCGCGGAACCGCCGCGCATCCAAAAGCCACTTCGTATCAGTTCGGCTCGCACTTGCGTGTATGCTTTCCGCTTTCGCCCAGTCAACTCACGGCCAACCACTGGTGCTGAAGACTGAGACATTTGCCACCGATCCCGGCTGGGACGGCCGCAACAATCGCGCGACCGATCCAGGCCCCAGACAGATCGTCCAAAACTTTGGGTTCAATAGTTCCAGTAACAATGCCGGCGGATCGCCTGGCGAAATTGGCGGCTTCATTACACCGGCGGGCGAGCCGGCATTTTATGGGAAGGTCATTACGCCCGCGTCCTTCAACGATACACTTTCTGCTTCGGGCACCCTCAATGTGCCCCAGGGTGGTGGCCATACCCTGATCGGTTTCTTCAACGCCGACACCGCCAGCG
>Ga0075421_100003369_pt1 | contig 19083 bp, 15 predicted proteins | sample SoiMetdeltSBSDD5_FD_75292 | JGI IMG/M metagenome (GOLD analysis project Ga0075421, IMG submission 75292) | Bulk soil microbial communities from a Populus tree surrounding site in Tennessee, USA - Soil MetaG P. deltoides SBSDD5 | ecosystem: Environmental > Terrestrial > Soil > Tree plantation... | reverse complement strand
TCGATGGCGCCGTCCCCGTCGGTGTCGATCTCGCGGAACCCCAGACGGCAGTCGCGCTCGTCCATGTCGGCCTCAAGCAGCGCCATAAGCTCGGCGAACTCGGCGAACTGGATGCGGCCGTCGTTGTCGCTGTCGTTGAACTCGAAGTCTTCCCGCAACTCTTCGATCTGTTCCTGCGTCAGCTCTTCCACCACGGCGCTCCTGTTCAGTGGCGCCATTGCACCATCTCACGCCCGGTGGACGCAACGCGCGCGCGACCGGCCGCAGCCACGGAACCATCGCCCGGGACATTGCCCTAAACTAAAGACGGTGGTCACCGATCCGACAACGGCCGAGCCAGGGTCGGCACGCTTGCGTGCGGCGCTGTCGTCGATGCTGCTGCTGCTCGCGGCCTGCGTCGCCCCGCCGCCGTTTCAACGCGAGATTCCGCCGTCCGCCGTGCAGACCGCCACGACCGATGCGGCCGGCGCCGCGATTGCACGCGCCGCGCAGTCGCTGATCGGTTCACCCTATCGCTACGGTGGCGCGGGCCCGGACGCATTCGATTGCAGCGGGCTCGTGAGCTACGTGCATCGCCAGCTCGGCGTTCCGACGCCGCGCACGGCCGCGCAGCAGTACGCAAGCGCGACGGCGATACCACTCGCCGACCTGCTCCCCGGCGATCTCGTGTTCTTCCGGCTGAACGACGGCGCTGTCAGTCACGTCGGCGTCTACGTGGGCGACGGGCGGTTCGTGCACGCGCCGCAGTCGGGCGACCGGGTACGCGAGGCGGGGCTCGACGACGAGTACTTCAGAAATCGCTACGCCGGGGCCGGCCGGCTCTGGCAACCCGGAACAGCCGCTGCCGGCATCCACTGAGCGCCAAGAATTATCGAGACTGGCAACCAGGGCCGCAGGTAGCGGCGCTGTGGCCGGAGCCAGCCTCAGTCGCCCGCGCGCTTGCGGCCGTGCAGCATCGCGGCCACGAGATTCTCGCGATGCCGCACCGATGCGGCGATCACGCCGGCCACGTGCAGTCCGGCAAGCATCAACAGCAGATCCGCGAGCGTCGAATGCAGGGTCTCGACCCACTCGACACCCCAGAAGCGATCGGTGGTGTAGAGCCAGCCGGTCGCGCAGGTCGCAGCGGTGGTGGCGAGCAGCAGCACGATCATGTATCCGCCGAGCGGGTTGTGACCGATGTGTCGCGGCTCGCGACCGCCGGCGACGGCGCGGGCGTAGGCCCACGTCTCGGCGGGACTCCGCACGAAGCTTCCGAACCGCAGGTGTCCTGAGCCGGCGAAGCCCCACACGAGCCGCACCGCGACCACGGCGAGCGTCGCGTATCCCGTCCACTCGTGCCAGGTGCGCGCACCGGTGCGTGTCAGCCAGGCACCGACGAGCAACGCAACCAACAGCCAGTGGCCGACCCGGACGAACGGTCCCCAGACGCGGACGGTCGGCCGCGCAGCCACGTCCGCGGCCGCTCAGTGCTCTTTGGTCGGAACCGGCGCCAGGGTCTCGGGATGGAAGTACGCTTCGACACGCTTGCCTTGCTCATCGATCGCATAGACCTCGTAACAGCCGCCGTCGATCTTGATCCGGTTGACCTTCCAGCCCTTCTCGGTGAGCTGCTTCTCGAGCGTCGCCTGCGGCTGCCAGCCTTCCTGCGGCCCCGAATCGCAGGTCGCGAGCCCCGTGCCGAACGCGAGCGCCGGCGCCAGGGTGAGCGCCAGGCTGATCGCAGCGCCCGATGCGACCGGACGAATGACCGAAGTGAGCGAAGACAGGCAATGCCTCACGGGGTTTCTCCTCGTTGAAACGGGAACGCCGAAGGGGAGCCGCAGCCTACCACGGGGCGCCGGCGCGTCGTGACGGCACCCGCCCCGCCGGCGCATTCACAGCTGCGCCCGACGAATCGCAGGCCGCGAGGCGGCTGCCCTCGGGTCTCGACCAGGAGTTCTTCCGCGGTCGCTGCGCGGGCGCCCGGCGCGCCCGGTGCTCGGAACGTCGCGCGTCACTTGCCCAAGCGCGTCGGCGGGAACCTCCGCGGTGTTTTCCTCCGGCGTTGCGGAGGACAGGGCAGCATTCGCCAGGACGTCGGCCGGAGCCGACGCACCGGCCGGGACGCTGTCGATCGCCAACCGGTCGGACTCGGGTGGACCGGAGCGCCCGCTCGCCGGTGACGAGAGCAGGATCAGCTCGATGGTCCGCGGAGCGTGATCCTGCGGACCGCGGTCGATCAGCACGTGAGAGTGCGCCGACAGCACCCGCCGCAGGGCCTGTGCGACGTCCGTGCCTTCGAAGGAATCCGAAACCGTGATTCCGGATGGGTCGCCGTGCACTTCGATCCGCGCGAGACCACTGCGCTCGAGCGTCGCGATCAGCTCGCGCAGCGGCAGGCGCTCGGTGTGCAGGCTGAGACGTGCGTCTTCGATGCGCACGTTCGACACGTTGTCGTATTTCCTGCCCCGGTCGCGGAGGTCCGCGGCCCGCGCGTGGTTTGCCAGAGCGAGTCCCAGCCAGACCAGCGTCGCTGCGGCACGGATCCGGTTGGTCGTTCTCACGAGATGTCTCCTTGTGGCTAGAGGCTTCGAAGAGCTCATGCGCACTACGCGGCCGTTTCGGCTCATCGATGACCGAACACCGGAGATACGAGAAGAAGACGTGCCCGGCCTGGGCGCCGGGCACGTCGGTTGACGATCGATCGGTTACGGCCGTTCGATCAGGGGACGATCGCAAAGTCCCAGACGTCCCAACCTGCCGCCAGCGTGCCGTTCAGCTTGCTGGCCACCCCCGGAGTCGCGGGCTCGAGACCGAACAGGTCGAGGAACTCGCTGTCCTGAGCCGCCCGGTACACGATGCGTCCGCCGTCGGCCGAGTAGCGGAAGTCCCACATACCTTCGCCGGCCATCGCAGGATTGAGCTTCGTGGCGGTGCCCGGCGTCGCGAGGTCGACGTCGTAGAGCTCCCACACGTTCGAGCTGTCCTGATTCGCGGAGTAGGCCACGTGCTGCCCATCGGGCCGGATATGGAACATGTCGACGCCGTGGTACCACTCGCCGTCGTAGACCACTCCTCCCGCAACGATCGGCGCGTTGAGCTTCGTGGCAACGCCGGGTGCCGCGAGGTCCACGCGATACAGCTCGTTGCGATCCGCGACCTCCTGCTCGGCCTCGTAGACGATGAACGAGTCGTCCGGGCTGAAGTCGTAGCTCGCGCCGACGTTGCCGCCTTCGACCAGCGTCGGATTGAGCTTCGTTGAAACGCCCGGCGAGGCGAGCGACACGAGGAACAGCTCCTCGACCCCGTCCGTTTCCTGGTCGCCGCAGTACGCCACGCGAGTCGAGTCATGGCTGAACTCGAACCGGCAGATATCGCCCTCCGCCGTCATCGGGCCGTTGAGCCTGGCGCTCAGACCAGGAGTTGCGACCGGAACGGCGAACAGCTCCAGCCGCTCATCGACCGCCTGGTCGGCGATATATCCGACGTGGGTACCGTCCGGGCTGAACGAGAAGCCGGAGAACACCGAACCGCCGGCTACAAGCGGTTCATTGACGGTTGCGACCGAACCTGGGTTCGCGACATTGACCAGGAACAGCTCGTAGCTCTCGAGTGTGTGCGCATCGGCGCGATACACGACTTTGCTTCCGTCCGGGTTGATCCGGAAGTTCGTGACGTCGGCGTCCACGATCAGGGGTGCGTTGAGCTTGGTCGAAGAGCCGGGATTCGCCAGCTGCACCATGTAGAGCTCTTCTCGGTTCCCGATGTCCTGGTCGGCCGTGTACACCACAAAATTACTGTTCGGGCTGATCTCGAAGTCATCGACGTCCCGGTCGACGGTCAAAGGCGTGTTGAGCTTGGTCGAAGAGCCGGGATTCGCCAGCTGCACGACGTAAAGCTCGAATCGGTTGGCAGCGTCCTCGGACGCCGTGTACACGACGAACTCGCCGTTCGGGCTGACGGCGAAGTCATATACCCAGCCGCCCGAAACGAGGGGGCCGTTCAGCTTCACGGAACCCGTCGCGGTCTTCATGTAGAGCTCGCTGAGCTCGGGGTCAGACTGCCCGGTCAGGTAGACGAGCTCCGCTGCGCCGTTGCTGCCGGTGCCGCCGCTGCCCCCCGAACCGCCACTGCCGCCCGAGCCGCCGCTGCCGCCCGAACCGCCACTGCCACCCGAGCCGCCGCTGCCGCCCGAGCCGCCGCTGCCGCCCGAACCGCCGGTGCTGCCCGAACCGCCGGTGCCGGAGGCTGGGCCGGCGGAGCCGTCGCCGCCGCCACCGCAGCCGGTCAGCGCGGCGAGTGCGATGGCCGTGGCCAGCACGCTGCGCACGCCGAAGGCCAGTGTCCGCCGCGCGGACTTCGAATCAATTGACTGAATCATGTCTGCTTCTCCTAAGCTTTGAGTTGAGGGTTGGTCGGAATCAGGGCATCTGCCCCTTGCACGCTTCATGCGCAGGACCGCGGGGAATCGGCTCACGGCGCTTGCGACGGGCGGCAGGTCAGGACGGGGCGCCGCGCACGCACCAGGCACGGTGCGAGGCGCTCTTCGGGTGGCACCCAAAGCCACCGGAGCCAAACACCAAGTACGCCGAAGGGATCTCCGGGTGTGAAGTCGCAGTCCAGAACGCCTCCTGCTTCGCGCCCTCGAAGGGGTGCCCGGGTGGCAGTACCGATGCGTCCTGCAGGCTCGTGAGCTCATCTGCGTGGGCAGGCGCTCCTTGCGTGGCTGTATCCACCGCCCATGCGTAGAATTCGTCAGCTTTGGCTCATCCGCCGGATGAGGTGCGACTCGTGACGCTCGCGACGGAGCGCGCGCTGTTCGAGGCCTGTCTGTCGCTCCCTCCAACGGAGCGCACGGCGTGGCTCGTGGCCAACTGCCCGGACGCCGCCGAGCGCGGGCGTGTCGAGCAGCTGCTCGCGGCGCACGAGGCGGCCGAAGCGGGACACGGCTTTCCCGAGACCGTGCAACCGCCCGAGCCGATGCAACGCCGGATCGGTCCTTATCGCGTGCTGGAACGTGTCGGCGAGGGCGCGATCGGCGAGGTGTTCCTCGCCGAGCAGACGGCTCCCGTCGTGCGCCGGGTCGCGCTCAAGATCATCAAGCCGGGCATGGACACGCGCGAAGTAATCGCGCGCTTCGAGACCGAGCGGCAGACGCTCGCAATCATGAGCCATCCGGCGATCGCGCAGATCTTCGATGCCGGCACGACGGAGACCGGGCGGCCGTACTTCGTCATGGAGTATGTGCCGGGTGTCCCGCTCACCGAGTACTGCGATTCACGACAGCTCGATCTTGGCCGCCGCCTGGGGCTCTTTCTCGACATCTGCGACGGCGTCCAGCACGCCCATCACAAGGGCATCATTCACCGCGACCTGAAGCCGTCGAACCTGCTGGTGTGCGAGCGCGATGGGCACCCTGTGCCGAAGATCATCGACTTCGGCGTAGCCAAGGCGACCTCGCCGGGTCTGCAGCCGAGCGATGCGCATACGCGCATCGGGCACCTCGTCGGCACGCCGGAATACATGAGCCCGGAGCAGGCGCAGCTCTCCCCGCTCGACATCGACACGCGCACAGATGTCTATTCGCTCGGCGTCGTCCTTTACCAGCTCCTGGTGGGCTCACTGCCCTATCGCCTGACGGGCGACACCGCGACTCCCGCGCAGATCATGAACGAGCTGCTGGCGTGCGATATCCGCGCACCCAGCGAGACGCTGCGTCGCGACGCCGCGCGTGCCGCAGAGGCGGCGGCCCGGTGCGGGACCTCACCGCGTCACCTGATCAACGCCGTCCGCGGCGATCTCGACTGGATCGTGCTCAAGACGCTGGAGAAGGACCGTAACCGTCGCTATGCATCGGTGGCCGGGCTTGCCGCGGATGTGCACCGCCACCTGGCGAACGAAGCCGTGCTGGCAGGCCCGCCGTCCGCGGCGTACCGCCTGAAGAAATTCGTCGCACGTCACCGGGTGGGGGTCGCGGTGGCCGCGGGTCTCTTTGTCGCCGCCATCGCCTTCGGCGCGATCATGGCGTTGCAGGCGCGCGAGCTCGCGCGAGAGCGCGACGAGGCGCGCTTCCAGGCGGCGCGCGCCGAGGCCTCGAGTGAGTTCATGAGCTTGATGGTCGAACAGGTCGGGACGAGCGGGCAGCCCATGACGATGGTCGAGCTGGTCGACGCAGGCGTGGACTTGCTGGATCGCCAGTACCACGGCGACCCGAGGTTCGTCGGGCGCATGCTGCTGCAGATGTCGCGACGCTACGGGGATCTGCAGAACGCTGCCCGTCAGCAGGAGGTGCTGGCACGCGCGGAGTCGATCGCCCGATCACTGCAGGATGACGAACTCCTCGCGCACGTGAGTTGTGTGATGGTTGCGCCGCTGATCGACGGGAATTCCCTCGAGCAGGCGGCGAGCCGCCTGGAAGAGGCGAAACTGGCCGGCGCGCGCATTGCGCGTCCGCCAATCAAACTGCAGGTCGACTGCCTGCGGGCCGAAGCCGAGATCCTGCGCAACGGGCCAGATCCCCAGGCGGCGCGCGCTGTTCTGGAGAGAGCTCGAGCGCTCCAGGAGGGCTCGAGCTCCACTCGCAGCCTGGAATACGCCAATACGCTGTCAGACCTCAGCGGCCTGCACTTCGCCGCCGGCGAGTTCAAGGAGGCTCTGGAGCTGAACCGCTTGACGCGCGAGGCCTTCGAGCGCAGCGGCCGGGGCGGAACTCTCGGAATGGTCATCACGATCGCGAACCAGGGCCAGAATCACCTCCGGCTGGGCGAGGTCCAGCACGCCGAAGAACTGGGCCGTGAGGTACTCGACAGATTGCACGCGTTGCGGAAGAACCAACCGATCGCACCCGCTCAGAGCGTCGGCTACGCCATCACGCTCATCCGGCTGGATAGAGCTGCAGAGGCCGAACGACTCCTCAGCGATGCACTGGCACAGGCGCGAGCCGACGACAGCGATTTCTGGGCTGCATATGCGGCGTTTCATCACGGTCGTGCGTTGCTCGCGCTCGACAGACCCGCGGAGAGCGAAGCGGACTTTCTCGCAGCCGAGGCGCATTGGAATCTCGATCCCATGGGCAATCGAGCGCGGCTCGGGGATCTCGAGCGCTCCCGCGCGGAGCTCGATCTCGCGCTTGGTCACGGGGAACAGGCGCGCGCGAGAATCGCCGCGTTGCTCGCCGACCTGGGGTTTCCCGCCCGCCGCGACGGGCCTGTGTTGCCGCCGACGCTGCGCGCAGCGGCGCGAATCGAATTGTCGGCGGGATCAACCGCGACCGCTGAACGCTACGCGCGGGCGGCGGTCGAACTCGCTGAGGCTGTGGCCCGCGATCCCGCACAGAGCGCCGACGTCGGAGAGGCTTTGCTGCTGCTTGGTCTCGCTCAACGCGACGGGGGAGATCTGTCCGCCGCACGCCGGTCGTTTGAACGGGCGACCGTTTCACTGACCAACGGCCTTGGCGCGGAGCATCGACTGACGCGCGAGGCGCGGCACGCGATCGGCGGGCGCGCATGACGCCGCACGACGTTACCCGCCTGCTGGCTGCGGCTCGCGACGGCGAGCGCAATGCCCTCGACCAGCTCTACGCGGTCGTCTACGGTGAGCTGCGCGGAATGGCAGCGGCGCGACTGCGGCGCGAGCGGAGCGGTCATACGCTGCAACCGACCGCGCTCGTGAACGAGGTGTACCTGCGTCTTGATCCGGCGAGGGATTCGTGGGCGAATCGCCGGCACTTCTTCGGCGCGGCCTCGCAGGCGATGCGACGCATCCTGGTCGATCACGCGCGGCGGCGGCTCGCCGACAAGCGCGGCGCCGGCCTGGAACGCGTTACGTTCTCGGATCTCGACGTCGAGGCTCCGCAGGCGTCGGACGTCGATGTCGTTGCTCTCGATGACGCGCTCAAGGATCTGCAGAACGATGAGCCGCGGCTCGCCGAGGTCGTGACCTTGCGCGTCTTCGCCGGCATGAGCATCGAGCAGACGGCGGACGCTCTCGAGCTTTCGCCCGCGACTGTGAAGCGCGACTGGACCTTCGCGCGCGCGTGGCTGGCTGAACGCATGGGCGCCGCAGGATGAGAGCGGCGCGCGGACTCCTACGAACATCGGTCGGTTCGCGGGCACGAGGCCCGTGAGCCGGTGGAGGTGGCTCAGGTGACGCTCGCGACCGAGCGCGCGCTGTTTGAAGCCTGTTTTGCGCTCTCTGCGGCGGAGCGCGCGGCCTGGCTCGCGGTCAATTGTCCGGACGCCGGGCAGCGCGCCCGTGTCGAGCGTCTCCTGTGCGCGCACGACGAAGCCGAGGCGGGGCGCGGTCTGCCCTCCGGCGTCGCACCTCCCGAGCTGGCCGAGCTGCAGCTGGGCATGGATCGGCGGGTCGGCGCCTATCGGATCCTGGAGCGAATCGGCCAGGGGGCGATCGGCGAGGTCTATCTTGCCGAGCAGACCGCTCCCGTCGTGCGCCGCGTCGCTCTCAAGGTCATCAAGCTCGGGATGGACACTCGCGAGGTGATCGCCCGCTTCGAAGCGGAGCGGCAAACGCTCGCCATCATGAGCCATCCGAGCATCGCGCAGATCTACGATGCCGGCGTGACCGAGGGCGGGCGGCCGTACTTCGTCATGGAGCATGTGCCGGGGATCCCGCTCACCGAGTACTGCGAACGACATCGGTGCAGCCTGCGGTCACGGCTCGCGCTGTTTCTGGAGATCTGCGACGGTGTGCAGCACGCTCACCAGAAGGGCATCATCCACCGCGATCTTAAGCCCTCCAACCTGCTGGTCGCTGAGCGCGACGGGCGGCCGGTGCCGAAAATCATCGACTTCGGCGTGGCCAAGGCGACGTTGCCCGGGCTGCAGCCGAGTGACGCGCATACAGGCCTCGGCCACCTGATCGGGACGCCGGAGTACATGAGCCCCGAGCAGGCGCAGCTCTCGCCGCTCGACATCGACACGCGTTCGGACGTGTATTCGCTCGGCGTCGTGCTGTACCAGCTGCTGGTCGGGGCGCTGCCCTACCGACTCACCGGCGACACCGCCACCCCGGCACAGATCATGAACGAGCTCCTGGCGAGCGACATCCGTGCGCCGAGCGAGGTGCTGCGCCGCGAGCCCGAGCGCTCCGCGGCGATGGCGGCGCAGTGCGCGACTACGCCGCGCTCTCTGCTGCGCGCTGTGCGCGGGGATCTCGACTGGATCGTACTCAAGGCGCTCGAGAAGGATCGCAACCAACGCTACCCCTCTGTGTCCGGCTTTGCGGCGGACGTGCAGCGTCATCTCGCCAGCGAACCCGTCGTGGCCGGCCCACCCTCGGCGAGGTATCGCGTGGCAAAGTTCATCGGCCGGCACCGCGTGGGGGTGGCGGCTGCGGCGTCCCTGTTCATCGCCACCCTCGCGTTCGGTGCCGCGATGGCGTGGCAGGCTCGCGAGCTGGCGCGCGAGCGCGACGAGGCGCGCTTCCAGGCGGCGCGCGCCGAGGCCTCGAGCGAGTTCATGAGCCTGATGCTCGAGCAGGTCGGGTCAGGGGGCCGGCCGATGACCATGGTGGAGCTGCTCGACGTCGGTCTCGACATGCTCGATCGGCGCTACCAGGGCGACCCGCGCTTCGTGGCGAGCATGCTGCTGCAGATATCCCGGCGCTACCGCGAGCTGGACGAGACGATACGTCAGCGCGAAGTGCTCGCGCGGGCGGAGTCGATCGCGCGGTCGTTGCCGGACCACGAGCTTCTCGCCCAAGTGAATTGCCTGATGGTGTACGCGCTGATTCGGGGCAACGACCTCGCGGCGGCGCGCAGCCGCCTGGAGGAGGCGAAACGGGCCGTAGCGCGTTTCGCGGATCCGCCGCTCGCGCTGCAGGTCGACTGCCTGCGGGCCGAAGCGCAGATCCTCGGTCGCGGCCCCGACCGGGCCGCGGCGTTGCCGCTGCTCGAGCGTGCCCGCGGGCTGCTCGAGGACGCGGGTGCCATACGAGGGCTGGCGTATTCCTCGACGCTGGGCGAACTCGGCACCGTGTATTTCCTCTCCGGCAATCTCCGCAGGACGCTGGAGATCGACCAGCGCACCCGGGATGCGCTGGAGCGCAACGGCCGCGGCGGAACGATGAGCATGGTGCTCACCATCAGCAACCTCGGCCAGACCTACCTTCGGCTGGGCGAGGCGGTGCGGGCGGAGCAGCTGGGCCGCGAGGCGCGCGACCGGATCCGCGCGCTCAGAGCGCCGCATGCGTTGCCGCCCGGGACGAAGGCGGGCTACGCCATCACGCTGATCCGGCTCGGGCGGGTAGAGGAAGCGGAACGGCTGCTCGCCGAGGCCAAAACGCAGGCCCATACGGACGACAACCAGTTCTGGGTCGCGATCTCTGCCTTCCAGCGTGGCCGGGCGCTTGCCGCCCTTCGCCGCCATGATGAAAGCGAGTCCGAGTTCCGCGCCGCCGAGGCGATCTGGAGCAACGATTCCGCCGGCAACCGCGATCGCCTCGCGGAACTCGAGCGTTGCCGGGCCGACGTCGATCTGGCGCAAGGCCAGACCGACCGTGCACGGGCAAGGATCGCAGCCCTGCTGGCGGAGCTGCGATTTCCCGACCGACGCGACGGACCCGTGTTGCCTGCTGCGCTGCGATCGGCGGCAAGGATCGAGCTGGCCGGCGGGTCTGCCGCAGTTGCAGAACGCTACGCCCACGCGGCCGTCGAGCTCGCCCAGGCCGTGGCCCGCGATCCCGAACAGAGTGCGGACGTCGGCGAGGCCCTGCTCCTGCTCGGTTTGGCTCAGCGCGGTGCGGGAAACCTGTCCGCCGCGCGGCAGTCATTCCAGCGCGCGACGGTGTCGCTGGCCAACGGCCTGGGAACGGACCATCGCTTGACGCGTGACGCGCGAGCTGCGGCAGCTTGATCGACAGCGCGACCCGGGCGCCGGCGCGTCATAAGCGTTGCAGGGAATCTCAGCCGCTCGCCCACCAGACGGCGAACTCGTCGAAGGCAATCGCGCCGTCGTGATCCTTGTCGATCTCCGTGAAAGCGGCGCGGCAGTCGCGGTCGGTCAGCCCGAAATTGAGCGCGAGCAGCAGCTTCTCGAATTCCGTGTACACGATCCGGCCGTCGCCGTTCCCGTCGAAGGAAAAGAAGGTCTCGCGCAGCTCAGCGAACTGCTGCTGGCTCATCCCACGCACCAGCTGCTCGACCACGGACGGGTCGGCGAGCGTCGACACGTCGCCCAGCTGATCGTGCTCGTGCGCGGCGAGCTTGCGCAGGATGCGGCGCATGATTTTGCCGGAGCGCGTCTTGGGCAGCCCCGGCGCCCACTGCACGAAATCGGGGGTGGCGATCGGTCCGATTTCGCGGCGGACCCAGGCGATCAGCTCCTTGCGCAAGGTCTCAGTCGGCTCCGCATCGGCGATGAGCGTCACGTAGGCGTAGATCCCCTGGCCCTTGACCTCGTGCGGGCAGCCGACCACGGCGGCCTCCGCTACCTTCGGGTGCGCGACCAGCGCGCTTTCGACCTCTGCGGTACCGATGCGGTGCCCGGCGACGTTGAGCACGTCATCGACCCGCCCGGTGATCCAGTAATAGCCGTCCGCATCGCGGCGCGCGCCGTCGCCGGTGACGTAGCTTCCTGGGTAGGTCTTGAAGTACGTCTCGATGAAGCGCTGGTGATCGCCGAATACCGTGCGCATCTGCCCCGGCCAGCTGTCCTTGATCACAAGGTTGCCCTCGCAGGGGCCCTCGAGTTCCCGCCCTCCCCCGTCGACAATCGCGGGCTGCACGCCGAAGAACGGCAGCGTGGCGGATCCCGGCTTCTGATCGATCGCGCCCGGCAGAGGACTGATCATGATTCCGCCAGTCTCGGTCTGCCACCAGGTATCGACGATGGGGCAGCGGCCGTCGCCGACGACGCGGTGATACCACTCCCAGGCCTCGGGGTTGATCGGCTCGCCCACGGTGCCCAGGAGTCGCAGCGTCGCCCGCGAGGTCGCCTTTACCGGCGCCTCGCCGTCGCGCATCAGCGCGCGGATCGCGGTCGGCGCGGTGTAGAAGAGCGTCACCGAATGCTTGTCGACCACGCGCCAGAAACGGCTTACGTCAGGGTAGTTGGGCACGCCCTCGAACATCAGCGTCGTCGCGCCGTTTGCGAGCGGGCCGTAGACCACGTAGCTGTGCCCGGTCACCCAGCCGATGTCGGCGGTGCACCAGTAGACGTCGTCCTCGCGCAGGTCGAACACCGTCTCGTGGGTGAGCGAGGCGTAGACCAGGTAGCCGCCCGTAGTGTGCAGCACCCCCTTGGGCCGCCCGGTGGAGCCCGAGGTATAGAGGATGAAGAGCGGATCCTCCGCGTCCATGGTCTCGGGCTCGCAGGTCTCAGTCTGGGCGGCGAGCAGCTGGTCCCAGTCCGTATCGCGCGGCTGCCTCGGCAGCTTCGTGCCCACGTGCCTGAGCACCAGCACATGCCGGACGGACTCGGTGCCCGGCACCGCGAGCGCCTGGTCTACGTTCGCCTTGAGCGGGATGCGCTTGCCGCCGCGAACGCCCTCGTCCGCCGTGATCACCACGGTCGAGCCGCAGTCGGCGATCCGACCGGCGAGCGAATCCGGCGAGAATCCGCCGAAGACGACCGAATGAATGGCGCCGATACGCGCGCAGGCGAGCATCGCGACTGCGGCGTCGGGAATCATTGGCATGTAGATCGTGACCCGATCGCCCTTGCCGACACCGATCGACCGCAGCGCGTTGGCGGCCCGGCACACACGCGAATGAAGCTCGCGGTAGGTGATGCTCCTCGAGTTCTTCGGATCGTCGCCCTCGAAGATGATCGCGGTCTTGTCGCCCCGGTGCGCGAGTTGGCGGTCCAGGCAGTTGACTGAGACGTTGAGCTTGCCGTCCGCATACCAGCGGATGCGGAAGTCGTCGAGCGCGAAGCTCGTGTCCTTTATGCGGGTCGGCGACCGGGCCCACTGGAGGCGTCCGGCCACCCGCGCCCAGAACGTGTCCGGATCGGCGAGCGACTCGCGGTACATGCGCCGATAGTCATCGAGACGAACACGCGCGGCCTCGGCGAAGGCGGGAGACACCTTGTACAGATGGGACATCGGTCGATTCCTTGCCGGTCTCCGCCGGCGTTCAGTCGAGCGCGGCGCGAATACGCGCCGCGTGCTCCGCGAGGAGCTTCGGATCGGCCATGTCGCGGGCGTGGAAGCGCAGCTCCAGTCCCTCGCGACGCGGCACGACGTGGAAATGCACGTGGAACACGCTCTGCCCGGCGGCGCGGCCGTTGAGCTGCGCGATCAGGAGGCCCGGCGCATCGAACGCCTTCCTCACGGCGCGGGCCACGCGTTGCGTCGTCAGCACGACCGCCGAGAGCGCCTCCGGAGGCGTATCCAGGATGTTTTCGGCCTCGACCTTGGGGATGATGAGGGTGTGTCCGTCGGCCTGCGGCATCACGTCCATGAACGCGAGCGTGAGGTCGTCCTCGTAGACACGGTGAGACGGGATCTCGCCGCGCAGGATACGCGCGAAAATGTTGTTGCTGTCGTAGGCCATGGCGCCTGCCCCGATCGGGTCCTGTGCCGGAGTATAGCTACCCCCCGCGGCCGTTCCCGCGCCGCTACTGGGCGAACAGCCACTCGATGAGGGCCGCCTGCACAGCCTCTCCCGGGCCGTGCTCGACGCCCTGGTGATTGAGCATGATCACAGCGATATACGTGCGGCCGGACGCGGCGTTGACATAACCGGCGAGCGCGCTCACGTCGTCGAGGTTGCCCGTCTTCATCCGCAACCGGCCTTGCAGCTGGGGGGAGCGGAATCGGCGCTTCAGTGTGCCGTCGGTGGCGGACAGCGGCAGCGAGGCGGCGAACTCGGGCATGTACTGGCTCTGGTGCGCCGCTATCAGCACCTCGGCCAGACCCGCCGCCGTGATGCGCTCGTTGCGGGACAAGCCCGAGCCGTTCTCGAGCACGAGCCCCGGGATCGAGATTCCCTTGGTCGCGAGCCAGTCGTGCAGCGCCGCCTGGCCACCAAAAGTGGTCGCAGGACGGCCGGATTTTTCCGCGGCTATCGTGAGCAGCAGCGTGCGTGCCATCACGTTGCTCGAATGCTTGTTCACGAGCCGGATGATTTCTGCGAGCGTCAGCGACTCGTAGCTGTAGAGCAGCCGCGCATCCGGCGGCACGACACCCAGCTTCATCCCGCCGTCGAGCGTGCCGCCGGATTCCCGCCAGAGCGTCTTGAACGTTCCAAACGCAAAGTCCGGGGCGCGCATCACCGCACGCGTGAGCGAGAGCGGGCCGCAGCCGTCGGCGTAGCGGCCGGCGAGCTTGATACGGCTGCCGCTCGCGCCGTCCGGCATCGCGACCACCACGCCGCCGGAGCTGCGCCTGCAGGCGCCCTTGTAGAGCTGCACGTCGTTGTCGATCACGAGATTCGCGGGCGCGGGCTGCGTCATCGCGCGCACGCGGCGCGCGGCGGTGTCCGGCAGAACGCTGAGCGCGATGGTCTGGAAATTGACCAGCAACGCGTCCGGCAGGACGTTGTACGTGCGGAACGGCCGGTTGTCGAAGGTGCTGCGATCGTCCCCCTGCGGAGCGAAGAGCGTGTTGTCGATCGCGACGTCGCCGGCGATGCGGGCGACGCCGGTCTGCCGCAGGCCGTTGACGAACGACCACCAGCGCTCGCTGATCATGAACGGATCGCCGCCGCCCACCAGCCACAGATCGCCCTCGAGCACCTGGTTGGTGACCGGCCCGCTTGCGTAGGCGCGCGTGCGCCAGGTGTAGGCCGGGCCGAGGATCTCGAGCGCCGCATAAGTCGTGAGCACCTTCATCGTCGAGGCCGGGTTGCGCGGCACCTCGGAGTTGAGGCTCACGATCGGCTCGTCGCGCCCGACCTCGCGCACGTAGACGCTCAGATTCGTCTCGGGTATGCGGCCGCGGGTAAGCGCCCGTGTCACTTCCGGAGGAAGGTAGTCGCGATCCCGCGGCAGCGTTGGGAGCGCGGTCGACAAGAGCAGTGCGATTGCGGCTGCGCGGGTGTGTAGGCGCATTTCCCTGCGGTGCGGATCCGGGGCCTGCGAAACGCGGGATGATACGTGATTGGAAATTTCAGCTCAGAGCCGGCCCGTTCTTGGGTAATCTGCCTCGTCACCGATTGCGGGGACGGGCAGGTGCATGCGCAGGATCTGGAACACGGTGCTGAAAGGGCTGGTCGCGATCCTGCCGATCGGCCTCACGCTGTACGTCGTCTACTGGCTGGCCGTTGCGGCGGAACGGCTGTTCTCGCGGGTGATCAAGCTCCTTATCCCCGGCCAGTACTACTGGCCGGGGCTCGGTCTCGTCGCAGGCCTGCTGCTCCTATACGTGGTCGGTCTTGCCGTCAACGCCTACATCGTGCGCCGCGTGTTGCGCCTGGGCGACGATCTGCTCGCGCGGATACCGGTCGTCAAGACGATCTATGTCGCGACCCGCGACTTCATGCGCTTTCTGCCCACCTCTGGCAAGGGCAGCGACCTCAAGCGGGTGGTTCTGGTGCCGTTCGGCCCGGGAAAGGTGATCGGCTTCCTCACCTCGGAGAGCGGAACGCTGCTCGGCGACGCGCACGCACAGCAGGACATCGTCGCGGTCTACCTGCCCATGAGCTACATGGTGGGCGGCTACACCGTGTTCCTGCCGCGCGATGCGCTCGAGCCGACCGCGCTGAGCGTGGAAGCCGGGATGCGACTCGCGCTGATGGGTGGTGTGCAGAGCGAACGTCGTTGAGCGGTCAGCCGCGGTCGGTCTTGCGACGTCCGCGTTTCGGGCCGCCGCGCTTATCCATGCCGTTGTAACCGTCGACCGAGACGCCCATCTCGCTCGCGCGTCGCGGGCCCTTGCGACGATCGTCGTGGTGATCGTACCGACAGTTGCAGTGCTGCTGGTCGCAGGCCTTGAGCGGCAGTGACGGAGCCTCGCGCGACAGGAATCGCTTGCGGACGAGTCCCGCGGCGGCTGCGCAGGGCTGGTGGCCCGGGACGATGCTGACCGCGTGCCAGGGCCGGATCCGGCGCTTCGGCGCCTCCAGCTTGGTTTCTTCCGGTGCTGAAGTGCCGAACAGGTCCCTTGCGCGCTTGAGTACGCCGCTCATGCGCCAACGAGATAAACGATCCGGCGCAGGCGGTCTGTGCGCCAGATCACGAACGTGCCGGATGCGGCCTCAGTCGTGAATGCGGCGGCCGGGGCTTGACCGGGTTCGCCTTTCCGGGCCCGAATATGGCGCCTGCACGACCGCGTCACGGTTGTCGGAGATCCGCCGCCCGTACACGCGGCGATCGGCGTGATGCGCGTAGCGGCAGGTGCAGTTTGCGCAGGTGCAGTCCTTCAACGGCAGCCGCGGCGCTTCGCGCGACAGGAATCGGTAACCGGCGCGCGCTTTCGCGGCGTCGCAGGCCTGCGGCCCAGTTACGATCGACACCGCATGAAACTCCTGGTCGGAGTGCGGCCGCTCCCGTGGCACCGCAGGCGCGGTGTCCTTGCGTCCGAACCATGCGAACAGCCCCTTCCCTTGGTCGCGCATGCGAATTCCCCTTTCGCCGGCAGCTCGAGTTGAAAGCGTATGCCGGGCGCGGGATGGACTCAACAGTCCGGCATCGCCGGGCGGCGTCAAACTTGCCGAACACGCGCGGCAGGACCGAAACTGCCCGTCCGGCCGGTACTTAAGGCACCCGAATGGCCCACCCCAGGCGTCGCGGCGGGGTCCGCGAATTCGACTCGATTTACACCCATGGTTTCGTCCGGGTGGCGGTAGGTACGCCGCGGGTACGGGTCGCTTCGCCGGAGTTCAATGCCCGCGAGACCGCCGGCCTGGCGCGGCGCGCTGCCGCGGCGGGGGCGGTGCTCGCGCTCTTCCCGGAGCTCGGGATCTCGGCCTATTCCAACGAGGACCTGTTCCAGCAGGACGCCCTGCAGGACGCAACCCTCAAGGCGCTGGAGGAGCTGGCCGGGGCGACGCGCGATCTGCCTACGCTCCTGGTCGTCGGCATGCCGCTGCGCGCCGACGACCGGATGTTCAACTGCGCGGTCGTGCTGCAGCGCGGACGCATCCTGGGCGCGGTTCCGAAGTCCTATCTGCCGAACTACCGCGAGTTCTACGAGAAGCGGCAGTTCGCCTCGGCCGCACAGGCGATCTCGACCTCGGTGCGAGTCGCGGGGCAGGAGGTGCCGTTCGGCACGCAGTTGCTCTTTGCCGCGCGCAACTTCGACGGCTTCGTGCTGCACGTCGAGATCTGCGAAGACCTCTGGGTACCCTTGCCGCCGTCGACCTTCGCCGCGCTCGCCGGTGCTACGGTGCTCGCCAACCTGTCGGCCAGCGACATCACCCTCGGCAAGGCCGACTACCGCCGACTCATCTGCGCCGCGCAGTCGGCCAAGTGCGTCGCTGCGTACCTCTACTCGGCCGCAGGACCCGGTGAGTCCACCACCGACCTGGCCTGGGACGGCCAGGCGCTGGTGTACGAGAACGGCGAGCGCCTCGCTGAATCGCAGCGCTTTCCGCTCGATGGCGCGCTGATCACCGCGGACATCGACCTCGATCATCTCCGACAGGAGCGCACCCGGCTCACGAGCTTCGGCGACTGCGTGCAGCTCAATGCCTCGCGCCTGCGCGATTTCCGACGCATCGAGTTCGATCTCGAGTGGCCCCGCGGACGGGTGCCGCTCGGGCGGCGCATCGAGCGCTTCCCGTACGTGCCGGCCGACCCGGCACGTCGCGACGAGCGCTGCGCGGAGGTCTACGACATCCAGGTCGAGGGGCTGATGAAGCGGCTGGAGTCGACCGGCCTCAAGAAGGTCGTGATAGGCATCTCCGGCGGTCTCGACTCGACGCAGGCGGCCCTGGTTGCGGTGCGCGCGTTCGACCGGCTCGGGCTGCCACGCAGCAACGTGCTGGGCTATACGCTGCCGGGATTCGGCACGACGCGCCGTACCTATGACAACGCGCGCCGGCTCATGGCCGCGCTCGGCATCTCGGCCGCCGAGATCGACATCCGTCCGGCCGCCGAGCGGATGCTGAAGGACATCGGCCATCCGTTCGGGCGCGGCAAGCGCATCTACGACGTCACTTTCGAAAACGTCCAGGCAGGGGAGCGGACTTCGCACCTTTTCCGGCTGGCGAACCTGCATGGCGGCCTGGTGCTCGGCACCGGCGACCTGTCGGAGCTTGCCCTGGGGTTCACGACCTACGGCGTCGGCGACCACATGTCGCATTACAACGTGAACGCCTCGGTGCCAAAGACACTGATTCAGCACCTGATCCGCTGGCTGGTGCGCACACGACAGTTCGATGACGCAACGCTCGCCGTGCTGGACAGGATCGTCGCCACGCGGATCTCGCCCGAGCTCGTCCCCGGCGGAAGCGAGGCACCGGAGCAGTCGTCCGAAGACGTCGTCGGACCCTACGAGCTCCAGGACTTCAACCTCTACTACCTGAGTCGGTTCGGTTACCGGCCGAGCAAGGTCGCGTTCCTCGCCTGGAGCGCCTGGCAGGATCGCGACGCCGGCGTCTGGCCGGACACGGTGCCGGAGTCGGAGCGGCGCGAGTACGACTTGCCGACCCTGCGCCGCTGGCTCGAGGTCTTCCTGCTGCGGTTCTTCCAGACGAGCCAGTTCAAGCGCTCGGCCATGCCCAACGGGCCGAAGGTCGGGTCCGGAGGCTCACTGTCGCCGCGCAGCGACTGGCGGGCGCCGAGCGATTCCCCCGCAACGGTCTGGCTCGCCGAGCTCAGGAATAATGTGCCCGCGGGCCGTGGCGGTCGCCGACGCCGCTGAACGCGCGGGCCGGTACATCGCGGGTTGCAGCCGACTGGCCAGCGTGTTCTGCTTGAACCGTCCCATGGATGGTGCCGCAAGCTCTCGAGCCATGACTTCCCCGCGCATGCACGACCGTCGCAGAGAGCGAAGCGCCCGAGCGGTCGCATGCGCCGTTGCCGGCACGTGGCTGCTGGTGCAGGTGTCGGCCGCGCGCGGCGAGGAGCAGCCCGCCGCTGCCACCGAGGCCCCGACGGCGCCGGCAACGCCGACGCCGACCCCAACCCCGGCCCCGACACGGGGCGTCGGCGAGCACGAGTACGAGATTACCCCCGCGGAGACCGAGGCGGCGCGCGC
>Ga0075421_100003367_pt1 | contig 19095 bp, 14 predicted proteins | sample SoiMetdeltSBSDD5_FD_75292 | JGI IMG/M metagenome (GOLD analysis project Ga0075421, IMG submission 75292) | Bulk soil microbial communities from a Populus tree surrounding site in Tennessee, USA - Soil MetaG P. deltoides SBSDD5 | ecosystem: Environmental > Terrestrial > Soil > Tree plantation... | reverse complement strand
TCCCCGCGGGCGCGCCCGCGAGTCGGCTCGGCTACTCGATCGGCCGCTGGGAAGGCGGCACGCTCGTGATCGAGACCGCGCGTATCAACTCCCCGTACCTTGATGATGAGGGCACACCGATGAGTGCTCAGGCGCGCGTCGTCGAGCGCTACACCGTGAGCCAGGACGGCAGCCGTCTCGATTACACGGTTTCGGTCACCGACCCGCCCAACCTCGCCAAGCCGGCTATCTGGGATGCGCACTGGAGCTGGGTGCCGGGCACCGTGATCCGGCCCTTCGAGTGCGCGCTGAAATGATGGCTACCGGACTGTGAAGCGCTCTTCGTGGAGCACGGCGCCATCCGCGCTCCGCAGCTCGACTCGCCAGTCGCCGATGCGTTCACTGCTGATGGTGGTACGGCTGTAGGTGCGGTAACCGGCGCCGGGATTGGCCTGGATGCGGAGCTGCACTGCGTGGCGCAGGCGATCACCCTGATACCAGCGGTGCTCAATCCTGGTGGCCGTTGCGGATTTGACCTGCGTGTAAAAGAACAGCGGCCCGGGCGGAATCTGGCTGTCCGCCGCATCGCATCGCCATAGCTTGAGAGCGGTGCAGAGCTGCGCCGTGACCACCGTTGGCATCGCGGCCGCTCTTGCGGGCACGGTTGGCCTGGCGCCGACCGCGTCGGTCGCGCTGCGAGTGGGCTGAGTGGCCTTCGCGATCGGTTGCCGTGGCGCGATCGGTTCGGCCGGCGGAGGCGTTGGCCTCGGGGCCGGAGTCTCGCGCGCCGGAGGTATCACGGTCGCCGGAGGCGACCCGGCCTCCTCGGGCCCAGTGCCCCAGGGCCGGGCCATCATGAGAATGACGATCATCAGTGCAACCCCGCTCAACGCGCCAAGGGCGAGCGGGCGCACGGATCTCTTCCGAGGCATCACGTCCTGAGTTTTCGCCGACGGCGACGGCTCGCGCGCTAGCGCTGCAGGAGGCGCGGGCGCTTCCAGCCAGGCGGCGACCTCCGGTGGTGACGGCGGCAACTCCGCGGGCCGTCCGCGGGCCGCGCAGAAATCATGAAGGTTCTTGCTGCTCGTGGCGACGAACGGATGGTCCGGCGCCAGCGTCGCGGTCGCTACGCTGTAGGCGCGGCGAAAGTAGTGCTCGGCGTCGATCGGATTGTCCGCCATCTCACAGACGACACCGAGGTTGTTCAGGGTGTTGGCGAGGTCTGGATGGCAGGGGCCGAGCGTCTGCTCCTGGAGGGCGGCCGCCTCGCGCAAGAGCTCCTCGGCCGAGGCGTAGTCGCCGGCGGCCGCCGCCTGTTCGGCGTTTTCGATGATCGAGCGGGCTTCGCGCGGCTCCGGCATCCAATATCCAGACCAGGGATCCGACGGTCGTGAGGGGGGAGCCTGACCTCACGCGGATCACGAACTGCGGCCAATTGTAAAGCAAGGTTCGCGGAATCGGGGCCTGGAAGTTGAGTTACTCCTCCGCCATATACCCGTAGCGGTAGTCACGCGGCGGTGAGAATGTCTCCTTGATCGTCCGCGCGCTGACCCAGCGCAGCAGGTTCATCTTCGACCCCGCCTTGTCGTTGGTCCCCGATCCGCGCGCGCCGCCGAATGGCTGCTGCCCGACCACCGCTCCGGTCGGTTTGTCGTTGACGTAGAAATTCCCGGCGGCGTTTCGCAGCATCGCCGACGCCTGATCGATCGCCGCGCGATCCTGGCTGAAGACGGCTCCGGTCAACGCGTACGGCGACGTCTGGTCGATCAACCGCAGCGTATCGGTCCACTTCTCGTCCCGATATACGTAGGTCGTGACCACGGGCCCGAAAATTTCCTCCCGCATCAGCCGGTAAGTCGGATCGATCGTCTGAACGAGCGTCGGCTCGACGAAGAAGCCGCGTTCGTCGGTTGCGCCGCCCCCCTTCAGGATGGTCGCGTTCCGCCTCGCGTCGTCTATGTAGCCGGTAATCTTGACGAAGGCCTTGCGGTCGATGACGGCGCCGACGAAGTTCCTGAAATCGCGGACGTCGCCCATCTTCATTTCCTGCATCATCGAGACGACCCGGTCGCGGACGCTGGTCCAGAGCGATTCAGGCACATAGATCCGGCTCGCGGCGGAGCACTTCTGTCCCTGATACTCGAAGCCGCCGCGCGCGATGGCGACCGCCAGTTCGTCAACCGAGGCGGATGGATGCGCAACGATGAAGTCCTTGCCGCCTGTCTCGCCAACCAGGCGCGGATAGCTTCGATAACGCCCGATGTTGTCGCCGGCCTTCTTCCACATGCCGTGGAAGACCTGCGTGCTGCCCGTAAAGTGAACGCCGCCAAGATCCGGCGAATCGAGCAGGGTGCTGGAAATCTGCACAGGATCACCGGGCACGAAGTTGATGACGCCTGGCGGAAGGCCAGCGGCTTCGAGCAGCCGCATGATGTAGTAGCCGCTGAGGACGGCGCTCGCCGCCGGCTTCCAGACGACGGTGTTCCCCATCAGCGCCGGAGCCGTCGGCAGGTTGCCGGCAATCGACGTGAAGTTGAACGGCGTCACCGCGTAGACAAACCCCTCGAGCGGCCGGTACTCCAGGCGGTTCCACATGCCGTGTGAGCTGATCGGCTGTTCCGCGTACAGCTCCTCGGCAAAAAACGGATTGAAGCGCCAGAAGTCGATCAGCTCGGAGGCGGCGTCTATTTCCGCCTGGAACACCGTCTTCGACTGACCGAGCATTGTCGCCGCGTTCAGAGTGGCCCGCCACGTGGTCGTCAGGAGCTCGGCCGCGCGCAGGAACACGGCGGCCCTCTCGTCGAGCGACGCGGCAGCCCACTCGCCGCGAGCCTTCGCGGCGGCGGCGACGGCCTGTTCCACGTGCTTGGCGTCGGCGCGGTGCCAGTCGGCGAGCACGTGGCCGTGATCGTGCGGCATCACCGCGTGCTCCAGCTGGCCGGTCCGGATTTCGCACCCGCCGATGATGATAGGAATGTCCGCCTTCTCGGACGCCATCGACGCGAGACGCGCCTTGAGGGCCTCGCGCTCGGGCGATCCCGGAAGGTAGCTCAGGTTTGGTTCGTTGACCGGGGGCGGGACGCGCGGCGATCCGGCTGACATCCTACGGCCTCGTGGCGGGACCAGGCGCTTCACGCATCGGTATGTGCGGCTCGGCACCGGGCAGCTCTGCCTCGACTGTGACCAGCTGCGGCTTGGGCGGTTCGAGGTCCACCTTGATGTCGCGCCACTTCTGCTGCTTGAAGCGGGCGACGCTCAACCCGCAGCGTGTCACGTGGCCGGCCAGGATCGCCATCCAGATGTACCCGGGCTCAAGGCCAAGTGTCGCCTGGAACAGCGTGCAAAGTCCGAGCGGGACGACGACCTGCGACAGGATGGAAATGTAGAGCGGGCTGCGTGTATCGCCGGTGCCCTGCAGGCCGCCCGTGTAGCTCAACGCGACCGTGACGAACAGGCCCGAGACGCTCAGGTAACGAAGCAGCTGGGTGGCGATGTCGAGGACGTGCGTGTCGGTCATGCCGAACACCGCCAGCAGGTATCGCGGGATCAGCAGGAACATCGCCCCGACGACCGCCGCCACGGCAAGCCCGATCTGCGAGGCGACGCGGACGCCTGCCATCGCGCGTTCAGGATTCCTGGCCCCGAGGTTCTGCCCCGCGATTGTGGCGGAGGCCCCCATCAGTCCCACCGAGGTCCACGTGATGAGCGAAAAGAGCTCCGTATAGCCCACCGCGTACGCCGCCTGTGCGGCGGCGCTCTCCTGGAGCGATCCGATGAACCGCAGCATTAGCACGCCGCCGACGTTCATCGCGATCCCCTGAACGCCGGTCGGCAAGCCGAAGCGGAACAGCGACCGGATGATCGAAAAGTCGGGGCGCCGATCCATGTTCCGCTCGAAATGAATGACGGATTCGGGCCGCACCAGCCGCCAGATGCCGTACACGGACGCCAGCGTGCTGCTGCCGACCGTTCCATACGCGGCGCCCACGGTCCCGAACATCGGGATCAGCACGACGTTGAAGGCGATGGTCAGTACCGTCATCGCCACGCCGAGCCGCAACGGGGTGTGGGGATCGCCGGCGGCGCGGAAGGCGCCGCTGAGCATGAAGAACATCATCATGCCGATGAATCCGACGAACATCGTCCGGAGGAAAGGCAGCGCCTCCGCCTGCACGTCCGGCGCGGCATTCACCAGGTCGAGCAGCGCCGGCGCGGCCACCCAGCCCAGCGCGCCCAGCACCACGGCAAGGCCGGCCGCCGTCAGGAATGCCTGGTAGACAACCCGGTTCACCTTGTCGGGTTCGTTGGCGCCGGCGAACCGCGCGACCAGCACCGCCATGCCGGTAAACACCGACGTCACGAACACGATGACGACGATGATGATCTGCCAGCTGACGCCGATCGCCGCGTTGCCGGTGTAGCCGACGAAGTGGCCCACCATGGCGTGGTCGATGATTCCCTGCAGCCCCGCAATCAGGTTCTGCAGCATCGTCGGCCACGCAAGGCGCCAGACAGCCGGGCGGATGGGACCTTCGACGATCGAGCGATCGAATTTTCGTGGAACCTTGGGGCCGGCCATTCGACTCTCAGCGAGTCTACTATGGGATGCTAGCGTTGGGCATGCAGCCGGAAGAGACCGCGACCGCACCAAAAAGGATCAAAGAGCTCGAGGTGATGGTGGCCGACGTGATCGTCGAGACGCCCGACACCTCCACGCTCGTGTTCTTTACCGGCAACGACAGGCTCGACTACAAGGCGGGGCATTTCCTCACCATCGATCCCCACCAGTTCGAGGCGCTCGACCGCTTCACCTCGTTCCTCGAGCATCTCAAGGGGAAGGCCGAGCCGCCGCGCGCCTACTCGATGTGTTCGGCGCCCCACGAGCGCTACCTGGCGGTGACCGTCAAGGAAGAGCGCTTCGTGCCCGGCCTCACGAAATATCCACCGCTGCTCTCGCCGCTCCTCGTCAAGCGTACGGTGCGCGGTATGGGGCTCGTCGTCACCGGCTTCACGGGCCCTTACACGCTGCCGCCCGACATCACCTCGAAGACCGACCACATCGTGCACATCTGCGCCGGGTCGGGCAGCGTGCCGAACCTGTCGATCCTGAAATTTGCCCTCGACCATCATCCGACTCTACGCCACACGTTCATCTATTCGAACAAGACGTGGAGCGACGTCATCTTCCGCGACACGCTCGCCGACCTGTCCGCACGCCATCCCGATCGCCTGAAAGTGGTGCACACGCTGACGCGGGAAGAGAATGCGAGCGTCTTCGGGCCGTCAATGCGAAAGGGTCGCCTCGACCAGGCGCTCCTGAGCGAGATGATTCCCGATCCAACAGCGCCGATGGTCTATCTGTGCGGGCCGGGAATCTCGAAGTGGGACCGCGAAGCGGCGAAGGAGGCAGGAATCGCACCGCAGCCGCGCTTTATCGAGAGCGTCCTGGCAAACCTGCGTGCGATTGGGGTTCCCGACTCACGCATCAAGCGCGAGTCATACGGTTAGACGTCCAGTTCCTGTGCTTCCTCGGCCCGCTCCATAATGAAGCGGAAGCGCGCGGAAGCGTCCTTCCCCATCAGCTCGTTGATCACCCGGTCCGTCACGATTTGATCGGCGATTTCGACGCGCAACAGCCGCCGGGTCTTCGGGTTGAGCGTCGTCTCCCAGAGCACCTTCGGCATCATCTCGCCGAGCCCCTTGAACCGGGTGATCTCCGGCCTGCCCCGGCCGTTGCCGTGCTGCTTCAGCAGCTTGTCGCGATGGCTGTCGTCGAGCGCCCAGTAGGTTTCCTTGCCGACGTCGATGCGGTAGAGCGGAGGCTGCGCGAGAAAGACTTTGCCTGCCGAAATCAGCTGCGGTATGTGACGGTACAGGAAGGTCAGCAGCAGCGTCGCAATGTGGTGCCCGTCCGAGTCGGCGTCGGCGAGGATCACCACCTTGCCGTAGCGCATTCGGCCGAGATCGAAGTTCTTGCCCATCCCGCAGCCAAGAGCGGTGACGAGATCGGCCAGCTCCTTGTTCTCCAGCACCTTGGCGAGCGTCAGTCCCTCGGTGTTCATCACCTTGCCGCGCAGCGGCAGAATCGCCTGCCGGCCGCGATCGCGTCCCTGTTTCGCCGAGCCGCCAGCCGAATCGCCTTCGACGACGAACAGCTCGCTGTCGTCGCGGCCAGCACCTGTGCAGTCGCTCAGCTTCCCGGGAAGGTTCAGGCGGCCCGACGTCGCCGTTTTCCTGGTGACTTCGGCCTGCGCGGCGCGGCTGGCTTCGCGGGCCCGGGCGGCGAGAATCACGCGGCCGACGATCGCCTCGGCGACGCTGCGGTTGTGATTCAGCCAGTGTTCGAGCGCGGGGCGGACGGTCGAATCGATCGCTGACGTCAGCTCGGGGTTGTTCAGCCGATCTTTCGTCTGCCCCTGAAACTGCGGCTCCTGGATGAAGACGCTGAGTACGCCGGTCAGCCCCTCGCGGATGTCTTCCGCAACGAGCGTGACGCCCTTGGGCGCAAGGCCGTGTGTGTCGATGTAATTGCGGACCGCTTTGCCGAGGCCGGCGCGAAGGCCGTTCTCATGTGTGCCGCCTGACCCGGTCGGGATGCCGTTGACGTAGCTGCGGATGTGCTCGTCGGTCGCTTCCGTCCACTGCAGCACCAGATCGAGCCTGGGCTCGCTTTCGCGCGCCAGCGTGAACGGCGAGTCGTGTACCGGTTTCGCCGAACGTTCCGCCACGATTTTCTTCAGGTAATCGGTGAGACCTTCGTCGTGCTGAAAGACTTCCTTCGTCTTCGCCGCTTCGTTCTCGAAGGTGACCCGCACGCCTTTGTGGATATAGCTGACGACTTCAAGGCGCTCGCGGATCGTCGCAGCGTCGAACTCGACCTTCGGGAAAATCGTTGGATCCGGATGGAAGTAGACCGTCGTACCGGTGCCACGCGCCGAACCTGCCTTCTTGAGCGGCGTGGTGGGCTTGCCGCGCTTGAAGGCCATTTCCCAGAGCACGCCATCCCGCTTGACACTCGCCCGCAGCTCGGTCGATAGCGCGTTGACGACGCTCGCGCCGACGCCGTGCAGCCCGCCGGCGGTCTTGTAGCTGCGATGCTCGAATTTCCCACCGGCGTGCAGGACGGTAAAGATGACTTCGAGCGCGCTCTTTTTCGTTTGCGGGTGCTTGTCGACCGGAATGCCGCGTCCGTCGTCCGAGATCGTGATGGAGCTGCCGTCCGCGTGCAGCGTGACGACAATGTTGCCGGCGAAGCCGTTCATGGCTTCGTCAACCGCGTTGTCGAGAATCTCCCAGACCAGGTGATGCAGACCGGCGGTCCCGACGCCGCCGATGTACATGCCGGGCCGCTTGCGTACCGGCTCCAGCCCCTCGAGGACGGTGATGTCTTTGGCGGTGTAGTTACTCACTGTCTGCCGAAACGGCTTAACGCCGTTTCTAAGAGCGATCGGCGGCCACGTCCTTCGTGCGCGCGGTCTTGCGCGCGCGCGTCGGCCGCTTCGGCTTCGGACCGTCGGTATCCGCTTTCGGCTTCGCCGCTCTCCGGCGGCGCGCCGGCTTGGCCGGCGGTTCCTCGACCGGCACAGTCACCACACCGACTTCAACCGGCGACTCCGCAACGGGTTCGGCGTCGACGATGGGAAGCTCCGCAACCGGTTCCGCCTCAATCGGCTGAACCGGGGGAGCCGCGAGCTTCGGACCGGCGAATATCCGGACCGCACCCTGGCGATCGCGTTCGATCCGCAGCACCCCCTCCTTGCCGGCGGCGCGCAGCAGATCGACGACAGACGCGAAGCCATAGTTCTTCTCGTCGAAGCCGTCGATAGCGCTTCGGAGAAACTGCTTCGCCTGGCGCACGTACATCGGCCACCGGGGTGGCGTCGAACCACCGAATGCCGCCTGAACAGCGCGGATCCCGTCCTGCATCGTCATTGGCGAGGGAGGGAGCGTTTCCTCGTCGGTGTCCGGCTCGGCCGCCGCGGCGACAGGCGCCTGATCGCGGGGCGCCGCGACTGTTCCCTCGGTTCTTGCCTCGACCAGGACGTTCCGCCCGTGTTCGCGCAGCGTCACCGCTCCCGACTCGGCGACCTTCTCCATGAAGTCGCGAAAGCTGCCGGCGCCGTACTCGCGTTCCGAGAATGTCGAGTCGAGCTGCAGCAGCGTGCTCTTGAGCAACCCGAGCTGTGGCGTCGCTTCGCGGTCTGCCAGCACTTTCAATGCACGCTCGATCAACGGAATGACCTTCGAGACCGGACTGGTGGCCGCCGCCGGCTTCGCGCCACGGCCGGAGGATCGCGGCCGCGTCGTACTGCCAACAAGGTTCTCGTAGGCGATGAACTCGTGGCAGTTCTGCTGCATCGTCGAGCTCGTGAACTGGCGGCCGCCGACGACGATCACCTTGCGCCCGTACTGCTTGAGCTTCTCGACCAGCGAGATGAAGTCGCTGTCGCCGCCGACGATGACAAACGCGTTGATGTGATCGTGGGTGAAGGCCATCTCGAGCGCGTCGAGGGCCATGGTGATGTCGGCGCCGTTCTTGTCGCCGCCGGGGGTGACGTTGCGCTGGACCATCCGGATCGCGTGCTGGGTCAGCAGCCGGCTGTAGTCGCCTGCCCGCTTCCAGTCGCTGTAGGCGATCTTGGTGACGATCTCGCCGCGCTCCTTGATGGCCTCGAGGACGAGGCCGATGTCGAATTGTCCGCCGATGGTGTTCTTGACGCCGATCTCGACGTTGTCAAAGTCGATGAACACGGCTATCCGGGTACTGCGTGAATCTGTTGTGACGTTCATTAATCTTTCGCGCGTCTGGCGACGCTCTGTTGAATTGCTCCGGGGTGGGGCTGATTCGTGGGTTCTGGTCCAGTATATGTCATACCGCGGCCTATTCCGGGGCCAGCGGCGCCGGGTTTTCGACGTCAGGTGGAATTACGCGCGTAAACTGGCCCCGCTGGAGCAATTCGCGTCCCTTGCCGCCCCGGCCGGTCACCTCGTACTTGGCGGTGCTGATCGTCTGCTCGCTGCCGCGGCTGGTCTCGACCCGCATCAGGTCGCGGTCGCCGACTGACGCCACGAATCCAAGCACGTGGTCCTGCTTTCCGGTCAGCTTGATCAGTATGACTCCCTTGCCTGGCCCTGACAGGTAATTGACTTCGTCGACCCGGCAGAGAATGGCCCGCGCATCGTGGGTCGCCGCAATCACGATTTCTTCGCCGGTCACCTTCGCCACCCCGACTACTTCCACGCCCTGGGATGGGCGCGCGTACCGGCGTCCGGCGCGCGTGCTCGCCTCGAGGAACGGCTCGAAGCTGAACCTCAGGCTGTAGCCGTCGCTGGTGGCCGCAAACGCGTGTACCGGCGGCACGTCGCCTTCCTTCTTCGCGCTGATGTTGCCGATCGAGCGCGGGTCGAGGCTGAACGCCGCAATCACCTTTTCGCCGTCGCGAAGCTTGAACAACTTCTGCACCGGCTCGCCGTAACCGGTCGAGGCGGGGACGTCGATGATCCGCGACGTGTAGGCCGTGCCGAAGTTGGTGAACAGCACGATCGTCGCGCGCGTGCTCCCCGGCAGCACCGCCAGCACGGCGTCGCCTTCGCGAAGCCGGGTGGTGGACAGATCGCGCACTTCCTTCTGCCGCTTGAGCCAGCCGTCGCGCGACACGATCACGACGTTGTCCTCTTCGACGATGAAGTCGTCAGCCGTGAACTCGACGTCCTCCGCCGATTCGATCAGCGTGCGCCGCCGATCGCTCTTGCCACCGTACTTCTCCTGGACCTCCTCGATTTCGGTCCGGACGATCTTCCAGCGCCCCTCTTCGTCTTTCAGAAGGCCGCTGATCTGGCGTGCGCGCTTGCGCTTGTCGGCGAGCTCGTTCTGGATGACGAGGATCTCGAGGCGGGCGAGTCGATACAGCTTGAGCTCGAGCACTGCGTCCGTCTGCTCGGCGTCAAGGTCGAAGCGCTTCATGATCTTCGCCGCCGCGTCCGTCTTGCCGTCGGACTTGCGGATCATCTTCAGGATTTCGTCGAGGGCATCGAAGATCTTCTCGAACCCTTCGAGGATGTGAATCCGCTTCTTCAGCGCGACGAGCTCGTGTTCGAGCCGCCGCGTCACAACCTCGAGGCGGAAGTGGAGGAAGTGCCAGAGGATGGCCTTGAGGTCGAGGCGTTCCGGTCGTCCGACTTCTGCGTTTTCGGTCGGGATGAGGCAGGTCAGGTTGACGATGAAGTTCGACTGGAGCGGGGTGTGCTTGAACAGGTACGCCATCACCATCCGCGGATCGGCGTCCCGCTTCAACTCGAGCTCGATCCGGACATCGTCTGTCGAAACGTCGCGAACGTCCATGAGCGGCGGAAGCTTTCGCGACAGCACGACGTCCGCGATCCGTTCCACCAGCGTCGCCTTGTTGGTGGCGTACGGAATGCTGGTGATGTAGAGCCGCTGGCCGCCCCGCGCCGGCGGCCCCTCCTCCCATGTCGCGCGCATGCGCACGGTGCCGGAACCGGTCTTGTAGATGTCCTTCAGCTCGTCGGCGGAATTCAGAATCTGCCCGCCGGTCGGAAAGTCAGGGCCTTTCACGTACCGGCAGAGCTGAACGCTGCTCAGATCCTCGTTGTCGAGCAGCTTGAGCAGCGCGGTACAGACTTCCGCCAGGTTGTGCGGAGGAACGTTGGTCGCCATGCCGACGGCGATGCCGGTCGTGCCATTGATCAGCAGGTTCGGGATGCGGGCCGGCAGAACGACGGGCTCGGTCTTGGTGCCGTCGTAATTCGGCTTGAAGGCAACCGTGTCCTGGTCGATCTCGGCGAGCATTTCATCCGCGATGCGGGCCAGGCGGCATTCCGTGTAGCGCATCGCCGCGGCGGCATCACCGTCGAGCGAGCCGAAGTTGCCGGACCCATCGACGAGCGGGTACCTGAGCGCGAAGGGTTGCGCCATGCGCACCAGCGTCTCGTAGAGCGCGGCGTCGCCGTGGGGATGAAAGCTTCCCATCACGTCGCCGACGACCTTGGCGCACTTGCGATGCTTCGAGTCGGCGGTCAGGTTCTGCTGCCACATCGTGTAGAGGATGCGGCGCTGGACCGGCTTCAGCCCGTCGCGTACATCAGGCAGCGCGCGCGACGTGATGACGGACAGCGCGTAGTTGAGATACCGGGTCTGCGCCGCTTCGTGCAGCGCGACGCTGTCCGCGAACCCGCCGGGCGGCGGCGGCACGCGCGGCGACGGCTCGAAGGTGTCGGGAAGATCGAAGAGAGAAGGATCCGACTTTCGTGCTGACCTGCTGGACTTCCGTGCCATCAGAGCTCAAACATCTTACCCGGGTTCATCAGATTCTCCGGATCGAGTGCGCGTTTGATTGTCTTCATCACCTCGAGCGCGGCGCCGTGCTCACGGGGCAGATAGTCCATCTTCCCGATCCCGACGCCGTGTTCGCCCGTACACGTACCGCCCATGGCCTGGGCACGATGCACGAGGCGGCTGTTGATGGCGGCCGCTGCGGCGAGCTCCGCCGCATTATCCGGCGCGAGCACGAACACAAGATGAAAATTGCCGTCGCCGGCGTGCGCCATGAGCGGTGCCACGAGCGTGGACGTCTGCACGTCGCGTCTCGTCTCGAGGACGCATTCCGCAAATTTCGAGATCGGCACGCACACGTCGGTCGTCCAGGGCATGCTGCCGGGACGCAGCGCCAGCGCCGCGTAGAACGCGTTGTGGCGCGCGTGCCAGAGGCGCGCGCGATCTTCAGTGGTGGTCGCCCATTGAAAGCCGCCCGCACCCTGTTCTGTCGCGATTTCCTCAACACTGCGAGCGTGTTCGGCTACCGCTTCGCTGCTCGTGCCGTGAAATTCGAAGAACAGCGTCGGTTTCAACGGGTAGTTGAGCCGCGAGTAGCGGTTCACGGCGTCGATCTGTACCTCGTCGAGAAGCTCGATCCGCGCGACCGGGATGCCAAGCTGAATGGTCGTCATCACCGTATTCACCGCTCCCTCCATCGTCTCGAAGGGACAGACGGCGGCGGACACGGCTTCGGGCAGACCGTGAAGACGTAGCGTCAGCTCGGTGATCACGCCGAGCGTACCTTCCGATCCGACGAACAGGCGCGTCAGGTCGTAGCCGGCTGACGACTTCCGGGCGCGCCCGCCCGTGTGAATCACTGCTCCGGAGGCGAGGACGATCGTCAGTCCGAGTACCGCCTCGCGCATCGTTCCATAGCGGACCGCAGTCGTACCCGAGGCGCGCGTGGCGGCCATGCCGCCGAGCGTCGCGTCCGCGCCGGGATCCACCCAGAACTGGACGCCGCTCGTCGACAACGCCTTGTTCAACTGCCGGTGGGTGACGCCGGCTTCAACCTGGCAATCGAGATCTTCGGCACTGACGCGGAGAATCCGGTTCATTCGCGACAAATCGACCGAGACTCCTCCATGGATCGCATTGACGTGCCCCTCGAGCGACGAGCCAACGCCGAACGGCACAACCGGGGCGTGGCGCCGGCCGGCGGCCACGATGACGCTGACGACTTCTTCCGTCGTGAGCGGGAACACGACGATGTCGGGCAGACCCGGGGCGTGCCACGATTCGCCGCGACTGTGATGTTCGAGCTGCGTCGGGTTGGTCGTGCACCGCTCGCCGAGCAGCGCCTGCAGATCGGCCGTCAGCGCGGCCCTTGCCGCGTCTGACAGAATGGACGACATGGCCCAGGTATTTTCCCGCAAACAGGACGGGGCGCAGTTCTCCCGCAAAACCCTAGCCTTCCTCCGAGCGCTCAAGCGCAACAACAACCGGGACTGGTTCAGGCTTCGAAAGCCGGAGTACGAACAGCATGTCCGCGGACCGATGGTCGGACTGCTCGAACGGCTCGCTGGCGATCTTCCACGGTTCGCGCCGGAATTGATTTCCGACCCGCGTGTGTCGCTGTATCGCATTTATCGCGATACGCGGTTCAGCGAGGACAAGTCCCCGCTCAAGACGCACGTCGCCGCGCACTTTCCGGCCAGAGGCTTCGCCCGCGGCGAGGGCTCCGGGCTCTACGTCGAGGTGACGCCGGCGTGGGTCTGGATCGGCGGCGGGCTCTACATGCCGCCATCATCAGACCTGCGGCTGATTCGAGCGCACATCGCCGACCACCATCGGGCGTTGCATCGCATCGTCTCGGGGGCGCCGTTCAAGCGCGCGGTTGGCGGGCTCGGCGGCGAGCAGCTTTCGAGCATGCCGCGCGGCTATCTCAAGGACCATCCGGCGGCTCATTACCTCCGCTACAAGCAGTTTCTCGCCGGGCGGGAATACGAGGCGGACTTTGCTACGACTTCGCGGTTCTATCCCGAACTGCTGCGAATCTTCCGCGCTGTTGCGCCGCTGGTCCGGTTCCTCAACACGCCGCTGCTCGAGGGACGGGCCGACCTGAAGGTCGGCCTCTACGCAAACGTAGAGGCGGGTCTTCAGACCCGCCTCAGGCGGAAACCGCCCGCGCCGGACGAAGCGCTGATGCCAGGTCACCTGCGAGCCGGCCGGCATCCGCAGGCGGCAGCGTCGAGATGGTGACCCGGATTCCGGGTTCGGATCGGATGCGGAACCGCTGGCCGGCCGCTACTGCCCAGCCCCGTTCCGCCATCGCCTGGACCACGTGCGCCTCGTCACGCACCGGAATCCAGAGGTTGAAGCCCGAGGCCGCACGAGTGTCAATGCCGTGTTCGCGAAGCGCGGCCAGCGCGGCAACCCGGCGCTGCGTGTAGATCTCGCCCGCGCGCGCAAGAAGACGGCCGCTGGACGGATCGGACCACAGCGCGAGCGTGAGCTGCTGCAGGATGTGGCTCACCCACCGCGCGCCCAGCGCATGCCGTCCACGGACGCGAGTGATCGTGAGGTCGTCGCCCGCCACGAGCGCCACGCGCAGATCGGGGCCCAGGAACTTCGAGGTTGAACGGATCACGACCCATCGACCGCGGGAGTCGTCACGCAGGGTCCGGAACGGCGCGCCCGCGACGGGAGCGGCGTAGTCGTTTTCGATCAGCAGGACATCCGGGAACCCGCGCAACGCGCGCTTCAATTCGACAGCGCGCCCTGCGCTCAACGCCGCGCCGGTCGGGTTCTGCGCCCGCGGCGTGACGATGACCGCGCGGCAGCCTCGGGCGATGGCGGCGTGCAGCGCCGCGGGGAAGGGGCCATCGTGGTCCATGGTGAACGGCATCGCAGCGTAGCCGGAGGCCGCAACGAGATCGGTGACGCCAGGAAATGACGGATCTTCGAGCGCCACGCCGTCTCCGGGCCGCAGATGTTCCCGCAGCACGCGCTCGATCGCATCCATCGCCCCGCTGAGCACGGCCACCGCGCGCGCAGGAATGCCGTCGGCTTCGAATTCGGCGCTCGCGAACGCGACGAGTCCGCCACGCTCAGCCCGCTCGCCGTAAAGCCGCACCTCGTGTTCGATCGCGTGAAGCGCCCGGCCGACGAGTGGCAGCAACGCAGCGTCAGGATTGCCGGTGGCCAGGTCGACGACGCCAACCGGCAGCGGCCGCGACGGCACCTGCACGTGCGCGGTCGGAGCCGCCGCCACACGGGTGCCGCGCCGGCCGCGGCCCGCGACAAGCCCTCGGGCGCGCAGCATTTTGTACGCGGCGGCGACAGTAGCCGGACTCACATTGAGCGTGGCCGCCAGGTCCCGGACGGTGGGCAAGGCATCCCCTGCGCCCCGCCTGCCCGCATGGAGATGCTGCTCGAGTGACGCGGCGATCGAGGCGGCTGTTCGACCTGACACTTTCATTAGTATCTAGTACGTAATTATGTTTGTACTATAACATTAGCAGAGCGAACCGACATCAGCAGTGTTTTCGAGACCTGCCGTAGCAGGCACAATGGCAGGGCATGTCCGTGCCCCCCGGCGACGACTACCGCGCGCGTCTGGCCGATCGCCGCGCGACATTCGCCACCCTATCCCGGCAGGACGCCCGGTTCAGCACCGCCCGTCTCGCCACCTTTGGCGTGGGCGCGGCACTCCTTATTGCGTGGTGGCGCGGATGGCTGGGGGCGCCCTGGCTGGCCCTGCCGGCCGCGGCCTTTGTCGTGCTGATCCAGCGCCACGACGTTGTCGTCCGCGCCCGATCCGCGGCGCAACGGTCGATCCAGTTCTACGAACGCGGCCTCGCGCGCATCGACGATCGGTGGGCCGGCACGGGGGAGGCCGGCGACCGTTTTCGCGACGATCGTCATCTGTACGCCAACGACCTGGACATCTTCGGCCGCGGGTCGCTGTTCGAGCTGCTGTCGCTGGCGCGGACGCGGGCCGGCGAAGAAGCGCTCGCCGCCTGGTTGACCCACCCTGCCGCGCCGCAGGAAGTCGCCGCGCGGCGCGATGCCGTCACAGAGCTCGCACCCGCGCTGGACCTGCGTGAGGCGCTCTCGCTGGCGGGATCGGATGTCGCCGCAGGCGTTGACAGCAACGGCCTCGTGACGTGGGCTGAGGGGTCCGCGATCCTTTCGGGGTCGTGGCGCCGCGCCGCGGCCGCCCTGCTGACAGCCGGGATCATTGGTTCGGCGCTCTACTGGTGGGCGACGGCCGACTACGGCTACTTCGCCGCCGTCCTCGTCATCGAAATCCTGTTCTCGATTCCGCAGCGCCGCAGCGTTCAGCGGGCCCTGCACTCTGCTGAGGCGCCGGCGCGCGATCTCGACATCCTGGCGCACGTGCTCGCCAGGCTCGAGCGCGAGACCTTCACCACCGCGAGGCTCAACGATCTGCGGCGGCGTCTCGATACCGAGGGAGTTCCCGCGTCACGGGCGATCGGGCGGCTCCACTGGCTGGTGGAGCTCCACGACTGGCAGCACAACCAGTTCTTCGCGCCGATCGGCGCGGCGCTGCTGTGGGGCACGCATCTCGCGTGGGCCATCGAGGCGTGGCGCCGTGTGCATGGCGCACATGTTCGCTCGTGGCTCCGGACTGTCGGCGAGTTCGAGGCGCTCAGTTCCCTGTCGGCCTATCGATTCGAGCACCCGGACGACGTGTGGCCCGACATTGTCGAGGGCGCGGCCACATTCGATGGCGCGTCCATTGGCCACCCGCTGCTGCCGGCCGCGAAGATGGTCCGCAACGACGTGCACCTCAACGGTGAGACCCGGCTTCTGGTCATCAGCGGCTCGAACATGTCGGGCAAGAGCACATTGCTGCGGACCGTGGGCATCAACGGCGTGCTGGCGTTGGCTGGCGCACCGGTTCGCGCAACGCGTCTGCTGATGACGCCGCTGGCGATCGGGGCCACGCTCCGCATTCAGGATTCGCTGCAGGAAGGGCGTTCGCGGTTCTACGCCGAGATCACCAGGATCCGAGAGCTGGCGGATCTGGCGCGCGGGCCCGAGCCGCTGCTGTTCCTGCTCGACGAGATCTTTCACGGAACGAATTCGCACGACCGGCTGGTGGGCGCCACCGGCGTCCTGCGCAGCCTGCTCGATCGCGGCGCCATCGGCCTGATTACGACGCACGATCTGGCGCTGACGGCGATCGCCGACAGCCTGTCGACCCGCGCCGCCAACATGCACTTCGAGGATCGCTTCGAAGGCGGCGAGATCGTCTTTGACTTCCGCATGAAGCCGGGGCCGGTGACCCGCAGCAACGCGCTGGCGCTGATGCGCTCGGTGGGACTCGACATCGGATCGGACGGCACGACATGACCGATACCAACATGAACCCGGCGGTGACTTACGCCAGCTATCTCAAAGTCGACGAGCTTCTCGCGCTTCAGCAGCCTCGTTCCGAGGGTCCCGAGCATGACGAGCTGCTCTTCATCGTCATCCACCAGGTATATGAGCTCTGGTTCAAGGAGCTCCTGCACGAACTGGATCACGTCACGCGCCTCCTGAAGGCGGACGAGACGCATCGCGCCCAGCACACGCTGAAGCGAATCCTGACGATCCTCAAGGTGCTGGTCGCGCAGCTCGACATCCTCGAGACGATGACCCCACGCGAGTTTCTGACGTTTCGTGCGCGGCTGGAGGCCGCCAGCGGATTTCAGTCGGACCAGTTCCGGCAGATCGAGTTCCTCCTCGGTCGCAAAAGCGAGGCTGCGATCGCCCGCTTTGCGGCCGGCGGTCGCGCGCGCACGGCCCTGCAGAAGCGATATACGGAGCCGACTTTGTGGGACGCCTTTCTGCACTACCTCGGGCGCGAAGGGTACGCCATCCCCGCAGACCAGTTGACGCGCGATGTCTTACAGCCCATTCAACCGTCTGAGGCGGTGCAGCAGGTGCTGATCGACGTCTACCGCCGCGACGCCAAGAACGTGGAACTGTGCGAGCGCCTTGTCGATCTCGACGAAGGCATCCAGGAATGGCGTTACCGCCACGTAAAGATGGTTGAGCGAACGATCGGCACGAAATCGGGCACAGGTGGATCGGCTGGCGCCGGGTATCTGAGAACGACCCTCGGACAAAACATCTTTCCAGATTTGTGGGACATCCGAACCAGGCTGTGAATCCGCTTGCGCGGCATTACTCGCGTTTCCGCGTCGCCGAGCGCCTGCTGCTGACCGGCCACTCTCACCAGGCGTGGCCCGACAAGGCCTTCGAGGCGCAGCAGCAGGCGTGGCTCGACGCGGCCGAGCTGGTGGATGACAAATGGCAGCGCGCCGAAGCGCGCGCGGCCGACGTGCGCGACGGATTCGCCCGCCTCCTCGGCGACACGCGCGCCAACATCGCGCTGGGGCAGAACACTCACGAACTGGTGACACGCTGGTTGTCCGCGCTGCCGCTCAGGGAACGCCGGCGTCTGATCACGACAGATGGCGAGTTCCACAGCATCAGACGCCAGGTCGATCGGCTGGCGGAGGAGCATATCCTCGACATCGTGCGCATCCCGGCCCGGCCGTGCCACGCGCTTGCCTCACGCGTTGCTGCCGCCGTCGACGATCGGACCGCCTGCGTGATGGTGTCGTCGGTGCTGTACGAAACCGCGGAGATCGTTCCGGGGCTGGACATGGTGGCCGCCGCATGCCGCACGCATGGCGCCGCATTGCTCGTCGATGCCTACCATCATCTGAACGTTGTCCCGTTCGATCTCGCGACGATGGGGCTTGAAGACGCGTTCGTGACAGGCGGAGGGTACAAGTACTGTCAGCTGGGAGAAGGCAACGCGTTCCTCCGTGTTCCCGCGAACTGCCGCATGCGGCCGGTCTTGACCGGCTGGTTCGCCGAATTTGCGGCGCTCGAGCACGCAGGTTCGCATCACGTGAGCTACGGCGCCGGCGCACTGGCGTTTGCCGGCGCCACCTACGACCCCGTATCGCACTATCGAGCGGCGGCGGTTTTCGAATTCCAGGCGGAGCAGGGTCTGACGGCGGACAGGCTGCGCACGATCAACCAGCAGCAGGTCGCGCTGCTCAAGTCCGGGATCGAAGCGCTCGACCTGGACGGGCAGGTCGCGCGGATCGAGCCGATGCCGGACGATCGGCGCGCGGGTTTTCTCGCAGTCCGATCGTCACACGCAACCGATCTGTCGAAAGCCTTGCGCCGTCACGGTGTGCTGACCGACGCAAGAGGCGATGTCCTGCGCCTTGGTCCGGCGCCGTACCTCGCCGATGAGCAGTTGCGCCGAGCCGCCGAGGCGCTTGGCGTCGTGGTACGAGAACGCGCTGGAGGACTACAATGACCGGCATGGCCTCCACCACGATCGTGTTCGGCATCCTGCTAACAATGCTTGGCCTGGTCGGCTACGCCATGACCCGCACGAGCATGACGGCGCTGATTCCCTCGCTTTTCGGGTTGCTGCTTCTGATACTCGGATACCTCGCGCGTTCGGAATCAATCCGGAAGCACGCGATGCACGCGGCCGCCATGGTGGCGCTCGTCGGGTTGGTCGGCGCGCTGTTCCCCCTGCTGCGAACGCCCAGCGGGCCACGTGCGGCGATGGCGATCTTCTCGCAGGTCGCCATGGTGGTGCTGACGGCGGTGTTCGTGGCCCTCTGCGTACGGTCCTTCATCGCCGCGCGCCGGGCGCGTCGGTCCGCCTGAAGGCGGACACTACGTACGGCGTACGTGGTGTCCGGCGTACGTGGTGTCCGGGCGAACGTGGTGTCCAGGCGAACGTGGTGTCCGGGCGAACGTGGTGTCCGGGCGTACGTAGTGTCCGGGCGTAC
>Ga0075421_100003365_pt1 | contig 19101 bp, 27 predicted proteins | sample SoiMetdeltSBSDD5_FD_75292 | JGI IMG/M metagenome (GOLD analysis project Ga0075421, IMG submission 75292) | Bulk soil microbial communities from a Populus tree surrounding site in Tennessee, USA - Soil MetaG P. deltoides SBSDD5 | ecosystem: Environmental > Terrestrial > Soil > Tree plantation... | reverse complement strand
GGTCACACAGGCTTTCGCGCCTGGTGGCGCGCGGGTTCCCACGTGAACTCCTCCCACGGCGCTAAGGCCTCGGCGGGATGTCGTTAGGGTGTGCGCGGAACCAGTCCGCACGGTGTCCATACCGCAACTGCATAAGCTGCCTTAGGTCCCCCTTGACCTGATTGCGCCGCGCAACTTCGGCCAGCTGCGTCGGTGTCAAGTCCACGGCGTGTGACATGCTGCGATCCGGCTCTGGGCCGAGGTACACGACGGCGTTCATCACGGCTTCCAGGGGTTGCTCCCGAGCGATCGCCAGGTCGCGCGGATATGGCGGAGCCGTGAGAAGTCTGGTCGTTCCCGCGTAGAATGGCTGCGCGGGGTCGCCCAACCTGGCAATGAGGTTGTCGTCTGTTCCACGCTCGCGGATCACGCCAACCATGAACCATTGGTCGAGGCTCACTTTCTGCCGCGCTTCGGCGGTCACCGCTCCGCGCCGGTTGACGTGACCTTCGCCATAGATGACGAAGAGTCGGTGTGATGGCTCTGGGGCGTAATGCTCCATGATGACGTGCGCAGCCCAATTGCCCTTGTAGGGGTATCGAGCCACGTCTTCCTGCGTCTGGACTGTGGACCAATCGATGGGCTCACACCCGCCGATAACTCGAATGCGGCGTGCCGGCTCCAGGTGCTCGTTTATCGCGCGAACCGCCTGATAGAACGCCGGCATGAGCGTAAGCCGGCCCCAGAGATCCGGCGCGTCGGTGTCGATCCAGAGGGGTGCGAGTGAGTCGATCGGAATGGGCTCCAGTCTGATGAGGTACCGGTCCACCAGGTTCTGGTAGACGGGATTGGCCCACTCGACCATGACGTCGGTCACACGGCGCTGGAATGCGGGGCGGGAAAGAAGGCACAATTGGAAGTCGTGCTGCTTCTTCCAGCCATGCGTGCTGCCCATGAAAACGAATTGGTGCGTGTCGAACTGGGCGGCCACGCTGTCGGCCACGGCCGCATAGCCCGGCGGACAGAACGGGTCCTGCGCGACAAGCGGTTGTGTGCCACCGGCGACGAGCGCAGCGATGGCCGCAACACATGGAGATAAGGAACCGAGAGGCATCGCTATAGTTGTCGTGCATCGCAGAAAAACGTTAAGCGCCACGTAACGGATCGCGCTTAAGCTGCGGCGCGCTGGTGAAAGAGTAGTCATTCAATACTGTACGCGCGCCGCCAGCTTCAAGCGTTTGTTAGGCGGGGCGCCCCCATCATTGCCACTTCCCGGGCTCCAGCAAATAGTCGATCAGGTCCCAAGTCCCGTCGTCCGTGCCCGGAACGTGAAAGTCGGGACGTGGCCTTCGGCCAAAGGTGGCCCGTACCCCCCGCAGGGCCTCAGGAGTAAGGAACACGCCCTGACAACGAGGGCAGAGTGCCATCGGCACAGCGCGCCAGGTTCCGTGCTCCAACATTTGCGGGGTGCAGCGAGGGCACGGCAACCCCTCGCCCCCTCCGACGTCATGGTGCCTGATGGTCACGCGCGGGGGATCGTCGTATACGCGCCGCGTCCGGGCGTAGCGTTCGAGCTCATTTCTGTCAAACCACAAGGCCCTACAGCTCGTGCATTGATCGATCAGGAGGAGTCCTCGTTGGCTCTCCGTCATCGGTGACGAACAGGCTGGGCAGTTCACGAGCGGCGCCGCCGCCTAACGGATCGCGCTCAAGCTGCGGCGCGCTGATGAAAAAGCAGTCATACAATATTCTACGCGCGCCGTCACCTTCAAGCGCTTGTTAGGCCGCCGCCGCTCAGAAAGGTATACGCACAACGAAGGCTGCTGGAGCCGCGCGCATGCTGGACGATCCCTGCTCCCGCGAGGCGAACACCTCGGAAGACAGGACGCCTGCGAGGACCGCCACATTCAACCCGATGGCATTGACCCAAAAACGCTGGTTGCGTCTGGGCGAAGTAGCATTTCGAAAATTGTAGTAAGCAAGGCTGACAAGCCCCACGCCATAAGGCACCATGAACTCGGGCCAACCAGTTTCGCGGTCATTAGACGCCGCGACCGAAAGCACGGCCAAACCCGAGAGCCCTTGGATTGCGCCGATGACTCGCGCTCCGGTTGTGGAGCGCGCCAACTCGGCACTTCCGAATGCCGTGGCTTCTGTGACGACGACAGCTACGACCGCGGCCGCAGCAGGGTCGAGTCTGGGAGTGGAATCCGCTGCCTGAGCGCTGGCCTCGAGCCGGATGCCGAAAGCGAGCACCGCAAGCAAAAGAAAGGATCGAAGGATCATGATCGTTGTCCGGTCGGCCTAACGGATCGCGCCTAAGCTGCGGCGCGCTGAAGAAAAAGTAGTCATTCAATATCCTACGCGCGCCGGCAGCTTCAAGCGCTTGTTAGGCGCCAACGCTAGGTCTCTGGAAGTGCCGCCAGTTGAGGATCACGAGAGTCACCACAGTGACATTGCAGATCAGCCCAAGAATCGCGACCCCAGTCACATTCCCTACTTGCATGAGGGCGATTAGCCCGCACGCTACCACCGCGGTCCAAGCGGCTGCCCGTCGGCCCTTCCTCAAACCGTATCCGGCATAACAAAGGACCATCGCCAACACCAGGAGAATCGCTGGCACGAGAAGCGAGCGGTTCATAGCGATCATTGGTATCGCCACTGCCACACTACTAAGGACCATGAGCGCACCCCAAACCCAACACAAGGTTGAGGCGACGTTGATGCCCAGTGTTGCTCGTGGAGTTGGCACCGCCTGCTGATCTAGAAGGGTCATAGCTCTCTCGTTCACATGCTGAAGAAGCGTAGGTTGGCGCCTAACGGATCGCGCCTAGGCTGCGGCGCGCTGACAAAAGATTCATTCCATATTCTACGCGCGCCGCCAGCTTCAAGCGCTTGTTAGGCCGCCCGGTCCCGGTGCTTGGGGAGCATCTGCTGTGCGCAACACGAGAACGCCGCACAGTAAAGCCACAAGGTTCCATATCGCGAGCGCAAGCGGTCCTCTTAGTCCAACTACATGCATGCCTGGAAGGAGCGGAGTAGCAAGCATCACCGTGCTGAACGGAGCAAGCACGAGCAGTGTGTATGCTCCCCAGCGCCTAACTCTAGATAGACCCACCAGAGTTGCGACAACAAGGCCCAACCACGTCACCCCGACAAGGAATCCGAGTGGGTCTCGGATGCGGAAGACCCAGAGCACGAGGCGCCAATTTGCCGCGAGTCCTACAAAGAGCACGATTGCGAGCACGCGGCTAATCGTTCGACGATTCATTGCTTGGCTCCCGCGAGAACGGTCGAGGCTGCCTAGCGGATCGCGCTTAAGCTGCGGCGCGCTGAAGAAAAAGTAGTCATTCAATATCCTACGCGCGCCGGCAGCTTCAAGCGCTGGTTAGGCAGCCGGGCGTCGACCGAATACGATTCGCGATCGGGCGTCCGGACTACCGTACCATCCCGGGGCTACGTCAGCCGACGGTCCACCGTAGGCTGGAATGCGCTTGACGTGCTCTTGACGTTGATAAGGTCATATTGGGCCCTCGACGACGTTTCAGCACGTCCTCATGCAATACGGACCACCCGTGGGGTGCTCACTCAAGGAGATGGCAAGATGAAGTCCGCTCCCGTTCGCTGCAGGGCCGCGGTCTGGCCACTCGTTTTTGCGTTTGTGACAGCTTGCTCCAGTTGGCGCATGGTTGGGCCAACACCAGCCGAATACGTCCAGAACCAACGACCGGGCGAGATTCAGGTCACCCGGACTGACGGCTCGCAAGTGATACTACGCGCCCCCGCACTCTTGGGTGATACTCTCGTCGGTACCGTGGGCGGTGGCCTTGTCCGGGGAGACACCACGCACCAGATCAGCATCTCGCTGCGGGACGTTTGGAACGTGGAGGTCAGGAGATTCTCCTTCGGCAAGGCCTTCGGGCTGTTCATGGGCGTCGCCTTCGTGGCCACTATCATCTGCGCGGCTGGTGACCAGCCTGCCCCTGGTTGCTGATCGGGCCAGCCACCGTGCCGCATTCGCTTTTGGCGGCGACGCTTCTCGCTGCCAAAGCACATCATCACCGGCTGCCTACCGGATCGCGCCTAAGGGTGCATCGGGCTTCAATTGGTCAAGGAGTGTGGGCAGCGAGTCGCGGGGTGGGCCATCGCCCCACACGACTTCAAACGTAGACCGGACTGCTCGCGGGTGGTTGAGTGCAGCGACGAACACGTCGGCGACATCCGCCCGGGCGATCCGGTAGCGAATGGAGAGCGGCAGGGGGCGTTGCGTCACCACCACAGCACGTTGGCCCCCTGGGCGGTTGAGCAGAATCCCGGCTCGGATGATCGTGTACTCGAGCCCGCTGGCGCGAATCTCGTGCTCGGCGCGCTCGCGCCACACCAACGTATTGCCCTTGTAGAGATTAAGGAGCACGGTGGCCCAGGACCGGCTCGTGACACTGCTTGCTGTCATGTACAGAAAGCGGCCGCCGAATCCCACGCGCTGAGCTGCGGCCAACGTATTCACGACGCCGCCATACTCCGTCTCTCGAATGTGCTTCTCCATCGCGGGACGACCACTCCGCCAACCGGCGGTAAACACCACGTGAGTGGCGCTCTCAAGGGCGCGGAGCAGCGTGTCTTGCTGCGTGATATCACCGGTTATGAGCTCGAAGGAAGGTCCGAGCCTTGTCCGCGCGTTTTGAGGGTTCCGGGCAAGGACACGGACTGGTACACCTTGACGCTGCAGGGAGTGCGCGATGAGAAGGCCCGTGCCTCTAGTACCGCCGATTACTAGGACGAGTTGGTTGGCACTCATGCTTTCGCCAGCGGCCTAACGGATCGCGCTTAAGCTGCGGCGCGCTGAAGGAAGAGTAGTCATTCAATATCCTACGCGCGCCGGCAGCTTCGGGCGCTTGTTAGGCAGCACTCGGCGGTCCGGACTACCCGTGCCCATGGATCCGCCCGATGTCCTGTAGTATGTCAGCCATTAGTTCCGATGCCCGGCCCGTCCATGCTACGTAAGCAAATCGCGCGCCGGAAACGACCATGATCAATCCGATAAGGTCGACGACGCCCATTCCCCAATCTCGGGGCAGTCCTTCTTCGAATCCTGCCCAGAGGGCGAGACCGCCAAGGAACAGCAGGGTGAAAGCCACGAACGCGGCTCTGAAACGACTCCCACCGGTCAGCTGGAAGATGATCGGTTCTGTCATTGTGCTGCCTAACGGATCGCGCCTAAGCTGCGGCGCGCTGAAAAAAGATTCATTCCATAATCTACGCGCGCCGCCAGCTTCTAGCCCTTGTTAGGGCGCAAAAGGCTGTAAACTGATCCTAGGAGGACTACGATTAGGTAGTGGCGACGGCGTTTGGGCCCGAGCCCTCAGCGCTGCTGGTGCCTTCACAGCACGTATCCAGCACCTTCCCTTGTCAGCCTGACGGGGGCATGGTGACAACGATCTTGCCCTTCGCGCGCCCCTGTTCCACATATGCCATCGCATCGAGGGTCTCGTCGAATGGGAACGTGCGATCGAGCACTGGACGCAGGGTGCCGGTATCATAGAGAGCCGCCAACGCCTTCAGTTGCGCTCCATCGGCCCGCATGAAGAAGAAGGAGTAGCGCACGCCTAACCTTTTGGCCCGCGCCCGGACCTTGCGGCTCATCAGTGCCATCACGGGCTTCAGGAATGGCCGGCCGACTTGCGCGGCGAACGCGGCGTCCGGCGGGCCGACGACGCTGATCGCCAAGCCACCAGGTTTTAGCACGGTCAGCGATTTCGCGAGATTGTCGCCACCAAGGGAGTCGAGCGCGACGTCGTAGCCGTGGAGGACCTCCGCGAAGTCTGCCTTCGTATAATCGATGACTTCGTTCGCGCCGAGGCCGCGCACCTTCTCCGCGTCGTTGCCGTGTGCAGTTGTGGTGACGTACGTGCCCAGGTGCCTGGCGAGCTGGACGACGGTCGAGCCCAGTCCGCCCGCGCCAGCGTGAACAAGGATCTTCTGCCCTGGCTTGACCTGTGCAAGGTTGACCAGCGCCTGCCATGCGGCGAGGGCTACCAGCGGGACCGCGGCAGACTCTTCCATTGTGAGTGAGTTCGGCTTGAGGGCGATGTCGGCATGGTCGACGGCGATGTACTCCGCGAAGGCCCCTATGCGCAGGTCGCGGGGTCGTGCGTAGACCTCATCTCCGACCTTGTAGTCCCGGACGTCGGCGCCGACCTGCGTCACGACGCCCGCGAGGTCGTGCCCGAGCACGAACGGTGTCTTGTACTTCAGGATCAGCTTGAACTCGCCGTTGCGGACCATCTTATCCAGTGGGTTGATGCCGGCGGCACTCACGCGGACCAGGACGTCACGCGGCCCGACGATAGGAGCGGGCACGTGGGCGGCGCGGAGGCCGCCCTTGCCATATTTCTCGACGACGAATGCCTTCATCTCAGCCAGCCTGTCAAGCGGACATCTAGCGGTCTTAGTTGGGCTCGACGCTGAGGCTACCAATGGTTCTTCTTGTGCGCTCTAACGGATCGCGCTTAAGCTGCGGCGCGCTGAAGAAAGATTCATTCCCTAATCTACGCGCGCCGCCAGCTTCAGGCGCTTGTTAGGCACCACCGGCTAGGACGGCAGGAACACAGATCTTTTCATTGACTCATTCCTACAGCGCCGGGCAGGCGGTAAATCGGACCCCGTCCAGGGGAGAAAGGCCAAGGTTTCCGTGTTGGTGCTGCGCCTGCCAGTCCGTCGCTCCGGCTGCTAAGCGGAACGCCTCAGGGTCGCCGAGGGCGTGTGAATCCACCGAGACCGAAAGCGTCGCGCCGCTGATCTGAAACGGCATGGGCAGGACAATCGCACTGCCACCGGTGAGCAGTGGCCTGCGATCGATGAGCTCTCCGCGAAAGCTTGCACCATCCCATACGATGCGCACCATGAACTCGTGCGGGACAGGATCACCAGGCGCCGTCGGATAGCCTGCGGGTGCCGTCGTGGGATCGGTATCGAGCCGCCAAAACCAAATCATTTCCTTGACAACGGGCAGTATCATGGTCGGGGCGGTGGGAACCTGGCCCGCCATGTCCATACTAAAAGTGAGAATGGTACCGCTCCTTCGTGCCTCGATCCGAATGATGTCCCGGTATGGCGGCACTTCAACGGCGTCGGCGGCAGAAAGGGCCGACAGACCCTGCCAGAACGCGTCTCCCTGTGCATCAAAGACTTCGCAGAGGGTCTCGAGAGACGACCCCTGGACCAACGTGACGGCCCCAGTAACGCCCTCCGGGGGCGCGGCGGTCGGTGGGGGAGTCAGTGGCTCGGAGCATCCGATCAAGATCGAGAGCAACAAGACCGACGCTCCCATTGTTGAACAGCGCATGGTACCCCCTAGTCATGAATGGCCGGTGCCGACGTGGACATGGGGAGACTAGAGGGGGCGCGTCAAGAAGGCGTCAAGCGCGGAGGCAAGTCGCTGCGGCCTAACGGATCGCGCTTAAGCTGCGGCGCGCTGAAGAAAGATTCATTCCTTAATCTACGCGCGCCGCCAGCTTCAAACGCTTGTTAGGCGGCGCCTTTTAGGGTCTTATCGCGCCGTGCACGCCCCCCCGGGGGACTGGCACACCTACCAGCATACGGTGTGCTATATCGACAACTGTTATATCGCGAGGCGACCGTGTCCCGCAATCCTTAGAAGCAGCCTTTCCCGATCCCGTGCGAGGCAGTCACTGTAGCTTGGCTCCGTGTTGGGCACGCCGCCTCAGCCTTTTAGATTCACGCGCATGTCCCGTGCACTGAGCCAGCCGAAGTATTACGATTCAGCGAATTCCTTGTACAATTCTGCTGGCGTGATTGTGGATTAGGTGGATGGCGAGCAACCGAGGGTGCAGCATGCGTACTTCATGGCCAGCAGCGTGTGCGCTTGTGATCCTCGGCGCTTCCGGCGCCTCCGGCGCTGCCGCGCAAACGGCCCGAGGTTCGGCCCCAACGTTCGACCAGGTGAAGGAATGGGTGGTCGCCTACCGGGCGGCGCATCCGGGACGGGGGGGGAAGGACTGGGACATCAATGCGAAATCGCCAGCCGATATCGCGGCCGATCCGGCCGCGCAGCGGTTGCTGTCGATCTGCGGCCCAGACCAGCGCCCGGTGATCCCCCTGTTGGCCTGGGAGTATGGGGGCTTCGATCACCAGTGGGTTGATGCAGCGGGATCCGCTCTGGTCTATTGCGTCTATATTCCCGTGGCCAAGCCGTCTTCACACTGGCGATTCGACGAAGCCAACAATCGTATCGTAGCCGATGTCTACGTCCTGTTTCCCGATCAGAACCCATGTAAGGACAAGAAGGGCAAGGACCAGGTGGCGGCGTGTATTGGTGACGCAAGCAATTTTGAAATCCTCGTGGACACCGCCAGCCTGAATGATGGAAGTGATGTCGGGCTGAACGTCAGTGAGGCCTCGACGGAATTGAGACTGGTGCTGAGGAACGGGACGAAAGTGCAACTCGTAGTCGATTCATAGGCAACCGGGGCCTGAGCCCCGGCGTCGAGTAACGCATCGCGCGACCCCCCGCTAATTCATGGGGCCGACACGCCACCGTAGCTCGGTGGTAAGGCTCTCGATTCGTTATCCTGCACGGCCAGCGCACGCCAGCGCTGGCCGTTGTGTTTCAGCGGGTTATGTAATTCGTGGGATTGCCAGCGCGCCCCTGCGATGACGTGTCGACACCACTTTCGGCACCACTGGATCCAGCACGGCGGTGATGGGTGACGCACGGCGAATCCTGCGCGCCGCCTAACGGATCGCGCCTAAGCTGCGGCGCGCTGAAGAAAAAGCAGTCATACAATATTCTACGCGCGCCGCCAGCTTCAAGCGCTTGTTAGGCGGCGCTGGCAGTCGAGCGCAAACAGGCGACCGCACGCTGACAACACGCATTGCAGAGGCCGCAGTCCTCGCTGAACTCGTCGCACACAAGTCGGCGCGGATCACGCCTAGCCGCCGAGGCGCGCGGTCCACAGTACGGGATGAGCGACCGGCTCGAAGTGCAACTCGCGCGGCGTGCCGGGGTCGCTCACCTCGTAGCGAGTCGCCTGGCCGCAGATGCGCATCGCTTCCCCGCGGATCTCAATCGCCCACGCGACCGACGCGTTGTACTTCTTGGCCGGCAGCAGCACGTTGAGATCGAGCCAACGGTCCGCCGCCCCCTGCCATAACGCCGCGCGATTGTCGACGGCCGCGGACCCGTTGCGCGTCGTGTCCGTGGCACGCACGAAGCCCACTTGGAAGCCGCCCGCCCCGGCATGGCAGCGGCCAGACTCAAAGCCCTTCGGCGTCAAGTCAGTGAACGACGCGGCCGTGCCTCGCCACAGCGCCGCGCGGGCGCACATTCCCTTCCAGGCGATCCCGATCTGCAATTCGCCGTCGAGTGCTTCCACCTCGCTCATCGGCATTCTCGCAGGCGCCAAGTCGATCGGCGCCGACGTGGTCGAAGGCCAGAGCGTGGCGCGAGCGTTCAGGCTACCGGCCACGCGCGTGCCGTCGGTGGCTTCCAGCGTGACGTCGCTCGCCCCCGCCACTTTGGCCCGCTCGCCAGCGCGCCACAGGAGGCCCACCTTGAGGCCCCGCTGATCGGGCTTCCTCGGCAAGTCCCCGATCCCCACCGCCGCGTCACCAGAGGCGGCCGTCGCCCAGGAATTCTCATACTGCGAGTCGTGGAGACTGGCGCCCACGAGACGTCCGCCCTGCAGCCGCCACACGACAGCGCGCAAGCCCCCGCTTTTCGGGTCGATCCAGTGGCCCGGAATCACGTCCCCGCCGGCACGGCCCGCGCAGAGATACTCGTGACCTTCGAGCGTGAGGAGCTCGGGCTTTCCGCCCGGCCACCAACAGGCGAGGCTCTTGGCGCGCGCGGTCTCGGCGCGGCCGACCACGTGGCCGCCACAAAAACCGAGGGCGGTGCCGCGCGAGAACCGCTTCGGAAGCGGCAAGACCGTGACCTGCCAGCTGTCCGGATCGATACCGGTCACGCCTGCATCGCCCGCCAAACTGTCACCTCTGCAAAGGGGGACGAACGGTGGATCTCGATTTCCGCGTCATTGCCCGTCCTCGAGGCGCTGCCTAACGGAATGCGCTTAAGCGGCGGCGCGCGGAAGAAAGAGTAGTCATTTGCTAGTGTACGTGCGCCGGCAGCTCAGGCGCTTGTCAGACAGCACTGCCACTCCACCCGAGGAGACGTGCTAGAGCGCGAATCATAGGATCGCCCCCGATGAATCCTGCGACAAAACCTACACCGGCTCCGATCGCGGCGCCCCGAACGGGTAAGCCGGTCGGACTGTGGAGGGTGAAATAGCTGAAAGTCAGCACCATGAACACGAAGACGCTTAGAAGGAGCGCACCGACGATTCCAGCGAGCACTCGAGAGAGGATTGTACGTTCAGGCCAAGGCATATTAGTGCTGTCTAACGGATCGCGCCTAGGGTGCGGCGCGCTGAAAGAAGATTCATTCCATAATCTACGCGCGCCCGCAGGTTCAAGCGCTTGTTAGGCCGCACGCTAGCGACAATCGTCCTTTCCCGCATCCCGCACCTCCTCGACCGTATTCACGAGGAACAATGGGCCCGGGAAGCTCATTCGAAACGTCCCCGCTGGCGCCTCAAGATTGTCCGGCGCCAATCGGCCTAGGAATCGGACGAAGGTGATCTGACCTTCGCGCTTCTGCCGCCGGCTCAGCTGAGCTGCCAGTTTGGAATCCCAATCGGGTCGATAGCTCGAGCCGTCGCAGTCCTCCAGCCAACCGCCACCTTCCCACGAGTATTTGTAGTGGCCGCGAAACCGCGTCGTATCGCGTGCATCCACCGACCATGGCAGTCTATCCTCATTGGTACATGGGCGCGGTTCGCCGGTCAGTGAAACGTCGTGCTGGAGGGAGGACTCCCGAAAGAAATCGATTTGGAACGTGGCTAGGTTCTGTGCTCCGCAATGCCGCACGATAAATGTCCAGACAGCACGGCCGCGCCAACGGAGTTCATAGCGGCCAGCGGAATCGGTTACCGCACCCCACCCCTTTGCCATGGGCCAAATACTGACATCGGGCAGAGGCGCTCCCGTTCGGGCGTCGCGTACGGTGCCAGTCAGCACGTAGGTGTCAGGTAGGCGATCCGGCTGCTGTGCTGCTAGCGCTGGCGCGAAAGCGACCAAGAACGAGACGATGCTCGAGAGCTTCATCGTGCGGCCTAACGGATCGCGCCTAAGCTGCGGCGCACTGGTGAAAGAGTAGTCATTCAATACCTACGCGCGCCGGCAGCGTCAAGCGCTTGTTAGGCCGCACACGACTACGACTCAACCGTCATTGTCTCACTTACTCAGTATGAAAGTGAGTACTTCGTGCGCCACCTCACCGGGATGCGTTAGAAAGAGATAGTGCCTCGCTCCCCTGATGATGACTTGCCGCGATCCGACGACTTCGCGTTGGAAGCGCGCGCGTTGCAGCGCGTGCTCCGCTGAAACCGCCGCGTAGACCGTCCGGCCCCGCTGCCGTGCGCTGTCATCGAAGGCGTACCAGGAGGGGTACATCACTTCGGCTGAGGTGGGTACCGCGTAGATTGCCAGACTGCGCGCGCGGATCTTGGTGAGCGGTGCGGGCTCGATGCCATCGAGCATTGCACGCTGCGTTTCGGGATCTCTATCAACGCTTTGGAAGATGCCGTCGGCACCGAAACGGAACATGGCGCGCACCTCGGATTCGGGGAATCCGGCGCCAGAACTGCGCTCACCATAGAGTGTCCAATCGGCGACAGTATTCCGGTTGTAGGTCCCCTCCGGCGGCTGGGGACTGCCGAGCGCCAGCGCAACCCCGATGCGATCCAACAGCTGCCGGTAATCGAAGGCGGAATCGAAGTAGATCAGCCGGTCGACGCGCTCGGGGAAACGCGCGGCGAGGATGCTCATCTCGCTGCCCGCGAAGGAGTGCCCGGCGAACGACGCCTTCCGAAGCCCCATCGAGTCGAGCACCGCGATGAGGTCATGGACGAGAGTCGTCGAGTCGTAACCGTTCTTGGGCCGGCTGGACGCGCCGAATCCCCTCCTGGTAACGCCGATGACGTGCAGGTGAGGCGTAAGCCGTTGGACAAACCCGTCAAAGACGTGTGCAGTGTGACCGAGACCCGCAAGGAGGATAAGTGTTGGCCCTTCACCGCCCCAGTCGAGCACCTCCAACCGCACACTGTCAGCCACTGCGATGAGCGTGGCACGAGGCTGCAACGTGGCCGTGCCTTGTGCGCGCACGGACCCCACGGCGCTGAGTGCCGTTACAAGAAGAAAGGTCGCTGCCATCGTGATGCGTACCATCCTGCGTGGAGCTACACCAGCACCGGGCCGAGTGGGAAGCATAGTTCAACTCCTTGCGTGTTTCCTGATCGCGGACCTTTTGGCGGAGTCCCCGGACGTGTGCGGCCTAACGGATCGCGCCTAAGCTGCGGCGCGCTGAAGAAAGAGTAGTCATTCAATATCCTACGCGCGCCGGCAGCTTCAAGCGCTTGTTAGGCGGCGCCGAACCACTGATTGCGGGCGGGGTTTCTACCGTCACCGGGATTGGCGCGGTGACGAATCCTTCCGCAGACACGGTGATGTTGGCAAGACCTGCCTGCAAGGCCGTTACTAGGCCGCGGGTGCTGACGGTCGCAACAGCAGGTGCAGAGGATTCATACGTAAAACGATCTGGCTGGACCGAGCCGCCATAGCCAGGCTGTGACGCGTAGCGCACGCAAAGCACGTCGCCACTATTGAGTACCCAAGCCCGGATCGTTGCCGTGTCTCCCACTTGCAGCGTCGCTCCGTGCTCTGCGAACGCGGCCTCGATGTCTGCGGCGATATCAGAACACCCGCAACCAGCACTGACTATCGCCAACCAGGAGAGACACCAGGCACGAAGACGCGTAACGGCAGTCATTGCGCCGCCTAACGGATCGCGCTTAAGCTGCGGCGCGCTGAAAAAAGATTCATTCCTTAATCTACGCGCGCCGCCAGCTTCAAGCGCTTGTTAGGCAGCACGCTATCGCTGAATCTCAAGTTGGGCAATCCGTCCACCGACGTCCAATAGGCGCACCCGAACCCCGTCCCAGATCTGGCCTCCGTGCGGCGCGGTCTGGTTGTAGCCGGCCTCGAGGATCGACGGCGTATACGAGTACTGCTGTGGCCCCGACGGAGTGTCCAGGGTCCACGACTCCGCGCGGTGGTCACCAGAGTCCCCTGCGTGGAAATCGCGCACGATCCCTTCCGCGATCCGGTACGTCCCTCGCGCGACGTGAAGGCGCATTCCAACGTAGGGGATGATCGTCGCACCGATTGCAAAGAGGGTCCAGGCACCGCCCAGGAGCATGAGCAAGGGGGCGATGAGTCCCGGACGGGGCGATTTGAAGGAGGGGGCTCGTCGGTACAGGATGAACCCGGCTACGAACACGAACAGGAAGACGAGCGTGAGCGCCCAGGCATTGGGCATGGCGTGACGCACGTCGTACACGAGCTGGTAGCTCAACGTATCGGACCTAAGACCAACCATGGAGAGGGTCGTGCCGCCTAACGGATCGCGCATAAGCTGCGGCGCGCTGGTCAAAAAGCAGTCATACAATACTCTACGCGCGCCGGCAGCTTGAAGCGCTGGTTAGGCAGCCAGGTTCGATGGTCCCCTAGGGCGGTGGATGGCGTGGCTGCGAGCTGAGCAAACCAGCCAGGCTAGGGTCATCGGGAGCATCTAGATAAACCGTATACGGCCCAGCAGAGTGTACTTCCCACCCGCTCCCGCTTAAGACACTCGGTGGCATTGTAAGGCCTGGCATAAGTATCCAAGGGCTAAATGCCACTGCCACTCGCCGCACGCTCGACGCGAACGAAACATCTGCTGACGCGTGAGATGTCGGCAGATACCGCACATTCACTCGGGCGGTGTTTGGAGGGTAGAGTGTTATGCTCATGCAGTTCGGTCCTACTTGTGGGACTCGTATTGAAACCTCTCCGATCGCATTAGCGATGATGGCCTCCGCTTCATCGACAGATGTCAGCGTGAGTTTGTTCGCCAACGTGCGGAGTTGCCCCAGCGGATAGTGAGCACCAGGGCAGGCGAAGAGGCGATACGTCCCCTCCAGGAACCACCAGCGCGGAAGATATCCGAACTCGAAGGCCTCACTGCCAGGAGCCTTACTCATCCAAGCGACGATGGGCCTTGCCCTACCGCGAGGGTCCCACTGCCAGCCGACGATGGACGTCTCGAACAAGCCACCGCGCCATTTGCGCTTGGATTCAGAGGACGCATTGGAGAACGCGTGTTCCAGAGCATCCTTGAGGAGCAGTAGCGATCGACCAAGTTTTGTTCGTCCAGGGACCTGCCGCCCCAGGAAATCGGCGATCCAGTCGTCGGTGGGTTGCTGACCAATGTACGCCAGGCCGGTATACGCGACAGCGAGGATGCCGTCCGCAGCGGAATAGATGACGCACTTGTTCGCAAGCGCGTCATATGGTGCGGAGGCTCGAGTCACTAGGCGATCGCTAACCTGAATCAGAATGTCCTTAGAGGCGTACGACAGGATTAGGGTCACGAGGGCAGACATCCACGCTCATCGACTTGGCTGCCTAACGGATCGCGCTTAAGCTGCGGCGCGCTGAAGAAAGAGTAGTCATTCAATATCCTACGCGCGCCGCGAGCTTCAAGCGCTTGTTAGGCGGCCTCGTCACCGTCACGCGACCTCACCACCGGTCGAGCCAGGATAAGAACGCTGGCAAGCGGACCTAGCGGTAGTGAAAGGAGAAACCATTTGAAGCCGCGATCGCCTTTGTCTTCCGCTAGCTTGCCGTTCAGAACGGCGAGCCCGGTCCAAAGAGTTGAATAAACGATCTCAAGAATCATGGTTGCCGGATGGGCCGCCTAACGGATCGCGCTTAAGCTGCGGCGCGCTGAAGAAAGATTCATTCCATAATCTACGCGCGCCGTCAGCTTCAAGCGCTTGTTAGGCAGCACGGCCACGACGCCAAAGGCCCATCACCAATTCAAGAATTGGGAGCAGAAAGCCGGCAGCAATTCCTGCCCCTGCTCCGAAGACCAGCCCGCCGAGCAGGCGCCAACCTAACAGTGCCTCTTTGGAAAAGACCGGCAGACCGATTCGGAAACCTGCCAGAACCATACCGCCCAACGCCCCGCCGATCAGACCCCAGAGAATTGTCCGACCTTCGAGGGGAGAGAGCTCTCCAGAGTCGCGGCCCGAATCGAAGGCCCGTATCCCCCGGCGCCGGGCCAAGACATAGCCAGCTGTGGCGCTCAAGAGCGCAGGTACGCTGGCCGCTGGGAATCGGATGGCGACAGGAACCAGCCAGACAAGAACGAGTACGGCCCAAACAGCTAAGACCGCCATCGCGATTCGAACCGTCCAGATGCTGCGTCGTACGCGTCGGGCCAGGTCCGCGGCGGACTCGTCGGGTGTTTGTGACATAAGTCGTGCTGCCTAACGGATCGCGCTTAAGCTGCGGCGCGCTGAAGAAAGATTCATTCCTTAATCTACGCGCGCCGTCAGCTTCAAGCGCTTGTTAGGCAGCACGGTCACCGACACCCGACCGCCCGCAGCGAATCCGTAGTGATGTCCGCGCGCACTAGAAGACGTCGGGCGTATCGTCCCTTTGGACCGTATGAACCGACTCTCGAGGTGTCGCCGCGATTCACGGCGAAGAGCACGCTCTGAAGCAACGAGTCGAGGTCAGCAGGATTGGGCGAGAAGATAATTGTTGTATCTGTCGTCTCAGGGCCCTTGGCGCTGGCGGCGAAGTCAACCCACCACCTCTCAACCGAGTGGCAAGGCCGGAATCCGGCGGCGGCGCCGGCACTATCGAGCACCCAGTGCCCACGAAACACGGTGCCTTGCGCAGACGCTGTCGTCGGAGCACTCACGAGGAGCCCTAAGAAGGCGATTGCGACGGCGGAACGATACATGGCGTGCTGCCTAACGGATCGCGCTTAAGCTGCGGCGCGCTGAAGAAAGATTCATTCCCTAATCTACGCGCGCCGCCAGCTTCAAGCGCTTGTTAGGCAGCGCGCCTTCCAATTCCGCTATGGCACGCTTGTTTAGCAGCGACATCTTATGAAGGATGCGCAGGAAGAAGGCTAACGTGGTGACGAAGTCGTGCTGAAGGATTGGGAAGAATGGAGTCGTCTTTAGATCGCGATAGAGACGATGCCACCGCGGCGTTGTGTGCGCATGAGAACCGTAGACAAAGATGTACAACACATCCCTGTAGCTGAGTTGCTCGCCTTCTTTGATCGAAATGTTAGTGTGAGAATCAAGTTGCGCGTTTAGATGATCCGCGCCACCCGCGAAGTCTGCTCGGAGAGTCGAGCTGATCACTGATTCCATATACAAACGGCGCGTGTTGCGAATTGATATCCGTTCGTTGTCCTGCATGAACAGCCGAAGCGTCAGGATGACGGCGTCCTGCAATTCTTCGGATGGACCCACGAAGACCGAATCCCAGCCTTTCCCTTGTCGGTAGTCGACGATCGCTCCGCCGCTGTGCCTGCGAAGCTCATCCACGAACTTCATGGACAAGAGCTTCTCGACCTTCTCCTGAAAGAGCCGGAGAGTGTCTATTGCTCTCTTTACGCGGGTGCTCCTGAGCATCGGCGCTGCCTAACGGATCGCGCTTAAGCTGCGGCGCGCTGAAGAAAGATTCATTCCATAATCTACGCGCGCCGCCAGCTTCAAGCGCTTGTTAGGCAGCAAACCCCACATGCTCGAGGTCATCGGCCGATCTGGAAGGAGGTCGTGGCCGAAACACGGAGCCATTGCATCACGGGGCAACCACCTAGCGTCGCGGGGCTAAACACCCCGCTCGTTGCCCAGGCGCGCCCGAGGCTGTCGGAGATTGAGTCGCTTGCCGCAAGACGACGAAGGCTATCTCGAACGACATGCCCCGTGGTGTCAATCAGGATCATGTAAGAGACGTCCCCCAGGAACAGGGTGTCCAGCTGCGGTGACGTGAGCACTCTGGCCGGTATGAGTCCCCGCATCGTGTCTCCGAGAACATACGGGGCTGAGTTCTCTGAACAGGGGGACGGCCTAGAAGCAAAATTGCGCCAGCACGAAGTGGCGAGGACTGCGATCAGCAAAAGGCGAGGGGGGGCAAGCAAGAGATGGAAGGGCCTCGTGGGTTTGCTGCCTAACGGATCGCGCTTAAGCTGCGGCGCGCTGAAGAAAGATTCATTCCGCAATCTACGCGCGCCGTCAGCTTCAAGCGCTTGTTAGGCCGCACGAGCTGAGCCTCGAACAGTCTCGTAGCTCAGACCCCTTGAGTTGAGTAGTTCATAAGCAGGGTTGCGAGAAGGAGCCAGCAATCCAAACAACCGACGAGAAGGCCTCATGCGCAGAAGCCCCAGGAGCACATGTCGTCCCTCGACGGCTGGGTCGCCAAGGGCACTCGCCTCCTTCAAGGCGTGGACGATTACACGCATGCAAGAACTGCTGTAGGGAGGCGCTGGACGAGGGGCGTCACGACCACGGACACTAACAGCCTGCGCGACCGCCGTACGGAGTTCCAAGACATCGACGAAGGAGGCCAGCAGACGCGCCACTTCGACGCCCTTTAGAATGGAATGCAGGAGGTGGATTGGTTGCACGTCAGGCGCTCCGGCGCCGATCGCGACGGCGCGCGCGTCCTCCACTGCAGTCCTTACTTCATCAGAAAACGTGTAGGGCTCGTCAGGATCGATCATAGTTTCAACCGTGCGGCCTAACGGATCGCGCTTAAGCTGCGGCGCGCTGAAGAAAGATTCATTCCATAATCTACGCGCGCCGCCAGCTTCAAGCGCTTGTTAGGGTGCACGCGAGCAGATCTCACCCTCATTGCGCTCACCTTTGAGGCGGCTGCGCCTGGGCTGCCATGGATACCTTCCGGCCTTCGAAGCTCGAAGCCCTGCCCCGTACGGTGCTCCGACCAAACCCTCGCGAATCGGACCTGCGGCCCTGGGTCCTGTCCTTACTCGAGCCCTGCCTCGGCGCACCAACCAAAGACTTTGCCGTACGTCGTGTGCAGCCTAACGGATCGCGCTTAAGCTGCGGCGCGCCGGTGAAAGAGTAGTCATTCAATATTCTACGCGCGCCGGCAGCTTCAAGCGCTTGTTAGGCGGCGCCATCCGCTCGATCCGAGGTGCCACGGTTGTCGATGACGTGCTGGCCGAAGGCACCAAAGGTCAGATAGACCAAGGCGGGCGGGAGTAAGGCGAGGAAGACTGAACCCAATAGCCCTCCGTCACTCCGCGCGTTCTCCATTAGCCCAAGCGCGGCTCCCAAAACAGCGGCGCCAAGCGCGATGGCGTGTAGGTACCGCGGCAACCGGTCGCCGTTGCTGGCCCAGGTCCAGAGCTTGACCGAGCCGGCTAAGGCGAAGGTGATCACGAGAACAATGGCGGCAGCCCGTTCCATCGTGCTAGCTCCTCGCATTCATCGCGTGCGCCGCCTAACGGATCGCGCTTAAGCTGCGGCGCGCTGAAGAAAGAGTTGTCATTCAATATCCTACGCGCGCCGCCAGCTTCAAGCGCTTGTTAGGCCTCACGCGCGCGAGACCCCGCCCGCGCCTACAACCCAATGCGGTGTCTTACGCCAAGGCTCGAAGAACCGCCAGAATTCCTCCGCCTGGTCGTCATCCGGCTCCACCGTAAGGCAATGGCCGGAGGCGAACTGAAGCACGAACCCACCGCGATCGTTAGCAGCCACCTTCTGGCAGACCAAGCCGAGGTTCCCGAGTGGGGCAAGATCGTCGGGGTCTGATTCGCTGCCGGCGATCGTCGGGCCATACATGGATGACGTGAGCGTCCACGTGCATTGCGTATGAAGGGCGTAGTCTCCCACATCCTTGATCTGGACCCGAAGAGACGGAACCGCGTGATGGCCACCGAAGTGAAACCAATCAATATCGCCAGCACGACCCACCGACCACATCGGAAGGTTTGGCAACACGCCAAGTTTCTGCTCAATGACGACTTTCACTCGATTGAAGGGCGGCGTGAAGGCCTAACGGATCGCGGCTAAGCAGCGCCGCGCTGAAAAAAGATTCATTCCATAGTGCACGCGCGGCGGCTGCTTCAGCCGCTTGTTATGCTGGCGCTCAACTGATCTCAAACTCATTGAG
>Ga0075421_100003364_pt1 | contig 19107 bp, 9 predicted proteins | sample SoiMetdeltSBSDD5_FD_75292 | JGI IMG/M metagenome (GOLD analysis project Ga0075421, IMG submission 75292) | Bulk soil microbial communities from a Populus tree surrounding site in Tennessee, USA - Soil MetaG P. deltoides SBSDD5 | ecosystem: Environmental > Terrestrial > Soil > Tree plantation... | reverse complement strand
TCGTTCTCGTCGACCTTGGCACGAACCTCCATGCGCCCCGACTCGATGACGTCCGAGACCGGCCGGCCCGGCCCCACCTGATCGCCCTCGCGGTATTCGGGCAGCTGCTGGCCGAAGAACATCCCGCCGGCGGCGTCGCGGTTCTCCTTCAGTGAGACGACGCCGTCGAGCGGAGCACGAAGGATCAGGCTGTCGATCACCTGCTGCACGCGCTGCGTCGCGATCAGCGCCTTGTTCCGCTTCTCCTCGACCACGAGGAGCGAGGCCTTGTTGGTTTCGGCACGGGACTGGACGTCCTCTTCGAGCTGCGCGAGCCGGCGTTTGGCTTCTTCGAGTGAAAGAACGTTCTTCCTTGCGTCGATTGCGGCGATGAATTCGTTGGCGGTCGTGTCCAGCTCGCCCCGGCGTACGTCGAACCGCGCAGTCAGCAACGCGACGTCGTCCTGTGCCTTCTGGACCGCCGCGTCCGCCTTCATCTTCACGATTTCCTGCTCCGCCTCGGCCAGTTCGGATTGTGCCTGCGCGAGTGCGTAGAGCTGATCCGCAGGATCGAACTCGACGACCGGATCGTCCTTCTTGACGGCGACACCCGTGGGCACCAGCTTCACGACGCGCAGGCTTCCACCACCGACTGGCGGCGCCACGAGCGTGATGGTGCGGCCGGCGCGGAGGTCGCCCGTGGCGTGGACGGTCAGCTTGAGCGGACTCTTCGTCACGCTCGTGGTCGGCACCGTTGACCGGTTGTCGGGCAGGCGCGGGACAGCGATCGTCAACGCCGCACCGACGCCGACGATGGCTATCACGATGGCGGCGATGAGAGTGCGGCGGCGCTTCTTCAATTCGCTCTCCTGATCATCTCCGGCGCCGGGCGCCGCGTTGCGATGCGATCCCCCGGTTCGACGCCAGCGGCGATGATCGCCTGCTCGCGGCCCCGGCGTTTGACCTCGACCCGGGTCGGGACGAACTCGGAGCCGACCAGCCGGTAGACGTTCGGCGCGCCGTCCTGCTGGAAGATGGCCTCGGCCGGCACGACCACGACGTCGGGAATGCGATCGGTTGCGATGCGGGCGACCGCGGTCATACCCGGACGGATCTTCGCGTCGGCGTCGAGGAGGACCAGGTTCAGGTTGAAGTTCTTTGGCGGCGGCCAGCCCTGGGTGAAATCAATCTTCGCCAGCACCGAAATGTCGTTGATGCGGGCTTTGAACTCGCGGCCCGGGATCGCCTCGATCCGGACGATCGCCTCCTGTCCGGCCTGGAGCCTCCCTCGGTCCGACTCGTCGAGCCGCGCTTCGAGGTGCACGGATGAGAGATCGGGAAGCTCCAGGATCGACGCGCCGGGCCACGCGCGGTCGCCTTCGCGGAATTCCTGTTCGCTGCCCCAGGTGCTCGCGGCGCGGAAGTTCGGGAGCACGTTGACGAGCCCGGCTGCCGGCGCCCTCAATTCGAGATTCTGCAGCCCGCGCTCGGCGCGCTGCAGGTCGGCCATCGCCTTCTCGCGCTTGCGCTGACGCGCGGCGACGTCGGCTTCGGCCGCGGTGCGATCGGACTTGATCTTCTCCTCGAGCTCGCGCAGCTTGTGCTCGGTGTCCGCGAGTGCCAGCTTGAACTTCTCGTTTTCGATTCGCGAGACGGTGTCCCCTTTGTTCACGTCGAGCTTCGCACGCTCGATGTCGTAACGCGCCTTCATCAACGCGGTCGCGTTCTGTTCTTCGGTGATCTTCCCCTGCGCGCGCGCCTGTTCGATCTCGGCGTCGGCCTGACGCAGCTCGGTCTGCTTTTCCTGGATCGTCCGTTTGAGCAGCGAGCCGTCGAACTGGACCACGACGTCACCGGCTTTCACGGTGGAGCCGTTCTTCGCGAGCTTCACAATCTGGAGATCGCCGGACTGCATGGGCGACGTCAGGACGATCGACCGCAGCGGCCTGATATCGCCCCGGATCTCGAGGGTGTCGACGAACTCCCCCTTTTTCACTTCCGTCGTCGGCAGATCCGGCACGGCGTTGCCGCGCACGGCATACGCGCCGGCCGCTATGACAACCATCGTCATCAGGATCAGCACGATATTTCGATTGCGCGGACGGCGGAGGGCGGCAACCAGGCGCTTCATCTCGTGCCTCGCGCTGCGTTCCGGGCCAGGACGGCGCCGGCATCGAGGCCCGACGCCACGACCACTTCGTGCGCGCTCTTCGCGCCGAGCGTGACCTGCCGTTCCTCGAAGGACGACCCCCGCTGCACGCTGACGAACGCGCGGTCGCCGTCCTGGCGCACGGTATCGAGCGGCACGACCAGCGCTCCCGGCGTGCGCGCGAGCTCGACGTCGAGCGAGGCGCTGAGATCAGGCATGAGGTTCGGGTGCGATCCCTCGATGGCAATGAGAACGACGAACGCCCGCACCTTGTTCGACAGGTTCGACATCACGCCGAGCGGGGAGATCTGGACGATTTTTCCCGGGAAATGCAGGTCGGGATAGGCATCGAGCCCAACCCGGACGACCTGCCCGCTCTGCAGCTCGTTGATGTCCCCCTGGTTGACCCTGGCGCGGACCCGCATGGAATTGGGATCCACGATGTCCACGATCGGCACGCCGGCGCGGATCTCTTCGCCTTCCTGCACTTCGGCCATCGTGTTCGACTTCCAGATCGACTTGAGGACGGCCATGCCGCCGAGCGGCGAGAGGATCGCCATCCGTTCGGCGTTCGTTTCCGCCATCTTCATCGCGCTTTCAGCGCGATCCCGGCGGATCTTCAGGATCCGGATGTCGGCTTCGGCGGCCTCGCGCTTCAATTTGTAGGTGGTCTTCAGCTGCTTCAAGGTCGCCTGCGCCTGCTCGAGCGCGAGCGTGTTCTTCTCGGCATTGATCCTGGGGATCATGTCGTTCTTCACCATCTCCAGCTCGGCCCGCGACACCGAGCTCTCGGCGACCTTGATCTCGCTGTCGTCCTTCGCCGCGGCAGCCCGCTCCTGGGCCTCCCGCTTGCGGATCTGCTGCTCCAGGTCCTGCAACTCGGCCCGCCGGTCGAGCGCATTGGTGAGTTGCTGCTGCCGGTCGAACTCGACGATGAGATCGCCGGGTTTCACCGCGCTTCCCGGACGTATCAGCTTGGTGATCACCAGGGATTGCGTGTTCGGACCCGAGAGCCTGGGGGCGGAAATGGTGGTGGACTGCACCGCTTCGACCGTGCCGCTCAGCCGGACCGAGCGGACGAAGTCGCGGCGCGTTACCGTGACGCTGGTCTGCCTGCCACCCGACTCAGCCGTACGCGCCTGGGCGTCGACGGACGTCGCCCGACAACCCGGCAGACAGAGAACGCCAGCAACGACGGACGCGGCAAGACCGGCGGCGCCGGCCGGCTTGCGGCGATGTGCGAAGAACATGTAGGGGCCCCGTTTCCCCGATATCAGACGGTTGGGACCCGTCCGTGGTTGGCGAAATCGCGCTAGTGCGGCTGCAACAAGTATTTGACACCAAAACGTTGCCGGCGGTTCGGGGGGTCGCGGGTTCGCGGTTGGCGGGCTCTAGTGCGCGAAGTCGGTGCTAATCAGGATAACCGGGGCAGCTCCAAGCGGCCCGTTGCCTCGAAATACCACCGGGCCCCGAGCCCCCGAACCGCGAACCCCCGGCCTTTAGCTATTCGTGTCTGAGCGCCACGAGCGGATCGATGCGCGTAGCGCGCCGCGCGGGGATGGCGCCGGCCGTCAGCGCGGCGGCGAACATGGTGACGGCGACCGCCGCGAAGGTCGCGAGGTCGGTCGGGGTGGTTTCGAACAGGAACGGTGTGAGCAGCCGTGTGGCTGCCGCCGCACCGGCGCTCCCGAGCAGCACGCCTGCCGCGCCCATCAAGACGGTCCCACGAAGCACCATCCACACGACGGCCGTCGCACGTGCGCCAAGCGCCATCCGGACGCCAATCTCGTGGGTGCGCTGCGCGACCGAGTAGGCGATCACCCCGTAGACGCCGACGGCGGCGAGCAGCAGAGCAAGGACGGCAAACGTGCCCAGCAGGCGGGTATGGAATCGCGGTTCGGCCGTCGCCAGGAACATCACGTCGTCCATCCGCGCAATCGACGTCGCCGCCTGGTTCTTGTCCGTCGCCCTGAGCGCTGCCCTGAGTGCGGGAATGGCTCGACCCGGGTCGGACGACGTCCTGAGCACGTACGACATGTGGTTGAGGAAGAAGGTGTGGCGCACCTGCTCGAATGGCTTGTAGATGGCTGGCCGGGTCGCCTGCGCCGGTCCATACTGCCTCACGTCCTCGACGACCCCGACGATGGTCATCCAGTCGTTCGGTCCACTGAATCTCTGAAGGCTGACCCGCCGGCCCACGACTTCCTCCGATCGGTCGATGTATCTCGCGACGCTCCGGCTGACGATTGCCACGGGAGCACCCGTCGCATGATCCCGGCTGTCGAATTCCCGCCCGCGGATGAGTCGGATTCCCATTCCCGCAAAATAACCACCGCTCACCGCCGGTTTGTCGACAAGGAAATCAGGCCCGGCGTCCCTGCCCTCGGCAGAGAAGTCACCGCTGATGTGCATGTTCCCCAGCGGACGCCAGTTCACGAGTCCGACAGCGGTCACGTCGGGAACGGCTCGCAGGCGGGCCAGCAGATCGCGGTGAAAGGCCTGGAGTCGGGACGCTTCGGGGTAGGTTGCTTCAGGAAGGTCGAGGTTCAGGGTGATTGCGTGTCGTGGATCGAAGCCAGGATCCACGGCGCGGAGCCGTATGAAGCTCTTGACCAGGAGACCGGCCCCGGCCAGCAGCACCAGTGCGATCGCGATTTCGGCGACAACGAGCGTGCGCCGCAGGCGTTCCTGGCCGGCACCGAAGCTGCGCGCGGCGCCTGGCTGCAACGAGTCCGGGGTGCGCGCCGCTGTCGCCCGAAGCGCAGGGATCAGGCCGCACGTGAGGGCAGTGACCAGCGAGACACCGAACGCGAACGCCATCACCCACGTGTCGATGCGAATCATCTCGAGCCGCGGAATGCGGCCCCCTGGCGCGAGCGCGAGAAGCGCCGGCACGCTCCAGTGGGCGAAGAGCAGACCGGCAGCGCCTCCGGCCAGCGCGAGCGAAGCACTCTCGACGAGCAGCTGGCGGACCAGCCGTGATCGGGTGGCCCCGAGAGCGACGCGGATTGCCAGCTCGCGGCGCCGGTGCGACCCGCGCGCGAGCAGCAGGTGCGCCACATTGGCGCACGCGACCAGCAACACGACGAGCACCGCGCCGGCGAAGATGGTGAGCGGACGGCGAACCTGTCCGACCAGCAGCTCCTTGAGTGGAATCAGGCCGACGGTCCAGGGCGTGCCGTCACTGGCTGGCTGCTGTGGCAGCTCACCCCGGATGGTCTCGAATTGGGCCTGGGCCTGCTCGATCGTGACGTCGGGCTTCAGGCGCCCGATCACCGGGAACATCAGGCTGTTGCCGTCGCGGATGTGCACCTCCTGCGGCGTCCAGGCCTCGACATCTTCGGGAAACTGGAAACCGGCAGGCATGACGCCGACGACCACGCGCCGCACTGCATTGAGCGATACCTCACGCCCGACGACCGAGGCCTCCGCACCGTAGCGCTCTCTCCACAGGGCGTCGCTCAAGACGATCGTCTGTTCGGCGCCGGTCTTCGCGTCGCCCTCGGTAAACGTCCGCCCCAACACTGGCGCGACACCGAGGACGTCGAAGAACTCCGTCGTCACGTTACCGGCTTTGATGACGACCGGATCACCAGCGCCGACCAGATTGCCGGCGAAGGTCGAGAACGTCGCAAGGCTGGCGAACGTGCGGTTGCGATCGCGCAGGGCGACGTAGTTGTGATCGGAAAGTAGGGGCTGGTTGACGAAGGTGTTCCGCGGCGACATCGCCACGAGGTACAGCCGGTCGGGTTCGGGCAGCTGCAATGGCCGCAACAGCACTCCGTTCACGACTGCGAACACCGCGACGCTCGCGCCGATGCCGAGCGTAAGCGTACCGATGGCTGCGAGGGTGAAAGCGGGGGCGTGGCTGAGACTGCGCACCGCGTAGCGGACGTCCTGCGCGCACTGTTCGACGAGATTGATACCGCGAACCTCGCGGCACTGCTCTTTACGCTGCTGCACGCCGCCCATGGCGACCAGTGCCGCGCGGCGGGCCACCTCGGGCGACATCCCGCGCTCGATGTTGGCGTCGACGAGATGCTCGACGTGCCACCTCAACTCTTCGTCGAGGTCGTCGTCGAGCGCGCGGCTGCGAAACAGCGCACGCACGCGCATCGTGAGCACATGTAACCAGCGGTCGAACGGCATCGTGGACGACTTTCTCCGGGATCCGGGGGCCGGGATCCGGACGTCCGTGCTATTTCGAGGCAATCGGACCTACATCAAGCGGCTCGTTGCCCCTGAGTACACCACCCGCGGACCCCGGACCCCGGATTCCGGACCCCGCTACACCTGATCGAGGCGCATGACTCCCGTGATCGCTGACGACAACCGATCCCAGTTCGCGGCTTCCTTGTCGAGATGCCTGCGACCCGGCCGCGTCAGCGAATAGAACTTGGCCCGCCGGTTGTTCTCCGTTGGTTTCCACTCGGCCGTGATCCAGCCCTCGTTCTCGAGCTTGTGGAGCGCTGGATAGAGGGATCCCTCGCTGACCTGGAGGACCTCGCCCGATACCTGACGGAGCCGAATGCCGATAGCCCAGCCGTGCAGCGGCTCGAGCGCGAGAATTTTCAGAATCAGCAGGTCGAGAGTGCCTTGAACAAGGTCGGATGGTTTACTCACAGCGGCTTCCCTCGGTTACCGAGAGACGACTTTACGCCTCTTCCTCTCGGTAATCAAGGGGAATCGCGGGTTCGCGGTTCGCGAGCGTCCGTTTCTATCCGCACGAATACGCGATGACCGTGATGAACAGCACGAGGACGAGCAGCAGCGCGATCGCGCCGTGGGTCCACGTTAGCGAGATCACGCTCAGGAAGCCGGGCTGCGCTTCGGGGACGGGCATCTTGACCGGTGCCGGATGAGGCCGTGCCGGAGACGGCGCAGACTCGGCGTGAGGTGTGTGAACCGGCGCCCGTTCGGCGCGCGGCGCGCTCGCCTCGACATGTGGAACCGAGGCGGGAGGCGAGGGGACGGGCAGGGAGCCGGTCACGGCCGGGCGGATCCCGGTTGCCTCGCGGCGGCGCCTCTGCCGGCGCAGCTCCGTTTCGAGCTCCGCGATCACCGGCGCCACAAGCTCCTGCGGAGAGAAATCGTGGAGTGTGGCCAGCGCCGCTTGATGATCGCCGGCAACGAACTGCCGACGCGCCTGCATCGCGACCGCCGCCGCGCGACGGCGGACGTCTCCTTCGAGACGACGGGCCCCCTGGGGATCGGGGCTGCGCTCTTTCGCGGCGATCGCCTCCGGCTCCACCCGGTTCACCAGAGTCGGCTCGATCGCATCATCCTGCCGCGCGGCTTCCTGCGCCTGCCGCTGCCGGACGAGCGCTTCGTGAGCCCGCCGCTGGCGATCGGCTTCTTCCTGGCCCCGCCGCTGCCGCTCGGCCTCTTCCCTGCGTTGACGTTCGAGCTGCCGCTCTTCCGCTTCGATGGCAGTCAGCGCGTCCTGGACGGCGGGGACCGGCGGATCGAACGCGCGGAGCGCCGCGAGCGCGCCAGCGTGATCCCCGCGCTTTGCGCGCTGCAGAGCATCTTGGACCGCGACCTGCGCCCGGCGCTCGATCTCCTGCTGCCGCCGCCGCTGCTCGATCGCCGCTTCCGCGCGCGTCTTCAAATCGAGTGCTTCCTGCTGCTCGGGCTCCTGCGTCAGCGCTTCGGCGGCTGCCTTCGCCGCGGAGTCGAATTCTCCGTTCTCGAAGCGCTGCCTGGCCCGGTCCAGTGCGACGGCGACCGCATGCGCGCGCTCGCGCGCGCTGCGCTGTTCGTCGCGGCGCGCCGCGATCTCCTGCTTGAGCGCCTGCACGTCGCTCGCATCCGGGCGCACCTGGAGCGACTGCGCGATCAGGTGCTCGGCAGCAGAGAGGGAGCCCCGTGACAGCGCGGAGCGCGCATCCGCGAGCCAGTGCTGCACCTGCTGATCCTCGAGGGCTGCGTGCGCGGTGTGAAGGAGCTCGAGCGCCCGCGGCTCGGCGGTGTCGAGGATCAGCGCGAGCTCGCACTGTTCGATGGCAGCGTCGTGCCGGCCGGCCTGCAGATGATTCCTGGCCTCGGCGATATACCTGTCGATCTGCTCTACGCGGCGGCGGGCCAGTGCCTCGCGCGTCGGCAATCGGACACCGCCGACAGGAGTTTTCCGCTCGGGCGAGCTGCCGCTATCAGCGCGCGCGCCACCCGACCCGGGCGTGTGTGGATCGGCGGGTGCATCGGGAGGCGCCGGGCGCTCCACGCGGACGGTCGTCGAGTCGGCCAGAGCGATGATGCAGTCCTTCGCCCTGGTACACGCCGCGGAGAATGCGCTCAGGCTCTGGAACCGTTTGTCCGGGTCGCGGTCGAGTGCCATGTTGACGACCGCCTCGAGCTGGGTATCGATCATCGGGAACAACTGCCGGATCGGCCGCGGGCTCTCGTGCGCGATCCGGTGCATGACCACGTGCGGCGAGTCGCCGGTGAAGGCCTTCTGCCAGGTCAGCAGCTCGTACATCACGAGGCCGACCGCGAAGATGTCGCTCCGATGATCGGCCGGCAGTCCCATCGCCTGCTCGGGCGACATGTAGTGAGGCGTCCCCAGCATCGCACCGGCCCGCGTCAGGCCGCTCGTTGCGGCATCGGCGACGATGCGTGCGAGACCGAAGTCGAGGATCTTCAGCACGCCCTCGGCCGTCAACATCAGGTTGGCCGGCTTGATGTCACGGTGGATGATCCCCATCTTGTGCGCGTGGCCCAGCCCCGAGCACAACTGGAGGATCAACTCGAGCCGCCGGATCAGACGCAGCGGCGCCCGGCGCCGAATGACCTCGCTGAGCGTCTCACCGTCGATGTACTCCATCGCGATGAACGGCTGTCCCTGGTCCTCGCCGACGTCGTAAATCGTGATGATGTTGGGATGCGTCAGGCGCGCGGCCGACCGCGCTTCACCGGCAAACCGCCGCTTGATCTCGTCGTTGAAGACGGAGAGGACCTTGATCGCCACGGTCCGATCGAGGACCGGATCGCGGGCCAGGTACAGCAGCCCCATGCCGCCTTCGCCAAGGCGATCAAGGACTTCGTACCGCCCGATTCGCTGCGGAAGAGGAGGTTTCACGCGCCGCTGTTCAACTACAGCAAAGCCCGCACCGATGACATTTCCGACACGCGCCCGGCTGCCCTCCCAGGAACCCTGGAGGGAGCTCACGCCGAACAAGCCGATTTCTGAAGCGTCATTCTTACACGGATAACAGGAGTGCGCGTGGGCCAGGGCCGAAACGGCCGGGAAAGTCTGCCCGTGCTTTCCCTTTCGTCTGCGCTTCCGGCCGAAAAACTCCGTGGTAACGTGAGGGCGGCCGCAGGCGTGCGGCCTCCTTCTCAATGCCGGCAACGCATATTCCTCGGCGAATCGGCCGCTACGAGATCGTCGACCGTATCGGTTACGGCGGGATGGGCATGGTCTTCCGCGGCCATGACCCCCATATCGGGCGGGCCGTCGCGATCAAGCTGCTGCGGATCGGCGACGAGGATCTCCACGACCGCTTCCTGCGCGAGGCCCAGTCTGCCGGCGGCCTGAAACACCCCAACATCGTCACGATCTACGACTTCGGCGAACACGAGGGCTCGCCCTTCATCGTCATGGAGTACGTCGAAGGGACCACGCTCGCCGAACATATCAAGCAGAACATCCCGCTGACCCTCGCCCGCAAGCTCGAGCTCCTGGAGGAACTGGCGGCCGGCCTCGAGTACGCCCACAACAAGGGCGTGGTGCATCGCGACGTGAAGCCCGCCAACGTGATGGTCGACCGCGAGGGGATCCTTCGCATCCTGGATTTCGGCATCGCGCGCGTCACCGATTCCGGCCTGACGCAGACCGGGATGATCATGGGGACTCCCAACTACATGTCCCCGGAGCAGGTCGAAGGCAAATCCAGCGATCGGCGGAGCGACATCTTTTCCTCGGGCCTGGTGATGTACGAGCTCCTGTCGTACCACCAGGCCTTTCCCGGCGACACGATGCACCAGGTGATGAACGCAATCGTGCGCCACGCGCCGGTGCCGTTGCGAACGCTCGCCCCGGATCTGGACCCTGCGCTCGAGACCATCGTCAACCGGGCCATCGAGAAGGATCCGGCGCGACGGTACCAGACCATGGCGGCGATGGGCACGCACATCGCGCGCTTGCGCTCGAAGCTGGAGCCGGGGTCGCAGGCCTTCGATGAAGGCACCGTTATCAGCGGCCACAGCGTGCCGCTTCCACCCAGGACCGACCGGCTCGTGCTCGAGCAGCGGCGGGCCGATCGGATCCAGACGCTCATCAGGACGGCGAACCAGGCGCTCGACGCCGGTCGGTACGTCGAGGCCCTCGACGCTTGTGAACAGGTCGTCCTGATCAGCCCAGAGGACCCGGACGCGGCGGCGGTGATGGACCGGGCGCGAAAGGCGCTCGACGACCAGCAGGTCGAGCAGCTCATTGCGGAAGCGCGCACCTGTATCAACGAGGGACATCTGGCGGAGGCAGACGAGCTGGCGCGCCGCGCGCTGGGAATTCACCCGGACCACGCTCCCGCGAACGCGCTCCTCGAAGAGATCGGTGCGATTGAACGTGAAGAACGGGAGCGCGTGCTCAAGGAGCGCGCGATCGCGCTCGCCATCGAGAAGTGCCGCGACGCGGCCCTCGCCGGGGACGCGGAAGGCGTGGTCGCGGCGGCCGAACAGGTGCTGGCCCTCGACAGTGTCCACGCGGAAGCGCGCGAGCTGATGGCTGAAGCCCGGTCGCTCATCGAGGCCCGTGCGCGCGAGCGTGAAGCCGAACGCCGTGCCCGCGAAGCGGTCGATCGGGCGCGCCGTGAATTCCAGGATGGACATCACGACGACAGCATCACGCGGCTCGAACGATATACGCCGTCGCACCCGATCATCTCGCGCGCGCTCGACGAGCTGCGTTCCGAACGGGCGGAGTTCGAGCGGCTGAAGCGGGAGGCCGAGCGGCAACGGCAGCGCGAGGCTCAGGAAGCCGCCGCGGAACAGCAGCTGCAGGTCGCCGTGAGTCTCTCGCGTGCGGCCATCGCGCTGACCGAACACCGTTTCGCCGATGCGACGTCTGCGGTCGATGCCGTCCTCGCGCTCGACGCTGAGCATCCACGGGCGCTGCGCCTTCGCGGGGAGATTGCGGCGGCCATCGAGGCCCGTCAGCGCCAGGAAGAGGCGGAACGGCTGGCAGACGAAGCCATCAAATCGGCGGACGCCTTGTTCGACGCCGGCGATCCCGCGGCGGCGATGGATCTGCTGAGCAATCATCCCGGCGACGTGCCACGCGTGGCTGCGGCGCTTGCCAGGCTCCAGCAGCGGCAAAGGGCTACGAGCGATCGCGAAGTCGAAGCGCGACGAGCCGAACACGATCGCCGCGCGGCGGAGGTGGTCGCGGCGGCCCGAGCGCAAATCGAAGCCGGCAAGCACCGGGAAGCGCTCGAAGAGCTCGAACATTTCACCCCGTCCCATCCCGACGTCGATCGCGTCCTTCGCGATGTCCGGCGCGAGATCGAACGCCGGCGGGAAGCTCAGTGGGTCGCCGAACAGACGGCAACCGCCGCCGCTGAGATCACGGCGGGCCGCTTCGAGGATGCGCTCAGCCGCCTCAACCGGCTGCCGCAGTCAAGCAGGGATCAGGAGGAAGTGGCGGCGCTGCTGGCGCGTGCCGAGGCGGGGACCTCGGCGGTCAACGAGGCGCAGCGCGAGCGCCATGCGGCAACCGCGCAACTGAACGACGCGGAGGCGGCGGCGAACGGCTGGGACCCGGCACGTACGCTGGCGATCCTCGAAACGCTCGAGAAGCGCGTGAAGGCGCGCGCCGACCTTCAGGATCTGTCGCCGCGCATCGAGCAGCTCTCGGCGTTCGCGCGCAAGCGGCAGGATGCGCTACGCCTGTTTCGCGAATCTGGCGCGCAGCTGCGATCGGGAGCGCTCCAGGGGGCGCTCGCGACCATCGATCGCGCGCTCGGCGAAGAGCCGCAGCTGCCCGGCGCAACCGAATTGCGCGGGCGCATCGTAGCGGCGATCGCCGCCGAAGGGCAACAGCGGTCCCGCGACGAGGCGGCACAGGCAGCCATCGCCGCCGCACGCAAGCTCGCCGTGGACGGCCGTCTCGACGACGGTATCAGGCTGCTCGAGCAGGCCGACACGAGCCACGCCGCGGTCGCAGGCGCGCTGACGGATCTCCGCCGCGAGCGCGCGGATTTCCAACGCCGCGAGCGCGAACAGCGCGATCAGGACGAGAAGCGCATACAGGCGAGGCGGGCCGAAATCGCCGCACTGCTGAAGCGGGCACGGAAGGCCAAGTCGCCGGACGCCGCCATCGCGCTGCTGCGAAGCGCTCTCGAGCTCGATCCCGAGAACGCCGACGCGCAGGAGGCGCTGGGGAAATACCAGGAGCAGCGCCGCGACCGATCGGCTGCCGGCACCGTCGATACCTCGCGCGCGAAGACGCTGTGGCGCGCGGGCGGCCTGGCGTCCGCGATCGTGGCGCTCCTTGTCATCGGCTACGTATTCCGGCAGCGGCTGCCTGATTCAACAACGACACCGCCGGTGACGGACACGCAGCCACCGGCCGTCACAGCGCCGACGACGGTGGCGCCCTCCGCACCGACCACGACGGTCCCGGTTTCGCCGCCGCTGGCGCCTTCAACGGTTCCTCCCACGACCATTCCGGGGCGTGGAGAACGGGCGGAACAACCGACGCCAGCGACCGGCCGCGGTAGGAAGGGGCAAGTGCAGCTTCCGCCCCCGACCCAATCCGCTCCTTCGACTCAGCTGCCGCCGCCGACAGGCCCCGCCCCCACGACGACCGTGCCTGCGACGACGACAACTACGACGACGAGCGTTCCCGCAACCACCACGGTGGCGCCGGTGGTCTCAATCAGCGAATCGGCGGCACGACAGGTGATCGAGACCTACTACGCTGCGTTCAAGGCCAGGGACTTCAACGCGTTGCGGGCGATATTTCCGACCGCGAGCGAAAACGATCGAGCACGGATCGACGCGTTGCGGAAGGACTACGAACCGTGTGAGTACAACCTGAGAGGATGGGAAGTCAGCCCGCTGACTGCCACGCGCGCCTTCGTCCGAGTCCAAGTCACCGAGACGTGCAGGCCGCGAATCAGGACACCCCCGCGTCAGATCGAAGGCTCGAAGGCATTCGAGCTCGGAAAGACGGCGGATGGAAGGTGGATTGTGACCACCGGAGGGTAGTGAGACTTAGAAGGACCAGTCAATCCCGACGACCGGGGTAAAGTTGGCGCGCAACCCGTCGTTGGCGAGGGTTGTGAGCAGGTTCGCCGTGATGAGCACGCGGCGCCACGCGTTCCATTTGGCACCGGGGACGATCCAGAAGCTGTTGATCCCTTCAGCCTGTCCGACGAGCGCATCGACGGTTCCAATCGTGGCATTACCGAACGTCTGGTAGGCGAGCTGCCCGCCCCCGCGCAGCCGACGACCCACGAAATCCAGGAGGACGGTGAGCTGTGGATGCGCGTCGAACTCCACCCCCGCCGCGTACTTGAGCTGGTGACGGATCGAAACGTCGCCGCTCGCGGAGATTGGAACCTCATCCGACCAGAACTCGAACCCGAAGTTCGCATGGGGCGACACCCGCCCCCCTTTCGACCAGACCAGCGCCGCGGTCGTTCGCGTGATGCCGAGGCCTCGCAGATCGTCCTCGTCGCCGGTCGGAAGGCGCACGTCGAAAGTCGCCGCCAATCCGCCGTCCGTCTCCCGCCAGAGCAGGTACTTCCCGAAAATGCCCATGTCGCCGATCCCCCACGCGCGCGCCCGCGGGACGCTGAGCCGGCCTTCGGTCGTGCCGGTCGCGCCGAGATAGAACCCGTCGGCGGCGAGATCGACCTTGACCCACGGCACGATCACCCCGATGTCGAAGTTGTCGGTGACGCCGACCTGTGCAAACGTCGCGACGGTGTTCGTATCGAGATCGACATTCAGCGCCGTTGACGACACGCGCGGCAGCGCCGGCGAATTGACGTTTTTCGCCAGCTGCAGCTCGTTGTCCCTGAGGCTGAAGCCGCCGAGCGAATCGTACGAGCTGTAGAGCCAGTTCGCGCCGATGCTCACTTTTGCACGGCCCGCGGTGAGGCTCCGCTGCGCAAACGCTGGTCCAAAGCTCGACGTCGATCGCTTGTAGACCTGCAGCAGCGGGTCGAACGAGAACGTGAACCCGCCGGTCGATGTGCCGAGGGGCGCGGTCACCACCTCGATGCTCGTGAGGGCGACGATCGTCGAGGCCGATTGCTGGCTTCCCAGCACGCGTGCGGCTTCGCCCAGCGCTTCGCGGATGGAATCGAACTCGGTCACCGTCTGGACCGTCTGCGCGTCCGCGGCAGCGGTATTCAGGCCGAGAAGAGCGACCGTTGCGAGAATCGCCGGGAGGCGCGGATGTGTGGTTCGCAAGGAAACCTCGTACTGCCAAAGCGTCGAACGGCGCAGCACCGTCTGGCGACGGAGAAATCTGTAATTTGGAGGCGCGGAGTCTATCAACGGTGAACCGGACGGTCAAGGGTGCGGGGGTTGCGTCGCCCGCGAATTGTTCGTAGAATCCGCGCCTCTGCTCACAATACTCGCGCTCGCTCCCTGTCACACCCGTGATTTGTGCGGTCGCGCGGCAGGGTGCGCAAGGCTTGAAGTCCACGTCCTGGCGTGAGTCTCGGTGAAACACATGCGCCGCTACCTTCCCCTGGGTCTCCTGCTGGCAGTGCTCGCGCACCTTTCGGGCTGCGGCGAGAGTCCGAACCGTCCATCGGTCGTGACCGAGACTCCGGTGAGCCCGCCGAAGACGAGCGCGCGCTTCATCCAGGTTCCCTGGGATATTTCGCTGTTTTTCAACATCCCCGGCGGCGCCGTCGTGGCCGGCGCGACCACCGCTGCCACCAGCGGCGACGCGGCCGCGGGCGACAACCTCACCGGCACCTTCGTCAACAGCACCGGGTTCGCAGGCACGTTGACCGGCGTGCTCACCGGCAATCTCGAAGGGGGCGCGTTCGACGGGACTCTCTCGACCATTACGCCGAGCGGCTGCACCGCGGAACGCCGCTTCTCCGGCCCGGTGAACACACTGGGGCTGAACTGGTCCCCCGGGGCGCAGGTCAATGACTGTGGGGGCACGTCCCCGCTGACGTCCGGAATCCAGGCTGCGGCCGCCCCGCCCACCGCCCCGCCCCCATGTTCCTACACGGCTACTGCCACCGGCACCAGTGTCCCGGCGGCCGGCGGCACAGGTACGGTGAGCGTCGCGGCGGGCACGGGCTGTAACTGGTTCGCCACCTCGAGCGCGGGCTTCGTCACGCTCAGCGCCAGCCAGGGCACCGCCAACGGCAGCGTGCAGTTCACCGTGGCAGCCAATACGGGGGCGCAGCGGACCGCGATCGTTGTGGTGGCGGGGCAGAGCTTCACGATTACGCAGGCAGGCGTGTGCAGCTATCGGCTGAACGACAGCGCAAGGACGTTTGACGCCAACTCCGCGATTGGCGGCGTCGACATGCGCGTGGCGGCCGGCTGTGCCTGGCAGGCGCAGAGCGACGCCGAGTGGCTGACGATTACAAGCGGCGCATCGGGCTCGGGGGATGGCGCGATCAACTTTGCCCTCGCCGCCAATCCCGGCCTCGCTGCGCGCGTCGGTCACATCACCGCGCAGGGACAGGTCTTCACAGTGACGCAGAACGGTATCAGCTGCCAGTTCACGCTGACGCCGTCGACGTTCTCATTCTCCGAAGCCGGCGGCAACGGAAGCTTCACGATTACGACGCAGGACGTCTGCGCGTGGAACGCAGTCCCCGACGCCACCTGGATCACGGTGTCGGGGACGACCTCCGGAAGTGGGAACGGCACCGTGACGTTCAGCGTTGCCCGGAACGGCGGCGCGGCGCGCAACGGAAATATCACCGTCGCCACTGGGCGGTCCGTCACCATCACTCAGGCACAGGCGACGACGGGCACGTTGACGGGTAGGGTCACTGACGTCGCCGGCGTGCCCATTGCCGATGCGGCGGTCTCCGTTGGAAACCTGCGAACCGTGACCGCTGCCAACGGCACTTACACTCTCGGCAACATTCCGCTGGGATCGCGGAGTGTCATTGTCAGCGCTTCTCAGTACATTTCGCGCACCGATACGGTCACCATCTCATTCCAGACGGTGCACGACGTCCAGCTGACACCCGCGTCGCCGGGGCTGACGTTCACGTTCGCGCCGAACCCGGCATTTCCCGACCAAACCAACCTGCACTGTGGGATGGCGGACACCCAGTGGTGCTGGCAGTCGGTCAGCACGATCCGGGACACCGGCGGTGCGACACTGACCGTGACAGACTTTTCGATAACTCTCTATGACGTCGCAGGAGCTCTCATCGAGTCGTTCCCGTTGACGTCCGAGTTCACGCGGTTCTACGGGTCAGGTTCAGTTCCCGCCAATGGCGCGCTCGCCAGTAATCTGACCATATGGTTCACCACTACAGCTGGTGGTTCGGTCGAGATCAGCCTCACCGGCGTGGACACCTTCAAGCGGACGCATCGGTTCGTCTCGACACCGCGCCTTTCGGCGTCGCCGACTCCGCTCGGGCTACAGGCCGTGACGCCGGGTGAGAGAGCCACGACTTCTCCGGCGCCGCCTCCTGTCGGCAGTCCCGCAACACCCCGGCGTAACCAGCGCTAGGAGCTCGATCGGACCGGTTCACTTCTCCTTGGGCAGGAACTCGACGGCGACGACCCGCGATGTCTTGCGATCGGTGCTGATCTCCTGCGTCACATAAACTTTCTTCGGGCCGCCCAATAGTGGGCCGCAGCCGATCGATCCGCTCAGATCGTCGCGGTAGGTGATGAACTCCACCTGATCGAGCGCCGGCGTGTTGAACCGCGCCGTCCCTTGCGGAACCTTGAGGACGAAGGCGAAGCTGTTCGGCGCACACTCAATCTGCTCCAAATCCCCCTCGACGCGCTCCTCGCCCGGTCCCACCTTCCTGAAAGAGGGGACGAACCTGCCACCGCCGGCCGTTGGCGCCGTGCTGCTGGCCAGAGCGCTGGCGCCGCCGGGCCCCGGCGAGGTTCCCGCAGGGCCACGCGTTGGCGCAGCCGCTCTCCGGTTCTGCAGGTCGTCAATCTGGCGAAGCACAGTCGTCGCCGACTCGCGCACCTCCGGGCGGGACGTGCTCGCGGCGAGCGACCGCAGGAGTGCGGCGGCCTGCGGGTACCGATCCATCTGCGCGAGGACCTGCGCGTTCAGGAACACGTAGTCCTCCCTGCCAGGCGCAAGCGCGCGCGCACGCTGGATCGTCTCGAGCGCTTCGGGCGATGGCGTTAGCGTGTTTCTCAGTTCCAGCAGGACCCTCCGCGCCATCGCATTCGGAATCTCGCTCCTGCCCTTCTGGGCAGCGTCGAAGTAGCTGCGCGCGGCCTGGTACTCGGCCGCCGGCAACGCGTCGCGGCCGCCGGATGCAAGGTCGGCGAGCGTCACGCCGGCGAAGTACGCGGTCAGCCAGTCCGATCCGGCCGGAAGGCCGAGCAACGCCTTCGCTGCGCCCGCCTTGTCGTCCCGCGACGCGGCGATGCCGGCGCGGACGACGGCCGGCCATCCGGCCGCTGGCGAAGCCACCCGGTCCAGCCGTTCGATCGCTTCGTCCTCACGCTGCTGCTGCACGAGCAGATGAGCGAGGAACGCCTCGGCATCCGCGGCCGCCATCGGCACCGCCGCTCCATCAAACGACGTCGTCTTGTCGGTGAACCGGAACCGGAACACGTTGAAGACGCTCCGCCGGATGTAATTCTGGAGCTCGCGGTCGATCCGATCCGCGGCGAAGGCACGCTGCCACGCCTCGAGCGGCGGGGTACCGTCATCGACGCTTGCGACGTAGGCGCCGAGCTTGTCGCGGCGCGGAGGTTGCGACACCAGCAACAGGTGGGTCAGCGCCCATGACTGCGCATAGAAGATCGACCGGCGGTCACCCTCGTTGTAGAGCGGCGAGTCGTGCTTCACGTTCAGCAGTTCTTCTAGCGGCAACAGCGTGTGCTGATTGAGCCGCTGGAGGTGGCCAGGCACCGGCCGGCCGATCATTGCCTCACGGTCGCCCACGAGCTGGAACGTGCTGTAGAACTCGGCCAGCCCTTCGTTCAGCCAGACCGGGACGTTGCCGGCGATATTCGAGGTGATGAGATGCGAGTACTCGTGGAACACGACCCGCATCGTGTCCTCGTCCCAGTCCCGCACCATCGCGATGTAGTTGACGTCGCGCCGCGGCAGGAACAGGCCGCTCAGCTCGATCGTCTTTCCGTTGAACTTCGGCTTGAAGGGAGTGAACGCGCGATCGGACGGGAAGACGACCACCACGGTCGGCACCGCGCTGGCGATGAACCTCTCGGTGAGCACGCGCGCGAGGACCTCGCGGAAGCTCTCGAACCGCCTGGTGATCTCGCGCAGCTCGCCGGCGCTGACGTCGCCGACGACGACAAAATTCGGACTGTCGATGCGCCGCCACTCGGCGAACACCGGATCGGCCAGGCTGCCTGCAAAAAGAACGGCGGCAACGATGGATGCACCGATCCGGCGTCGTGGCATGGCATGTCCTCCCCTGGGACATGCGAAGGATACGCGATCAGCAGCGGTTCGCAGCCATCGCCGCCGGATCGTAGGCCAGGTTCGACGCCAGCCACCGTTCCGCGTCTTCCTCGCTCATGCCCTTCCGCTTTGCGTATGACTCGAGCTGATCGCGATCGATCCGGCCGACGTTGAAGTACTTCGCCTGAGGGTGCGAGAAATAGAGGCCGCTCACGCTTGCCGCCGGCAGCATCGCGGCATGCTCGGTCAGGGTCATGCCCTGGCGGCCCGCGTCGAGCAGCTGGAACAGCTTGAACTTCTCGCTGTGATCCGGGCACGCGGGATAGCCGTAGGCCGGGCGAATGCCGCGATACTTCTCGGCGATCAGGTCCTCGCCGGTCAACGCCTCGCCCTCGCCGTAGCCCCAGTC
>Ga0075421_100003362_pt1 | contig 19112 bp, 15 predicted proteins | sample SoiMetdeltSBSDD5_FD_75292 | JGI IMG/M metagenome (GOLD analysis project Ga0075421, IMG submission 75292) | Bulk soil microbial communities from a Populus tree surrounding site in Tennessee, USA - Soil MetaG P. deltoides SBSDD5 | ecosystem: Environmental > Terrestrial > Soil > Tree plantation... | reverse complement strand
CCGACCCGCTCGCCGGTTCCGTCGACGCGTGGGTGCCGGGGAACCTTGGCCCGGGTCGCGATCTCGACAACGTCGACAATCATTACCTCTCGGTGATCGCGCGGCTGCGCCCGGATGTGACGATCGCGCGCGCGCAGGCGGAGCTCGACCGATTGAGCAAAACGCTGGCGGAGCGATATCCCCGCGCGCGGTACGCGGGAGCCAGGCTCGACCCGCTCAAGGAGGACATCGTCGGCAACTCGAGCAAGCCACTCGAGATCATGCTCGGGGCCGTGGCGCTGGTGCTCGTGCTCATCTGTGTCAATCTGGCAAATCTGCTGCTCGTGCGCGGATCGGATCGCTCGCGTGAGTTCGCGCTGCGTTCAGCACTCGGTGCGGAACGGCGACGTCTCGTCAGGCAGACGCTCATCGAAAGCCTGACTTTGGCGATCGCGGGTGATGTCGCAGGGATCGTCGTGGCGTACTTCGCCATGAAGCCGATCGTCGCGATGGGGGCAGGGTCCATCCCGCGGCTCTCGACGCTGATGCTCGAGCCTCGGCTGCTCGTGTTCTCGCTCGTCATCGCGTCGCTCAGCGCGCTTGGGTTCGGGCTTCTGCCGGCGCTCAGGGCCGCGAAGACGCAGCCGGGCGACATTCTGCGTGAGCAGAGCCGGTCGGCCACGAGCGGCGGCGTGCAAATGCGTTTGCGGCAGTGGCTCGTGGTGTCACAGGTCGCGCTCGCGTTCGTGCTGCTCGTGGGGGCCGGCTTGCTGATCGCGAGCTTCCAGCGGATTCGTGAGGTCCCGTTAGGCATGCGGCCTGAAGGCGTGCTGGCGTTCGAGCTGCACTTGCCGGATGCGCGGTACGACTCGACCGCGCGAGCACGATTCTATGAGACCGTGGCGGAGCGAATCGCCGCGTTGCCGGGAGTGGTGAGCGCTGGTGGCGTGAGCAAGCTGCCGGCGACAGGCGACTTCAACATCTGGGGGACGACTCCACTAACGGGTCCGTTGGCGAACCTCGACCGTGGCAACATTGCCGGGCAGAATCGCGTGGTGTCGGGACGGTACTTCGAAGCGGTTGGGATTCCGCTGCTCGACGGTCGATTGTTCGATGAGCACGACGACGCGTCGGTACCGCGGCGGGTGATCATCAGCCGGGCGGCGGCGGCGCGTATGTTCCCGGGGGTGCGGGCCGTGGGTCAGAGCCTAACGACCGGCGGCGGACCTCGCGAGATCGTGGGCGTCGTCGCCGATGTGGCACTCGACGCCCAGGGCCGATCCGGTCAGGGCTACGTGTATCACCCGCACCGGCAATTCGCCGGGGACCGAAACTGGTCGTTGTTCCAGGTCGTTCGCACGACTGGATCGCTGGAGCAGCTGCAGGGCGAGGTACGACGCGTGATCGCCTCGCTCGATCCACAGCTCGTGATGTACAAGCCCATGCCGCTCACCGAGGCGATCGGGCGCGGGGAGGCACAGCGCGTGTTCACCCTGCGACTACTGACCACGTTCGCCGGCGTGGCGCTCGGCCTGGCTGCGCTCGGGTTGTTCGGCGTGCTGTCGTACGGCGTGCGGCTGCGGCGCCGGGAGTTCGGGATTCGCATGGCGCTCGGCGCCAATGGCGGGTCCATCCGGCGGATGGTGCTGCGCGAGGGCATGCTGGTGACCGCCATCGGTGTGGCGGTGGGTTTGTTAGGCGCGGTGGCGTTGTCGCGCGTGCTGGCGTCGCTGGTGTTTGGCGTCAGCACGCTCGATCCGCGGGTGTTGGCGTCGGCTGCTGTGTTCATGGCGGTCGTGGCGGCGTTCGCGGCGTATCTGCCGGCGCATCGGGCGACGTCGGTCGAGCCGAGCTCCGTGTTGCAATAGGCTTCGGTATGCCGGCATCCAGAAGCAGGGGAAACGGATCAAACTGAAACTGCTGATCAAACGGATCAACCGAGTCGAACGTGACTGAACGCTCGGTCGAAGCTCGAAACCCCTCCGTTCGATCAGTTGTTTCCGTATAATCCGTTTCCTCTCTTTTTAGATGCTATGACATCAACGTCTGCCTGGCTCCCTTGGGCACTCGGGTCGGCGGTGTTTGCCGCCCTCACCGCGATCTTCGCCAAGATCGGGCTCGAGGGGATCGACTCCGACTTCGCCACACTAATGCGGACGTTCGTGATCGTCGCCGTGCTCGGCGCGTTCGTGGCCGTCGCGGGGAAATGGCGCAACCCATTCGCCCTGCCGCCCAAGTCGGTAACGTTCCTCGTGCTGTCGGCGTTCGCGACCGGGGCGTCGTGGGTGTGTTACTTCCGCGCGCTCAAGGTCGGCGAGGCGGCCAAGGTCGCGCCGGTGGACAAGCTGAGCGTGGTGCTCGTTGCCGCGTTCGCGGTCGCATTTCTCGGAGAGCGGCCCGCACCGCGTGAATGGTTAGGCATCGGGCTCGTGGCGCTTGGCGTCCTGGTGTTGAGCCTACGGCGCTGATCGCCCCCAGACGCGCGGAATCCACCGCGGCACCGCGCGCTTGTAGTCGAGGTAGAATTCGCCAAATCGCTCCTCGAGGCCCGGCTCCTCGACGAGCAGGAAATAGACGTGGTTGAGGAGGATGAACGTCAGCGCCCAGAGCGCGAGGCGCCACGAACCGAACAGGACCGCCTCACCGGTGAGGATCGTGGCCACGCCCGTGATCATCGGGTTGCGCGTATGCCGGTACGGCCCGACCGCTACGAGGTTGGACGTCGGGTCCCACGGAGCGAGCGTGCCCTTGCCGACCCGAGCGAACAGGCCGATGCACCACGTCAGGAGCGCGAGGCCGGCGAGCAACAGCAGGCCGCCTAACGTCCGCGGGATCCAGGTCCAGTCATCCCCAGGCCAGCGTGAATCTCTACTTGCGAACGCAGTCAGGATCCATCGCGGCACAACGATCGTCACCAAGGTCGGCAACAGCAGGATCGCGAGGACGTGCCGCAACGCCATCACCATGGCCGCCTAACGCGGTGCCGCCGCGGGAACGACGACCACCGTCAGCGGAATGTGCCAGCCCGGATCGGCCGTCTTGATCTCGAGCCGCCACTCTCCCGGCTTTGTGGGCCGGAGCTCGAAGTCCGCTGTCTCGCCAGGTCCCATCTGGACGTTCGCTGTGCGCTCGGTCGCCTGCGCCTTCGGCAAGTCGTAGCCGTCCTTCGCGACTGCGCGCCATCGTCCGATTGTCGAATCGTTCCGAAGCGTGAGCGAGATGCGCCAGTCGGGGTGAAGGGTGACGATTCGAATTCGGTGTGTATCACCAGCTGTCAGGCGAAGCGGTTGCGGAGAGGTGCGGCCGTTCACGAGTGCGTACGGGCTCTCGATCTTGTTGTAGACCGCCGGGCCGCCGCCGCCGACGAGCACGAGGTGATCGTGCACGAGATCGCGTGGCTTGTCGGTCACGATGATCGCGCCGTACATGCCGGACTGGATCTGATGTCGTTCGTTCAGATGCGAGTGATACGGGAACGTCCCGGCCCGCGGAGGCGTGAACGCCGCGACGAACGTGTCACCGGGAGCGATCGGCTGGAACACGTGATCGCCGATCCCACTCCAACCCGGCACGCCATCCGGGAAGCTCGGAATCTCGAGCCCATGCCAGTGGATGCCGGTTGGCTCCTGGAGGTTGTTCATGACCGTGATGCGAACCGGCTTCCCGCGCTCTAGCTCCAGCACTGGCGCTGGCAGGTCCACGGAATCACGAGCGGGCGGCGTATCGCCCTTCTGCACTACGAAGCCATAGGCCGTCGCCATGCCATCGAGCAGCCGGTTCGGCTTCCGCTGCACCAGCAGGCGAATGTTGCGGGCGTTAGGCGATGCCGAATCGTCGACCCATCCCGGCGACGGCTTGACGTGAATGCCGATCACGAGGCCGTGCATATGGTGCTCGGCCGAGGAACCCGACGCGCCGCTCATGCCAGCTGCGGCCGACATGCCCGAATCTCGTGGCGCGCCGGCCAGCGAGACCTCGTCGTTCATGTGAAACGAGAAGTGGCAGTGGAACAGCCAGTTTCCCGGCGTGGTCGGCACGAACGCGAGCGTCAGCGTCCCGCCCGGAGGCAGAAGGTCCGTGTTCAGAAGCGGCTGCATCTTCGGCGCGAGCGGCCTGTCCCGGTCCCATGACCCGCGCGCGAGGACGCGATAGTAGAAGCCGTGCAGGTGCATCGGATGGAACAGCGTGAGCGTGTTCAGAACCCGGAACCGGGTCGAATCGCCTTGCTGCAGCTCGAGACGCTCCGTGTAAGGAAACGCCTTGCCGTTGATGGCCGACACGACCTCGAACGCGCGGTCGTCGTACGGATGGAACCACTCGCTGATGAGAAAGACGTGATCCGGTGGCGATCCTTCAGGTGGATCGACGATGAGTGCGCCATTGAGCTGGCTGTCTTTCCACAATCGATCTTCGAGAGTCGTCCCGCCGAACGAGCCCCAGTAGAAGTACGAACCCGGCTTGGTGAGCCGGTATCGCAGCTCACGGGTCTGGCCGGCGGCGATCGTGAGTGTGTCGGGCGAGTCGGACACGCCGGGGCGAAGGCCGCCGATCGTGATCGCGCTGTCGACGCGATTCGTGAGCGTGACGCGAATCTCGGTGCCCTGGGGTACGCGGATCAGCGGTCCGGGCACCGTCGGGGCTTTCCCTTGCTCCGCGAACGCGAGCACCGGGACTTCCGGATCGTCGTCGCCCTCGGGCTTCCAGGCACTCTCGACGATGTCGAGCGCGATGGTTAGGGTGCCACCATCACGCGTGCCTGCCGGTACGTGATTGGAGTGAGTGCTTGCACGGGTTGCATGCGCGGCCGGTCGCGGGAGCGGCAATCGAGGCAGCGGCGGCACGAGGGGCGCCTGCGCAACTCCAAACACCATGCCCAGCAGGATCGAAGGGAGCACGGTAAGCCTTGTGGGTGGGTGGTTGAAGATGACGGTAGCGGAATCCAGGGCGCAACCGACACGTCCCGAGGAAATGGTCTGTGTAGACTGCCGCGGTGTAAGCTTCACTCGTGAGCCGCGAGCGCCTCGCCGACGTGAGGCGACGCCCGAGCAAGACACGATTGGAGAGAGAGTTGTCGATGGTGTCGGTGGACGTGCTTAGGCACGCGCGCGCGAGTTACGATCGCCAGTCATGGCGCCAGGCCCACGAGCTCTTTTCTGCGGCGGACCGCGAAGAGCCTTTGGGCCCGGACGACCTCGACCGCCTGGCGACCGCCGCGCTCATGATCGGCAACGAGTCGCAGAGCGTCGACATCTGGGCGAAGGCGCATCACGAGTTCCTCGTGCGCGGCGCTGTCGAGCAGGCCGCACGCTCTGCCTTTCGCATCGGATACGGCCTTGCCTTCCGGGGCCAGATCGCGCACGCGAGCGGATGGCTCGCGCGTGCGCGCCGTGTGCTCGACGACGCGGCGGCGGATAGCGTCGTTCGTGGCTACCTCCTTTTGCCCGATGCCATTCGCGCGGCGACCGCCGGAGAGCTCGCGCGCGCGCAGGAGCTCTTCACTGAAGCTGAGGCGATTGGTCGACGGTTCGGCGACAGCGACCTGATCGCCTTCGCACGCCAAGGCCAGGGTCGAACACTGATCAGGATGGGCCGGCTGGCCGAGGGCATCGCGCTGCTCGATGAAGTGATGGTGGCCGTGACGGCGGGCGAGCTCATGCCGATGAGCATGGGCGATATCTACTGCAGCGTCATCGATGCCTGCTCCGAGGTCTTCGACCTGCGCCGCGCCGCCGAGTGGACCGCAGCACTCGAGAGGTGGTGCGAGGCGCAATCCGATAACATCGCGTATCGCGGGATGTGTCTCATTCACCGCGCGGAGATTCTCCAGCTTCAGGGTTCCTGGGCGGGCGCACTGGGCGAAGCGGAGCGTGCGTGCGACCGGCTCCTGGTTCCACCGCCGAGGCCTGCGGCGGGGCGCGCGTGCTATCAGCGCGGCGAGCTCCATCGTCTGCGCGGCGAGTTCGACAAGGCCGAGGCGTCGTATCGCCAGGCGAGCGAGTTGGGCCGAACGCCGCAGCCCGGGCTCGCGCTGCTGCGGCTCGCCCGGGGCGACACCGAGGCCGCCCTCGGATCCATTCGGCGGGCGGTGGACGAGGCGCGTGCCCCAGTGGTCAGGTCCCGCATGCTCGGCGCGTTCGTGGAGATCCTGCTCGCCGTGAACGACACGGAATCGGCTCGTGCTGCCGCGCGAGAGCTCGACGAGATTGCGGAGTCGATGGACGCACCGTTCCTGAGGGCGGCCGCGGCGCATTGCGCTGGCGCGGTGGATCTGGCGGAAGGAAACGCGGAGCGTGCGCTGGCGGCGCTTCAGAACGCGCGGGGCATCTGGCGCGACCTCGAGGCGCCGTACGACGAGGCACGGACGCGAGTGTTGATCGCACTCGCCTCGCGGGGGGTCGGGGACGAGGATACCGCCGCGCTCGAGCTCGAAGCGGCGCGTGGGATGTTCGAGCGGTTGGGGGCGTCGAACGACGTCGCGCGACTGCAAGCGTCGGCGCGACGTGAATCGTCGAGCTCCCCGACGCGGCTCACGGCGCGGGAGCTCGAGGTGCTGGCTCTGGTTGCGACGGGGAAGACGAATCGGGCGATCGCGGATGCGCTGGGGTTGAGCGAGAAGACCGTGGCGCGCCATGTGGCGAACATCTTCACGAAGCTCGATCTGACGTCCCGGGCTGCGGCGACGGCGTACGCGTATCGGAACCGCCTGGTGTAGCGGCGGGCGGCGGGCGGCGGGCGGCGGGCGACGAGCGCGTGTCATTCCGAGCGCGCAGCGAGGAATCGCGATCGTCCCGAGCGAGGGGCACGGTTCCCAGTTCCCGGTTCCCGGTTCCCTGTTCCCAGCAACTCCAGTCCCCTACATAGAATTACCCACTCCCCAGACACGCCCCCCTGCGTAGTTTGGCCGAAGCGCTTTGATGACAAGGGGCTTAGCGTGTTGCCGAAGGTCGAACACCGACCAAGGCACACGCACCGGAGGCAGGATATGCGCGCATCATACGAGCCCGAGCGGGTCGAGACGATCATCATCGGCGCCGGGCAAGCGGGATTATCGGTTGGCTACCACCTCGCGCGTCGAGGACGGTCGTTCCTGATCCTCGAGGCCAACGAGCGAGTCGGCGACAGCTGGCGGACGCGGTGGGACTCTCTCAGGCTCTTCACACCAGCTCGCTACGACTCGCTCGACGGAATGCCGTTCCCGTCGGCACCGGGCTACTTCCCGACGAAGGACGAGATGGGCGACTACCTCGCCGCGTACGCGTCGCGCTACGAGCTGCCCGTTCGCACGGGACAGACGGTCACGAGCCTAACGCGGGAAGGCGACCGCTACCTCGTCGTCACCGACAGTGCCCGGTATGAGGCGAACCACGTGGTGATAGCGATGGCGACCTTCCAGCGGCCGCAGATTCCCGAGTTTGCGACCGACCTCGATCCCTCGATCGTGCAGCTGCACTCGAGCGAGTATCGAAACCTCACGCAGCTCGAGCCGGGCGGCGTGCTGCTCGTCGGCGCCGGGAACTCCGGGGCGGAGATCGCGCTCGAGACCGTGCGCGGAGGTCACGAGACGTGGGTGTCTGGCAGGGACGTGGGTCGGATTCCGTTTCGTTTCGGCGGCATCCCGCGCACGCTCCTGACACGGGTCATGTTGCGGTTCGTGTTCCACCGCGTGATGACGATCGACACGCCGATCGGCCGGAAGGCACGCCCGAAGATGTTGGCTCATGCGACCGCGCCGCTCATTCGCGCAACGCCGGATGTGCTCGCCGCGGCAGGCGTGCAGCGCGTCGCGAGGACCGCTGGCGTGCAGGGCGGGATGCCGCTGCTCGAAGACGGTCGCGTGATGGATATCGCGAACGTGATCTGGTGCACCGGTTATCAGCCAGGATTCTCGTGGATCGAGCTCCCCGTGTTCGACGCGGACGGCGGGCCGCGCCATGACCGGGGCGTCGCGCGCTACGAGCCCGGACTGTATTTCGTCGGGCTGCATTTCCTGTACGCGATGTCGTCGACGATGATCCACGGCGTGGGGCGCGACGCAAACCACGTCGCGGAGGTCATCGCGCGGCGCACTCGCGCGGGCTCGACCACCGCGGAGTACGCCGCTGCGACTGCCTGACGCTACTCGACGCGCACCGGCACGCGGGCCAGAAGTCGGCCGCCAAGGCCACCGCGGATTTCGATCCGCAGCATGCCGGTGCGCTCGGGTGTGAGCTCGAAGTCATACGTCTCACCCATTGCCATCGTCTGCCGGGCGCGTCTTGGCGTGCGACTCGCCTCCGGCAGGTCTGCGCCGTCCTTCGCGAGCGGACGCCATTCGACAAGCAGCGAATCCATCCTGAGCACGGGGACGCTATCCTGACGCGCGGTCACCTGCACGGCCGCGTTGGGATTCAACAGCGCCAGACTGATGAGTCGCAGTCGTGCCGGCTGGCCCACGTGAAGGACGATCGTGTCGGGGTTGGTCTGCCCGTTGACGTCGAAGACGGGCGTCGCCTGAAGGCCGGCGCGGGCCGTCTTGAGAAAGATCGTGTGATCATCACCTGGAACGCCTAACGCCGAATCGACGACGATCAGGGCACCGAGCAGCCCGGCGCGATGCTGCACGGGCTCGTTCGCGTGCGTGTGGTAGATGAACGTCCCGGCCCGCGGCGGCGTAAAGCGCGCCTCGAACGAATCGCGAGGCGCGATGATCGGCGAGATGCGCCGGTCGATGCCGCCGAAGCCGGCGACACCGTCGTAATAGCTGTCGAGCTCCATGCCGTGCCAGTGAACCGCGGTCGGCTCGTTGAGGTGATTCACCACCATGATCGACACCGGCCGGCCGCGCTGGAGCACGATCGGCGGGCTGAATCCCGGACCGGCGCTCGCGGCGGGCCGTTTGGTTGCTGGCTCTTCGACGAGGAAGCGCATCGATGGCGCGGAGTCGGGAAACGCCGAGTCCTGAACGGCCACGATGCGCAGCCGCCGCTCGGCGGCTGGTGGACGCGCAGCCTCGGCGCGAGTACCAGGCCGAGGCTTGACCACGATTCCCATCACGAGGCCGGTCATTCCGGTCATCGCATGATTGGCATGCGCGGCTCCGCCGGCTTCCGATGGTGTTGGCGTGTGCGCGACGTGAATCTGGAAATGGCAATGAAAGAGCCAGTTGCCGGCCCGCTCCGGCACCCACGTCATCGACATCGCGGAGAACGGCGTTAGGCGCTGTGTCACCACCATGCCGGATGGCAGGATGGGCTGCAGTCCGGGCGGGTCCGCCGGGCCGGTGAACGTGTCGACCCGGTAGTAGAACCCATGCAGATGCATGGGATGGAAGTCGTTGTTCGCGTTGATGACGCGCCAGTGCAGCGTGTCGCCCACGGTGGCAGTGAGTCGCTCCGTCCCGGGCCACGACCGGCCGTTGATCGAGAAGATGGTGTTGTCGCCCGCGGGTACGCCGTTGATTACCGAGTCCGTGGACGCGAGCAACACCATGACGCGGTCGCGAGGCGGCGGAGAACCCACGGAATCGACGACGATCGCGCCGGCCATGAGCCCGCCGATCTGGAGCCCGCGCGCGAGTCGATCGTTGGTCCTCGCGCGGTAGAAGTAGTTGCCGGGAACGGTCGCAGCGAAACGCAGTGCTCCGCGCGCACCGGGGGCGATCACGACCGAGTCATCGGCGGTGACGGACGACCTGCAGCTCGCTGCCGGTGGAATGTGGAACACGATCGTGTCGCGGTCGAGCGTGTTTCGTATCGTCAGCTCCACCGTCGTTCCCGCCGGAACCCTCACGAGGGGGCTGGGGACGACTGCCGGACCCGACGCCTCGCCCAACGCAAGCACCTCGCGGCCCGGCAGGGAGTCGCCGTTCGGATACCAAACGGTCCGGCGGGCCTCCAGGCTGAGCGTCAGGACGCCGTTGGTGAGCGACCCCGCGGGCTTCGTGTTGGCGTTAGGCACCGCAATCCGTGCGGTGCGGGGAGGATTCGAGAACGCGACAACAGACATCCAAAGCGATAAGCCAAGCGTGATGGCTCTGCGCATTCGTGGGTACCCTGTCCGCGTTAGATCTTGCCGTTAGATCTCCAACAGCCCCGCCTTCAACGCCGAAATCTCTTGCGGCACCTCCGCCGCCCCGTCGTAGCCTGGAAACCCGCCGAACCGGAAGCACAGGCGGAGATAGTCCACGAAGAAGAGCTGATGTCGCTCGTTCAGCAACTCACCGTCCGCGCGGAGGTCGGGAATCGCCATCTCGTACGCGTCGCCGCCACTCGTGTTGGCCTTGTGCAGATCGTCCGGCGCGATCGTGATCGCCGATGGCCTGCCTTCTTCCTCGTCCTCTTCCTCGTCGTATTCGAGCGCGCCTTCGTCCAGCGCATACACCACCAGAGGATCCGGCGCGATCGCGCGATCTGCCGCGGCGAGCGTTGGGTGGCTGCCGATCAGGTTTACTTCGCCCACGACTTCGTAAAACACCCGCAATGACAGCGGTAACGTCGCGTATTCGCGCTCGAAGCTCACGATCTGGTCATGAATGTCTGGAGGAGGCGGCGTATGCGCGCGTGCCCGCTCGCGCACTTCCTGTTTCCCTTTGGCCTGAGCGGCGATCAGGTCGCGCGCCTTGGCCATCATGTCGGCCAGGTTCGGAAGCCCCGGGATGTTCGGCGTTTTGCCAGACCCCATCACCCGACGAACGAGCTGGTCGAAATCCATGCGCGTCTCGCCTTGCGGTCCGCCGATAGCCACGTCCATCGGGCCATCCGGCATGCCGAACGTGTACTGCATGGCCGTCAGTCGCTCGACGAGGGTGCGCACGTTCGCCTGTACGCGGCGCATGGTCTCGTACGCGACCGCCAGCGCATCGGCAACATAGGGGTCCTCGCGCACCCCGGCACCTAACGATACGAGCTCCCGCCACACGTCGACATGCGCGCCGGCCTGGTAGCGATCGTACATCGGAAGCTTTCCGCCTGCGTATGCGCGGAGCTGCTCCAGCCGCGCACCGGGGTCGACAGGAAGCTTGGCTTTCAGGATCGCGCCCGCCTTCGCGCCCTTCTTCGGCTTCGGCGTGGGCGCCGCCCTGGCTTTCACGTGCTGCGCGAACGTCGGGTCGAAGCCCTTGTATTCACGGGGCGGGACCGCGTCCGGCTGCATGATCCACTTTTCCGGCACCGCTTTCCCATTCCATGCATAAGCGTTCCATCCATCGCGGTAGACGACTGCCGGACCATCGGGCCGGTGAAGCAGATACTTCTGGTTCACGTGAAGCTCGGCCGGCCGATCACTCATGATCGCGACGCCCTCGAAAGGCCACCACAGACCTGACGACCGCGCGACGTCCCACGCGGCAGCCAGGAGCGCCGGCGGCTCGCGGTCGCCGACGCGGTGCTCGTCGTCGGCCATCGTCGAGAACGAATAGTCCCCGGCAAACGAGTTACCGACCAGCCGATCGGTCGTGGGGCAGTGCAGCGCACTCGGCAAGGCGCCCCGGTTGCTCCCCCAGAAATACATCTCGGCGCGAGCGAGGTCGTCATCGTCGCCGTGCTGCGTGAACAGGCTCGAGACGTCGTCCGACAGCGTGAAGCGCGCCGTGACGAACTTGGTCGTCAGCATCCGCGACGGTACCGGCGGGAACTGCAGGTGCTGGCCGAGCGGGCCGCCGGCGGCCGCGAGCGCCGCCTTCGGGTCAGCGAGGCCAAGCCCGTTGCCTAACGACGAACGCGCGCGGTCGAGTTGCTCCCGGTCGTATCGCGACAGACCCGCCGACAGCCGCTGCGACCACAGCTGGTTATACGGGGCGACAAGCAGCGCGATCACCCACGACGCGCTGAACGGCGAGTCGAACCAGAGAACGTGCCGCGGCTCCGGGAGCTCCGCCGCCTTGTAGAGGCGTCGCACCGCCTCTTCCGCACGGGGTCGGTCAGCAGGAGCGGTGGACAGCACCTGCTCGAGCCACTCGCGCCGGAGTTCGGCCAGCGACTTCACGACAGGTTCGACCGCAATTGTCAGCCGCGGCGGCGTTCGGGGAGCGGGCGGTTGTGCGTGGCGACGTGCGCCGTTAGGCGGGCGGCGGCGACCTTACGTCCGCACACCGGGCATGAGACGCAGCACGGCACCGGATGCAGCACGGCAAGCGGCGCTCGGTGGCAGATGCAGTCGCACGCGTCACCCGGTGGTGGCGTCGGGACGAACTTCGTGAAGGCCCGCTCCCGGCTTGGCAGACCGCGCATGCCTCAGCATACCTCGCGGACCGGAAGTCGGGAAGCCAACTCAGGTCGGTGGAAGGGAAGATCGGCCCGAAGGAGAACTAGCCAACGCTTTCCGAGGTCCGCCGGACATCGCGGCTCAGCAGCCAGTTCTGCAGGATCGACACGAGCGACCCAGCACCCGCCGACAGCGCGACCGCGCTCGACGCCGTCCACAGGAACCCCGCCGTCAGGAGCACGCCGGTCACCAGCAACGGCGTCTGGCTCGTGGTCTGACCCGGCGTGCTCGGCGCGGTCGAGATGCCCCATGCCGTCAGCGCCGTCGCGACGAGCAGCATGGCGCCGTCAGGCCTGGCGAGGTCGCCCACCCACAGAAACGGAACCTTCGCGCCAAGCCCCTTCCGCACGGCGGCGAACAGCCCACCCAATACGGGAAACTGAATCGCCATGCCCACGAGCCCCGAGGGCGTGAAGACCCTGATCCCGTGCTTCGCGTGGAGCGCGCGGGTCTCGCGAAACAGGCGCTGTGGGTCGTTCGCGTGTCGGCGCTGCAGAGCCTCCAGCTCGGGCTGCAACGATGCGAGCTTCGCCTGTTGTTCGCGTGCGGTCCGAGCGAGACGGAGCGTGAGCGGTAGCAGCGCGAGCCGTGCGAGCGCCGACACGACGAGAATGCCGCTGCCGAGGCTGCCGCCGCAGACGTGGGCGGCGGCGAAGATCGCGGCCCGAAGCAACTCCACGAAACCAGCCCACATGTTCGCCTCTGGACTTGGAAGGAGATTCCACCGTACGGGCCGCGACATGCGCTTGCTTCACAAGGCTCGAAGTTCCGGACCGAGTGCCGCTCCCCCGGAGATGCCTGAACGCGCTGGGCTGCCAGGCTATGCGATCATTGAACCGTGAGCGGCCGGCTGCATCCGTCGCCCGAGCAACCTAACGCGACGAACACCTCGGCCCGGATGAGCCAGCGACCGTCGCGCTTGATCCACTGGGCGGCGTACCGCCCACGGATGAGCGGTTGTCCGTCGCGCGCTGCGCGCCCGGTCCACGTTCCGGACTCGAACGCGAGCGGCCAGCGGTCGTGGCCACTGACGTCCACGCGGTCTGGCTCGCGGTGAAACACCGTCGCGCTGTCCGCGGCCATTGCGGCACGATAGGCGCCGCGTCCCTGCACGACCCGCCCGAGCCCCGAGCGGATCACGACGTCGTCGGTCCAGTAGGACGCCGCGCGATCGAGATCCCGCGCAGCGATTGCGGTATTCTGGGCCGAGCGGGCCGACCGAACGGCGGCAGCCTCCCGGGAGGTCTGCGGGGCCGCACGGCCGAGCGCATACGATCCGGCAGCAGCGACCACGGCGAGTGCGAGGCGGAGCGGAAATGTCATGCGTGGTGGGGAGGGAGACAGGGACTGGGGACTAGGGGACTGGGGACTCGGCCGGGAGGCCACTGGCGCCGAGGAGTCTCCGCGGCGGCGGAAGGTTCCTAGCCGAGTCCCCAGTCCCCTAGTCCCCAGACCGCAACCGAACGACCAGGTCCAGCTGAACCGCGGCGCCAAAGGGAAGCTGCACAGCTCCCGTTGCGGTACGGGCATGACGACCGGCGTCGCCGTACAACGCGATCAGAAGGTTCGACGCGCCGTCGATCACGCGCGGCTGTTCCGTGAACGACAGGGAGGAGCGAACGAAGCCACGCAGTTGCTCGATCGACACGATGCGGTCGAGGTCACCGATATCGTGCTTGATGATCGCCAGCACGTCGAGCATCGCGTCGCGCGCCGCCATCGCCGCATCCTCCACGGAGAGGTCGGTGCCAACCTCACCGCGCCGCTGACTCACCCGCCCGGATACGAAGAGCAGGTCGCCCGACTGTTTTGTGCCGACATAGTTGGCAACCGGCGCTTTCGGCGGTGGTAGCGCGAGCCCGAGCTCACGCAGCCGATCCTCCACCACGCTCATTGGGCGCCGACCCTCCGCCATCCGCTCTCGATGTACGCGAGGCGAAGGCCGGCGCGCAGTTGGTTCCGGAAGCTTCCCGACCCATAGTTCGCGCCGCCGATGACGAGCGTACAGCCTAACAAATAGGCGACGTCGAGCCGGTGCCGCACGAGCGCGAGATGACAGCCCTTGCGACGGTGCGCCGGGACGGTCGCCCCGCCACCCAGGCTCGCGACGCCTTCGCGAACGCGCAGCGTCGCGACGGCCGCCGGCTCGCCAGCCACGCGCGCCAGGAACCGTTGCTCGTCACGCGGAAAGCGGCGCCGTGTCTCGTCCATCGCCGCGCCGCGCCACTCGGGCGGCATCTCGAACCCGTCGGCCATGGCACCCAGATAGTCCTCGAGATTCTCGGCCGTGACCCGCTCGATCGTGATGTGTCGCGGCGCCGACGTCAGCTCGCTGGAGGGGACGCCGTAGAGGATCGCCTGCTGGAAGTCGAACTGTGCGAAGCCGGCGGCTGACAGCGCCGCGCCAACGGCGCGCGTGAATCCCGATGGTGTGAGGTAGAACTCCGGCTCGAGGGCATCGGTCGTATAGAACGCGAGAATGTCGTCGAGGCGCGAGAGGTCGTCGGGCCCAAAGCAGAACACCTTGTTCGATGGGCGGCCTCCCTTCGCTTTGACCGCGACCGTTCGGCCGAACTGGACAACGATGACCGTGCCGGGAGTCGACGGCCCCCCAGGGACGACGGGCTCGGGCGCCACCAGCCGCTCGAGTCGTCGCGCGAGCTCGAGCGTGAGCAGCGGAACGTCTCGCGTCACGAGCGCGAAGTCGTCACCGCGTTAGGCAGCCGACGCGCGCCATGGACGGTCACAGAAGCGGCGCCACCGTCCGCGCCGCTTCGGCCGAAGTCACGACGGGGATGCACTCGAAATCGACGATGTCGCGCCAGTTCGCAAGCCACTCGTCGAGAAGGGTAGGGTCCTCGCACTCCATGACCTGATAACAGTGGCGAAGATCCGTCGTGACCCAGCTCGAGATGTACTGCAGCCCATCGGGCGCGAGCCGGCCCCTGTCGCGAAACCGCCGATAAACGGGGCGCGCGTCGCCGTCGCGAAAGTGTTCCACGATCATGTAGAGCATGAATGTCCTGGGTCCCGTCGCTTACGAGATGGCGCGGTGCGTCGAACCGGGGCGAGGCAGGTAAGGTCGCGATCTCGCGGGCCAGCGCAACCCTAGCGCAGAAGGGCGCGCACGCGGTCCGCGTACTGCCGGCTGCTCCGAAGCTGAACGCCGCCTTTGATCTCGATCACGTGCCCTCCCGACTCGTGCGTCCGTACCGTCAGGATGCGATCCACCGCGACGATCGCCGAGCGATGAATGCGCACGAATCGGTCGGGGTCGAGCTCGTCTTCGGCCTGCTTCATCGTGCCGCGCCAGAGATGCGTCTTCGGACCCACGTGCAGACCGAGATAGTTGTCGGCGACGTCCAGCCAGTCCACCTGGTCGGCGGGCACGATGTGATGGGTGTTGCCGCGCCTGACGACGAAACGCGTGCGGTATCCGCGGGCTCGCTCGGCGGCCGTTGCACTCGTCACGAGCGCCGGCCCGTAGTCCGGCGGCCGCCGCCCGAGGCGCTCCTTGGCACGAGCCACGGCGGCCGAGAACCGCTGGCGCGTGACCGGCTTCTGGAGATAGTCCACGGCGCCGACCTCGAAGGCCTTGAGCGCGTACTGTTCGAACGCGGTGATGAAGATGACTGCGGGCACGCGCGCCTCATCCAGTGACGCGATGACGCCGAACCCGCTCAGCTCGGGCATCTCGACATCGATGAAGACGAGGTCGGGGTCGAGCCGCGTGATGAGATCGAGCGCTTCGATGCCGTTGATCGCCTCCCCCACGAGGTCGAGCCCTCCGGTCTCGCGAACGAGCGTGCTCACGCGCTCGCGGGCGAGCGGCTCGTCATCAACGGTGACGACCCGGATCGAGGTCATTGCGGTTCGGTCCGCGGCTCGGACACGCGGAACGGAACGTCGATGCGTGCCACCGCGCCGCCCGCACTGCCGTGACCTAACGAGAACTGATGGTCATCGCCGAACGTGGCGCGGAGCCGCTCCCGGGTGTTGCTCAGGCCGAGCCCGACGCGCAGCGTCGTGCTCGTCGTTAGGCCGGCGCCGTCGTCCGCCACCTCGAGGCGAAGCCGATCGCCGTCGCGGCGCGCCAGGACTCGAACGCAGCCGCCCTGCGCGCGTCCACCGATCCCGTGTGCCAGCGCGTTCTCCACGAGCGGTTGGAGAATGAACAGCGGCACGGATCCCTGGTCTGCTTCCGCCGCGACGTCGATCTGAAAGCGGAGGCGATCGGCGAATCGAAGCTGTGCGATCTCGAGATACGTGCGCGCGTATCGCACCTCGTCGGCGAGCGACACGAGCACGTCGTCGCGGTGACGCAGCAGGTCGCGCAGCAGGTCGCTGAGCTTCGCGAGCATTTCGTCAGCGGCTTCGGGATCGCGATGGATCAGCGTCGAGATGCCCTGCAGGGTGTTGAAGAGGAAGTGCGGATGCAGCTGCCCGGTGAGCGCGATCAGGCGCTGCTCCGCCACCTTGGCGCGGAGACGTTCGCGGTCCAGCGCCGCCTGGACGGCGCGTCGTCGTGCTTCGATGGCCGCGACGAGTCCCACGAGCGCGACCCATGGCAGAACGTTCTGGCGAAGCGCCTGTGGTGCATACGCGGAGAAGCCCGGGCGCAGCGCCGACGGCGATCCGTGGTAGACGGCGACGTAGTCTATGATGCTCGTGATCGCGATGAGCGTCGCGACGATCGCCACCACGAAAGCGATCATGCGCGCGCGGCCGTAGCGATCGATGTCGATTCGGCGCGCGCCGAGGACGAGGAGTGGGAGCGCGACGGCGGCGGCGTACCAGACGATGGATCCGATGCCGAACAGATAGAGCAGGGTACGGAAGTTCGGCGCGGGGCCGGGTAGACGCGGCAGCATGCGTCCGCCGCCGGCGCGCGCGCGGGGGAACTGCGGTGGCGTCGCGTAGAGCCCGATGCCGATGGCGACGACCGCGACCGCCACCCACACGAGTGTCGGTCGCAACCAGCGCGGAGGAGTTTTTGGAGCGGTCGTTGTCGGCATGCGGACTGTCATCCTGAGCCGTCAGGCGAAGGATCTTCATCGTCCCGGTAGAGCCCTCTATCACGAAGATGAGGATCCTTCGCTGCGCTCAGGATGACAAGGCGCCTGTTCTGGGGCGAGCGGATGGAGATCGGGGGCGAATGGCGCCGGGTACTACGCGGCGACAGGACTCACTCGCCACGTCGCTCGCGTTCTCGTTTCCACGCGAGGTACTGCGGTCTCGAACACAGCCAGCACGGGCGGTACCCTGCTTTGATGGCCGTCGCCTCGTCGGCGAAGAAGACCCGGTACTTCGCATACGGCCCGCCGCGGGCAAGGGCGCGCTGTGCACCCGGGCAGTCGAGCCGCCCGTATATCCTGCTTTTAGAATGCCCGCCTAACGTACCCTTTACAGGGCTGTCATAGGGGAGCCCATCGGGACCGATCAGTCGGTATGTGCGGGAAGTCACAATCGGTTAGTGATCACCATTTCGTCCCCTGCGTCCAGTCCGTTCAGGCGTCGCAACCGGACCGCTCGTCCACGATTTCGGACCGCTCCCCGCTCCAAGTCAGGTGCGCAGCCCACTACTATTGTGCTACCAGATATGGGAGGTCCGACCGTTCGGCCGCTCCCGGGAGCCCACGAGAATGACCCCGAAAACACAGCGCACCCCGACGGCCCTCCTCGCGCTGGCCGTCATCTTCACCGCTGCGTGCAGCAGCTCAGCGCATCAGGCGGTACAGTCCTCCTCGCGTCCGCCGAACCCCGTCGTCATGAAGGGCGATTCGGCCGCCATCGCGAATGCCAAGCCCGACAAGACGCGCTACGAGGCCACCGAAGCGGACATCAGCTTCATGTCGGGAATGATCCACCATCATTCCCAGGCCATCGTCATGGCCAAGATGGCGCCGAGCCACGGTGCCAACTCTTCCATTCAGACCCTCGCCGGCCGGATCATCAACGCGCAGACGGACGAGATCAACCTCATGTCCCAGTGGCTGCGCGACCACAACCAGCCTGTTCCCACGCCCAATCCCAAGGGCATGACGATGAAGATGGGCGGTGAAGAGCATGTCATGCTGATGCCGGGCATGCTCACCGAAGACCAGATGAAACAGCTCGACGCCGCCAAGGGACCCGAGTTCGACAAGACATTCCTCACCCTCATGATGCAGCACCACAACGGCGCCGTGTCGATGGTGAAGGAGCTGTTCGCGACCTACGGCGCCGGGCTCGACGAAACGGTGTTCAAGCTCGCGAGCGACGTGAACACTGACCAGACCACAGAGATCGCCCGCATGCAGCGCATGCTGTTCGATCTGATGGTCCAAAACAAACCCCAGTGAACGGCTCGTAATCCCCGAGTCGTTTCTTCCTCAATCAGCCTCTCAAGAGGAATTCCCATGTCACCTGAGCATCAGTTCGATCGGCCGTCGGTGCGCCGCACCGCAGGTCGTATTCTCACGCTCTCGCTCGCTGCAGGACTTGTGTCTGCGGCGGCGTGTTCGAGCACGCCGAAGACGAGCCAGAGCGCCACTCCCAAGGTCGACCCGCGCGTTGGTCTCAAGGCGGGTCTCTGGGACGCCCAGCAGGTCACTTGGAACCTCAAGGTCGTCTCCGAGACGCGGCCGCCCGAGAAGTTCGTCGGGTCCACGAACTCGGACCTCGCGTTCAGCGGTAAGTATGCGATCCAGGGTAATTACAACGGCTTCCAGGTTTGGGACATCTCGAACCCATCCAAGCCCGTCCTCACGACCGCGTACTTCTGCCCGGCCTCGCAGAGCGACGTGTCCGTTTACAAGAACCTCCTGTTCGTGTCGGGCGAGGGGTTCGGCGGCCGACTCGACTGCGGTGGAGAGGGTGTGAAAGACTCCGTGAGCAAGAACCGCCTCCGGGGC
>Ga0075421_100003361_pt1 | contig 19112 bp, 18 predicted proteins | sample SoiMetdeltSBSDD5_FD_75292 | JGI IMG/M metagenome (GOLD analysis project Ga0075421, IMG submission 75292) | Bulk soil microbial communities from a Populus tree surrounding site in Tennessee, USA - Soil MetaG P. deltoides SBSDD5 | ecosystem: Environmental > Terrestrial > Soil > Tree plantation... | reverse complement strand
GTTGAGCCGCCCGAGGATCGAGCCGATGCGTCCGACCATGCCCGGGCGGTCTTCGTACGAAAGCACCAGGATGTAACCCTCCGGCGTGAACTCGATGTGCAGGTCGCGGAGCTGCACGATGCGCGGCTGGCCGTCGAAGACGGTGCCGGCGATCAGCTTCTTGCCCTCGGCCGTCTGCGTGCACACCGTGAGCATGCTCTTGTACGCGCCCGTCGACTCGGTGCGCTCGATCGCGACCTCCACGCCGCGCTCACGCGCGACCAGATGCGCGTTCACGAGGTTCACGGGTCCCGCCGTCACGGGGTCGAGCAGTCCCGCCAGCACGCCGCGCGCGAGCAACTCCGGGTCGGTGTCCGCAATGGCGCCCGCCACCGTCACCTCGACGCGGGCGAGATGCTCGGGATCGAGCTGCACGCAGAAGCGGCCGAGCACCTCGGCCAGCGCCACGAACGGACGCAGCTCTTCGACCGTCGTCGCGTCGGCGACGGGGATATTGACGGCGTGCTCGACGAGCGAGCCGTCGCGGAAGGCCACGAGCTGGCGCGCGACGTCGACGGCGACGTTGACCTGGGCCTCCGCGGAGTTGGCGCCCAGATGCGGCGTCACGACCACCCGCGGATGCGCGATCAGCCGGCGCACCGTCTCCGAGCGGGGCGGCTCCTCGCTCCACACGTCGATGGCGGCACCGGCCACGTGGCCAGACTCGAGCGCGGCTAAAAGATCTGCCTCCACGACGATGCCGCCGCGCGCGCAGTTGACGATCCGCGCGCCCGGCCGCAGCAGCGCCAGCTCGCGCGCCGCCGCCATGCCCTCGGTCTCCGGCGTCAGCGGCACGTGGAACGTGACGATGTCCGCCTCGCGCAGCAGCGTGTCGAAGTCCGGCACCAGCCGGGCGCCGAGGTCACGCGCGCGCGCCTCGGGAATGTACGGATCGTAGACGAGCAGGCGCGCGGGCTCGAATCCGCGCAGCCGCGCCGCGACGCGCGATCCCACCTTGCCGAGGCCGACCACGCCGAGCGTCTTGCGGTACAGCTCCGCGGCGTAGATGGACCGATCCCACTCGAGCGTCTTCAGCCGCGCGTGGGCCTCGGGGATCCGCCGCACGAGCGCGAGCAGCATGCCGACGGTGTGCTCCGCCGCCGAGACGACGTTGCCGTGCGGCGCGTTGACGACGACCACCCCGCGCCGCGAGCACGCGTCGACGTCGATGTTGTCGACGCCCACGCCGGCACGCCCGAGGATGCGCAGCCGTGGCGCCCGGTCGAGCAACGCCGCCGTTACCGCCGTGGACGAGCGCGTCACGAGGGCCTCGCAGTCCGCGAGGGCCTCGGTGAGCGCCTCGGCCGTCGGCTTCATCAGCTGACGAACGTCGAAGCCGTGCTCGCGCAAATAGGCGATGCCCTCCGGCGCGATGGCGTCGATGACGACCGTGCGCACGCTCAGCCCTGGATCGAGTAGCCGCCGTCCACCGGAATGGCGGTGCCCGTCACGAAGTCCGACGCGGCGCTGGCCAGAAACACCGCGACGCCCGCCATGTCCTCGATCGTGCCCCAGCGCTTGGCCGGCGTGCGGCGCAGCACGTTTTCGTTCAGCCCCGGCACCTCGCGCTTCGCGCCTGCGGTGAGGTCCGTCTCGATCCAGCCCGGCAGCACGGCGTTGACCTGGATGTTGTCGGCCGCCCATGCGCTCGCCATCGACTTGGTGAGCTGCACGATGCCGCCCTTGCTGGCCGCGTAGGCGGGCGCGAACGACGCCCCGAAGATCGACATCATCGAGCCGATGTTGATGACCTTCCCTGCCCCCGCGTGCTTCATCAGCGGATACGCGGCGTGCGAGCACAGGAAGGCGGACGTGAGGTTCGTGTCCAGCACGCGGTGCCACTCGGTGAGCGTGTACTCGTGAATCGGCTTGCGGATGTTGGTGCCGGCGTTGTTGACGAGGATGTCGAGGCGCCCGAAGCGCTCGCGCGTGGCCGTCATCAGTCGCGCCACCGCTGCCTCATCGGTGACGTCGACGCTGACGGCGAGCGCGGCCGCGCCGAGCCCCTCGATCTCCGCCACGGCGCGCCGCGACTTGTCCGCGTTACGCGCCGCCACCACGATGCCCGCGCCGGCCGCCGCGAGGCCGCGCGCCATCCCGAGCCCGATTCCGCCATTGCCGCCCGTCACGATCGCCACCCGCCCCTTGAGGTCGAACACGCATGGCCTCCCGTCGTGTAACGATTACATCCAAGCCCGTCGGGTTGTAGGTCTTGCAAACGCACGCTGCGGTGCCGGCACTCTTCCAATGATCTGGTGCGCAATTGCGCCGAGGCCGCCTGTGGCACAGCAGGTGCAAAGTACGCGCGAAGCAGCTCACGCGGACCGCGACGGAGGGTACCTCAATGATCGCCGACGTTCGACTCTTTCATCGCCCCTCCCTCGGCGCGCGTCCGACCCCCGTGTGGTGTTTCGTCCTCGCCGGTGCGCTGCCGCGAAACGGGTCGCCGTCCCTCAGGCGCGCGCTCGATCGCGCGACCCGGCTGGCGTCGGCCGAGCGCGTCGTGGCGGTGGTGTCGCGCGACTCCGCCGTCAACGCCGGTCGGGCGCTCACGGCCGTCGCGGACGTCGCTAGCATCGTGCAGCCGGCCTATCGCGGCAGCGCCGCCGAGCTGTTCCTGCCTGCGCTGCTGGTTGCGCGTCGCGATCCCGATGCGGTCATTCTGGCGCTGCGCGCCGACGAGATGCATGACGGACCGATCGCTCCGTCGCTCGCGCGGGCCGTCCGTGCGGTGGGGCAGCGGCCGGATCTCACGCTCCTCGTCGGCGCGCGGCCCAGGACTTCATGCGCGCCCGATGGCTTCGTCGAGCCTGGACTGCCGCTGGCCGGTCACGAGGATCTCTCACTGCTCGCCGTCCGGCGCTTCGTCTATCACGCGCCTCGCGCCTGCGGCAGCGGCGACCTGCTCGCGCCGGCCGCGCTCGCGGCACGTGCCGGCGCTCTCGTGAGGCTCGGACGACGCTTGCTCCCCGACGTTCTCGAGACGCTCGAGCCGCTCGAGGACGTGGCGGACGCGGCCGAGGCGACGCTCTTGTGCGAGGCGGTGTACGAGTGCATGCCGTATGCGTCCCTATCGCGCGAGTTTCTCGAACGCGTCCCCGATCTCGCGGTGCTGCCCGTGCCCGATGCGCTTCGCGAAGTCGGCGACGTCGTCGCGCACCTCGCCTCCTGAGCGAGCGTCTATTCGGGGTGCGGCCCCCGCGACCCCGCGGCCGGCAGCCTGAGCGTCACGCGTGCGCCCGGGCTGAGTGATTCGAACTCGAGCCTGCCGCCGTGCAAGCGCGCGACGCGCTCGACGGTGACCAGTCCGAGTCCCTTGTGGCCGGGCTTCGTGCTCTGGAGCAGCCGGATCAGCAGCTTGGGATTGGTGGTGCGGAGCCCTGTGCCGTGATCCCGCACGGCGAGCGCGACCTCGCCGTCGGCGCCCTCGGTGGCCGTCACCTCGGGCACAGGCGCGCCGTTCGGCGTCGCCTCCAGCGCGTTGGCCATGATTTCCCGGATCGCGCGAACCAGGAGCGCCTCGTCCCCGCTGACGCGAGGCCACGCGCCGCTTGCCAGCGTCACGCTGGCGTAGCCGCCGTCGTCACGCGCGCGCTGCGCGAGCGCCTGGAGGTCGTGGGTGCGCCAGCTGCCCGGCTCGAGCGCGGCGACGCCGACGGCGGCCGGGAGCATGTCGGACAGGCGGGCGAGCTGTTGCAGGACGGTTCGCAAACTCGCGTCGGCGGTCGGATCGCCGGCGACGGTCCGCTTGAGCACCTCGAGATGCATCACCGCCGAGTTGAGCGGACCGCGGAGGTCGTGCAAGAGCCGGGCGAGCTCGGTCGGCAGCGGGCCGTCGGCGGCACCCCCGGGCGCGCCCACCATCAAGTCAGGCGCGCCGACTTCACCGCCTGGATGCCGTATTTCGCGAGCTTGTTGTAGAGCGTCTTGAGGCTGATGCCGAGCAGCTGCGCCGCCTTGCGCTTGTCCTGATTCGTCTCGTCGAGCGCGCGGAGGATGAGATCGCGCTCCATCTCGCGGATGGGCGTCACCGAGCCGGCGGATGCACCGGTGGCGGGCACCGTCCCGCGCAGCACGTTGTCCGGAAGATGCTCGCTGGCGATGAGGCCAGTTCCGCTCAGCACGACCGCGCGCTGGATCACGTTGCGCAGCTCGCGGACGTTGCCGGGCCACGTATAGCGCTCGAGATCCTTTTCGGTGTCCGGAGCGAGGCCGCGGACCTGGCGGTTGTCCTGGCGGTTGAATTCCTCGATGAAGGTGCGCGCCAGCAGCGGAATGTCGTCCTTACGGTCGCGCAGCGGCGGCAGGTGGATCGAGAAGACGTTCAGCCGGTAGAACAGATCCTCGCGCAGCTGGTTGGCGCTGATCGCCTCCGTGGGCACGCGGTTGGTGGCCGCGATGACCCGCACGTCCACCTGGATCTCCGACTTGCCGCCGCCCACGCGTCGGAAGCTGCCCTCCTGGAGCACGCGAAGCAGCTTGGCCTGCGTGTTGGAGTCCATCTCCGCGATCTCGTCCAGGAACAGCGTGCCGCCGTCGGCCAGCTCGAAGCAGCCCAGCCGGCGCTCGGTCGCGCCGGTGAAGGCGCCACGCTCGTGGCCGAACAGCTCGCTCTCGATCAGGGTCTCCGGGATCGCCGCGCAGTTGATGGCGACAAACGGGCGGTTACGCCGGTTGGACAGATCGTGGACGGTCCGCGCCACGAGCTCCTTGCCGGTGCCGCTCTCGCCGTACACGAGGACGGGGGCGGTGCTGGTGGCCGCCAGCTCGATCCAGCGATAGACCTCCTGCATGCTGCGCGACTGACCCACGAGCTGACCGAACGAGCCCTTCTGCCGAAGCTGATGGCGCAGGAAGTTCACCTCGCGCGAGAGCGATTCCTGCTCGATCGACTTCTCGAGCAGCACCTGAAGGCGCGTGGCGTCGACGGGTTTGGTGAGGTAGTCGAATGCGCCATGGCGCATCGCCTCCACCGCACTCTCCACGCTGCCGTGGCCGGTGACGAGCAGCACGATCGGCGGCCGCCCGGTCTCCTTCAGCTTCTGCAGCAGCGTGAGGCCGTCCATTTCGGGCAACACGAGGTCGGTCAAGACGACGGCCGGATGCTGGGACTCGATGAGATTCAGCGCCTCCTCGCCGGAGGATGCCGTCTCGACCTCGTAGCCCCATTGACCGACGAGCCTGGCCAGACCGTCCCGCTCGGCCGGCTCGTCATCGACCACCAGAATTTTGCCGCTCTTTGCCTGGTCGCGTCTGTTCGGGCTCATGCTCTCGATTATCGCGCGTCACGGCGCGCAGGGCGACGGCGCGCGGCGCGACGGGCGGTGACGGAGGTTACTTCTTGACCTGCAGGTTATTGACGACGCTCTTGACGCCTTTGGCCTGCCACGCCAGCTGTTCCGCGCGGGCTTTCTGCGCCGCTGACTCGACGACGCCGTTAAGGTAAACAGTCGCGTTGTTGGTGTCAACGTCGACCCGCGTCAGGTTGGCGGGTTTGTCGGCGACGAGCTTGGCCTTCACCGACGCGGTGATGGTGGCGTCGTCGACGTTCTCGCCAGCGGTTTTACCGGTCGTCGACGAGCAGGCGACCAGCGACAAGATCACGAGCAGCACCGCGACAAACCGGAATCCGCGATCCATGCGCGCCTCTCCCCTACGGTGTGGGTGCAATGATGACCGTCTTCACGCCGCTCGGCCGAGGCCGGACTCGAGCCGTCCCTGGCAGGCCACGCAGCGCGTGGCGAACGGCAGGATCTTGAGGCGCGCTTTCGCGATCTCCTCGCCGCAGTCCCGGCAGATGCCGTACCGGCCCGCGTCGATATCGGCGAGCGCTCGATCGATCTCTTCCAGCTGGCGCGCCCGCGTATCGACGACCGCAGCTACCACCTCGTCGTCGTGCGTAATCGACGCCATGCCGAAGGGATCCTTGAAGATCTCGCGCCGATGATCGTCTTCGCGCGACGAGCGCGTGCTCGATGAGATCTTGCTCGTGAGCGCGTCGCGTTTGGTCTCGAGTTCTCGTCTGATCGATCGCATCGCCTTGCCTCCGATGACCTAGCTTGGGCGTCCCCAACGCAGAACGCGTGCCATTGCGGCTGCCGTTGTGCAACCGCGTGTTCTGATTGGGCTGCCGCGCAGAACACGGGCCGAGCGACTCGAACGCGACCTCGAGAGGTGTAACAGTTACACCCCAATCGCGAGAAAACTTTTCAATCGCGCGGCGGCAGGCTCGGAAGGTTCGACATCGATCGCCGCCATGGCGCCCGGATGCATTCGCGCTGGGCAATGGCATGGCTGGTGCACTCCTGGGGCGACACAGTTTCTTGCGACCTCGGAGGTCAAGTCATGGCAGAGACACGTCGTTCCGACCAGTCCGGTGCCCCGGAGGTTCGAGACCTGTTGTTCAAGTCCGACCGTCCGCGGGACATCGATCGGTACATCGACTATTTCGGCAGCGAAGACGCGCATTCGAACGACGCCGCCGATACCTGTGGTGAGGTCCTCCTGGAGCGGCCGGCATGAGCGCCCTGACGCGCCTCGCGATCGTCAGCGCCGTCGGATTGCTCGCCGTCGCCTGCGCGGGCCCCACCTCGTCGACCTCCTCGACGTCGCGCGACGGCGGCAGCGGCGGCAGCTCCACGCCGCAGCAGACGACGAAGAAGGAGACGAAGCTCGTCAAAGTCGATCCCGCGACCGCCGAGCGGCTGCAGAACGCCATGGTGCCGCTGCTCAAGGTCATGGATCACCCGCTCCAGGCGAACCAGGTCAAGGTCGGCGTCATGGACGACCCGTCCATCAACGCGGCCAACGCGGGCAGCAATCAGTTCCTCGTGACGACCGGCCTGCTACAGAAGGCCAACGACACGCAGCTCCAGGCGGTCCTCGCGCACGAGCTGGCCCATCAGGATCTCAATCACGTGCAGAAGACCCAGACGCTCGGGACCGGCCTGAACATCGGCATGGTCATCCTCGACCAGATCATCCCGGGCAGCGGGGCGATCGCGCCGATCGCCGGCGAGCTGCTGCTGCGCAAATATACGCGCAGCGAGGAGTACGCCGCCGACAAGCACGGTGTCGAGCTGCTGCAGCGCGCGGGATTGCCCGGCAAGCAGATGATGTCGGACACGCTCACGTGGCTCATGCAGTCCACCGGCGGCGGCAGCGGCGGCGGCTTCCTCGCGACCCATCCGGGCACCACCGACCGCATCGCCGCGGTCAAGGCGTTGTCCGGACCCTGAAAATGACTCGGCGCGGGCGAGAGCCGTGTGCTCGGCTCTGGCCCGCGCCGTCGCGACGGCGTGACGCCGCTCGATCGCGGCATCAGTCGTTGCGTCCTCCGAGAAGCTTTCCGACGACGAAGCCCACACCGATCGAGAGCGCGATGGCCTGCAGCGGCCGGTCGTGCACGAACCGTTGCGCTTGACGGGAGTAGTGCCGAGCGCGCTCCGTGACCTCGTCGACCTGACTGCGGGGCGCCGTCTCCATGTGTCGGTCTTCCATCGTGGGTCTCCTTCGCTCCGCTAGGCCATCGGCCGCGCGCGACGCGAGCGGCCGCTCTCGAGCAACGGCGCCAGGGCCTGCGGCTCGCCCAGGAACGAGGCCAGCGGGTCACCCGCTCGCGCAAGGCGCTCGCGGATGGTGGCGAGCGTGAAGTCTTCGGGATAGACGGGACGCTCGAGCTCGGCCCAATCGAGCGGCGTCGACACCGTGGCCGCCGCGTACTCGCGCACGGCCCACGGGCTCACGAGCGTCGCGCCGCGATGGTTGCGGTGGACGTCGATGAGGATCTTGCCGCGCCGGCGCGCGCGCCGCATGTCGAGCGTGAACAGGCTCGGCTCCCGCGAGCGGGCGAGGCGCGTGATGACCTCCGCCGCGCTGCGCACCTGCGCGAAGCTGTACTGCGGCACGAGCGGCACCAGCACGTGCAGGCCGCGCCCGCCCGAGGTCTTGACCCACGAGCGGATGCGGAAGTTCGCCAGCAGATCACGAACGAGGAGCGCCGCATTGCGGACCTCGCGAAACGCGATCTCGGTCGGGTCGAGGTCGAAGAGCAGCAGGTCCGGACGATCCAGCGTATCGACCGTGCAGCTCCAGGGATGGAGCGAGATGAAGCCGAGATTGACGAAGTACGCGAGCGCCGCCCGCTCGGCCACCAGCACGTAATCGGAGTAGCCGAGCGCCGCGTGCTCGCTGCGGATACGGCGCGTCGGGATCCACGGCGGCAGGCCGGGCGGCGCCGTCTTCTGATACACGCACTCGCCCGTGATCGGGTCGGGCGCGTGCAGCAGGCTCACCGGGCGGTTGGCGACGAAGGGCAGCACGTGATCCGCGACGTCGAGGTAGTAGTCGATGAGATCGCCCTTCGTCACGCCGACGTCGGGCCAGAGCACCTCGTCGAGGTGATTCAGCAAGAGCCGGCGGTCGTCCAGCTCGAGCACCCGCGCCGCGGAGGTCACGCTCGCCTCCACGTGCCGGCCCGGCGGGGCGCCGGCGGGGACACCCCGGCGATCAGCGAGTCCGTCTCGCGTCGCCACACGAGCCCCTCACCGCCTCACCGCGCGCAACGGATTGCGCATCTGCCGCCACCTTCACATCAGGCGGCGCGCGCGATGCGCCGGCGTTCGGCCACGAAGCGGTCCACCGCGGCGAGCGTGGAGGCGACGGCGAGGCCCGTCTGCACGGCGCGCGCGCTGATGCCGACCACGCGGCCAACGGGCATGCGCGAGAGCAAAAGGCCGAGGGCCAGTCCCCCCGCGACCACCGCGTAAGGCGCCCACCAGCGGCCCTCGACGACGTGACCGAGCGCGTCGAGCTGACGCTCGATCACGCGGCGGGTCACCGCAATGTCAGCTTGGATCTCAGCTGGGCTACGAGCCATCGCCAGGTCTCCTGGATGGACGCGAGTGTTTGCTGCGGCCACGCGATGTGCGTCAGACGCCACGCGCTCCACGCCAGCGCGGCGAGTGCGAGCAGCGCGACGACGCCGCCGGCGATCACGAGATGCTCCCACGGCGTGTCGAACAGCGGCGCGAGCCCGCCGGCGACGATGACCACGACCGAGGCGATGAGCGCGATGAACGCCGGAACCGCGACGGCGAGGGCCACGGCCACACGTACGATCAGATTGCGCGTCTCTGCCCACCCGAGCTCCAGCTCGAGTGCCGCGAGGCGCACGAGGCGAGTGGCAAGCGACTCATGCCGCACAGGGGGGATGGCATCGAGGCGCGGCGTGGCCATGCCGTCGTGAGTAGCAAAACCAGGGCCAGCGGCTTGCGGTTGCTGTTAAAAGTTTTGCGAGGTTTACCCGAAATCGTGCGAGGGCACGACATGCGCGAGGCTCGGCAACGATTCCACGCGTGTGGCGCGCACGGACACGACCCCATCGTGCATTTGTAAGATCCCCTCCACGAGCAGAAACGGCTCGCTGACGAGCGGGAGTCGGCATCGCGCGAAGAGGTCCGGCGTGACGATCACGTTGGCGATTCCGGTTTCGTCTTCGAGACTGAGGAAGACGAAGCCCTTCGCGGTGCCGGGGCGCTGGCGAACGATCACGCTGCCGGCGACTCGCACGCGCGTATCGTCCGCGCCGCGCGCGAGATCGATCGCGCGAGTGACACCGCGTGCGGCGAGCGCCGCGCGGCGCAGCGCCATCGGGTGCGGTCCGAGGGTGACGCCGGTGCCGCCGTAGTCGGCCACGAGTCGCTCGAGCGCGTTCATCTCACGCAACGGGTGTGTGGGAGCCGGATCCGCAACCTCGACCTCCCGGGGCGCAAACAACGGACCAGCCTCCCGCTCGGCCACGCGCCACAGATTCGCGCGTCGCGTTCCGCCGAGCGAGGCGAGCGCGCCGATGGACGCGAGGGTCGCCATCTCCTCGTGTGTGAGCTCCGCGCGCGCGGCGAGATCCGCGGGCGAGGCGAATGGCCGAACTGCGCGCGCGGCGATCAGCGTCTGCGCGGCGCGCTCGCGCAGCCCCTTCACGAAGCGAAGGCCGAGGCGAACGACCCACGCCTCGTCGTGCCGCTCGAGCGTGCAGGACCACTCGGAGCGTGTGACGTCCACCGGCAGGATGCGGACACGGTGACGGCGCGCGTCGTTCACGATGGTCGCCGAATGATAGAACCCCATGGGTTGATTGTTGAGCAGCGCCGTATAGAACGCCGGGCCGTGATGGGCCTTGAGATACGCGCTGGCGTATGCGAGCAATGCGAAGCTGCTGCTGTGCGAGTTGTGAACCACGAGATCGTTGGCGATGAAGTTATGGTCGCCGTCGATCTCGAGATCGTACGTGTCTCGTTCACCGACCGGCTCGATCGCCACGATCCGATCCCAGGACAGGTCGGAGGTCGCCAGCCGCATCAACCGCGGGGAGTCGAAGGAGCGCTCCAGCGCTTCCCACGTCATGCCTCGACGGTCCCGCTCCAGACAGATGCGCGATCTCACCGCTATAGGAATGACGTCGCGCGATCCCCGTCCTCGTCCGCCTCCCGCGAGCGCGCGCGCCGCCGCGCGCCGCGCGTCATGCAGAAAATATCGGCCGATGTTCCGCCAGAATCGGCGGAGATCGTCGTGTCCGGTTGTGGTGACGACATAGCTTCCGACACGGCCACCGCGGTCGCGATGACTGCGCTCATACACACGGCTGACAATTCCGAGACGCAGCAGGAGATGTTGCACGCCATCGGCAAGCTCACGCGACACGGTGTCGTACGAGACATGGCCGGCAGGCGAGACGGACCCGTCTGCGTCCCAGAGTCTGGCAAGCAGGAATCCGATATCCGCCCGGCACAACTCGAAGACTTCGGTCGGAAATCGATTGCCCTCGGCGATCAGTCCGGCGAGGACGATCAGACGATGCCGAGGCCAGCGTTTTCGCCCCAGCCGGGGTAGCGCACGGGCCGCCGCGACTCGATCGCCGGGGCGAAGACTTGCGAGCGCCCGCCAGCCGTCCATGGTCAACAACGGATGCTCGGCCGTTGCGAGGATCTCACGCCCCAGCGCCGTGCGAAGCCGGTAGACCATCCGGCGCCCGCTCGCCGTCGCTCGAACGACCCGCCGCCGCTGCAGGCGCCGCTCTTGATCACATGCGAGGGTGTGTCGCAGAACGACGCGGCCGCTGACCACGTCTTCGATCCGAACGCGACGACCGGTATCGGCGTCCAGCACCCGCGTCTCCCCGACCACGCACTCCGGAAAGCCGTACAGCGCGAACGACGTGATCTGATGCACGATCTCGTCGGCGGCCTTTCCGGCGATGCCTCGACGCGCCATGCCCTCGCGCAGCTTCACCTCGACCTCGGCCATGCGCCGCTCGCTGCGCTTGAACCCGAACGCGCGCCGCAGCTCCTCGGCCTCCGTGCCGGTGAAGCCGGCGGCCACCATGGCGATGCGCAGCAGCTGTTCCTGGAAGAGCGGCACGCCGAGCGTGCGCTCGAGGATGGGCTCGAGGCTCGGATGCGCGTAGGTGACGCGCTCGCGGCCGCGCCGGCGGCGCACGTAGGGATGGACCATGTCACCGACGATCGGGCCGGGGCGGATAATGGCGATCTGGACGACGAGATCGTAGAAGCGTTCGGGGTGGATGCGCGGCAAGGTCGCCATCTGCGCGCGGCTCTCGACCTGGAACACGCCGATCGTGTCCGCGCGCTGCAGCATGCGGTACACCGTTGGATCGTCGGCGGGCAGCTGCGCCAGATCGACGGTGCCGCCCGTCTCGCTGACGAGCGCGATGGACTCCTGCAGCACGGACATCATGCGCAGCCCGAGCAGATCGACCTTCACGATGCCGAGCGCCGCGCAGTCGTCCTTGTCCCACTGCACCACCACACGCCCCGGCATGGTCGCCGGCTCGAGCGGCACCACATGGTCGAGACGTCCGGCGGCGATGACCATGCCGCCGGAGTGCTGCCCGAGGTGCCGCGGCAGGTCCTGCACCCGGGTCCACAGTGCGGCGAACTTACGGATGCGTGGATGCCGCGTGTCGCAACCGGCTTCGGCGAGGTGGCGCGTCAGGACGGCCTGCGGATCCTGATAGCCCCAGTTCTCCACGAGCCGCGCGAGCCGGTCCTGCATGTCGGCGGGCAGCCCGAGGGCCTTGCCGATCTCACGCGCGGCGCTGCGACCACGGTACGTGATGACGTTGGCGGTCATCCCGGCCCCGAGCCGCCCGTAGCGTTGGTAGACGTACTGGATCACGCGCTCGCGCCGCTCACCGCTCGGCAGGTCGAGGTCGATGTCCGGCCACTCGCCGCGCGACTCCGAGAGGAAGCGCTCGAACAGCAGGTCCATCTTGATGGGATCGACGGCGGTGATGCCGAGCGCATAGCAGACGGCGCTGTTGGCCGCCGAGCCGCGACCCTGCACGAGGACGTCGTTGCCGCGGCAGAACTGGACGATGTCCCACACGATCAGGAAGTAGCCCGCGAGGTCCAGTCGTCCGATGATCTCGAGCTCGTGCGCCACCTGCCCGCGCGCGCGCTCGACGAGCTCGCCCTGGGCGCCATAGCGCTCGCGCACGCCCTGCGCGACGAGGTCGCGCAGATGCGCCTGCGTGCTCGCCCCCGGGGGCAGCGGAAAATCCGGAAAGCGGTAGCCGAGATCCTTGAGCGTGAACCCCAGGCGCAGGGCGAGCTCACCGCCGGCAGCGACGGCGTCGGGCACGTCGCGAAACGCGGCGGCCATCGCGCGCGCGTCGCGCAGGCCACGCTCGGCGTTGACGAGCAGCCGCCGCCCGGCGTGATCGAGGTCGGTCTTCTCACGGATGCACGTAAAGACGTCGGCGACCGCGCGGCCGCCGGGACGCGCGTAGAGCGGCTGGTTGGCGGCCAGCAGCGGCACTCGCGCAGCGCGCGCGAGGGCGACGAGGCGCTCGAGATCGCGCTCCTGCTGCCGATCGAAGTGTCGCTGGACTTCGACGAACACGTTGTCGCGGCCGAAGATCGCCACCAGGCGCTCGAGTGCCCGGCGCGCGCCCTCGCGATCGCCCGCGTGGACGGCGGCGGCGAGCGGGCCGCGGGCGCCGCCGGTGAGACACACCAGGCCGGTCGCGTGACTTTCCAGGTCTTCCAGCGTGATGGTGGCCTTGCCCTTCGGCGCGCCGAGCTTGGCGCGCGTGATCAATGCGCATAGGTGTTGCCATCCCTCGCGATCCTCGACGAGCACCGGCAGGCGGGCGCCTCCGGCCAGCGTGAGCTCGCTGCCGATCAGCGGGCGGATGCCGGCGTCGACGGCCGCGCGATGAAATCGCGGCGCGCCGTAGACCCCGTCGCGATCCACGAGCGCGAGCGCCGGCATGCCACGCCGCGCGGCTTCCGCGACGAACGCCTCGGGCTGCTCTGCGCCCTCCAGAAACGTGAACGCCGACTGCGCGTGCAGCTCGACGAACATCACCGTGCCATCGGCGTCGTGTGCCGGCGACGCGCCACGTGTCGCAGTGCCTGGCCCTGGGCAGTCGCCACGTTAGTCGTAGACGCCATCGAGATACCACTCACCCGACGTCAGGTCGCGCGCCAGCCGACAGACCGCGCCGTCCGACAGCGCCACATCCCATTCGTCGCGGCCCCAGGCGCCCGCGTCCCACCACTCACCCGACACGCGCCACGGCCCGGCGCAGCCGAGCACGCGCGCGTCTGGAGCGAGGGCACCACTGACCATCGAGGGGCGCTGGTCGCCATCGACAACGACCCTCACGCGCCGTGGCGGGCGCAGGCGACGCAGCGCGAGCACGGGGTCGAGCGGCACGTCTGACGTCGCGGAGACTGCCTCGGGATCGAGCCGCGCGGCCACGAACGCATCGGGGCGATGCGAATCGGCGAGCGCGACGGCCCCCACGGCATCGGGCCCCACCAGCGTGACGAGGTGGGCGAGCACGGTGGCGAGATCCCGTTCGGCCGGCGGCGCCGTATGCCCGAGCCTGGCGCCGACGGCGCGGCGCGGGATCGCGCTCGCCTGCACGGCGACGGCGGTCACCGCGCCCTGAGGCGGCCGGGCGCCGAGCTCGTGCTCGAGCAGCGTGAGCACCGGCCGCGCGGCGTCCATCGGACACGCCAGTGCGAGCGTGCGCGCGTGGTGCCCGCCGCCGGCGAGCGCCAGGCGCAACTCGAGCGCGTCGGCGACGAGATAGGCGGCGCACAGGCGAGCCATCAGCCGCTCGACGACGCGGCCGAGCACGCGCATCAATGGACCGAGCTCGTGGATGTCCCAGTCGAGCTCTTGCGCCTCCTCCCAGAATGGCGGGAGCGTCCAGGATCTCCACGGCGTCGGATCGTCCACACCGCGAGCCAGATCGTGCGCGGCGAGACCGGCCGGGCCCAACCGCGCCGCCAGACCCGCGCGTGGAAGCGCGGCGAGCTCACCGAGCGTGGCCACGCCCCAACGCGACAGCGCCTCGGCGATCTGGTCCGGCCATTCGACGGCCTTCACCGACACGGACGCCAATGCCTCCGCTTCGCCGCCTGAGGCGACCACGCCGAGCCCGGCGCGTGCGGCAATGCGCGCGGCGGCGCGCGTCCCGGCCACACCGACCCGCGCGGGAAGACCGATCGACCGGGCCGCGCGGTGCAGCCGCTCCGCGGCTGCGGTGGCGTCGCCGACCAGCCGTCCGAGTCCGGCCACGTCCACGTGGACGAGCCCGGGCGCGACGTCTTCGAGCCGTGGAGACACGCCGTAGCAGGCATCGAGCAGCGCTCGGTGGGCCGCGTCCACGCACGCTGTCGACGCCGGGCGGCGAACCAGATGCGGGCAACGCGCGACCGCTTCGGCTTCGGCAATTCCCGCGCGAACGCCGTGCTCGCGCGCCGCGGCGTTGGCGTCGACGATGCGCGCCGTCGGCGCCGCGCCCACGACCACTGCCATCGGCTGCTCGCGCAGGCTGGGCTCGGCTCGCTCGGCGGCCGCGGCCGCGAACGCTTCGACCCACACACACGCGATCGACGTCACGCGGTCCACCACTGCCGCTCCCCCGGCGTTTCGGCCGGCGCGGACCACTCGCAGGAGCCGCCCTGGCGGCGGACGATTCGAACGCGAGTGCTCATGCCCGCCAATCGCGTCGGGGCCCGGCGCGCTCCCGCCCATGCAAGCGCATCGCGCCGGATCCGCACCGCGAGCGTTGCGCCGGCGCCCGCGACGCGGCGTCGTCCCACGAGCAGCACCGCAACGCCCGCGCGTCGTGCCGCCTGGCGCAGCCGGAACGCGGCCCCGAGCGTCACGCGCGGCGGCGTCTCGCCGGCGTCGAGCACGACGAGGGCAAAACCCGGACAGCGAGCGAGAAGATCGATCGCCGCCAGCGCCACGGCGCGACGGCCGCCACAGCGGACCCAGAGCAGGCGGGACAGCACCACGCCCGCGCGGACGGCCGACACCGGATCGAACGCGCCGTCGGCATCGACGAGGGCAGCCGTGGCGCCGCGACCGGTGATCTCGCGCAAGCACGCGAGCATCAGACTCGTACGTCCCGACGAGAGCTCGCCGACGAGCTCAGTGATGGCGCCCGTACGTATCAACGAACTTGAAGTCATGCGTCAAAGGCTAAACACGAGTTGAGTAGGTCGCAAGACCGTAGATCTCGTGGGCGAGGAGGTTGGTGCCCCCTACATCCGGGGTATCGAGAACCTCCCCGAGGTATAGACCATGGCGATTCCATGGCCTCGCGCTTGCAGCCTATCCCGTTGGAAAAAAACAGCGGGAGAGGGTTCATGGCCAAGCAGATCGGCTACGCCGTCGTCGGCGCAGGGCCGCTGATCGAGCGCGCACTGCTGCCGGCCTTCGCGCGCGCGGGAGGAGAGACACGGCTGGCCGCAATCGTCTCGGCCGACCGCGCCCGCGCGCAGGCTCTGGCGCAAGAGCATCGCGCCACCGGGTACCACTACGACGAGTTCCGGCAATCCCTGCAGCGCGAAGACGTCCAGGCGGTCTATCTCGCGCTGCCGAATTCACTGCACTGCGACTATGCCGTCGAGGCCGCGCGCGCGGGCGCCCATGTCCTGTGCGAGCGCCCGATGGCCGTGATGGCGGACGAGTGCCGCCGCATGCTGCGCACGTGCCAGACCAATCGCGTGAAGCTCATGATCGCGTATCACGTGCAGGTGCATCCCGCGTACAGGAAGATCCTCGAGCTCGTGCGGGCGGGCGCCATCGGCGCGCCCAAGACTTTCAGCAGCGATGCCACCATTCGCGTGCAGGATCCCGAGGACGTCCGGCTGCAGCGCCGTCACGGTGGCGGCACGGTGTACGACCTCGGCGTGGCCGCGATCTTCGTCGCGCGAACGCTGTTCGACGCGGAGCCCGCGCAGGTCATGGCCATGACGGCGCGGATGACGCGACGCTATGGCGGCGACGTCGACGAGAGCACCGTCGCGCTCGTCCGCTTCCCCGACGATCGCCTGGCGCACCTGCACACGTCGTTCGGCGAGGAGCCCACGTCGGTGCTGAGCGTGTTCGGCGACGAAGGCTCGATTCGCCTCATCGGCGCCTATGAGCCGTATCGTCCGTCGACGCTGGAGCTCGTGCGAGGCGGCGAGCGTGAGGAGCTCACCTTCGAGCCCGCGGACGCGGTGGCCGAGGAGCTCGGTTACTTCTCCAATTCCGTGCTGCGCGACGTCGTGCCGGAGCCTTCCGGCATCGAAGGCCTGACCGACGTTCGCATCGTCGAAGCGATCTACCGTTCTGCGCGCGATGGGCGTCCGGTGACGCTACCGAGAGTCGCGCGGCTCGACGCGCCACCCGTCGCGCACGACTTGCGCAAGCCGGTGGCGGACCGTCGCCAGGCCAGTTGAGGCCGGCGCGGGAATTTCCACGACCCCACAGTTCACAGCAGACAGTTCACAGCAGTAGGAGGGAGAGCACATGAAGACAGTGACTGGCGCAATGGCGCTGGCCGTCGCCCTGGCCCTGGCGACGGTTCCCGCGCTGGCGCAGGCGCCGAGCGGATCCGGCAGCTCGAGCGGGTCATCGGGCGCGGGCGCGACGAGCTCGGGTGACAGCAAGGGCAGCTCGCCGTCCTCGACGGGCACCGACACCAAGACCGATTCCTCGACGGCGGCCAGCGGGTCGACGAGGTCGTCGGACTCGATGAAGTCCTCCGATATGAAGTCGTCGGACTCGATGAAGAGCGGCCGCAGCGCGCGCGGCGGCGCGGGCATGTCGGGCGACTCGGAGCAGGTGAAGGCGGTCCAGCAGGCGCTCAAGGATCAGGGCCACGACCCCGGCGACATCGACGGCGTGATGGGCCCCAAGACGCAGGCCGCGCTGCGTGATTACCAGCAGAAGCAGGGCCTGAAGGCGAGCGGTCGCCTGGATGCCGAGACGACGGCGAAGCTCGGAGTCGACGCGAAGACATCGGCGGCACCGTCGAGCACCAGCCCGGCGGCCTCGCCGAGCACGAGCGCGCCGGCCTCGTCGGACACCAAGGCTTCGAGCGGCAAGACCGACACGTCAGCGAAGCCGAGCGACACGAAGAAGTAGCGCGGACCGCGGTCGCGAGTCGCTGGAGCAACGAGCGCCCCGGAGAACCCGGGGCGCTTCGTACGTTCGTCGACCTAACTGCCGCAGGCCGAGGCGAGCGCGGTGAGAACGGCGCGCGGCGAAGCCTCCGCCGGCAGCGGGATGCTCACGTCCGGCAGGCCGCACCCATCGACGGTCGCGCCGATCGCGCGCACGGCGCCCTCGGCTCGCTGAAAATCGCGCGACAGTGAGCCGTCCAGCGCCAGGCGGCCGGCATCGCCGACGCCGGCGCGCGCCGTCAGCACGAAGCCGGCGCGGGGGCCGGTTTCGGCGGCCGATTGAAGCCCGAGCGTGAGGCCGCGCAGGACGACCGGCTGGACGCCGCCGGGCAATCGGAGCGTGCCGTCCACGATGCGCAGGCGCCGGAGCATGACGTCGGGGCCTGCCAGCCAGTCGACGAGCGCACTGATCGCGGCCGGCGTTCCACGGTCGAGCGCCAGCGTAGGCCGTTGCAGCTCCAGGCGCGAGATCCGTCCGGTTCCCGTCGCGAGATCCCAGCGGTCGACCGCGAGGATCAGCGCCGACACCGCCAGCGGCGCACTGCGTGGCTCGAGGAAGCGGGCGACGAGCCGGTCGATGCGGAGCTGACCGGAGATCAGGACGCGCGGTCCGGCGACGATGAGCGTCGCGTCGACGTCCGCCCGGCCCTGCGTCAGACGCACGCCGGCGGCGGCGAGCGCGTGCGGGAAATCCTCCATCACCGCTGCCGCGTCCAGGTCGTTGGCGCGTATGCGCAGCGCGTACGCGCCGCGTCCGAGCGGCTGGCCGGTGATCCGCACGTTCGTCCCGTACAGCGCCGTCTCGACCGCGAATGCGGCCTCCCCGTCTCCCACACCGCTCGCACGATCGACACGCGCCGTCAGGTCGCGCGCGACGAGCGCGCGCCGGCCGGGCTCCTCGACCACGAGGTTGCCGTCGCTCACCATGATGCCGTCGAGGCTCAGCGGGGTGAAGTTGAGCCCTCCCGCGCCCACCAGCGTCAGCGCGGGTGCATGGGCGAGCACCAGCCGCGGCGCCACGAGGCGCACGCGCTGCAGTGTGAGCGGCGCGGCCGCGAAGAGATCGGCGAGGGGCGCCGTCGCATCGACCTCGTCCGCGCGAAAGATCTCGCGGCCCGACTCATCGCGCGCGCTCACCGTCTGCAGCGTGAGCCGGCCGGTGAGCGGATTGTAGTGCAGGCGCGCGACGGCGAGGCCGCCGGGCACGAGCGTCGCCAATCGCGACTCCAGCATCAGCGGCAGCGCGCCGGCGGCGGCGAACAGCGCGGCCGCCAACGCCGCGAGCGCGAGCAGCGTTTTCACGCCGCGCGCCGCGCGATGTCCGCCGAGTTCGCGCCGTTCGCGGCGAGCGCGCCGTGAAGATCGCGCTGGGTGATCACGCCGACCAGCATCTGCCCGTCGACGACGGGGACGTTGCCGCCGCGCGTACGGCCAAGCTTGAGAAAGGCCGTCCAGGCGGAGTCGCGCGGGTGCACCACCTGCTCGGGGCCGAGCGCGGCGCCGGCCTCGGCGAGCGGCGCGACGAGATCTGCCACGAGCGGCGCGCGCGTCATGACGTCCTGCACGCGAATCGGC
>Ga0075421_100003357_pt1 | contig 19117 bp, 13 predicted proteins | sample SoiMetdeltSBSDD5_FD_75292 | JGI IMG/M metagenome (GOLD analysis project Ga0075421, IMG submission 75292) | Bulk soil microbial communities from a Populus tree surrounding site in Tennessee, USA - Soil MetaG P. deltoides SBSDD5 | ecosystem: Environmental > Terrestrial > Soil > Tree plantation... | reverse complement strand
TTCAAGGGCAAGAACCAGGACATCCGCCAGGTGGGGGAGCAGCTGAACGTCGGCACGGTGCTCGAAGGCAGCGTCCGGAAGGCCGGCGCCAGGTTGCGCGTCACGGCCCAGCTCGTGAACGTCACCGACGGCTATCATCTGTGGTCGGAGCGGTACGATCGCGAGCTGCAGGACGTGTTCGCGATCCAGGACGAGATCGCGGGGAACATCGTGAAGGCGCTCCGGGTCGTGCTGAGCGACCAGGAGAAACGCGCGATCGAGAAGGCGCCGACAGACAACGTCCAGGCGTACGACTACTACCTACGCGGACGGCAGTTCTTCCATCAATGGAGCCGCACCGGCATCCAGTATGCCCGGCGCATGTTCGAGCGAGCCATCGAGATCGATCCCGAGTACGCCACTGCCTATGCCGGGATCGCCGATTGCTGCGCGTTCCTGTACATGTATTGGGACGGCAGCAAGTCCAACCTCGATGGTGCGGATGCGGCGAGTCGCCAGGCGCTGTCGCTCGATCCCGAGCTTGCCGAGGGCCACGCCTCGCGGGGATTCGCGCTCTCGCTCAATCGGCAGTTCACCGAAGCATCTGGCGAGTTCGAGACGGCGCTACGGCTCAACCCCAAGCAGTACGAGGCGCATTACTTGTACGCGCGCGCGTGCCTCCAGGAAGGGAAGTTCGCCGAGGCCGTGCAGCACTTCGAGGATGCCGCGCGCGCGAGGCCGGAGGACTACCAGGCGCTGATGTTGATGTCGGGTCCGCTGCGTAGTTTGGGTCGACCGCAGGACGCGACAGCCGCGCTCCGGCGCGGCCTGGAGATCGCGCAGAAGCATCTCGAGCTGAACCCCGATGACACGCGCGCGCTATATCTTGGTGCCGGTGCCCTGATGCAGATCGGCGACCGGAAGACGGCCCTCGAATGGGCCAACCGGGCCTACAGCACCAACGAATCAGACTCGATGGTCTCCTATAACGTCGCCTGCGTGTATGCGCTGGGGGGAATGATCGAGGAAGCGCTGTCGCTCCTCGAAAAGGCCATTCAGAACGGCTTCGGTCACCGCGAGTGGCTGGAAAACGATTCCGACTTGAACGCCCTGCGCGCCGAGTCGCGGTTTCAGACCCTGCTCGGCCGGCTATGACGGAGCTGCTCGACCGACTGAAGGTCGCGTTGGCGGATCGCTACGACGTGGAACGGGAAGTCGGTCGCGGCGGCATGGCCACGGTGTTCCTCGCCCAGGACCAGCGCCACCGCCGTCCGGTGGCGCTGAAGGTCCTGCACCCGCAGCTGGCCGTGAGCCTCGGGCCCGACCGTTTCCTGCGCGAGATCCAGATCGCGGCCAAGCTGCAGCATCCCCACATCGTGCCGTTGTACGACTCCGGCCAGGCCGGCGACTTCCTGTACTACGTCATGCCGTACGTCGAAGGAGAATCCTTACGCCAGCGCCTCGAGCGCGAGCAGCGCCTCCCGGTGGAGGACGCTGTGCACATTGCGCGGGCCGTGGCCACGGCGCTCGACTACGCCCATCGCCAGCAGATCGTGCACCGTGACATCAAGCCCGAGAACGTAATGCTGCACGAAGGGGAGCCGTTGGTCACCGATTTCGGGATCGCCAAGGCGGTGACGGTGGCGGCGGAGAACCTCACGCAAACGGGGACCGCGGTCGGAACTCCGTCGTACATGAGCCCGGAGCAAGCGGCCGGGGAGGGAGAGCTGGACGGGCGGAGCGACATTTACTCGCTCGGCGCGGTGCTGTACGAGATGCTGGCGGGGACGGCGCCATTCGCGGGCCCCACGATCCAGGCCATCATGGCAAAGCTGTTCACGGATCCCGTGCCGCCGCTCCGGAAGCGTCGCGCGGAGACGCCAGAATGGCTGGAACAAGGCGTCCTCAAGGCGCTGGCCAAGGCTCCGGGCGAGCGGTTCGCGACCGCAGCCCAGTTCGCGCAGGCCTTGAAGCCTCCGGGCGGGGTGACCACGCCGCCAGGCGTAGTGACGGCAGGGTCCGGCGCGCACGCCGCCGCGAAGTCGATCGCCGTGCTGCCGTTCGCGGACATGAGCCCGCAACGAGACCAGGAGTACTTCTGTGAGGGCATGGCCGAGGAGATCATCAATGCTCTCACGAAGATCCAGGCTCTCCAGGTCGCCTCCCGTTCTTCGGCGTTCGCCTTCAAGGGCCAAAACCAGGACATCCGCAAGGTCGGCGAGCAGCTCGGTGTCGGCACGGTGCTCGAAGGCAGCGTGCGCAAGGCCGGAAACCGGCTCCGCATCACGGCGCAGCTCATCAAGGCCGCGGACGGCTACCACCTCTGGTCGGAGCGCTATGATCGCGAGATGGAGGATGTGTTCGCGATCCAGGAGGAAATCGCCGGGAATATCGTGAAGGCGCTGCGCGTGATGTTGAGCGAGGACGAGAAGCGCGCCATCGAGAAGGCGCCGCGGGTGAACGTGCAGGCCTACGAGTACTATCTGCGTGGCCGGCAGCTCTTCCACCAGTGGCGCCGCAAGAGCGTCGAGCACGCCCGGCGGATGTTCGAGCGCGCCATCGAGATCGACCCCAACTACGCGCTCGCCTACGCCGGCATCGCCGATTGCTGCTCTTACACGTTCACGTACTGGGACGCGAGTGCGGAGAATCTCGCGCAGGCCGACACGGCGAGCCATAAGGCGCTCGAGCTCGACTCCGAGCTGGCGGAGGCTCACACCTCGCGTGGGCTGGCGCTCACGTTCGCCAAGCGTTACTCCGAGGCGGAAACGGAATTCGAGACGGCGATCCGGCTGAACGCGAAGTCGTTCGACGCGCACTACCTCTACGCGCGGGCCCGGTTCCAGCAGGGAAAGCTCGCCCTAGCCGCGGAGTCGTTCGAGGAAGCCACGCGACTGCGGCCGGACGACTATCAGGCCGCCTCGTTTCTCGCGCAGGCCTATGACGGACTGGGCCGTAAGACCGACGCGCTCGCGACCCACCAACGGACCCTCCAGGCGGTCGAGAAGCACGTAGAGCTGAACCCGGATGACCCGCGGGCGCTGTGCCTGGGCGCGATCGAGCTCGTCTATGCCGGACATCGGGAGCGGGCACTCGAATGGGCGCGGCGGGCACTCGCCATCGACCCGGAGGACTCGCTGATGCTGTACAACACGGCATGCTTCTACGCCATTCAGGGCGAGCCTGACGAGGCGTTTGCCTGCCTGGACAAAGCGCTCCAGCTCGGGTGGGGACATCGGGAGTGGCTGGAGAACGATTCCGACCTCGACGCGTTGCGCGGTGATCCGCGGTTCCAGGCGCTATTGAGAAAACTCTGAGGGAAGGGACCATGCGTACTCTAACGATCATCACGCTGGGAGCTATCGTGGCGGCGGGCTGCAAGAAGGCCGAGCAGAGTCCACCCGCGGCCGCGCCGGCCACCCCCAGCAAGGTTGCGCAAATCGACAGCCTGCAGACTCCTGAATCCGTGCTGTGGGATCAGGCCCAGGACGTGTATTTCGTTTCGAACATCAACGGCAACCCGAGCGTCAAAGACAACAACGGGTTCATCAGCAAGCTGTCACCCGAAGGCGGCGCCAACGCGCTCCGCTTCATCGAGGGCGGCAAGAACGGCGTCACGCTGAACGCGCCGAAGGGCCTGGCCGTGCAGGGCGACACGCTATGGGTCACCGACATCGACGCCGTGCGCGCCTTCAATGCGACGACCGGTGCGCCGCTCTTCAGTGTGGACTTGAGTCGCCAGGCCACGTTCCTGAACGATCCCGCGGTCGGCCCGGATGGCGCGGTGTACATCACCGATACGGGCATCCGGTTCGACGCTCAGGGCAACATGTCGCACCCGGCGCCCGACAAGCTCTTTCGCATCGCCCCCGATCATAAGGCGACGGTCGCTTTGCAGGGTGACACGCTGCACCGGCCCAACGGCATTACCTGGGACACGGCGCTCAAGCGGTTCATCATCGTCCCGTTCGGTGGTGGCCAGGTATTCGAGTGGCATCCGGGCGATGCGAATCCGACCGTCATCGCGATGGGGCCGGGCGGATACGACGGCGTGGAGCTGGGACGGGGCAAGCTGCTCGTGTCGAGCTGGACCGATTCGAGCGTCTCCGCCTACCAGGGCGGTACTGAAGTGAAGTTGATCACGGGGGTCGCGAGTCCGGCGGACATCGGGTATGACGGCAAGCGCAATCGGGTGCTGATCCCGGTGTTTACGGGGAATCGGGTGGAGGTGTGGCAGCTGCCCTGACGCTGCTCCGTCTCTGGTTCGGCCTCTCCGACCGGGTCGATCGACGCCGCTATTTCCTGAGTGGCATCGGGCTGATGGCGTTGAAGTACCTGGTGGACGCCACCGTCGTCTGGCGGTTCACCGGTCGCTGGTGGTCGCCGTTCGATTATGTGAGTCCGCTCTGGTCGGTCCGCGCCGCCGCGCTACGCGGCGTGCCGCCCGAAGTCCTCCTCGGCCTCGCGTTGTGGACGTTGCCGTTCGTGTGGATCGGCGTCGGCATGTCGCTGCGGCGCTGCGCGGACGCGGGCCGCTCGCCGTGGCTCGCGCTGCTGTTCTTCGTTCCCTACGTGAAGTTCCTGTTGATCGCCGTGCTGTGTCTGCTGCCGTCGGCGCCGAGGGCGACCTGGCGCGAGAGCCTCCCCACGCCGGTCCTGGACGAGCGTCTGGAGAGCGCGTTTCTCGCCATCGGCGCGTCGCTCTTGATCACGATTCCGACGATTCTGCTCGGCGTCTACTTCAAGAAGAGCTACTCGTTCGGGCTGTTCCTGGGGACGCCCTTCACGGCCGGATGGGTGAGCGCGCACGTGTTCAACTCCGGCCACCCGCGCGGTGCGGGGGAGACGGTCCGCCTGGCCCTTGTCAGCACCGCCCTCTCCGGTGCCGTGCTGCTCGTGTTCGCGGCCGAAGGCTTGTTCTGCCTGGCGCTGGCGTTTCCACTCGCGGCGGTCGTGGCGGTCCCCGGTGCGCTGCTGGGTCGTGCCGTGGCGTTGCGCGGGGAGGAGCCCATCGGCCGGGCCGGGCTGGGAGCGCTCCTGGCGCCGCTCCTCGTGTTGACCACACCGCACCTGCCGGCGCCGACCTACGAGGCGGTGTCGGTCGTGGAGATCGCCGCGAGCCCGGAGCAGGTGTGGCGGAGCGTCGTCACGTTCCCCGACCTGCCGCCGCCCGTCGAGTGGGTATTCCGAATCGGCGTCGCGGCTCCACAGCGGGCGCGGATCGAAGGAACGGGCGTGGGCGCCGTTCGGTACTGCGACTTCACGACGGGGAGCTTCGTCGAGCCGATCACGCAGTGGGAGGAGGGACGGCTCCTCGCCTTCGACATCGTACGCCAGGCGCCGCCGATGACGGAATGGAGCCCGTATCGCGATGTGAAGCCCCCGCATCTGGACGGCTATTTCCGGGCAACCCACGGCGAGTTCCGGTTGATCCCGCTGCCGGGAGGGAAGACGCGCCTCGAGGGCCGCACCAGTTACGAAGTCGACATGTGGCCGCAGGAGTACTGGGCTGTTGCCGCGGGCAGGATCGTCGAGGCGATCCACCTGCGCGTGTTGCGGCACATAAAAGACTTGTCGGAAACGAGTAACTGACCGTCTGCGGCGTTTCGATTTCCCAATCACGAAAACGATGACGGCCCTGAGCGCGACGCCGACGAGCTTGTCTGGCGATGTGCCACCCTTGCCCCCCGTTCGCCGAGGAGCCGATACTATGGGCATGGCCGCCCCGATCTACTACACGGCTGACATGGTCCGCGCGCTTCCCGAGGACGGCAACCGCTACGAGGTCGTCCACGGGGAATTGCTCGTGACGCCGGCGCCCCGGGCTTCTCACCAGCTCGTCGTCACCCGCCTTGCGACCGAGCTCTCCATCTATCTCCGCGGGCATCCGGTCGGCGTTGCTTTGGTGTCCCCCGCCGACATCTCCTGGGGTCGTCAGGACGTGCTGGTGCAGCCCGATGTGTTCGTCGTAAAGCATGAGGAGGCGCGGACTCTCAAGTGGGACAGGATGCGACGATTGCTGCTGGTCGCCGAGGTGCTCAGCCCTTCGACGGCGCGCGCAGATCGCTTCGTCAAACGGCGCCGCTACCAGGAAGCGGATGTCCCGCTCTACTGGATCGTGGACGGAGAGCAACTTCTGGTCGAAGCCTGGACGCCGGACGCGGAGTTCCCGCTGATTGAGCGGTCGCAGCTGATCTGGCACCCGTCGGGCGCGGCCGAGCCGTTCGTCCTGAAACTCGAGGAGTTGTTCCGGCCGCTGTAGCGACCGCGTCCCTAAGTCCGCAACGCCTGGATCACGGGGAGTTTCGCCGCCCGCCGGGCCGGGAAGAACCCGCCGATCACGCCCATCAGCACCGCGAAGATCATCCCGGAGAGCAAGAGCACCGGCGTCACGCGGAAACTGAACGCGATCTCGCTGAAGCTCGCCCAATTGGTGGTGCTCGTTACGAGCCCGTTGATCGGCAGCGCCAGGAGACAGCCCACCACGCCGCCCACGGCGGCGATGATCACTGACTCGAAGAGGAAGCTGGCGAGCACGCTGCGCGGCCGGAAACCGAGCGTCAACAGGACGGCGATCTCCGGCCCGCGCGAGGCCACTGCGGCGTACATCGTGTTCACCGCGCCGAACACCGCGCCCACCGCCATGATGGAAGTGATCACGCCCGCGAGGAGCCTCAGGATGAAGTCGAGCAGCGCGGATTGCTGGCCGTAGAAGTCCGATTCGCGGTGCGCATCCACCGTCATCTGCTTGTCGGCCTCGAGCGCCCGCTTCGCCTCTTCGAACGCCGCCGGATCACGGAGCCGGAACGTCACTGACTGGAATACCTCGCCCCGGAACACGGGCATGAACTGCTCGTTTTCGCCCCAGATCTCCGACTCGAAGGCCGAGCCGCCGGCGCTGAAGTGGCACGCCACCGTCCAATCCCGTCCGGCGAACCGCAACGACTGCCCGACGCCGGTGTTGGCGAAACGCCCGGCGATTTTCTTCCCGATGCAAATCTCGGCGCGCCCCGACTCCGGCCGGTGGCCTTCCACGACCTGCACGTTGTTGCGCACCGTCCACGCCTGGTCACTGACACCGCGAGCGACCACGTTCGCCACGGAGCTCGTATCCCAGGGACGGGGCAGCGGGATGACGACGTACACTTCCGGGCTCACGGCCGGACGCCCGTCGGCCCCCATGGCGACGTGCGGCGAGGCGGCGATGATGCTGGCGGCCTCGCGCGGCAGCCCGCTCGAGAGCTCCGAGTCGGCGCCGCGGCGCAGCACGAGCACGTTGCCGTTCGATCCGGTCTTGGTGAGTGCCGCCCGGAATCCGTTGGCGAGCGCCAGCATGCCGATGAACACGGCGACCACGAGGGCGATGCCGAGCGCGGTCAGCGCCGTCGAGGTGCGCCGCTGCATCACGCTGCGCACGTTGTAGAGGATGGGAATGTTCATTCGACGTGCCTCAGGGCCTGGACCACCGGTAGTCGGGCGGCGCGCAGGGCGGGCACGAGCCCGCTGGCGAGCATGAGCACGAGCGCCACGCTGGCGCCGAGCAGCAGCGTGCTGGTCGTGACGTTGAAGCCGGGCAGGAATCCCAGGCCGTTGAAGTTTGTGGCCCGGTATAACACCTTGGCACCGCCGAGGCCGAGGACCGCCCCGGTCAGGGCGATGACGCCTGCCTCGGCGATGATCAGGCCGAACAGCGCCCGGTCCGAGAAGCCGATAGTCTTGAGCACCGCCACCTCCCCGATGCGTTCCCGCGCACTCATCATCATCGCGTTCGCGGTGACGAGCAGAATCGCGAACACGACCGCGAGGCCGATCGTGCCCATCAGCAGGCGCACGTTGCCCCACATGGTCGCGAAACTGGCGTTGAACGCCTGCTCGGTGCCGGTCTTGGTGGGGCTGCTCGAGTTCCGGAACCGGTCGTCGATGGTCTTGCCGATCTGCGCGGCGCGATTGGGATCGTCGATGCTCAAGACGTACCAGCCTACGATCCCGGCGCGTCCGATGCGCTCGTCGAACAGCTCGTGGTGGAACAGCAGCGCGTCATCCTGGACCTGGCCACTGGTCGGTGTGTAGACGCCCCGAATGGTGAACGTCCAGTCGCCAGGGAAAATCGTTCCCTGCAGCGTGACGTTCTGGCCGACGCGCCACCCGAAGACATCCAGCAACCGGACGCCGACGAGGGCCCCGGACCGGTCCTGCAACCACGCCTGGCGCTGGTCTGCCGGCACCGACACCTCCGGATACAGCTCGAGGTAGGAGGGCCCATCGACGGCAAAGTTCGCGAAGAACCGCTTGCCATCGCCGTAGCGCCCCCCGAACCAGTTGGCCCAGGTGACGCCCTGAACGCCCGGGATGGTGCGCATCTGATTGGCATAGGCCATCGGCAGCGGAAACACGATGCCGGTAGAGTTGGTCACGACGATGCGGCGTGCGCTGCCGAACTTCGAGGCGGCGCCGAGCGTGGTGACGACGGTGCGCAGCGATGCGAACAGGAACAGCGCCGCCGTGACGCTCGCAATCGTGAGGATCGTGCGGAGCTTGTGACGGCTGAGGTTGGCCCACACCAGCGGGAAATACTTCATCGAACGCTCCCCGCCACCGCGGCCGGCCGAGTCGATTCGACCAGCTCACCCTTCTCGAGATGGAGAGTGGTGCTAGCGCGCTCGGCCGCGTGTGCATCGTGAGTCACGATGATGATGGTCTTCTTGAACTCGTCGTTCAGGCGCCGCAGCAGGGTGAGCACCTCCTGGGAGCTCTTGGCATCGAGCTGGCCGGTGGGCTCGTCGAGCAGGATCACCGTGGGATCGGCCACGATGGCCCGGGCGATCGCCACGCGCTGCTCCTGACCGCCCGAGAGCTGGCGAGGATAGTGATCGAGCCGGTCGTCCAGTCCCACGACCCCGAGCGCCAGCCGGACCCGTTCGTCCCGCTGCTTCTTGGAGAGCGGCGCGAGCAGCAGGGGCAGCTCCACATTCTGGTAGGCCGTGAGCACCGGCAACAGGTTGAATGACTGGAACACGAAACCAACGTGCCGGGCACGCCACCCGGCGAGCTGGCCGGACGTCATGCTGCTGACCTCGGCGTCGGCGACCCGTACCGTGCCGCTCGTGGGACGGTCGAGTCCCGCGATCAGGTTCAGGAGCGTGGACTTCCCCGATCCCGACGGGCCCATGAGCGCCGTGAAGCTGCCGGCGGGGATGTCGAGGGTGAGTCCGGTGAAGACGTCGATCTTTTGCTCTTCCCGCTGGAACGACTTGTACACGTCACGAATCTCGATGAGGGCCATAACGGTGTCGGGTCTCGGGTTTCAGGTTTCAGTGTTTCAAGGGGTCGTCGGTGTCTTGACGCGCATACCGGGGCGTGGGGTTTCAACGCCGCTCACAAGCAACATCTCGCCGCCCGCGAGCCCGGAGCGGATCTCGCGGAAACCACCGCTCACGGGACCGGCCTGCACCGGGCGGCGTTCCAGCCGGCCCTGCCGCACCAGCCAGACGATGCTCTGGCCCTGGTCTTCGCGTACTGCCGCCGCCGGCAGGCGGATGACGGGTGGGGCGGGCGTGTTGCCCGTGGCGCGGAGCGTATCGGGCTCGAGAAAATCCACCCGCGCTCCCATCTCCGGGAGAATGCGCGGGTCGTGGTCCGTGATGGCGACCTTGACCTGCACCGTCGCGCGCTGGCGGTCCGCCGTGGGAACGACCTGACGCACGGCGCCCCGGAATCCCGTATCGGGGTAGGCGTCGAGCGTGATGCGCGCGGCCTGACCGTTCCGCACGCGGGCGATGTAGGCCTCGTTCACGTCCACCTCGACCTCGAGCGTACCCAGGTCGGCCATCGTCACCACCGCGCCGCGCGTCAGCCCGCCCCCGACCGAGGGCGCCACGACCTCGCCCACTTCCGCTTCCTTGCGCAGCACGGTGCCGCTGAAGGGCGCGCGGATCACGGTATTGTCGAACGCGGCGCTGGCGTAGCGCAGCCCCGCCGCCGCGGCCACTAATCGGGCGGCCGCAGATTGGGCCCGCGCCGCCGACTGCGCAGCCCGCGTTTCGGACTGATCGACTTCTTGCTGGGCCACCAGCTCGCGGTTCTGGGCGTGGATCGTCCGCAGGCGCTGGGCCTCGCGCTCCATCTGGTCCCGGTCGGCCGCCGCTTCGATGGAGTCGGCCCGCGCCGACGCCACGGCGGCCTGGGCCTGAGCGACCTGGGCCAGGTAGTCGGCGTTCTCAAGCCGGGCGATGACCTCGCCCTTGCTCACGCGCGACCCTTCGCTGACGCCGAGAAACGCGAGACGACCCGCGACCTTGGCGGATACGGACGCGCGGGTACGGGCCACCACGTAGCCGTTGGCCGTCACGCTCGTCCCAAGGGCGGGCCCGCCTCCGGATCCTCCATTCGCCGCCGCAGCGACAACGACTTGCACCGGGACTGCGCCCCCGCGCCGCGCGAACACCACCACCCCCCCGATCAGGACGACCGCACCGGCCGCCAACGTCAAGGTACGGGCGAACGCCCGCTTGACCGCGGGAGGGGCATCACGGTCGATGCGCAGCTTTGCAAGATCGAGCTCGGGGTTCGTCATGATTCGCGCGAAAACTAATCGGGCATTCGTGCGCTGGTAGCTACCTGCCGGCGTGGGGCTTGTTCCGGCCACGAGAAGTGGACTGGCGGCTCACTGATGCAGTGGCCTTAGGCGCCGCGCAATCGCGAAAGCAGGGGCTCGTCGGCCCGGCAGGCGAGATAGTTCGGTCCGAGGAAATCCTCATCGGAGAGCTCATAAGTCCTGAAATCCACGTAGTCGGGATAGATCTTCCCGACTACGTACCCCGCGCGCTCAAACAGCTCGTAAAAGTCCTTGAGCAGGAACCGGGTGAGGATGTTGACCCGGCCGTACTCGAACTGCACGAAGCGGATCCGCCGCTCGGTCAGGGTATGGGCGAACCCCCGGAGGGCCAGGTGCTCGGCTCCTTCGATGTCGAGCTTCAGGAAATCCACGCTGGTGAGCTGGTGCGCGGCGAGCAGCTCGTCACCCGTGGTGACGGGACAGTCGATTGTTTCGCCCGTCCAGCCGTGGGGGTATTCGGTGAACGTGGCGTGCGCGCTGGCGGACGGATGATAGCGGATGGAGAGGGTACCGGTCCGCTCCGCAAGTCCGAGATTGAGGGCCTTGACCCGGGGGAGCTGCGCTGTGGCGGCGCGAAGCCGCTCAAAGGTGGCGGGTACGATCTCGAGCGCGTAGATCGAGGCGGCCGGGAACACGCGCGCGGCGAGCGTGGTCCACTTCCCGACATTGGCCCCCACGTCGAGGATCGTCGTGAACCCCTGACTCCCGAGCTGCTCGAGCAGCCACCGCTCCCCGTTTTTTTCGGGTTTGTAGCTCGCATTGCCGTACCACTTCAGGTACTGGCGACACAGGCTCGCCACAGTCCGAAACAGCGGGTTTCGGCGAACCCAGGCCGTTGGTCGTCTCATTTTTCGAGGCCGGGTTCGGGCTCCTGCTGCGTCAGGCAGTGCAGGGTACCCAGCCCCCATACGAGATCCACGGCGTGGATGCCGACGACCGGCCGGTCGAACACTTCGCTCAGGATTCCCAGGGCTTGGCGGTCGGCGGGGTCGTTGAACGTGGGGACCAGGACCGCGGCATTGCCGATGTAGAAGTTGGCGTAGCTCGCCGGGAGGCGGCGGCCTTCGAAGACGAGCGGCTCGGGCATCGGCAGCTCCACCACCTCCAGCTTGGAGCCATCCTCGGTTTGCATCCCGGCGAGACGCTCGCGGTTCTCGGACAGGGCGCGATAGTTCTCGTCGCTGAAGTGGTGCTCGGAGCACGTCACGACGGTGGTCGGGTTCACGAAACGGCAAAGATCATCCACATGGCCATGCGTGTCGTCGCCGGCGATGCCCTTGCCGAGCCACAGGACGTTGGCGGCGCCGAGCGCATCCCGCAGCACGGCTTCGTACTCGGCCCGTGTCATCCCCGGATTGCGTGTCTGGACCACGGGGTCGAGAAGGCACTCCTCGGTCGTGAGCAGCGTGCCGCGCCCGTTCACATCGATACTGCCGCCTTCGAGCACGACGTCCCGTCCCTGGTGGGTGATCGTGATGAGCTGTCGCTTGAAGCGCTGCGCCGCGCGCTCGGCGATCCGGTCGTCGCGCTTCCAGTTCGAGTACTTGGCCCAGGCAGTGAAGCGGAAGCGCGCGACCGCTATCTCGGGACGGGAGCCCTCGCGCCGCACGAAGATCGGTCCGTAATCGCGCGTCCAGCTGCGATCCGTGGGCCAGCGAAGGAACTCGATTCGCTCGAGCGGGGCGCCCACCCGGCCCAGCACGCGGCGGGCGCCGCGCTCGTGCTCGGCGGAATTGACGAGAATCCGCAACGTCTCACCCGGAGCAAGCCGCCGCGCGATCTCGCCGTATACCCAGGGGATGACCGTGAACTTGCCGGGCCAGTCGGTCCGGTTGTGCGGCCACGCGAGCCACGTCGCCGCGTGCCGCTCCCACTCGGCGGGCATGCGAAAGCCCTGCGCGGCTGGCACCACCCGAGTCAGTCGGTAAGGAAGCGACGGTCGAGCCCGGCGTAGGCGTCCACCCGCCGGTCCCGCAGGAATGGCCAGTGCCGCCGCGTCTCCTCGACCCGCGCCATGTCGATTTCGACAGTGAGGATCGCTTCCTGGTCGGCTGGCGCCTCCGCGACCACCACCCCAAAGGGATCGACCACGAACGAGCTCCCCCAGAACTCGATCCCGGCCTCGCTCCGGCCGTTGGGCCGCTCCAGGCCCACGCGGTTCACCGCCGCCACGTAACACCCGTTGGCGATGGCGTGGCTGCGCTGGATCGTACGCCAGGCGTCGAGCTGCTGCGCTCCGTATTGGGCTTTCTCCGCCGGATGCCAGCCGATCGCCGTGGGATAGCACAGGATGTTCGCCCCCTGGAGCGCGGTGAGCCGCGCACCCTCCGGGTACCACTGGTCCCAGCATACCAGAGCGCCGATGCGCCCGACCGCGGTGTCGAACGCCCGAAACCCGAGGTCGCCCGGGGCGAAGTAGAACTTCTCGTAGTACGCCGGGTCGTCGGGGATGTGCATCTTGCGGTAGATCCCGCGAATCTGGCCATCGGTGTCGATCACGGCCGCGGTGTTGTGATACAGGCCCGCGGCCCGACGCTCGAACAGCGGCGCGATGATCACGACCTGCGCCTCACGCGCGGCCTTGCCAAGCGCTTCTGTGCTCGGACCGGGAATCGGCTCGGCGAGGTTGAACGCGTCGTGGTCTTCGCGCTGGGCGATGTACAGCGTCCGGAACAGCTCCGGCAGGCAAATAAGCCGCGCGCCACGAGCAGCGGCTTCACGCACGCGAGCGATCGCCGTCTCGAGGTTGGCCGCTGGGTCTCCCGTCATGCGCATCTGCACGAGGCCGACCACGAACTTCGGCGGAGGGGGGGCAGGGGCGGAGCCGGGCATCGAGGATAACACTACCATCCGCTCTCCCCGGTCGCGACCGGGGAGGTCAGCGTGCGGTGGCTGGTGATGCGGATTCGCGCGCCGGTACCGCGACCGCATGGTGCGGCCGCACCGCGCGGAAGGCGGCGCGATAACGGTCCCAGTCGCGGAGGATCGCGCGGGCGCGCGGGCTCTTCGTGCGATCGAGGTGCGCGCGGATGAGATCCCGCAGCGCTCCCTCGTCTTCGGGGTCCAGCTCCGTAACGGTCACGGACTCGCGATTACAAAAGGCAGTGAGCGTGTTCTCCGGGTCGAGGACATAGGCGACCCCGTTCGACATGCCGGCGCCCAAGTTCCTCCCCACGCCGCCGAGCACGACGACGGTGCCGGCGGTCATATACTCGCAGCAGTGATCGCCGGCGCCTTCGACCACCGCCACAGCGCCGGAATTTCGGATCGCGAACCGATCCCCGGCGCTCCCGGCGGCGAACAGCCGGCCCGCGGTCGCCCCGTAGAGCACCGTGTTGCCGACGATCACGTGGTCGTGGCTCGTCGCCGCGTAGGCCGCGTCCGCGAAGGGGCGGATGACGATCTCGCCACCGGACAGCCCCTTCCCGACGTAGTCGTTGGCCTCGCCCACGAGCTCGAGGATCATCCCGGGGAGCGCGAACGATCCGAAGCTCTGTCCGGCGCTGCCGCGGAACTTGAGCCGCACCGCGGCCGCCGGGAGGCCGGCGCCCCCGCCCGCGCGTCGCGTGGCGATCCGGCCGGCAATCCGGGCGCCGACGCTCAAGTGGTGATTGCCGATGCGGTAACTGCCCACGAACGGCTGGCCGCTTTCCAGTCGCCGCTCGAGCGTTCCCAGGATCGCCTCGTCCAACGACTCGATTCCCGGCCGCTCGCTGCGGCCCGTATGACGAGGGCGCCGGACGAACGCGGTCGGTGACGGCTGGAGCAGCAGGGCGAGATCGAGCATCTGCGCGCGCGGCGCGTCGGCCCGTTCGACGCGCTGCAGCAGGTCGGTGCGGCCGATGATCTCGTCCAGGCTGCGGTGTCCGGTCGCCGCGAGCAGCTCCCGCACTTCCTCGGCGATCATCGTGAAGTAGGCGATGACCTGCTCGGGCGTGCCGCGGAACTTTTGGCGCAGCTCCGGGCGCTGGGTGGCGATTCCGGTGGGGCAGCTGTTGAGATGACACTGCCGTGCCATGACGCATCCGATGGCGACGAGGGCCGCCGAGCCGAATCCGTAGACCTCGGCGCCGAGCACGGCCGCCAGGACCACGTCGCGGCCGGTCCGGATGCCGCCGTCGGTGCGCACTTCGATGCGCTCCCGCAGGCCGTTCTCGATCAGAATGGCGTGGGTCTCCGCGACCCCCAGCTCCCAGAGCGATCCGGCGTGCTTGATCGACGACAACGGCGACGCGCCGGTGCCGCCGTTGTGCCCCGAAATCAGCACGTAGTCCGCGTAGGCCTTCGCGACGCCCGCGGCCACGCGCCCGACGCCCGCTTCGGCCACGAGCTTGACCCCGACCCGCGCGCGGGGGTTCACCTGTTTCAGGTCGTGGATCAGCTGCGCCAGGTCCTCGATCGAGTAGATGTCGTGATGCGGCGGCGGCGAGATCAGCGGCACTCCCGGCACTGTGTGGCGCAGCCGCGCGATCAGCTCGGTGACTTTGTGGCCGGGGAGCTGGCCGCCCTCTCCGGGTTTCGACCCCTGAGCGATTTTGATCTCCAGCTCGTCGGCGCGCGCCAAGTACTCGGTTGTCACGCCGAAGCGCGCCGAGGCGACCTGTTTGATGCGGTTGTCGGCGCGGTCGCCGTTGGGTCGGGGCTCGAAGCTCGTCGGGTCTTCGCCGCCCTCGCCCGAGTTGGAGCGCGCCCCGATGCGGTTCATCGCGATGGCGAGCGTCTCGTGCGCCTCGGGTGACAGGGCGCCGAGCGACATCGCGGTGGAGATGAAGCGCCGGCGGATCTCTTCGACCGGCTCGACCTCCGCCAGCGGGATGATCGGTCCCTCCGCTCGGCGCAGCTCGAGCAAATCGCGCAGGCTCGATGGGTCGCGCGCCGCCACCTGCTTCGTGTAGCTGGCGTAGTCGTCCCGGGCCTCCGTCTGTACCGCCTGGCGAAGCGCGCTGACCACGCCAGGCGCCCAGGCGTGCTGCTCGCCGTCGCGGCGAAACCGCACGCGGCCGCGATCGGGGAGCGGCGCGTTCGAGGGCTCGTGCTCCGGCGGCGGGAACGCCGCCTGATGTCGGACCAACACGTCCTCGGCAATTTCCTGGAACCCGATCCCGCCGATCGCCGAGGCCGTTCCCGGGAAGCACTGGTCGATTACCTCGGCGCCCAATCCCAGGGCCTCGAAGATCTGCGCGCCGCAATACGAGCTGAGGGTCGAGATCCCCATCTTGGCGAGGACCTTGAGCAGCCCCTGTTCGAGCGCCGCGCGGTACTTGACCGGGTCCCCCCCCTCGGCGCGCACCGTCTTGGTGGCGAGCCAGGGGCGCACCGCTTCGGCGCCATAGCCGATGAGCGCGGCGCAGTGATGCACGTCCCACGCGTCCCCCGCTTCGGCCACGAGGCCGACGCGCTGACGCAGCCCTTTGCGGACGAGGTGCGCGTGCACCGCCCCGATCGCGAGCAGCAGCGGGATCGGCGCCCGCCGCGGGTCGCAGCCACGGTCGCTCACGATCACGATGCGCGCGCCCTGGTGCACCGCGCGCGCCGCGGCGCGACACACGGCGATGATGGCGGGGCGCAGGGCTTCCGTCGTGGTATGGGCCGGCCACAGTGCCGGGATCGTAATTGCCTGCACCCCCGCCACGTTGCGGAGCGCGTCGAGGTCCTCGGAGAGCAGCACCGGGTGCTCCAGTCGCACCAGGCGCAGGCCGGCCGCCCCTCCCGGACGCTCGGCCAGGAGCGAGCCGCGGCGCCCCAGGTGCATCCGCAGCGACATCACGCGCGCTTCGCGGATTGAGTCGATTGCCGGATTCGTCACCTGCGCGAAGCGCTGACGGAAATACGTGTAGAGGCTCTGCGCCTGGTGCGATAGCGACGGCAGCGGTGTGTCGTCGCCCATGCTCCACACGGGATCCTGCGCCTTCTCCCCCATCGGCTCGAGCACGTAGCGCAAGTCCTCGTAGCCGTAGCCGAAGGCGTGGCGGCGCGCCACGTCGTCGGGCCCGGGGAGGGCTCGCCGCCATGGCTCGAGTGGGAGCGTCCGCAGGGTCTGCGCCACCCACCGCGCGTAGGGACGGCGCTCCGCGACCTCGCGCTTCGCCGCGCCGTTGTGGAGGATGGTGCCGCGGCGCGTGTCCACCGCAATCAGCTCGCCCGGGCCGAGGCGGCCGCTCTCGCGCACCGTCTCGGGCGCGAGGTCGACGACCCCCGCCTCGGAGGCGGCCACGAGCAGCCCGTCGGTCGTGATCTTGTACCGGCAGGGACGCAGACCGTTGCGATCGAGCGCGGCGATCGCGGTCACGCCGTCGGTGAGCGCCAGCGCCGCCGGGCCGTCCCACGGCTCGATCAGGCAGGCGTGGTACTCGTAGAAGGCACGCAGCGCGGGGTCGAGATCGTGTGCCCCTTCCGCCGCCTCGGGGACGAGCATCATGAGGGCGTGGATCGGATCGCGGCCGGCACGCACCAACAGCTCGAGGGCGTTGTCGAGGCTCGTCGAATCGCTGCCGTCGGACCAGATGACCGGCTTTACCCGCTCGACCGCAGCCCCCCACTGGGCCGAGGCAAGCAGCGGCTCGCGGGCCCGCATGGCGTTGCGGTTGCCCCACAACGTGTTGATCTCGCCGTTATGCGCGAGCAGGCGGAACGGCTGGGCCAGAGGCCAGCTCGGCAGCGTGTTGGTGGAATAGCGCTGGTGGAACACCGCGATCGCGCTCTCGAACGCCGAATTGCGGAGGTCGTCGAAGAACGACGGCAGCTGCGGTCCCGTCAACAGTGCCTTGTAGACGACGGTGCGGCACGAGAACGAGCAGGCGAAGAACGGACTCAGCCCGGCCTCGGCGACCCGGCGCTCGATCACGCGCCGCGCGAGATAGAGCGCGCTCTCCCACGTCTCATCGTTCCTGGTCCCGGCAGGTGCGCCCACGAGCACCTGCCACACGGCGGGGCAGGTGGCCTGTGCGGTGGCGCCGAGCTCGGCCGGTCGCGTGGGGACCTCCCGCCAGCCGAGCAGCGGGAAGCCGTCGGCCCGGAGCACCTCTTCGATGAGGGTCTTCGCGTGCGCGAGCGGCGCCGACTCGGGTGGCAGGAAGAACGCGCCCACCGCGAACGGCTGCTCCGGGGCGAGCGGTATTCCCAGCCTGCCCGCCTCCTGGACGAAGAGCCGCCGGGGGATCTGCGTCAGCACGCCGGCCCCGTCGCCGGAGTAGTCGTGGGAGGCGGCGCCGCGGTGCGCCAGCCGGGCGACGGCGGTGAGCGCCAACTGCACGACTTCGTGGGAGCGCTCTCCGGAAGCGCGGGCCACGAAGCCTACGCCGCACGCATCACGCTCCCGCCAGGGATCGAGAGGCGCGTCGCCGCCTCGCCAGTCCCATCCCCGGCGCTCGACCCGTGCGTCGGATCGTTCCAAACGAAAGGCCCGCTCCGAAGGAGGGAGCGGGCCGCGTTTTGAGTCACTCACGATATGTACGCGTTACCTGGCCCGAGCCCCCCCGAAATGGGGACGCAGGATATTAATGTTGACCGTGGCGTTTCGCTTTTGGATTCTCATCCTCAGTACTCCTGGCCTCGCGTCATCGTACAGCAACTCGACCCAACGAATATATACCAACCACGTGAGCGGTCAACCGGTCAAGTCGGCTGTCCGGCTTCGTAGATCATCGTCGCCCAACACCACCGGCTGCCGCGTCGCTCCAGACGGACGCGTCCTTCGGCGGCGAGCTGCTCGATGAGCGGCATGTGCCCGGCCAGGGTCTCGCTCAGCGGGTACCATTGCTCCTCGAGCAGGTTGACGGTGCGGAACCGCTCTCGCGCGCGGTCCAGGATCCCGCCTTCGCGGGACAAGGTGAGGACGGGGAACACGAGACGCCCTTCGGGCTCGAGGTGGGCCCCGGCCCGGTCGAGCACTTCGAGGATCCAGCGCGCACCGTCGGGCCCCGCGTCGCTCGGCACGTCGTTCGGGTACCACCCCGACAAGCGGTCCAGCGGCTCCGCCACGCCGGCGACGTCGTCGACGATCAAATCGAAGCGACGGCCGGCCCAGGGCTCGAACAGGCTGCCGCTGCGACACTCGATCGCCACCCCGTTTCGCTCGGCGTTGTCCTGCGTGAGCCGGACCGCGGCTTCGCTCAAGTCGGAAGCGGCCACCGCCGCCGCTCCACCGAACACGCGCGCCAGCACCACGGCGACGACGCCAGACCCGCACCCCAGATCGAGGGTCGTGTGCGGTGGCCGGTCCACCAGGCGGCGCGCCGCGCGCAACAGGAGCACGGACGTCGACGTCGGGTGGAAGACGTTCGGCGCCGTTCGGATGGTGATCGGCTCTACGTCGCCGAGTTTGCGGTCCCGATAGGCGTACTCGGCCGATACCGAATCGGGCTTGGTATCGGTCACGTTACGGCCGCAATGGCCGGCGCCCGGTCGCGGGCAGGGGCCCGTTTGGAGTTCGTCACGGTCTTGGCCCCTAAGCTAACCCGCGTACCGCCTACTCGCCCTACTCGACCCCGACCGGCGTGACCGCCGCCGCGTCCTGCTCGCCCG
>Ga0075421_100003356_pt1 | contig 19120 bp, 21 predicted proteins | sample SoiMetdeltSBSDD5_FD_75292 | JGI IMG/M metagenome (GOLD analysis project Ga0075421, IMG submission 75292) | Bulk soil microbial communities from a Populus tree surrounding site in Tennessee, USA - Soil MetaG P. deltoides SBSDD5 | ecosystem: Environmental > Terrestrial > Soil > Tree plantation... | reverse complement strand
GCGGAGCTTCTGCACTTGAGACGCCACGTCCTCGGGCGTCCCGGCCAGGGCCATCAGGTCGACCAGGCGATCGGGGACCAGCTCGCTGTGCTTCGACGCTGCCGTCGCGTGCTGGTAGGCGTCGTAGGCCTCGCGCACACGGCGCATCGCGGCCTCGTCGTCGTCCGACAGGCGGACGGGCAGCGGGTGACGACACGCCGAGGCGACGCGGCCGCGCGCGTGATCGCGCGCGCGCTCGCGGTCGCGGCCGATCGACATCGGCGCCCACAACGCGATGTCGACGTCGTCGGGCGAGCGCCCGGCCGCCCGCGCTCCCGACGCGACGCGCTCGACAGCCACGCTCAGGACCTCCGGTGAGACCGTGGCGTAGATGATCGCGCCATCGCCCAGCCGGCCCGCGGTCTCGAGCATGCGCGGACCCGAGCCGGCGAGGTAGATCGGAATCGCCGCCGGGGCCTGAAGCCACGCCAGCCGTCCGTCGGCGCCCGTGTCGAAGCGCGCGGGCTCGCCGCGCAGCAGGCGGCGCAGCGTCGTCGCGGTCGACTCGAGCCGCGCGGCCTTGCCCACCTCGGCCAGTGAGAGTCCCATCGTCTGCGCGCTCGAGCCGCCGGTCCCGACGCCGATGACCACACGGCCGGGAGCGAGCTCGGCGAGCGTTGCGATCGCGCTTGCGGTGACCGACACGTGGCGCGAGTGCGGGACCGTGACGCCGGGGCCGAGTCGTATGCGCGAGGTCGCCGTCGCGCAGGCGGCCAGCGTGACCCAGAGCTCGCGGCAGACCAGATGCGAATCGGTGATCCACGCGGTGTCGTAGCCAAGCCGCTCGGCGAGCTGCACCTGCCGCACGACCACGGGCAGCGGCTCCGTGGCGAGGATCGCGATGTCGAACTTCACGCGGGCGGCGACGTCGCCGAAGCGCGCTGGACTTGATTGCGAAAGCCGACCGGATCCTGCACGCGCGCGAACACCTCGCGGGCGCCGCCGGTGCCCGTGACGATCAGGTCGCCGTAGTTGAACATGCGGCCGAGCAGTCCCTGCGTCACGGAAATCGACTCGACCTTCGCGAGCAGCAGCTCGGTCGTGTAGCGCGCGACGAGTCCGACCTTGAAGATGAGCCGCATCGACGTCACCGCGAACTCGGAGGTTCGCAGCTCGATCCAGCGCACGAACCACCACAGCGCCCCCGCCACTGCGACGGCGACGCCGACGTACCAGGCCCACGGCGGCTGATCCACCAGCGTGAGAAGTCCGGTGAGGATGATGCCCACGAGCGTGAGCAGCATCGCGTTCACATAGAGGATCCAGTGGAGGCGGGTCTTGTAGAGCACACGCTCGGCGGGCAGGAGGTGGCGCTCGACGTAACCCACGCGGGCGAGACTAGTCCCGCCCGCGTGGGTGAGTCAAACTCGCTCAGGGGCCTTGCAGCGCCTCGTGGACCTTGCCGACCATCTTGGCGCCGGGATTGACCAGCGTCTTGTCGCCCTCGTCCTTCCACTTCGACGGGCAGACTTCGTTACCGCCCTTCTTCGCCATGTAGATGTTGGCCTTGAACTTCCGCAGCTGCTCCTCGATGTTCCGGCCGAGGTTGTAGAAGTTCATCTCGCTGCCCATCAGCCGCCCCTCGGGATCGATGAGGAAGCTGCCGCGCAGGTCGAGGCCGTTGTCCTCGTTGTAGACGCCGAACATCCGCGAGACTTTCGCCGTCGGATCGGCACCCATCGAGTACTTGACGTTGGCCAGCTCCTTCTCGCTGCGCTGCCACGCCAGGTGCGTGAACTGCGTGTCGGTGCTGACGGTCACGATGTCGCAGCCCATCCGCTGGAATCGCTCGTGCTGCTCTGCCAGAGCAGCGAACTCGGTCGCTCAGACGAACGTGAAGTCCGCGGGATAGAAGAACAGCAGCGTCCAGCGCTTGTTCGCGATCTGATCGCGCAGGCTGAACTTGCCGAAGTCGCCCTTGGACGGCTCAAACGTCACCAGCTCGAAGTCGGGCACCTTCTGCCCGAGCCTGAGCGGCGGCGTTGTCGTCGCCGTCATCGTCTCGGCCATGTCGCTCTCCCTTCATGCTGAGGTGAACTGCCGGATCGTCGCCGGCCGCGGCACGCGGCGCAGCGCCCGAAGATTTCCACCGAGTGCCCCGCCACTTCGAAACCGTGACGCGCGGCCACCGCCGCCGCCGGACGCGCGGCGGCCTCGAGCCGCGGCTCGGTGACGTCACTCACGATCCCGCACGCGGTGCACACCAGATGGTGATGCGGCTCGAGGTTGGCGTCCCACCGCCCGCGCGCGCCCAGCCGCGAGACCGGGCGAACGACGCCGATGCCCGCGAGCGTGTCGAGTGTCTTGTAGACCGTGGCCAGCGACAACGTCGGCATCTCGCGTCGCACGGCGGCGTGCAACTCCTCCGCGCTCGGGTGTCGGTCGGTGGCGACGAGGCGGCGGAAGATCGCGAGACGCTGCGGCGTCACCGCGAGCCCGGCCGCGCGACAGCGGGCCAGGAACGATTCGATGTGATCGCCGGTGCGGTCGCGAGGGGGGCGGGCCACGGAGAAAGTTTATCGGCGAAGAATCTCTTGTCAACTGCGCGTGCCGCTTGCGCGATGCACGGCCGCGGCGCTAGCGTAGCGGCACCGTGCTCCGCACCGAGCTCAAGGAGGTGTCGCCATGACGCCCGTCACCCGCCGTCAGATGTTCACGCTCGCCGCCGGCGCCGCCGCGCTGGCGTGGACGCCGCGCATCGCCTACGCTCAAGGCATGATCACGCCGGGGGACACGGACGTCCTCGCCGTCATCGACGTCCAGAACTGCTTCGTGCCGGGCGGCACGCTGCCCGTGCCCGAAGGCGACAAGATCATTCCGATCATCAACCGTCTCGCGCCGGCCTTCCGCCACGTCGTCATCACGCAGGACTGGCATACGAAGGGGCATGTCTCGTTCGCGTCGAGCCATGCGGGCAAAAAGCCATTCGAGACGACGTCGCTGCCGTACGGAACGCAGGTCTTGTGGCCGGATCACTGCATCCAGGGCACGCCGGATGCCGACCTGCACAAAGACCTCAAGATTCCGCATGCGGAGCTGATCATCCGCAAGGGCTATCGACAGCATGTGGACTCGTACTCCGCGTTCCTCGAGGCCGACCGCAAGACCGGCACCGGCCTCACCGGCTATCTGAAGGAGCGCGGACTCAACCGAGTGTTCTTCGTCGGGCTCGCCACCGACTTCTGCGTCGCCTGGTCGGCGCTCGACGCGCGCAAGGCGGGCTTCGAGGCGCTGGTGATCGAGGACGCCACGCGCGGCATCGACGCCGGCGGCTCACTTGGCAAGGCGTGGACGGACATGAGCGGCGCGGGCGTCAAGCGCATCCAGTCGGCGGACATCAAAGTGTCGTAGCCGCTGGCATTGGCGTTGCTGCGTAGAGCGCGCATGGTCAAGCATGCGCGCTCGCGTCGCACGCACGATCGAAGCAGTCGAACACACGAGGGCGACAACGGGGGCGGTCGCTCGGGGCCGCGCGCCATGTGGAAGGGCGCGGTGACCTTCGGGCTGGTCACCGTGCCGGTCGCGCTGCATCCCGCCACGGAGCGCAAGAACGAGCTGTCCTTTCGCCTCCTGCACGCCAAGGACGAGAGCCCGATCGACTACAAGCGCTTCTGCGAGGAAGAAGGCGTCGAGGTCCCGTGGCGCGAGATCGTGAAGGGCTACGAGCTCGCCAAGGGCCGGTACGTGGTCGTGAGCGACAAGGATTTCGAGAAGGCCCGCGTGAAAGCGACGCAGACGTTCGAGATCCGTGACTTCGTCCCGTCCGACGCGATCGAGGACTTGTATTTCGACCATCCGTACTATCTGGCGCCTGCGGGCCCGGCGGCGGCGAAGCCGTATGCGCTGCTCCGCGACGCGCTGGCGCAGAGCAATCGCGCCGGCGTCGGGACGATCGTGCTGCGACAGCGTGAGCATCTGGCGGCGGTCGAGGCGTCGGGCGACGCGCTCGTGCTGACCACGATGCGCTGGGCCTACGAGATTCGCTCGCCCGCCGGCCTCGGCCTGCCGGCGCGCACGACGTCGCGCGACCGTCGCGAGCTCGAGCTGGCGCTGCGTCTGGTAGAGACGCTCGCGGGCAACTGGAACCCGCGGCAGTACAAGGACAGCTACCGCGACGTCCTGATGGAGCTCATCGAGCGCAAGGCGGCGGGCAAGGAGCTGCGCGCGCCGAAGGCCGAGCGGCCCGCCAGGGTGCGCAGCCTGATGAGCGCGCTCGAGGCGAGCCTGCGTGAGCGCCGGCCTGGCGCCAAGGCGGGTGGTCGGCGCGGGCTGCGCCGCGCCGCCTGACGTCCGCCGCGCGCGACGAATCATCAGCGGCAGAGTCGTCATCGCCAGCGTCGTGTAGTACGCTCGCCGACCGATGATCCGGCTCGCCGAGCGCACGTGGCCCGAGGCCGCCCGTCTGGCCCGCGATCCCCGCAGCGTCGTGCTGTTGCCCCTCGGCGCCATCGAAGAGCACGGTCCGCATCTGCCGCTCCTCGTCGACTGGCTCGGCGCCGAGGAGCTCGCGCGGCGTGTGGCGCCGTATCTGCGCCGCGCCGGCTGGCGGCCGATCCTGCTGCCGTCGCTGCCGTACGGCGCCAGCCCGCTCGCGCGCGGCTTCCCCGGAACGATCTCGCTCGCCCCGCGTACGCTCATCGCCGTCGCGACCGAGATCCTCGACGCGCTCGCCGGCGACGGCTTCCGCCGCTTCGTCATCGCGAATTACCAGGCGGACCCCGCGCATCTGGCGGCGCTGGCGCGCATCAAGCGGCGTGCGGAGCGTCGGCGCGGCGTGCGCGTGCTGTTCGCCGGCTTCGCGCCGGCGGCGCGCGGACAGCGCGCGATGACGAACGCACGCGTGCGCCGACTGCTGCGGAGTCCCGCACCGGAGCGCGAGTGGCACGCGGGCGAGCTGGAGACGGCCGTCGTGCTCGCGACGGCGCCGCGGCTCGTGCGCCGGCGACTGAGCCGGCGCTTACCGCCGCACTGGATCGACGTCCGCGCGGAGCTCGCCGCGGGCAAGACGTTCAGCGAGATGGACCCGACGGGACGCGGCTACTTCGGCGCGCCAGCAGTCGCGCGCGCCTCGACGGGGCGCCGCGCGCTGGAGCTGCGAGCGCGGCTGATTGCAGGCGTGCTGCTGGCCGAGCTTGGCGCGCCGGTCAGGAAGCGATGAGCCGGCCGCGCAGGCGATCGACCTGATCGGGAAACGGCACGCCGCCGCGGTCCGTCATCGGCGTTTTGTCGGCGAGGCCGGTGTGCAGCTCGACGAGGATGGGGCCCTCGTCGCGCAGCAGCGACGGCAGGCGCCGCTTCAGCTCGCCGACGTCGTCGATCACGTGCGCGGCGCGATAGCCTGCGCCCTTCGCCATCTGCACGAAGTCGACACCGCCGCCGCCGGGAATCTCTTGCGCGCCGGAGGTGTGGTAGACGCCGTTCTTGAAGACGATGTGGACGAGGTTGCGCGGCGCCGCCCCCGCGATCGTCGCCAGCGAGCCCAGCTGCATGAGCAGCGAGCCGTCACCGTCGAAGACGAGCACCCGGCGATCCGGGCAGGCGAGGGCCAGCCCCAATCCCAGCGACGAGGCGCCGCCCATGAAGCCGACACAGCCGACGGACAGATCGTCGGGCGCGATGGTCCGCCACGCCGGCGCCGTCGTCATCGTCGGCACGCACACCGCATCGCCGCGTGCCGCCGCGATGGCGCGCAGCGCCTCCTCGGGCTTCATCGCCATCAGGCAGTCTCCAGACCGACGAGCACCGCGGTGGGGCCGCGACGCTTCTGCGCCAGCCGGTAGTACTCCGGGATGAAGCGGACGTCGTCGGGGCCTTCGAGCCGCGCGTGCGGCACGCCGAACAGGTCGAGTAGCGGCTCACAGTAGCGCACCATGGAATGCCGCGATTCCCGCGGCTCCTTGTCGCGCTCCCGCTGCAGCAGTCCGATCATGTAGAAGATCGGCACGCGGCCGTCCATGGCCACGCCGCGCAGCGTGTTGACCGACGCGTAGAGCCCGGCGTGCTGGATCATCAGCGCGAACGGCTCACCGCCCATCCACAACCCGGCCGCGATGGCGTTGGCCTCGTCCTCGGTCGAGCAGGTGAGCACGCGCAGCGCCCGTTCTTTGTCTAGGGCCGCGAGCACCGTCTTCTGGTGCGTGTCCGGGACGCTCAGGATCCAGCCGAGGTGATCGTGACGCGGACGGACGCCTTCGGCGCCGAGCGCCGCGCGCGCCTCGCGGAACGTATCTTTGAGCGTGTCGATGATCAGCGGCGCGGGAATCGACTCGGGCATCGGGGCCCGATTCTACATCGAAACCCGCGCCGCGCGGCCGGTTAGCGGGCCGGAGGAACGACGACGCGGTCCGGAGGAACGACGATGACGGCGGCCGGCGAGTGATAGCCCGGAACGCTCGTCACACCCGCCGCGTCGCTGTTCTCGATCCGCGGCGCGTCGGTGTTGGGTTCAGGCGCAACCACCACGGGGTACGTGGGTACCGACGCGGCGGGATACGCCGACGGATACGGCTGGTATGTTGTGGCGCAGCCGGCGACGAGTGCCGGGAGCGCGATCGCAATAGCGACAAACGTGACCTTGCTCATTGGCAACCTCCGGTGTTTCGGACTCTGCAGGCGCGGTGCCATCTCGACGCGCGTGGCGCGTGCCGCATCGATGTTGCCGCGATCGGCCCGAACGCCTCCATATATAGTGGGCGAGATATAGTGGGCGGGCGAGCCGTGAACGTCCGTGACGAAATCGCCGGATGGGGCCGTCGCACGCGCGCCGAGCGTCTGGCGCGCCTCGCAGCGACGCCGGCCGAGCTGAGCCGCGCCCTCGCGTCCGCGCCGGCGGCGGTGCTCGCGCATCGCCCCGCGCCCGAGGCGTGGGCGCCGGTGGAGATCGTCTGTCACCTGCGCGATCTCGAGGAGTCCTTTCACGAGCGGATTGCGCTGATTCTCACCAGCGACGCGCCGCGGTTCCCGACGACGAATCCCAACCGCTGGGCGCAGGAGCGGCAATACCTCCGGCACGACGCGCTCGCTGCCGCACGCGCGTTCGAACGACGGCGCGGGGAGACGCTCGAGCTCTTGCGAAGCGCGAATTCAGACGCGTGGACGCGCGCGGGCTGGCAACTCGACTCGCGCGGACGGCGGACCGTCGACGACTTCCTCACGCTGATCGCGTGGCACGATGACAACCACCTGCGCCAGCTCACGCGTGCGTTGAACGGACAGGTGTGACGACACGGAGGCCACGGCCCCCGTGTCGTCAGTGTGAGCTACGCGGCGATCGCGTGCCGCACGCCGAGGCGGTCCACGATCTGGACGTCGGGGCGGAGCCGCGCGGCTTCCTCCCGCGCGATGCGAAGCACGGTGTCACGCGTCGCAGAGTCCGGGACGTCCCCGCTGATCTCGATCGTCGCCGGGCCGCTGCCCCAGGTTGCGACCTGAGCCGTCGGCGTCAACACCAGGCCGGCCAGCCGAGTGTCGCGCATGAGCGCGTCGGAAACTTGCGCCTGAAGATGCACGGCTTCCGCGTCGCGCTTGCGCTTGCGATCGTAAAGCTTGACCGCGACCCCGACGATGACGAGCAATCCCAGGATGACCAGGAACCCCAGCGCGGCCGAGCCGCCGCTGGAGGTTGCGCCCGCGGCCGGTGCAGCACTGGTGGCCGGGGCGGTCGCCGAACTTTGTGCCCAGGCAATGCCGAATGTCATCACGGTGCACCCCCTTGAGGGGGTGAAAACTCAGCAACGCGAGTGCCACAAGCCTCGGCGGCACGGCGATTGCCTGACCTCTGGCGCAATGCGCGTTGTGATCGAAGGCCTCGGCGACGACCGGCCGCTGCGAACGCTCGTGAACGGCAAGATCGGGGCATCCCTGGCTCGCCTGCACGTGCCGGCGACGACCGCGCGCGTACAGTTTTCCAACGAGACCGGGGATAAGGGCGGGCCGACGGAACGCTGCTCGATCACTGTCGACCTTCCGCGGCGTCCCGAGTTACACGCGGACATTACGGCGGACACCCCGCGCCTGGCCTTCGAGCAGGCGTTCGCCATGCTCGAGCGTCAAATCGAGCGCGACCGTGCGCGCGGTCGTGAAGAGCGCCGCCGGCCCAAGAAGTACTATCTCGCCAAGCGGCTTCTCGAGCCGGGCGCCTCATCGCAGGAGGCTCCTGCGCCTCCCGCGAACGGCCGGCGACTCACGCGCCGCCGGATCGCGTAGCCCTCTCCAGCGCTTCGCAGCGCGGGCTCGCAATTTCGTCGTTCGGGGATGTAGAAATAACGCGCACCACCGCACGGCTGGACCTGCGTCCAGGCACGCCAGGCTCCTGACGCTCGTGCAGCCGCGGCGGCGGTGAGCGCCGGTGTTACACTCCCGCGCATGATCAAACGGATCGCGGTCCTCGGCTCGGGTGCCATCGGCTCGGTGGTCGGCGGAATGCTCACGAAGGCGGGGCACGATGTCACGCTCGTGGATCAGTGGCCCGAGCACGTCGAGGCGATGAACAAGGTCGGGCTGCGGCTGTCCGGGACGTGCGGCGAGCACGTGGTGCCGGTGCGCGCGCTGCACCTGCACGAGCTGCAGGGAGTCGACGCGCCGTTCGACGCCGTGTTCCTCGCCGTCAAGTCGTATGACACCGACTGGGCCGCGCAGCTGGCGGCGCAATACCTGAAACAGCCGGACGGCGTCGTCGTCGACTTTCAGAACGGGATCAACGACGAGCGCGTGGCGGCGGTCATCGGGCGCGAGCGCACGCTCGGCTGCGTGATCGCGATTAGCGCGGGGATGTACGAGGGCGGCCACGCGATCCGTACCGACACGGGCCAGGTCGGCTTCTACGTCGGCGAGCTCGACGGCCGCGACACCCCGCGCGTGCAGGATCTGGCCCGCGTGCTGAGCGGCGTCGCGTTGACGAAAGTCACCACGAACCTCTGGGGCCAGCGCTGGTCGAAGCTCGCCGTGAATTGCATGGGCAATGCGCTCGCCGGGCTCTCCGGCCTCGGGTCCGCGGAGCTTCGGCTGGAGCCAGGGCCGCGCCGCGTGTCGATCCAGCTCGGCGCCGAGGTGGTTCGCGTCGGCCGCGCGCATGGCCACACGATCGAGCCGCTGATCGGTGGCATCGACGCGCAGCGGATCGTGGACGCCGCCGAGGGCCGTGGCCTGACGGAGGTCGAGGCCGACCTCGCCGCGGAAGCCAAGCGGCGTACGGGCGGACGCCCCTCGCTGCTGCAAGACGTGATGAAGCGTCGCCGCACGGAGGTCGACTTTCTGAACGGCCACGTGTCCGCGGAGGGCAAGAAGAAAGCCGTGCCGACGCCGTTCAACGACGCCATCGTTGCCGCTGTGCACGCACAGCCGGTGGGGCAGCTCGCGCCGAATCCGAAGAACCTGGACCCGCTCATCGCCATGCTGCCCGCGGCGCAGCGTCCGTGAGCGTTTCGATGATGAACGTCGAAATCCGTCGCTGACTCTTCTGAGGCGACCTTCGCCGGGAGGCCGTGCGCCTCCGCGACGAGCTGGCCCGCGCGGGCATCACCGCGCCCGTGCGTCTGGGCGGGTTGGGTGAGCTGGCCGTGAAGGTGGACGGCCGCGCGGTGTTTTCCTACAAGGCGGCCGGGCGCATGCCGCAGCCGGGCGAGGTCACGCGGCTGGTCAAGGAGGCGGGGCGATGACGACGCTGAAGCTGGGCGAGGTGAGTCTCACGCGCGTGATCGAGATCGGCCGCTCGACGTTTCCGACGACGTCGATGCTGCCAGAGTCCACCGCCGAGGGCGTCGCCCGGCACCACGCGTGGCTCAAGCCGTACTTCTGGGACGACTCCACGGACGACATGGGCTCGCGGATCGGCAGCTGGATCGTGCGTACGCCGGAGCACCTCGTCGTGATCGACACCGGCGTCGGCAACGACAAGGACCGCGAGTCGAATCCGCTGTGGCACCGTCGCAGCGGGACCTTCCTCGACGACCTCGCCGCCGCCGGCGTGAGGCCCGAGGAGGTGGACTACGTCGTCATCACCCACATGCACGTCGACCACGTCGGCTGGAACACGTGCCTCGTCGACGGTCGGTGGGTGCCGACGTTCCCGAACGCGCGTTACGTATTCCCCGGCGAGGAGTGGTCGTTCTGGAAGCACGAGAACGAGCGCGGCGGCGACGAATACGGCTGCATCGACGACAGCGTGCTGCCGATCGTGGCGGCCGGGCAGGCCGAGCTCGTCGACGACCGCCACCGGATCGATCGGTGGCTCAGCTTCGAGCCCTCAGTCGGGCACACCCCAGGTCACGTCTCGGTACGACTCACGACGAGCGCGGGCGACGCCGTGTTCTCCGGTGATCTCATGCATCGCGTCGTGCAGGTCGCGGAGCCCCAGTGGTCGAGCCGCTTCTGCTACGACGGCAAGCAGGCGGCGGTCACCCGCCGCGAGTTCGTCGAGCGCCACGCCGATACCGGCGTCCTCATCCTGGCTGCCCACTTCCCGCGGCCCGGCGTGATCGTACGCGAGCGGGAGGGGCTGCGCTTCCGTCCGGTCGAGTAGGCCGCCGGCTCGGCGCCTCGTCGCCGCAATCTCGTCTTGCGGTCGTCGCGGGGACCCGCCGGCCGCTCGCTTCGCGTGCTAAACGCACGTCGGGACGCCCTCTCCGCGTCCGGCGCCTGCGCACGACCTGCAAGCTGACCTTGCATGGCCACGAGCCGGCAGGCTCGATTTCGCAGGAAATCGGTGTGGCACGGTAGTTGCCGATCCAGAGCCCGCGATGACAGAGAAGCGCACGCTCACCACCGAGGTCGTGACGATCGGCGTGGACGTCGGTGGCACGTCGATCTCCGCCGGACTCGTCCGCCCCAACGGGGACGTGCTCGCGACCATCGAGACGCCGACGCACGTTTCCGGTCCAGGCACTGCGCTGAAAACGCTGCTCGCCGTGATCGAGGAGGTGTGCTCGCTCGCACGTGACCGCGGCTTCACGGTCGACGGAATCGGCGTCGGACTCCCGGGGCCGGTGGACGTCGACAAGGGAATGATCTCGGCCGCGGGCCCCAAGAATCCCCATACGCCGGAGTTCCATGGCGTCCCGGTCGCCGAGCAGATCCAGGTGCTCACCGACTTGCCGACCATCGTCGACAATGACGTCAACGCGTTGGCGCTCGGCGAGCGCGCGTTCGGCCTCGGCCGCGGCGCCGGGTCTTTGGCCGTGCTGGCCATCGGCACCGAGATCGGCGGGGCCTTCGTCGCCGGCGACACGCTCCTCCGCGGAGCCCACGCACTCGCCGGAGAGTTCGGTCATCTCCCGGTGAAGTTCGACGGTCCGCGATGCATCTGCGGCGGCCGCGGATGTCTCGGCGCGTACCTGGGCGGCCGGCTGCTCGCCGTGGAGGCGCGTCGCCGCGTGCTCGACGGTGCGCCGTCGGTGCTCGTGGATCGGGCAGGGGGCGATGCCGACGCGATCACTGCATCGATGGTGTTCGACGCCGCGGCCACCGGCGACCCCCTCGCGGGCGCGCTTGTCGACGACGCCTGCGAGGCGCTTGCCGCCACACTCGCGATCCTCGTGAACGGTCTCGATCCCGAGGTCATCGTCATCACCGGCGGCGTCGCCGCATCGTTGGCGCCACTGCAGGCCGACATCCTGCGTCGCACGGCCGGCTATGCGTACGCGCATTCGCTCGGATCCACGCGGATCCACATCACTCGCTCCAACAAGCGCGACACGGTGCGCGGCGGCGCCGCCCTGTTCGCCTACGAGCGCGCGCGGCGCGCCGGGACCCGCTGATGTACGCCGAGCGGCCCGATGCGAAGATCTTCTACCAGACGACCGGGAGCGGCGACCGCGACATCTTCCTGTGTCCGCCGCGCCAGCCGGCGGTGTACGGCCGCATGTGGAAGAACCAGATCCCGTACCTTTCGCGCTACTTCCGCGTGACGACGATGGACCCCCGCGGTAACGGACGCTCGGATCGGTCGCTGACCGGCTATGACTTCGACACTCACTACGGCGACCTCTGCGCCGTGCTGGAGGCGACGGTGCGGCCGCCGTTCGCATTCGTCGCGTTCTCGTGCGCGAGCATGCTGGCGGTCCGCTATGCGATCGACCATCCCGAGCGCGTCTCGCACCTGATCTTCGTCGGCGCCCAGTACTCGCAGTCGCTGCCCGAGCCCTTCGACGAGAAGGTTGCGCCGGTCTTCCGCAACGACTTCGACGGCTGGCGCGCGCGGCTGTTCCGGAAGATCCACCCCGAGCCGCACTCGCTCAAGGGCATCGAGGACGGCATCGCGTGGGCCGGCGAAAGCTCCCCCGAGATCTTCATCGAGGCTCTGCGCCAGATCGGGAAGGACAACGTCTACGACCTGCTGCCGCGGCTCACGGCGCCGGTGCTGATCCTGCACGGGACGAAGGACGAGGTGGTGCCCTACCGCCACGGCAAGAAGTTCGCCGATGCCGTCCCCGGGGCGCGGCTCGTGACGTTCGAGGGCGGCGGCCACAACCTGCCGGGACGCGAGGCGGCGAAGGTCAACCGGCTCGTGCGCGACTTCGTGCGCGGCGACTCCGTCGAGTCGACCACGGTGACTCCAGCCACCGAGCGGCGTGCTCCGGCACTCCCGCGGCGTCGCGGTCGCAAGATCCTGTGGCTCTCCAGCCCCATCGGCCTCGGTCACATCCAGCGCGACATCGCGATCGCGCGCGCGCTGCGCGAGATCCATCCCGATGCGACCGTCGACTTCCTCGCGGCCGATCCGGCGCGGCGCGTGGTCGAGGTCAGCGGCGAGCGGGTGCATCCGGGAACCAGCCTGCTGCTCAATGAGAGCGCTCACTTCGAGGCCTGGGCGACCGCCGATCACCAGCTCCACGCCTTCAACGCGCTGTGGGACATGGACGAGATCATCGCGGCCAACTTCATGGTCTTCGCCGATGCCGTGGAAACCGAGGATTACGATCTCTGGATCGGCGACGAGGGCTGGGACCTCGACTACTACCTGCACGAGAATCCCGAGATGAAGCGGGCGCCGTACGCCTTCATCACGGACTTCATCGGCATGCTCCCGATGCGCGAGGACCCGAGCTCGACCGAGTTCGTGCGCGCGTGGGAGAAGAACGCCGAGAATGTCGATCATCTGCGCCTGCATCCGGACGTGCGTGACCTCTCGCTCATGGTTGGCGACGAGGCCGACGTGCTCGACCGTCCGTTCGGTCCGAACCTGCCCAACATGCGGCAGTGGGCGCGCGAGCATTTCAAGTTCTCGGGCTACACGTATCACTTCGATCCGGCGGACTTCCGCGACAGGGCCGCGCTGCGCGCGTCGCTCGGGTACCGCGACGGCGAGCGCGTGATCCTCGTCTCGGTCGGCGGCACCCGGGTCGGCCGCAACCTGCTCGAGAAGTGTGCGACGGCGTTCTCGCTCATCGCTCCCCGAGTCCCCGACACGCGCATGGTGCTTGTGACCGGCCCGCGGCTCGACGGCGTGGAGCTGCCGCGGGTGCCGCGCCTGGAGGTGCATTCCTTCGTGCCGCACCTGTTTCGGCACCACGCGGCGGCGGATCTGGCCATCGTGCAGGGCGGGCTCACGACGACGATGGAGCTGGCCGCGTTCCGCACGCCGTTCCTCTACTTCCCGCTGCGCAATCACTTCGAGCAGCAGTTCTTCGTGGCACGCCGTCTGGAGCGCTTCGGCGCCGGCGTGCGCATGGACTACGACCGCACGACGCCGGAGGATCTCGCGAGCGTCATGCTCCAGCACCTCGGCAAGCCCGTGCACTATCGCGACATTCCGAGCGACGGCACCGCGCGCGCCGCGCGCATGGTGGCCGAGCTGCTCGCCTGAGATAGGGGCAACGATGCGAGCGCGTTATCCGGATCGCGAAGGTTTTGTCGAATCCCGCGGCGTGCGGGTCTTCTGGGAGGAGTACGGCGCCGGCGACCGCACGGTCGTGTTCATTCCGCCGTGGCAGATCACGCACAGCCGCATCTGGAAGATGCAGCTGACCTACTTCGCGCGGTACTTCCGCGTCGTCGTCTTTGACATGCCGGGCAACGGCCGCTCCGATCATCCGCCGACCGGCTATCAGCCGGAGACCGAGGCCGCCTACACGCTCGCCGTGATGGACGCGACGGCCACGCCGCGCGCCTCGCTGGTGTGCCTGTCGCGCAGCGCGCGGACCGGAGCCATCATCGCGGCCGAGCATCCCGAGCGGGTCGAGCGCCTGGTGCTCACCGGCGGCATGCTGGCCGACGGCATGCCGGCGAACCGAAAGTTTGAGGACCGGCGCGAGCATTACGAGGGCTGGGAGAAATACAACCGCCACTACTGGCTCAGCGACTATGCGGACTTCGCCGCGTTCTTCGTGAGCCAGGTCTTCAACGAGCCGCACTCGACCAAGGCGATCGACGACGGCGTCGCGTGGGCGCTCGAGACCACGCCCGAGGTGCTGATCGCGACGGTAGACGAAGCACGGACGTCGCGGCCGATGGCCGACGTGCTCGCCGCCGTCCGCGTGCCCACGCTGATCATCCACGGTAGGGACGACGCCATCCGTCCGTTCGAGGTGGCCCAGCAGGCCCATGCCGCCATCAAGGACTCGGTCCTGCTGCCGCTCGAAGGAGCCGGGCACTGCCCGCAAGCGCGTCACCCGGTCCGCTTCAACCTCGCCGTGCGCGACTTCCTCGGCGCAACGCCCCGCCAGCCGTGGCGCCGCGCGCTGGCGCGGCCCAGGCGCGCGCTGTTCATCTCGAGCCCGATCGGCCTCGGCCACGCGCTGCGCGACGTCGCCATCGCGCGCGAGCTGCGCGCGCTGCATCCCGATCTGCAGATCGACTGGCTCGCTCAGGATCCCGTCACTCGGGTGCTCGAGGCGCGGGGAGAGACCATCCATCCGGCGAGCCGGCTGCTGGCCGGCGAGTCGGCGCACATCGAATCCGAGGCGGGCGAGCACGATCTGCGCGTGTTCCAGGCGTGGCGCGACATGGACGAGATCCTCCTCGCGAACTTCATGACCGTTCACGACGTGCTCGAGACCGAGCCGTACGACCTGGTGATCGGCGATGAGGCGTGGGAGACGGACTACTACCTGCACGAGAATCCCGAGCTGAAGCGCACCGCCTTCGTCTGGCTCACCGACTTCGTCGGCTGGGTGCCGATGGAAGGACCCGATTCGCGCGAGGCCGCCCGTACCGCGGACTACAACGCCGAGATGATCGAGCAGATCGCGCGGTTCCCGCGCGTGCGTGATCGTGCGATCTTCGTCGGCAACCCCGACGACGTCGTGGATCTCACGTTCGGACCCGGGCTGCCGCGCATCCGTGACTGGACGCGGGCCCACTTCGATTTCCCCGGCTACATCCTTCCGTTCGATCCGGCGGAGTTCGCGGATCGCGACGCGGTCCGTGCCCGGCTCGGCTTCCGCCCGGACGAGAGCGTCGTCTTCGCGGCTGTCGGCGGCAGCGGTGTCGGCCATCACCTGCTGCGGAAAGTGATCGCGGCGACCGAGCAGACGCGCCGCCTCGTGCCCGATCTGCGCCTGATCGTCGTGACCGGGCCGCGGATCGATCGCGGGGCGCTGCCGACGGCACCGGGCGTCGAATACCGCGCGTTCGTGCCCGACCTCTACGCGCACCTCGCCGCCTGCGACCTGGCGGTTGTCCAGGGCGGGCTCAGCACGTGCATGGAGCTGGCGGCGACGAAGCGCCCGTTCCTGTACTTTCCGCTGCGCAATCACTTCGAGCAGAACATCCACGTGGCGCACCGGCTCGGCCGGTACGGCGCCGGGACGCGCATGGACTATCACCAGACGGATCCCGAACGGCTGGCGCACGCCATCGCCGACGGGCTCAAGCGGCCCGTGCTCACGCGTGACGTCGAGACGGACGGCGCGCGACGGGCCGCCGCCCTCATCGCCCCGCTGCTCTGACAATGAGATCGCTTACGGCAGAAGGAGGACCGACATGTCAGACCGACTGAACGATGTCAACCTGGACGGCATCATGGCCGTCGACAAGCTCGTGCGCGAGAATCCGGCGCTCGGGAAGTGCCAGTTCAAGGCGAAGTCGAGCTGGCAGCGCGGTACGAAGAGCCAGGTGTCCATCAGCGCGTGGACGGCGGGCGGCAACACGATGACGCCGCCGCCGCGGCGGTTCACGGTCATGGTCGACGAGCCGGCGGAGCTCGGCGGCGTGGACGGCGCACCGAATCCGGTCGAGGTCCTTCTCTCCGCGCTCGCCGGTTGCGTGACGGCGGGGATCGCCACGAACGCGCAGATGTTCGGCGTGCCTATCGACGGGATCGACATCGATCTCGAGGCCGACGTCGACGCGCGCGGCATGCTGGGGCACGACAAGTCCGTGCGCAACGGCGTGACCGACATCCGCTACACGGTGACGATCCAGAGCTCGGCGCCCGAGGACAAGGTGCGCAAGGTCAAGGAGACGATAGACCGCAAGTCGCCCGTGCGCGACACGCTGGCCGGCCCGGTGAACATCGTGTCGAAGCTGGTCTACAAGCCGCGCTGAGGCGATGCCGGGCGACGTCAACTGCATCTTCACGAAGGTCTTGATTCCCTTCGTGGAGAAGGAGGTCGGCCCCGAGGGCGTCGCGGCCGTCTTGCGGGCGGCCGGACGCTCTCGGGAATACCTCTCTGCGGACCATAACTGGATCCCGCTGGCGCTCATGACCGAGCTCATTCGCTTGACGATGACGCTGATGGGCGAGACCGACGAGCGCCGGTGGGCACGCCGCTTCGAAGAATACTTGATGGAGTGGAGACCCTCGCGCGCTGATCGCCACTACATGGGCACGTACTCGATGGCCCTCGCCGAGCCGCGGCGGTACTTCGAGCGGGTCCCTGTGGTTGTCGCCGGCGCATGGGGTTGTATCCGGCTCCAACCGGTCGCGGTGGGGCGCAGGCAGGCACGATTCCGTCTCGTGCCGGCGCCGGGAATTACGCCGTCTCCGTGGATCTGCACGGCGATGCAGGTGCAGTTCGAACGGGCGCCCACCGTGTGGGGGCTGCCGGCGGCGAGGGTGAGCGAGCGTGCATGCGCGACCCGAGGCGCGGATGCGTGCGTGCTCGACGTCCACTGGAGGAACCCACCCCTTGGCCGCTGGTTCTGGACTGCGACGCTGGGGGGCGCGGCGGGATCGGCGCTCGTCGGGGTGGCGCTCGTGATCGCGCCGGCCGTGTCGTGGCTGGAGCACGCGCTCGCGGCGGCTGCACCGCTCGCGGTCGGCGTCGGCGTCGGCGCGATGCTGCGCGAGCGTAGGCGCCGTCGCCACAGCCAGCAGCTGCTCGATCTTCAGTCCGAAGAGATCATCTACTCGAACAACGAGCTCGAGAAGAAATTCCGCGACCTCGAGACCAAGATCGACCAGCTCTCGCTGTTGAGCGATCTGAGCGCCGCGGTGAACGCGACCCTCGACGCCGAAAAGATCTACGAGCAAGCGGTCGAGCGGCTCGTGCACGGGATGGGGTACGAGGCGGCGCGGCTGTTCCTCGTCGATCACGAGCGCCGGGTCGTTCGCAGCCACCAGGCCGCCGGGCGCGCCAGCCAGCTCGAGAGCATCGAGCTGCCGCTCGACGCGACGAGCGCGGTCGGCCGCGTGGCAACGACCGGGCTGCCGCTTCTCGTCGACGATGTGGACGCCAGCCCGACCCCGCTCCACCTGGCCACCGCTCGGGCCCTCGATGTGCGGTCGTTCATCGCTGTGCCGCTCCGGGTCAAGGAGCGGACCGCCGGCGTGCTCACGGTGGCTGCGAGCCAGCCCAAGCGGTTCGCGGCCGGCGATCTGGAGCTCATGGCGGCGGTCGGCAACCATGTGGCGCTCGCGGTCGATCGCGCCGAAAGCTTTCGAATGATCGAGGAGCTGACGCGTGGTCTCGAGGACAAGGTTCGCGTGAGAACCGAACAGCTGCGCGCGGCCAACGAGGAGCTGCAGGCGGCGTATCGCGATCTGCAGGCGACGCAGGTCCAGCTGATCCAGCGCGAGAAGATGGCCTCGGTGGGCCAGCTCGTCGCCGGCGTCGCCCACGAGCTCAACAACCCGATCGGCTTCGTCTACTCGAACGTGGGCACGCTGGAGGACTTCGTCAAGCGGCTGCGCGCGATCGTGGATGTGTACCGCGCGATCCCGCTCGCCGACGCCGAGCAGGGGCGCGTCGACGAGCACTGGAAGCAGCTGAAGGTCGACTACGCGCTCAAGTACGTCGACTCGATGATCGAGGGCATTCGCGAGGGCGCCGAACGCGCACGCAAGATCGTCCGCGACCTGCGCGTGTTCGCGCGGACGGACACCGACGTCTGGCAGGCCGTCGACCTGCACGAGGAGCTCGAGTCGAGCCTCACGCTGGTGAACCACCTGCTCAAGGAGCGAATTACCGTGCAGCGGCGCTTCGGCCAGCTGCCGTCGGTCGAGTGCGTGCGCTCGCAGATCGATCAGGTGTTCCTGAACCTCCTCGCCAACGCCGCGCAGGCGATCACGGGGACGGGCGCGATCACCATCCAGACGCGCGTGGAGGACGGCTTCGCCGTCGTCACCATCAGCGACACCGGCCCCGGCATTGCGCCCGACGTGATCGGTCGCATCTTCGATCCGTTCTTCACGACCAAGCCGGTCGGCGAGGGGACCGGACTGGGGCTTTCGATCAGCTACGAAATCGTCAAGAAACACGGCGGCGAGATCCGGGCGGAGAGCCCGGCGGGCGGCGGGGCGACGTTTACCGTGCGGCTGCCCCTGACGCGAAAGACGGCATGAACGAGCCCACCACGATTCTGCTGGTGGACGACGAGCCGCGCGTGCTCGACTCCCTCGAGGCGATGCTCGGGATGGACTACCGCATCCTGCGTACCGAGCGCCCAGGAGAGGCGCTCGACCTGCTCGCCAGGGATCGCGTCGCCGTCGTCATCAGCGATCAGCGCATGCCGGGAATGCTCGGCACGGATCTCTTGGCGAAGAGCCTCGAGGTGGCGCCGGAGACGGTGCGGATTCTCCTCACGGCGTTCACGGATGCCGACGCGCTGCTGGCCTCGATCAACGCCGCCAACATCTATCACTTCGTGCTCAAGCCGTGGGACCCGAAGGAGCTGGCGCACGTCGTCGGCCAGGGCGTGCAGC
>Ga0075421_100003350_pt1 | contig 19138 bp, 22 predicted proteins | sample SoiMetdeltSBSDD5_FD_75292 | JGI IMG/M metagenome (GOLD analysis project Ga0075421, IMG submission 75292) | Bulk soil microbial communities from a Populus tree surrounding site in Tennessee, USA - Soil MetaG P. deltoides SBSDD5 | ecosystem: Environmental > Terrestrial > Soil > Tree plantation... | reverse complement strand
CTTCACAGCCTACCGCGCGGACGGGAGCAAGGGCTTGTCATTGGCAAAGGCGCGCGGTAGGGTATGCGGCCACACATCGGTCAGGAGGCGCAGGCAGGATGGGCCCGACAACCGCGATCACGCCGATCTTTTTGATCTTGCTCTGGCGGCGTCAGCTCTACGGGCAGCGCCGCTTCTACGCGATCACCAACTAGCCACCGGCGCTACAGAGTCCGGCAGGAGCTCGGTGGCGGCCAGTGCAGCAGGACGTGCGCGTAGCGGCTCGGATTCAGGTCCGCCTTGGCCTTCTTGAAGTACGCATCCCAGAACCCGCCGATGTGACGCGCGAGCTCCGCCGACGGCGCGGACACTCCGGAGACGTAGACGCAGACGCCGGACAGGTCCGGGATCATCTTGCGAGCCTCGAGGTCAGTCAGCAGCTTCTGGGTGATGGTCGGTGTCCATGTCATGCGATCGAAGGCGTAGGGCGGGTAGTCCTCGATCATGTCGGACATCAGGATCAACACCTTGCGCCGTGATTCCGCGCTGAAGATCTTCTCGGCCAGCAGCACCGAGCTGAAGATGTCCGTATACCGCGCCTGGTACTTGCGGGTCAGCGCTTCCGCCGCCTGGGTCCGCAGGCTCTCCTTCACCTGAAGGATCCGGGCCTCGGTCTCCTTCTTCTCCTTGTTGTGCTTCATCACGTTGTTCACCCAGCCGTTGAACTGCGGGCGCGCCGGCAGGTCCGCCTCCACCAGCGGGCGGAATTCCGTCAACGTCTTGTCGGTGATGGGCGCGATCATGATGCTGTCGCCGGGCTGGAGCCACGGCAGCACCTGCCTGTCCAGCTCGCGCTGGAATCCGGAGCGATCCGTGCCGCCGATGCTCTCGGAGAAGTCCACGAAGATCACCACCGCCGTGCCCGGGCGCGTCTCGGCCTGCGTCGACCTCGTGCAGCCCGTGGTGAGCACCAGCGCCGGGAGCGCGAACAGGAGCAGCAGCTCGGCAATCCGTCGTGGCGGAAGCATCAGACCTCCTCGCGGCTGTTGAGCGACACCTCGGGCCACCACTTGATCGGCGGAAACTCCGCGTTCTTGCGGAACGACGGTGGTGGCAGCAGCTTGCGATGCCGGATATTGGTCTGCCGGTACAGCTGCACCCGCTGGTTCGTCAGCGCGCGGATCTGCTCGATCTGGCTTTTCGCCTGCTGGATCTCGCCGTTCAGCCTGGTGCCGATCTCGTAGAGCTTCGTGCGGATCCTGTGCTTCTTCTTGTCGAGCCCCTTCAGCGAGTGGTGCAGCGCGTCGAGCCGCTCATCCGGATCGTGGGCGAAGTACGAGGCGACGGCGGCTCCGAAGAAGACCAGCGCGTTCAGCGCGAAGAGCGCATACGCCATCTGGTTGCCCTCGGTGGCGACGTACCCCGTGCTCGAGAACTGCGAGGTGATGTACGTATTCCGCAGCAAGCTCACGGCGTACAGCGTGGCGGCCACGATGGCCGGCGTCAGTCCGCCGATGAGGACGTTGCCGACCCAGTTCGGGATCGAGTGCCGCAGGTGGGCGCCGATGAACACGCCGATCAACGGGATGATGATGGCCAGGGTGGACGCCATCACGTATGTAAGAAACTCCGCCTCGCCGAAGAGCCGGAACACGACGGTGTTCAGCGGGAACTCGCCAACCGCCAGGAAGACGATCAGCGCCCAGTGAAACACCGGCGGGAAGACGATGGTCGCCTCGCGACCAACCTCGGCGACCCGTTGCTTGTATGCTTCGCCGAGCGGGCGCGCACGCCGCTCCACATCATCGAGCTGGCGCTGGAGCGCCTCGGCCACCGGGCGGAGCCGCGCAATGACCGCCGAGGCCGTCTTGTAGATCTGCTGCACCGCCTGCTCACCGTTCGAGATGAGCGCCTGCTCGAAGGGAGCCGGCGTGTACGACCCCATCTCCGGGATGTTCCGCTCGCCGTCCTTCTGACCTTCGGCGAGGATGCGGCCCTCGTCAGCGAACTCGACCGCCGGAGGCTTCCGTGGGCCAAGCGGAAAATTCATGACGGTTACGCCTCGTGCTTCTTCAGCACCGAGCTGAGCTCGTCGATCAGGAACTTCACGTTGTCGAGCACCGTGTCTTCGGTCGAGGACAGGTCCGTCATGCGCTTCATGACCGCCTGGTAGTCCACCTTCATCTGCGCCAGCGTCTGATGGAGGGCGTCCACGCTCACCCGCAGACCGTCGCGCTCGCTCTTGAGGGCCGACCAGCGCTTCTGCAGCGTCTCCAGCTGGTCGCGCATCTCGCTCGACTGCTGCACCAGCTCGCGGTACTCGGTGATCGCATCGATGATTCGTTTGACTTCTGTGTCGTTCAGCACTGCTCGACTCCTTTCGTCTGGTTGGACTGCAACGTCTTCCCGCCCACCCCGACTTCCCGTGGCTGCTCGCTATGCCCAACAGCACGTCCGGTGGCGTCGCAGACAGCGCGAAACGGCGCGCTGGGGGTTCAAACGATGTGCCAAGCCTAAGTGCGCAACAACTCATGCGTGACCTTCCGCGAGACGCCGATGTGACACCGCCCCGGCGCGTTGGATGTCGCGTTGTCACCCGCATCGCCAGTGCGACGCGACGAATGGCGTCGCGACGGGAGCGCGCGATGTCAGCCGCGCATCGCGCGCGGCCGTCGGCGCGACGGGCCATGCCAGCGCGACGCGAGCGCGAAAAAATTGACTCCCTCGCGAGCGGTAGGGGACGATTCGTCGAGGCCGGTGTGGCCGGCGGCGACCTCGGGGAGAGCAGAACGACATGGACAAGCACGACGTGGCGCAGCGGATCCGTCAGCGCATGGAGGCCGGCGTTCTACCCCGCGTGATCCCGCCGCTGACGGGCGAGCCGGGCTGGCCGACGTCCCCGACGGGGCACATCAAGGCCGATACGGCGATCGGTGTCGTGAAGTGCGCCGCCTGCGATTCACCCGGCGCCCAGGTGGCGTACCGCTTCCCCGACGGCCGCATCGTCCGTTTTCACGGGCGCTGCCACCGGATCTGGGAAGAGGAGTGTGCGCGGAGTAGCTAGCCGGTGGCGACGCTGCGCGCATCCGCAGCGACGAGCGCGCAGCCATCCAGACGCAGATGTCGTCAATCCTCAATCGGCGCCGGTCAGTTTTCGTTCAGACGGGGCGAGCGAGTCCTCACCTACCGCTCGGCCGGCCGCCTCGGTGTCGTCGCGCAACCTTCTGATCGAAAAGGCGCTTTCCCTCGCAGAAGGTCCGGCACGCCCTTTGCGAAACAACGGGCGGGAGGACCGGACGCCATGCGACTCAGGATCACGCTCTTCACCGCCGCGTTCGTCATGTTGCCGGTCGCGGCGTTCGCGCTGCTGATCGGCGAGATGGTCTGGCGCCGCCTGTCGGGCGTGGCGTGATACGCCTCGCCTGGCGCGCTCACGGCCCCAGCGATGATCGCGAGCTGAACCTCGGCGTCGTCGTGGCCGTCCTGCTCGCCTCGCTGGCCGCCGGCTTCATGGGCGGGTTCATCATCTGGGCGCTCTGGCGTTACGATCTGCTGCAGCTCGGCGAACGTCACCGACGGGCCTGACGCACTCCGACTCTCCCCTTCGCCGCCTGGCATCCGACGTGCGATCGGAGCGGCATCATCAGCGAAGGGGGACCGTCCGACATGACCAATCAGCGCGGGTTCACCTTGATCGAGCTACTCATCGTCGTCGCCATCATCGGAATCCTCGCCGCGATCGCGGTGCCGTTGTACGCCAACGTTCAGCAGCGTGCGCGCATCGCGAAGGCGCAGTCGGATTCGCGGGCGCTGGCGACGGCCGCCTCCATATTTGGCGCGCACATGGGCCACTTGCCGGCGGCGCTGTCGGACCTCACGGGGCCCGCCACGAACGCGCAGAACCAGGTGGCGGGACCCTTCATGGCATCGATTCCGGCCGCCCCTTCTGGCTGGAGCGCCTACGCGTACGCCGCTGACACGGCGGTCGGTGTGTTCACGATTTCGGCGTCCGGGGACTCGACCACCGTGCGAATTCCATAGCACGCCCGACAGGGCACCCCGCCACGCCGGCGGGGCAGTCCTCGGTGGAGACAGCAGCCGCTCGCCGACGCGCGGGCGACGAAGGCGGCGATCGGCGAATTTCGGTCGTGGCGCGCTCTCGGGATAAGCTCGATGTACCCCGGTCCGCCTCGGGCTTCGGCGCACCACAGGCGGCGCGCTTCGCACGCAGTCCGGGAGCATGGCCGTCAGCCTGCCGGCGCTCACGCCGACGCTCCACCGGGGTCAGTTCCACGCCCCTGCCCATCACGGCCCCGTCCGATCGGGTCTACGTGCCTCCCTCGATGCGTCGATCGCCGAGGGCGCGGCCGCCGAAGTCTTCGGCGCGTGCGCCGGCGGAGCCGTCCTCACGGGGTGGGCGCTCTATCTCGGCGCCAGCCCGGTGACGATCGGCCTGCTGACCGCGCTCCCGGTCGCCGCGCAGATCGCGCAGCTGCCCGCGGCATGGCTCACGCAGCGCTTCGGTGCCAAGCGCCTGACCATCGCGGCCATCGGCGCGTCGCGCATGATGTGGCTCCCCTTGATCGCGGTGCCCTTCGTCCATCTGGCGCCGGGGACAGCGCTCACGGCGTTCGTCGCCATCGTCACCATCGCGACGATCCTGGGCGTCATCGGCGGCAACGCCTGGACGGCGTGGATGGGCGATCTGATTCCCGGCACGATCCGCGGGCGGTTCTTCGGCCGGCGCATGGTCTATCTCAATATCGCGGGCACGGTGGCGTCACTGGGCGCCGGGCTGGCGCTCGACACGCTCGGCGCGCGCGGCTTCAAGGGTGAGACGCTGGGGTTGCTCCTGGCTGTCGCGTGTGGAGCCGGGCTCATCAGCATCTGGCTGCTCCTGAGTCAGCAGGGCCCCGAGACGCGCGAGAATCCCACAGCGCCGGAATGGAGCGACTTCGCCCGCTCCATCCACGACGCCCGGACGCGGCCGCTGCTCGCCTACCTGCTCGGCTGGCACGCCGCGGTCGGCATCTCGGCCGGTTTCTTCTCGTACCACATGCTCGCGAATCTCAAGATGGGCTTCGTGCTCGTGGCCGCGCACGGGATCCTCGCGGCCGCCGTCCGCATCGCCTCCGCTCCAGTCTGGGGCCGTCTCGTCGACGCGTTCGGCGCGCGGCCCGTACTCGTCGTCTGTTCTTCCGGCATCTCGGTGGTGCCGCTGATCTGGCTGTTCATCATGCCCGATCGACTGTGGCCGATCGCGATCGAGGCAGTGCTGGCCGGTGCGCTGTGGGGCGGGCACGGCATCGCGACGATGGATCTGTCGATCGGCCTGGCGCCGCGACGTGGCCGTCCCTTCTACCTGGCGACGTTCGCCACCGCCGGCGGGCTCGGCTTCGCATTCACGTCGGCGCTGGCCGGACTCGTGGCCTACACGCTGGCGACGCCGGCGCACGTCCTCGGCTCGACATGGCTCGACGTGCACGTGCTCTTTCTGTTGTCGGCGCTCGGCCGCGCAGGCGCCGCCCGTCTGGCGACGCGGATCGACGAGCCGGCGGCGCGCAGTGTCCACGAACTCGGCGGGGCGGTGATCGGAATGCTGGAGAGTCGGTCGATGCAATGCCACGCGGGCCCGCCGCCGTCGTGGTCAGCGAAGGGCGGGCATGACCTCGTGCGTGAAGATGCGCAGCGTACGCAGCATGAGATCCATCGGGAGCAGCCCGCCGGGATTCAGCTCCGCGATCATTCCGGTCAGACCGAGATCGTCGCGCAGCCGGCCCAGGCGCTCCACCAGCTCGGGAGCGGTGCCGAAGGCGACACGCCGCTCGAGGATCTCCGCGTACGACAGCTTGGTGACCTGGTCGAGCAGGGTCACGTTGCGATCGGCCGAGCCGGTATCCGCGCGGCCAAGCCGTGAACGGGTAAGCTCCGCGTGGCGCCGGAAGAAGTAAATGATGTTCTCGTGGGGCTCCTCGACGGCAGCGTCGTGGGTCGGCGCGCAGTAGATCGGGATCCGCAGGCATACGTCGCCGTCGCCGGCGTGGCCGGCGTCGCGCCACGCCGTGCGATAGCCGCCGAGGTGCTGCCGCAGGGCCGGGATGTCGAGGTCGCGCAGCCCGACGAAGAGCGGGAGACCCATGCGACCGACGAAGCGGAATGTCTCCGGTGAGTTGGCGGCCATGCGCATCGGCGGATGTGGTGTCTGGACCGGTCGCGGCGCCACCGTGGTGTTCTGGAAGCGAAAGAACTTCCCCGCATAGCTGAACGACTCGCCCTTCCAGGCTTCCTTCAGGATCGCGAGCGCCTCTTCGAAGCGCGCCTGGCTTTCCCCGTACGGAATGTTCAGCACATCGTACGCCCGCGGCGAGCCGCTGCGCCCGATGCCGAAATCGAAGCGCCCGCCGCTGAGATGGTCCACGGTGGCCACCTCCTCGGCGATCCGCAGCGGGTTCGCGAGCGGGAGCACGGTGACGGCGGTGCCGATGCGGACGCGGCGCGTGCGGGCCGCCATGAAGCTGGCGAGCGCCATCGGCGCCGACTGCACGGAGCGCGTGGGGTTGAAGTGAATCTCGCCGAGCCAGACGCCATCGAGTCCCCACGCCTCGGCGGCCGCGGTGAGCTCGAGCGCCTCCTCGAACGCCGTCGCCTCGCTCGTCTCCCGTCGGCGCTCCTCGACGAAGAGTCCGCAGTGCATGGGTGTCAGCGGCCCGGCGCCTTGCGTGCGAGGAAGTCCTTGAATCCGTCGCGGGGATGCGCCGAGGTGAGCCAGGTCGCGCGCGCCGTCTCCTCGTTGTCGTACCGCTCTCGCCATGTCATGCCGATGTCCTCGTGGAGCAGGCGCTTGATGCCTTGCACCATCCGGCCGTTGTTGGCGGCGATCATCTGCGCCATCTCGAGCGCCGCCTCCCGCAGCCGGCCGGCCGGCACCACCTGATTCAAGAGGCCGATGCGCTCGGCCTCGTCGGCGAGCACATCGCGTCCCGTGTAGAGCAGCTCCTTGGCCTTCGGCATCCCGACCAGCAGCGGCAGCGACCACGTGGAGTTGACCCGCCCGTAGGTCGCGGCGAGGAACCGGAACTTCGTGCGCTCGCAGCCGAGGCGAATGTCGAGCATCGACGTCAGCAAGGCAGCCCCGCCATAGGCGAGGCCGTTGATGGCGCCGATGATCGGCTTGGGAAAGGTCGCGATCTGCCAGTTCGCGCGGTTGCGAAACGCCTGTCGGTCGGCAAGCTCCTCGCCGCTCAGGCCCGCCATCTCGTGAATGTCCGCGCCGGCCGAGAATGCCTTGTCGCCGGCGCCGGTGAGGACGACGGCGCGCACGCCGTCCTCTGCGGCGAGGTTCTCCAGCTCACGGTCGAGCTCACGAACCAGGCCGAAGCTGAGAGCGTTCAGCTTGTCGGGCCGGTTCAGCACGATCACGGCCACACCGTCCCGCCGCTCGGTCAGGATCGATTCGTAGCCCACCGGTCACCCGCCCTTTCGTCGTGCCGCACAATCCGCCCGCGATCTGCAAAAGTCAAGCGGCGAGCAGCAGCCGGGTGAGCTCGTCGGGGGCGCTCAGCATCGGGTAATGACCGGTGTCGAGCTCATGCCACCGTCCCGCCAGCCGCTCGGCCGTGCGTCGCTGGTGAGCTTCGGGCGGATTGACGGCACGGCGGCAGCGGATGACCGTCGCACGCCAGGACTGCTCCCAGAACGTGGTCGCCTCCATCGGCGCCTCGAGCGCGGCCAGCGGGTGCGGCGTGATCCGCGCCAGCGCCCACGCCCGCGTGGTGGCGTCGAGATCCCGGAACAGCCGAGTCTCGGCGTCGGCGCGCGCGGGTCCGGTCGCGATGCCGGTCGTCTCGTTCGGCGTCGCGCGCTTCACGATCTCGTCCACGCGCTCGCCGGGCATGAGGGCCAGCGCGTCGACGAACACGAGGCGGCCGATGCGCGGCCGCGCCAGCTCGGCCACCTTCTGCACGACCATGCCGCCCGAGCTCGTGCCGACGAGGACGATGTCGCCGAGGTCCTCGTAGAACAGGAACTGCGCGACCTCGCGGGCGTGAGTGCCGACCGTGATGCCCGGTCGCAGCAGGTGCGCGCGCTCGGCGCAGCCATCGAGCGTGAGCGCATGAACTACCTGGCCGGCCTCGCGAAGCCGGCTGACGACGGGCTTCCAGATCCAGGCCCCCTGGTACGCTCCATGGACCAACACGTAGGTGACCATCCGCGCTCCTTGTGAGAGGACTGTTCGCTGCGAGCTGCCGAGGCCAGATTCTAGCGGGAACGGCAGGACTTCGACGGCGGCCAGTGCAGCAGGACGTGAGAATACCGGGCGGCATCGAAGTCCGCGCCCGCCCGGGTGAAGTACGCCTGCCAGAAGCCGCTGATGTGTCCGGCGAGGGCGGCGTTGGTGGCCGAGGCGCCGCTGACGTAGACGCAGACACCGGACAGGGCCGGAATCAGTTGCTTGGCCGCGAGCTCGTTGATGAGCTTGCCGCTGTCGCCGGGCCGCCAGCGCATCGCATCGAACTTGTACGGCGGATTGTCCTCGATCATGTCGGACATGAGCACGAGAACCTTGTGCCGCGGATCGCCGTCGAAATATTTCTCGGCCATGGCGAGCGAGCTGAAGATATCCGTGTAGCGACTGGCCAGGGGCTTGGCGAACGTCGCGGCGACGTCGCCCTTCAGCTGCTGCCGCGTGGTCGCAATGAGGCGCTCTGTCTCCTTGACGTGCTGCGCATGCTTGAGCGTGTTGTCGACGAAGCCGTTGAACTGCGGCATCGGCGGCAACGTCGCCTCCACCAGCGGGCGAAATCCCGTCAGCGTCTTGTCGTGGATGGCCGCCACCATGAGGCGGTCACCGGCCGCCAGAAAGGGCAGGATGCTCGTCTCGAGCTCGTGGCGATACGCCGCGCGCGACGGACCCTGGATACTCGCCGAAAAATCCACGAAGACGACCACGCTGGTCGGCGGGTGCGTTTCAGCGGCAACTGACACCGCCGCGGGTGCGAAGAAGGCCGACACGATCAGCAGAAGCTCGCTGATCACCGGGGTGGCGCCTCGGCGCTAGGCGCGCCGCTCCTTGACGAGGACACCGGCCACGATGAGGCCCACGGGAATGATCCAGCCCGGCAGATCGAGCTTGGTGACCGCCACGACCAGCACGACGAGGGCGACGATCATCATCACCGCGCGAGCGCCCGAGAAGCCCATGATCCCTCCTGCGCATGAACCGCGTTCGATCTGCGGGTCTGCGAGGCAAGGACCAAGCCACATCGGCTGTCGGTTTTGAAATCGCTGCCTTCGCGAGGATCGTCGGGGCGCCGGTGGCCGGAAGGCCCGTGAGGTGACGGTGTGTCGTGCCTCGCCGACATGGGGGGCCTCGAAATGGCCCCCATGCCCCCAATGCTCGGAGCGGCCCGGCTTCGCCGGGCCGCTCCTCGATGACCGTTCCTTCGTTCAGTTCGGTTCGCTCGCTAGTCCTTCGGGACGAGCACGATTTCGATGCGGCGGTTCTTTGCGCGGCCTTCGAGAGTGGCGTTGTCGGCGACGGGCTTGAATTCGCCGAAGCCGGCGGCGGAGAGGTGCGCGGGGTTGATCGCCTGCTTCTGGAGGTAGCGGGCGACGTTGATGGCGCGGGCCGCGGAGAGCTCCCAGTTCGTCGGATAGCGCTGGGTGAGGCTGCCCGAGATCGGGATGGCGTCCGTGTGGCCTTCGATGCGGATCGCCTTGTCGTCGACCGATTTCAGGATCTCGATCACCTTGCCGAGGACGACCAGGCCGTCGGGCTTGATCTCCGCGCGGCCGGAGTCGAACAGGATGGCGTCCACCATGTTGACGGTGAGCCGGCCCTTGAGCTCGGAGATCGTCACCTGCCCCTTGGCGATCTCGCCCTTCATCTTGTCGACGAGCTGCTCGTACGTCGAGCTCAGCTCCTTCACCTTCTCCTCGCGCGCCTTCTGCGCGTCGGTCAGCTCCTGGGCGAGGCGGATGTTCTCGCTCTCGAGCGCACTGATGCGCTGGCGGAGCTCCGCGATGCTCCGTCCGAGCTCACCCGAGCGGGCGGCGAGTAGACGCTCGAGCTCGGCACGATCGGCGGTCAGCTGCTCGTTGCGCTTGCCGGCCGCACCCAGCTCCGTCTTGAGACGCCCGTTGTCGACTTCGAGCGCGTTCGCCGCGTCGACCGTCTTCATGTACTCGCTCTTCGACACGCAGCCGCCGAAGACAAGCGGGATGACGGCGAGCACGGCCAAGGCCATGCGAGACTTCTGCATCGGGTTCCTCCTCGTCCTAACGACTGGCGACGTGCCAGCATCCCGATTATGACAAGGCAGGCCCCCGCGGAACGAACTTATCCCTTCGGTGTGTCTCCGGCGAGCGTGATGCGGTGCAGAAGCCGCCGACGCCCGGCGTAATCGTTGATGGCGTTGTGCTGGGCGCAGCGGTTGTCCCAGAACGCCAGCGAGCCCGGACGCCAGCGGAAGCGGCAGGTGAACTCCGGTCGCGTCTGGTGGCGGAAGAGATAGTCGAGCAGAGGCGCGCTTTCCTCCTCGGTCATGCCGTCGAAGCGGACGGTATGCGCGACGTTCACGTAGAGCGCCCTCCGCCCCGTCTCGGGATGCCGTCGGACGACCGGGTGCGCGGCCACGTAGTCCGTCTTCACCTCGCGCGCGCTGTCCTTCATGCGGTCCTCGCGCGTGCGGCTGGCGTCCGCCTTGGCCGAGCTGTTGATGGCCGCGAGCCCCTCGAGCATCGCCTTGAGGCCGTCGGACAGCGTCTCGTACGCCAGATACATGTTGGCGAACAGGGTGTCGCCGCCGTGCGGGGGGATCTCGCGCGCCAGCAGCATGCTCGCCATCGGCGGGACGTCGAGGTACGCCGTGTCGGAGTGCCAGACACCGCCGAAGTTCACGCGCTCGTGCTCGAGCTTCAGCACCGGGATGATCTCCGGATAGTCGGGCAGTCCCTTCACGAACGGATATTCGATCACCTCGCCGAAGCGGCGGCCGAGCGCGAGGAACTGTGCCGGCGAGAGATCCTGATCGCGGAAGAACACGACGAGATGGTCGAGCCAGGCGCGCCGCAGCGCGAGGATGGCGTCGTCCGTCAGCGGCCGCGCGAGATCGAGGCCGGAGATCTCGGCGCCGAGAGCGCCCGCGACGGGCTCGACGGCGAACCGCGTCACGACGCGGCCGGACCGACGAAGTCGGCCACCATGCGCGCGACCTTCTCGGGATGCTCGAGCTGCGGCGCGTGGCCAGCGGCGTCAACGGTCTGCACGCGCGCGCCGGCGATGCGACGGCTGAACTCCTCTGCATAGACGGGCGGAACGAGCCGGTCCTCCTTGCCCCACACGACCAGCGTCGGCGCCTTGACGCGATGAATCCGCTTCTTGAGCCCCTTGTCGGGAATCGGCCAGATGAACTTTCCGGTGGCGCCCATCGCCCACGTCCGACGCACGCGCGCGGCGAGCGCCGCTTCCGGGTCGTCGACCACGCCGAACATGCGATGCGCCGCCTCGCTGCGGGGATCGTGGAAGAGCGTGTCGCGCAGGCGGGCCGCGTCGAGCGTCATCCAGTTGGTGATGCGATCGTTATCGCGCCAGAAGCCGATGGGGTCGATCAGCACCAGCCGGCGCACCCGCGGCGGCGCCGCCGCCGCCAGCTCGCAGGCGACCATGCCGCCGAAGGAGTGGCCGACGACGGTGACCTGGGGCAGCCCGAGCGCGTCGAGCAGCTCGTCGTAGCAGAGGACCAGGTCCCACAGACCATCGAGGTGGTAGACGTCGTCGGGCGCCTCCGGTGTCGTCCCCGGATGCTCCGGGGCCACGACCGTGAAGCTCCGCGCAAGGTGGTCGAGGAACGGATCCCACGTCAACCCCCATGGCCCGTGCAGGAACACGAGCGGCGGGCCTTCGCCCTTCGAGCGCACGCGGATCCGGACTTGGCCCTGCCAGACGACGAGCGTGCGTTCCGTCATGCGCGAGCCGCCGCCACCGGCGCCGCGGCGCGCGACGTCTGCGTGCCGCGCAACCCCTCCGGCCACCAGTGGTTGACCCAGCCTTCGTCGTCCCAGAGCGGCCGCAGATGCGGCAACACCTCCCGCGCGAACAGATCCATGTTCTCGAGCGTGAGCTCGTGGGGCATGGAGCCGATCTGGAGGAGGACCATGAGATTGCCGACGCGCAAGCCCTTGACGACCTCCTCGCGAATGCGATCGCGGACGGTGGCGGGGCTGCCCGCGATGACATAGCCCTTCTCCACGAAGTCGCGATAGCGGAGCCTCTTCGTGTCCTCGGCGCGCCGCACGTTGCTGCGGGCGGCGGCGAGGAGGCTGCGGTAGTCCTGGTTCCCGGGCGGCGCGCCGAGCTCGAGCGGCCAGTGCAGACATTTGTGGTAGAAGTACTCGACGTGCCGGGCGTACTTCTCCTCCGCCCGCGCGTCAGTCTCCGCTACGGCCGCCAGCTGCAGAAAGCCCGCGCGATACGGATTGGCCTCGCGGCCCTTGTCGGCGACGACCCTCCAGTACCCCTGCATCATCGTGTGGGCGGCCTTGGCGCCGGAGTAACTGAGGAAGCAGTAGCAGACGTCGTGATCGACGGCGAAATCGAAGGTGCTGATACTGCCCGAGCCGGGAACCCACACCGGCGGATGCGGCTGCTGGATCGGCCGGGGCCACAGGTTCACGTTGGCGAGCTGATAGTAGCGGCCGTTCCACGCGAAGATCTCGCGCGCCTGCCAGGCTTTGAGGGTCAGCGCGAAGGCCTCGCGATATCGCTCCCGATGCTCCATGGGCGTGATGCCGTAGCAAAAGTTCACGTCCATCGGGCTGCCGAGCGGCAAGCCGGCCACCAGCCGCCCGCCGCTGATGCAGTCGAGCATCGCGTATTCCTCGGCCACCCGGATGGGCGGATTCGACGTGGGCAAGGTTGCGCCCATCTGCACGATGGCGACGTCGCTGCCGTTGGTGGCCTTCGCCAGCACGCTGCCCATGAGGTTCGGGCTCGGCATGAATCCGTAGGCGTTCTGGTGGTGCTCATTGGTGCACACGCCGTCGAAGCCAGCGCGGGCGGCGTAGAGCAGCTCGTCCAGCGTCCAGTTGTAGTACTGGCCCACGCGACCGGCGTCGGCCAGCTCCCACCAGGGTGGTGTGACCCACACGGACTCGTAGCGCTTTTCGAAGTCGTCGGGCAGCTCGCGATGCGGCATCAGATGGAACGCGCTGATCTTCATGGCTCCCTCGCGGACAGCAGTGTACCCGAACTCAGCTGGCGCGCTCGCGGAGGGTCTTTCGATCGACCTTCCCGGCGGGTGTCTTCGGCAGCTCGTCGACGAGCTCGATGGCACGCGGATACTCGTGCTTGCTCAATCGCGCCTTCACGAACTCCTGGAGCTCGCGCGCGAAGCCGGGCCCCATCCCCGGCGCCACCACGCAGGCCTTGGGAATCTGTCCGCGCAGCGGATCGGCGACCGCGATGACGGCCGCCTCCCGCACGTCGGGATGGGCGAGGAGCGCCCGTTCGATCTCGAGCGCGCTCATCGTCCAGCCCGCGGAGATGATGACGTCGTCAGATCGTCCGGCGTGAAAGAAGTAGCCGTCGGCGTCGACCCGGCCGCGATCCTTGACACGGAACCACTCGCCGCGCCGCCGGACCGCGATCTCACCGAGCTGACCGGGGGGCACGGGACCGTCGTCGTCCACCACCGCGACCTCCCACCCAGGAGCCGCCTTGCCGAGCGCGCCGCGACGCGGCGCGAATCCCTCGAATCCCGGATAGCTCGCGATGATGACGCCGACCTCGGTGCTGCCGTACATGCTGCACGGCGGAACGCCGAAGGTCCGTTCGACGAAGTCCCATGTCCGGTCGTCCATCGGCTCGCCGGTGAACGAGAGCTTCGTGGGCCGCACGCGCCGATCGCCGGCGAGGCCCGACTCACGGAGCATGCGGTAGACCGTGGGCGCCGCCGCCAGGTTCGTGATGGCGAAGGCGTGCAGCGCGTCGATGAGCCGATCGGCCCGGAAGCGGCCCGCGTAGCTGCCGACCGCGATGCCGAGCGCCAGCGGCGCGATCGTGCCGTGCCAGAGGCCGTGCCCCCAGGCCGGCGACGACGGGCAAAAGTAATGGTCGCCACGCTGGAGGCCGACCCCGTACAGCGCGGCCACCATCAGCGTCACCACCGCGCGATGGGTGTGGCGCACGGCTTCCGGCAACGCGCGCGTCGTTCCCGACGTGTACTGCAAGAGCGCGACGTCGTCGGCGGCCGTGGCCGGCGCGTACCGCGCCGACGCGGCGCGCAGCCGGTCGCCGAGCGCGTCCACCGTCCAGACGGTGAGGCCCGGGAACCGGGCGCGCCAGCGGTCGGCGTCGTGCTCGACGAGCAGCAGGCGCGGCCGGCAATCGTCGACGCGCAGGGCGAGTCCGTCGGGGCCGAAGAGGGTGAACAGCGGGACGGCCACCGCGCCGCGCTTGACGGTGCCGAAGACGGCGCCGTAGAAGGCGAGCGAGGGCTCCAGCATGATGGCGACGCGGTCGCCCCGCGCCACGCCCTCGTCCTCCAGCACGCTGGCGAACCGGCTCGACCAGTCGGCCAGCGCGGCGAACACGTGCTCCTCGCGACGGCCATCCTCGAACTGGATGCGCAACGCCGTTCCCTTGTCGACGTGGCGATCGACACATTCGTGCGCGAGGTTGAGCCGCTCGCGGTCGCCGTCGAACAGTTGCCAGAGCGCTTCCCACCGGAACTGCGCATGCGCCTCCGGATAGCGCCGAAGGCCGAGCACGGAGGTCATCGCGTGGGGAGGACGATCTCGGCCGAGGCCGACGCGATCGTCTCGTCGCGCTGGTTCGTCCCGACGAGCTCCAGCATCACCACGCCGCCGGGCGCCTTGCCGACGACGCGGCCGCGACACCACGTCGTGTCGCCGATGAGGTTGTGACGGAGCACTCGGGCGTTGAGGCGCCGGAGGAACCCGGCATCGCCCATCCAGTTGGTGACGAGGTGGCCGAGCCAGGCCACGCGCTCCGGACCATAGTCGTACGCACCGGGAACGCCGACGGCGCGCGCCATCGCCTCGTCCCAGTGGACTCGCTCCGGCGGCTCCGGCACCCCGAACGCGTTCGGGATGCCGAGGGCCGGGTGACGGTCGAACATCTCGAAGGCCAGCCCGTGCGCGCGCACGTAGAGACTGCCCCAGCCCTGCACGAACGCCACCACCGACGTCACCGTGAGCGGCCCCTTGATCACCTCGGGCATCCCCTCGCCGACCTGCACGTCGTCCCAGAGGCGCGGCGTGGCGCCGCGAATCTGCTCAGTCGCGTACGCGGCCTTGATGGCCGCCAGCTCGTCCGCAGAGTAGCGATGCGGGCCATCCGACGTGTACTTTCCGCGCTCGCGGGCCGTCTCGCGCTCGGTCCGGAAGCACCACGAGTCGGCCTCCGCCACGACTTCGGCGCGCTGATTGGTGAAGGTCGTCCGGTAGATCTGCTGGATGGTGCGCTTTGCGAACCGCGACGGCTTCTCGACGAGCGCGTGCAGCATGCTCTCGCCCACGATGCGATCGTCCACGTGAATCGGGCGTTGCCAGCGAAAGTCCGTGCCGCCGTACATCGCGTGGATGCCGGGCAGTCCGCCGACGTAGCCGGACACGATGCGATCCAGGGCGAAGAGCAGCGTGGGCGGGGCAACCCCCGCCGCCAGCCAGTACGGATTCCGGTCACCGATGCCATGCGCCCAGTGTCGGACTGCATCCCGCGTGGCGACCTCGATGTAGGGCTCGGGGCGCGGCACCGGTTTGCCGAGGCGAGCCTGCAGCGCGGCGAGCGCCTCGGCGGTGATCGTGGGAAACCGCGTGGAGGCCAGCGTGTCCATCGACTTCGTCTCCTCCCGCTCAGGTGGCGATCGTCTCGATGGCCCGCGCCTCGTCATCGGACAGCGACACGGCGTCACTCGCGAGATCCTGGCGCATGTGCTCCGCATCCGTCGTGCCGGTCAGCGCAAGCATACCGACCGCGTGCGCGAAGCGGAACACGACCTGCGCCGCGGTGACATGGCTGTGTTGCGCGATGCGCGCCACCAGCGGATGTCTCAGGACCTCGGCGTTCGCGGTCAGCAGTGAGAAGCCCTGGTAGACGATGGCGCGCTCGGCACAGAAGGCGCGGACCTGCCGGTCCCAGCCGGAGCGCGCAAAGCAACGGTTCTGCACGAACGTCGGCGGCTCGCCGCCGCCGGCCGTCATCTCCCGCAGGTGGCGCAGCGAGACGTTGCTCACGCCGAGCCAGCGCGTGCGGCCGGCATCGCGCTCCCGCCTCATGGCGGCCCACGCCGCGGCGTCCTCGTCCGTCCAGCCGTAGGCCGAGGCGGGACCATGGAGCACGAAGCTCTCGACGCGATCGGTGCCGAGGTGCTCGAGCGAGCGCGCCAGCGACTGCGCGACCTGCGTTCCGACGTCCGCGGCCGCATCGTACGGCAGGCGGTGGTCCTGACCGGCCCGATACGTGAATTTCGTCTGGAGGAAAACGTCGGCGCGAGTGACGACGCCCGCGCGATAGGCGGCGGCGAGTCCGCGGCCGACGCCGGCCTCGAAGTAATGCCGGCGCTGGTTCGCCGTGTCGATGCCACGGAAGCCCGTTCGCAGCGCCAGCTCGGTCAGGGCCTCGGTGCGGTCTTCCTTCCACGCGGTGCCGTAGAGCAGCCGCGGCGCACCGGTCATCTCGCCTTCGCGGCCACGGACACGCCCTGCGCCCCTATCCGCTCGAGGGCGCGCGCCACCAGCCCGGACGCCTTCGCCTCCTCGACGAAGCCCCGCAGGTACGCGAGCCCCGCGTATCGCCCGCGCGGCATCCCGAGGGCTTGCTGGACGGCCATGAAGCGACCGTCGAGCAGGCGCGATCCCGGCAGGTTCGGGGCCAGCCCGATGAGGGCCTGACGCAGTCCGGCCAGCGCCTCCACCTCACCGGCGGCGAGCAGGGCGAAGGCCGCGTCGGCCGTGTGCGCGCGCACCAGCCGCGCACGCTGGAGATTGCGGCCGAGGTAGAGCTCGTAGTTGGCGCGGGCGGGAGCGGCCACGCGCACGCCGGGCGCGTCGACGTCGGCGGCCCCGGAGAGCGGCGAGCCGGCCGGGACGAGATACGTCGCGTCGATTTCCAGATAGGCCGCGGTGAAGCCGATGTCCGCCGCGCGCGCGGGATCGATGCCGAGGAAGGCGATGTCCCAGGCGCCCGTCTTCGCCGCATCGACCATGGTCGCTACGCTGTCGTAGGCCACCAGCTCCACGGCGACCCCGAGACGACGCGCCAGCTCGTGGGTGAGATCGACGGCCACACCGCGCGACTCTCCGCTGGCCGGGTCGCGCGTCGCGAGAATGAAATTCCCATAATTGATGCCGGCCCGGAGCATGCCGCCGGGGGCGAGATCACTGCGGATGCCGGGGGGGATCGCGGTCATGTCGCGCAGGATGCTAACAGAATCGCCGCCGAAAAACGCATCGCCGTCTGGAAGCGTCCTGCTACGCTCGACCTGGTGAGCCGAGTGGCCGCTCCGGAGAAGAAAGGCGGTTTGCACCGGCGACTGGCGGCGTGGGAGGCCGGCGCCCATCGCGTGCTCCATCGCCTGCACCTCGACCGCATCCGCATCAAGCTCCTCGTGTTCGCCGTGGTCGCAACCCTCGTGCCCACGCTCACGCTGAGCTATCACTCGTACTCGATGAACCGCGAGCACGTCAACGCGAAGATCACCGAGGAGCTCCGCAACGCCAGCAGCCAGACCGCGCGCGAGTTCAATCTCTGGCTGAAGGAGCGGTTCTACGAGACCCGCGTGTTCTCGACCTCGTACGAGGTGACGGAAAACCTCGAGCAGCTCGGCCGCGGCCGCGATACGGGGCGGCAGCGATCCGAGGCCGTGCGGAGGCTCAGCGAGTACCTCGCGTCCGTCCGCGCCAAATTCAGCGACTACGATGATCTGTGCGTGCTCGGTCTCGACGGCGAGCGGCTGGTGCCGGCGGCGGGCGAAGCGCTGCGGACGCGGCTGCCACGGGAATGGACGAAGCAGATCCGGGCCGACGACAACGTGGTCGGTGAGCCGTACCGTGATGCCGGCCGCGACGGCAAGGCGGTCATCGTCGTCGCCGTTCCCATCAAGGCCGCCAACGGCCGGCTCCTCGGCGCCATGGCCGCCCGGCTCAACTTCGACGCCATGGAGAAGATCGTGAAGAGCTTCGCCGTCGGCCATACCGGCGGCGTCCACATCGTCGACCGCCTCTCGAGGATCATCGTGACCTCCGCGGCGACGGCGCCCCTTGCCACGCGACTGCCGGTAGCGGCCACCACCAAGCTGCTCGACGCCGGCGACGCCACCACCGTCTATGCGGATGCCGGCGGGCAGTCCGTCATCGGCACGATGCGGCCGGTCTCGGGGATCGGCTGGACAGCCGTGGCGGAGATCGCGCGCGCGGAGGCCTACGCGCGCGTGTCGCGACAGCGGAACGTGACGGCGGTCACGCTGGCAGGCCTCGTGATCGCGGTGGGATTCGCGGCCTACGTGCTCGCCTTGACGGTCGCGCGTCCGCTGGAGCGGCTGACCGCCGGCGCCACCCAGGTTGGCGGGGGCGACTTCGGCGTGCACGTGCCGGTGCTCGACTACGGCGAGGTCGGCTATCTCACGCGCGCGTTCAACAAGATGGTCAGCCAGCTGCGGGAGGGACGCGAGGAGCTGGCGGCCATCAACGTGGCGCTGGAGACGCTGTCGGTCACCGACGGCCTCACCGGTCTCTTCAACCACAAGCACCTGATGCAGACGCTGGACACGGAAGTCGCCCGCGCACAGCGCCACAAGCATCCCCTGTCGGTCCTGATGATCGACGTCGATCACTTCAAGCAGTACAACGACCGGTTCGGCCACCAGCTGGGCGACAAGCTCCTGGCCGACATCGCCGTGCTCTTCAAGCGCACGACCCGCAGCATCGACTACGTGGCCCGCTACGGCGGGGACGAGTTCCTGCTGCTCCTGCACGAGGTGGCGTCCGAGGATGCGCTGCTGCTGGCGGATCGGGTGCGGAGCGCGGTGGCCACGGCCGCCTTCGGCCCCGGCGACCACAAGATCACGGTGAGCATCGGCGTGGCGAGCTACCCCGAGCACGGCGAGACGGCGGAGGCCGTGATCGCCAGCGCCGACGC
>Ga0075421_100003349_pt1 | contig 19140 bp, 18 predicted proteins | sample SoiMetdeltSBSDD5_FD_75292 | JGI IMG/M metagenome (GOLD analysis project Ga0075421, IMG submission 75292) | Bulk soil microbial communities from a Populus tree surrounding site in Tennessee, USA - Soil MetaG P. deltoides SBSDD5 | ecosystem: Environmental > Terrestrial > Soil > Tree plantation... | reverse complement strand
CGCGTCATTCGCTTCGACAGCCAAGCCTTCAACGAGCACACCGGGGCCACCCGCGATGATCCACACGCCGAGGTTGATGTCAGCGATCGAGCGCTACTCCCCACCGGAACCGGAGACCGTCCGGCTGGCGGAGAGGATCGCGGAGCTGGAACGCGAGCGTGACCAGCTCGTCGCCGTCGTCGACATCCTGCAGGACATCTCGTCTTCCCTTCACTTCGTAGACATCCTCCAGGCCATCGCCCGCAAGCTGGGTGAGACGTTCGGCCTGGACCGCTGCTCGATCTACCTCGCCGGCGGCAACGCCGACGTTCGCCTCGTGGCGAGCTACGAGGACCCGTCAATCCGGAACCTCGTAGTCGACCTCGACCGGTACCCGGAGCTCAAGCGGGCGGTCGAGTCCGGCGACACGGTGTTCATTCCGGACGCGCCTAACGATCCGATGCTGCAGAACGCGCGCGCCGCGCTCGATCTGCGGAACGTGCGCTCGATCGTCGTCGTTCCGATCCGGTGGCGCTCGTCGGTCATCGGCGCGATCTTCCTGCGCACCGAGCGCGAATCGGAGCCGTTCACCGAGAGCGACGTCCGCTTCTGCCAGGTGATCGCCTCGCTCACGGCGAAAGCGCTCCGCAACGCGCACCGGTTCGAGTCGCTGCTCCGCTCGAACGACGACCGAGAGGACACCCGACGTCGCTCGGAGCTCGAGCGGATCGCGCTCGTGGCGTTCCTGCGCCGGCTGCTCGACCGCCACACGGCGCGCGAGGATCACCTCTGGGCGGAGACGCTCCTGCCGCGCGCATCGGACGACGAGCTCGATCGGCTCGTGTCGGTGGCAATGCAGGTCCTCGAGGAAGAGGCCAAGGGATAGCGGTAGCGTTAGGGAATGGCCGCTTGGGGCTGGTGGCTGCTGCTGCCAGCACTCGATCAAGGGGTCAGAGTTGGTGAAACTCGACGCGTCGAGTTTCACCAACTCTGACCCCTTGAAACGTCGTCCTCCGGAGCGTAGCGTCGCCCGGCAAGCCACGAGGATCGGACAGACATCCCTCGTCGCTTTCGCTCCTCGGGATGACAACGCTCCACCCCGTTCACAGCACCTGCCCTCCTCGTGCAACCACCGGACTCGCTCAGCGAACTCGCCGCGCGCGCGGCCGATCTGCGCCAGCGCCTCGAGCGCGCGTCGTACGAGTACTATGTGCTCGACCGGCCCGAGATCTCCGATCAGGAGTACGACCGCCTGTTTCGTGAGCTTCAGGACCTCGAGCGCGAGCATCCCGAGCTGCGGACCGATGACTCGCCGACCGTTCGCGTGGGCGCTCCGCCACAGTCGTCGTTGCCGAAGCACACGCACCTCGTGCCCATGCTGTCGCTCGGCAACGCGTTCAACGACGACGAGCTGCGGCAGTGGGCCGATCGGCTCACCCGCCTCGTGGGCGACGACGCGAAACGCAGCGGCTTCTCGGCCGAGCTCAAGATCGATGGTGCCGCGGTCAGCCTGACATACCGCAACGGCGTGCTCGTCACCGGCGCCACGCGCGGGAACGGTACCATCGGCGAGGATGTCACGGCGAACCTCAGGACCGTGCGCGATGTGCCGCTCCGGCTCCGCACGACCACTCCTCCCGACATAGTCGAGGTTCGCGGCGAGATCTACTACCCGTTCGACCGCTTCGAGCAGATGAACGAGGCACGGGTCCAGGCGGGCGAGCCTGTCTTCGCGAATCCGCGCAATGCGGCGGCAGGTGCGCTGCGCCAGCTCGACCCGGCAATCACGGCAACACGCCCACTCCGATTCTTCGGATACTCCGCAGTCGCGCCTGCGGGGACCGTACTGCCGTTCCGAACACAGAGCGAAGTCATCGCCACGCTCAAGGAATGGGGCATTCCGATTGCGCCACATCACGTGCGGTGCGAGTCGCTCGATGACGTCGCCGGCTGGGCGCACGAGGTCGAGACGAAGTTCCGCGCGCAGCTGAACTTCGCGATCGATGGCGGTGTGGTGAAGGTCGATTCGCTCGGGCTTCAGGACGAACTCGGCGTCGTAGGCGGACGCGAGCCGCGATGGGCGATCGCGCGGAAGTTCGCGCCCGATATCGCGGAAACGCGGCTGCTGAGCATCGAAGTCAACGTCGGTCGCACCGGCATGTTGAATCCGTTCGCTGTGCTCGAGCCAGTGGAGATCGGCGGCACCACGGTGAAACTCGCCACGCTGCATAACGAGGGGCTCATTCGGAAGAAGGACCTCCGGGTGGGTGACATCGTCCAGGTGAAACGTGCCGGCGAGGTCATTCCGCAGGTGATCGGGCCGGTTCCCGAGCGGCGGACCGGCGACGTGACGATCTGGGAGATGCCATCGGCCTGCCCGCAGTGCGGGACGCCCGTCGAGCGGGACGAGGAGGAGGCGGCGGTCTACTGCCCGAACGTTGCGTGCCCCGGTCGCCAGCTCGAAGGCCTCGTACACTTCGCGTCTCGCGGCGCGATGGACATCCGTGGCCTCTCCTACGCGCGCATCGAGCAGATGATCGAGGCCGGACTCGTGCACGACGTCGCCGACATCTACTCGCTCACGACCGACCAGCTCGAGAACCTCGACCGATTCGCGGAACGAAGCGCCGCGCAGCTCATCGAGGCGATCGATGCATCGAAACGACAGCCATTGTCACGTTTGTTGTTTGCGCTCGGCGTCCGCCATGTCGGCGCAACCGCCGCGGAGCTTCTGGCGCGGCACTTTGGTTCCATCGACGCGCTCATGAATGCGAGCGTCGACGCCATCGGAGAGGTTCGCGGGATCGGTGATACGATTGCGCAGGCGGTCCGGCAGTTCTTCGATTCGCCGTCGGCCCGCGAACTCGTCGAGAAGCTGCGCGCGCGTGGACTGACCCTCGTAGAGGAGAAGCGCGCGGCCGCCGATGGTGCCCTGCGCGGCAAGACGGTCGTCATCACTGGAACCCTGCCGACGCTCAGCCGGGGGCAGGCGACCGCGCTGGTCGAGGCGGCCGGGGGCCGAGTGACCAGCGGCGTGAGCAAGGCAACGAGTTTCGTCGTCGCTGGCGCGGATCCCGGCAGCAAGCTCGATAAGGCGCGCACCCTAGGCGTCGAAACGATCGACGAAGCCGAGCTGCTGGCTCGGATCGGGCAGTAGGTCGGGGCAGATTTACGAGACGCGCAGAAGCCACCAACCGCAGTCACCTTCCAGGATCAGGCGGGACGAACCCATGCCACAATCGCTCGATCTCGCGAACCATCAGATGGTCGCGCTCTCGCGCTCTTCGCTCGCCGCGCTCCGCTCGGCGCTCATCCGCGACGCGGGTCCGGCGGCGGCTGCCTACCTGCAGGAGGCAGGCTACGCGGGCGGCGAGACAGTGTTCCAGTCGTTCGGGAGCTGGCTGGCTGCACGCGGGGAAGCGGAGCCCGCCGAGCTCGGCGTGGAGCAGTTCGAGCAATTGGCCACAGAGTACTTCCGCGACGCCGGCTGGGGGTCGCTGAAGGTAGGGTCGCTCAACGATGCCGTTGCCACACTCGACTCCAGCGATTGGGGCGAAGCCGACCCAAAGAGTGGTCTCGACCACCCGGCGTGCCACTTTACGACGGGGATGTTCGCCGATTTCTTCGGCCGTATCGCCGACACACCGCTTGCCGTGCTCGAGGTCGAGTGCCGTTCGATGGGAGCATCACGATGCCGGTTTCTCGTCGGAAGCGCCGAAGTAATGGAGCACGTGTACGACGAGATGGGCCGTGGCGTGGGCTACACCGAGGCGATCGAGGCCGTACACTAAAGGCAGTCGACAGCCATCAGCCATCAGCTAAAACGGCGGCGCGGCTAAAGGCGTCGCCGCGCTGGCTACCTGTTCCCCATCCCGGGGTCGCGGTCGCTGCCAAGCACGCCGGCGTACATCGGATTCGGCACGAGCTCGCCGTTCACGAGGACCTCGCGGTCCCACGGCAGAATGATGGTGCTGTCCGTGGCCAACGCGTAGTAGTCGGGCTCGTAGGCCCCCGTTCTGAACGAGACGGCGGTTCGCACCTCAGTAGCTCCGGCATTCACGATCGCAGACACCGCGAGACGCATGGTGGCGCCGGAGTCGCACGTCTCGTCGACGATGAGTACCCGCTGACCTCGCGCTTCGATCGGCGCCGCGCCCATCACGGCCGGCGTCTGGCGGACGGTCTCGGCGCGGTATCGCCGACTCACCATGATCGAGTGGAATTCTCGGTCGAGAATGGCCGCGACCACGGCCCCTGGGACGACACCAGCCGTCGCGACGCCGACCACGATGGCCGGGTCGTATGCGCGGGCAACCTTCAGCGCGAGTGCCCGCGATAGCTCGCCGAACAGCGGCCACTCGATCTCCAGGACGCCCTTTGTCGGATCGACTTCGTATCGGCGCGGCGACATGCAGGCTCCGGAAATGGCCGAGGCGTAAGCTAGTCGGGAATCGGGAATCGGGAATCGCTCTGCCTCCGATTCCTCATTCTCGATTCCGCCTCCTGATCCATTTGCTCGTCTCACCCCCGCGTAATAGCTTTGCGGCTCTGGACTCGGCCGTGCGCCTCCCCTGCCAGGGCGTACTTCGCGCCGGTTTCGCTCATCAACAGCCGATCCCGACCGCATGTCCTGGTGGAGCCGCGTCTTCGGCGGCAAGTCCCCACGTGAGATCAAGCCGCAGCGCCTCGACTATCTGAACGAAGCGCTCATGCTCGAACGACAGGGCGATTACGACGCTGCCCTGACGTCCTACCGGCTCGCGCTTCGCGACAAGCCGGATGATCACCGTGTGCTCCAGAACATGGCGATCGCGTTCTCGAAGACGGGGCGGCACGACGAAGCCGTGCGGTGCTACCGGAAGGCCCTCGAGCTCGAACCCAAGTTGTCCGGTGCCCACTATGGGCTGGCGTTCCTGCTCCTCAAGCGCGGCGATAGTGAGGGAGCGGCTCAGCACCTCGAGGCGTTTCTCCGACAACCGCCGTCCGGCGCGGAGGCCGAGCGGTGGGTGAAACATGCGCAGCAGACTCTCGAGGATATCCGATCGGGCGTGGAACCACGCGCCGCACGCGAATTGACCGAGCAATAATGGCGGGGCACGTGCTCGCGGTGGTCAGTCAGAAGGGTGGAGTGGGCAAGACGACGACCTCCGTCAACCTCGCCGCCGCGTTCGCGCGCCGCGGGCTCAAGACCCTCATCGTCGACGTCGACCCGCAGGGGGCCGTACGGTACGGCGTGGGCCTCAAGCGCGGCCACCCGGCCCACGGCTTCTCGGACTACCTCAACGGTGCCCGCGCGCTCCGCGAGGTGATCCTGCCAACGGCGCTGCCGTGGCTGCGCGTGATGCTTGCCGGGACAGTCAGCGACGCTGCCGACCATGGCACATATCACGCGCTCGTGGCCGAGACGGATCTCCTCAAGGATCTACTTCGCGCGGCGCGCGAACGATGCGACGTGGTGATCGTCGATACCCCGCCCGGGCTCGGGCCGATCGTGCACAAGGTGCTCGAGGCGAGTCAACACGCGATCGTGCCGCTGCAGTGCGAGCCGCTCGCGCTGCAGACCACTCCGCAGATCCTCCGCGGCATTCAGGACATCGTCGCGACGAACGAAGAGCTCACCCTCGACGGCATCCTGCTCACGATGTACGAGCGCGACAATCCGGCCTCCCAGCGAGTGGCGCAATACGTGCGCTCGCATCTTCCCGCCAACATGGTGTTCGACGTCGTGATCCCCCGGACGCCCGCCTCCACGGAGGCGTTCGCCGCCGGCCAGCCGGTCGTGCTCCGCGATCCGGCGGACGCGGCCGCGCAGGCATACGTCAACCTGGCGACGATGCTCGCCGAGCGGTTCGAGTGATCCGTCGTCTCATCGGCGTCGTCGCCGCACTCGGCTCCGTCGCGTGCACGGAAGTCGTGACGGACCCTAACGCGGTCGTCGCTCTGCGTTTCGACGGCTCGGCCTACCCGTCGATCGTCGCGAGGGACTCCCTGCGTGATTCGCTGGGCGCCCTGCAGCCGCTCCTGGCCACGGCGCTCAACTACAGGGGCGAGCCGGTGGAAGACGCGGTCTTCGCATTCTCGAGCCCCGACACGGTGCTGCGCGTGTTCGACGACGGTGTGGTGTACGCAACGGTGCGGAAGCCGGATGGAACACCGGCGCGCGTGTTCGCGACGGTGGGTACGCTGCAGAGCCAGCCGGACTCGCTGGTGGTCGTGCAGCGCGCCGATTCGATTGCGGGGAAGACCAGCGAGATAGTGCCCGTCGCGGCTACTGCCGACTTTACGATTAGCCAGCCGGACTCGCTTCGATTCTTCGTGTACGGGGATACCGCGACCACCGGTCCCCCGGCAACCGTGCCAGCCTGGCTCGTCAGTTTTCAGCTGCGCTACAAGGGAACGTTGATCGCCCCGAACGACACCTCGGTCGCATTCATGTTCGTGCCCACAAACACGACCCCGCCCGACCGGCGGCTAATGCCGATCGACACCACGGACGCCCAGGGGAAGGCGACGCGCCAACTCGTCGTCAAATCGATACCGACGACGGTGACCGAAGACACGATTTTCGTGATCGCCACGATACGGACACGGCGATCAGGTGACGCGCCAATTACTGCTCAGACCATGGTCTTGCTGCGCCGCGGCACCACACCGATGATCCAGCCGTGACCCATACCGGATCGCCGCCCACGTCGCCCCCTGCCTCCGCCGGCCCCCATCCCGACGCGGCGATGTCCGCGCGCGGTGGACCGCGGCCCGCGCCCGGCACACTGAACCAGTTGCTGTTCGAGGCTGTCGAGCGATACGACAAGCCCGACGCGATGCTGGCGCGCGTCGGGGACCGCTACGAGCCGGTCTCTCATCGGACGCTCGTCGACCGGGTTCGCCGAGCGAGCCTCGGCCTTCGGGCACTCGGCATCCAGCGCGGCGATCGTGTCGCAATCCTCTCAGAGAACCGGGTGGAATGGGCCATCGCCGACCTCGCGTGCCTGACGAGTGGCGTGACCGATGTGCCGCTCTATCCCAGCCTCCCGGCGGAGCAGCTCAGCTATCCGCTTCGCGACTCCGGCGCAGTCGCGATCTTCGTATCGACGGAGGCGCAGGCGGCCAAGATCGCGGCCATTCGCGGCGAGCTCCCTGCCCTGAAAACGGTCATCGTCTTTGACCCTGCCGCGGCGGCGACGGGCGACATGACGCTGGACGCACTCGAGAAACGCGGTGCGGCGGAGGATTCTCCCGCTCGCGCGCGCGAGTTTCGCCAGGAGGCGCTCCGCGTCCAGCCTGACGATCTGGCGACCCTGATCTATACGTCGGGGACGACGGGCGAACCGAAAGGCGTGATGCTGACGCACGACAACATCTATTCGAACGTTGCCGCGACGCGAAACGCCATCGCGATGGGCGGCGACGACGTGTCGCTCAGCTTCCTGCCCCTGTCGCACATCCTCCAGCGGATGGCCGACTACTGGTTCCTCGCCACGGGAACCTCGATCGCGTACGTGGACTCGTTCGATCTCGTCCCACTCGCGATGACACAGGTGCGACCGACGATCGCGGTCTCGGTTCCACGGCTGTACGAAAAGATGTACGCCCGGGTGCTGGAGAATGCACTCGCGGGGGGCGCGGTGAAGAAGCGGATCTTCTTCTGGGCCCGTGGCGTCGCCGATCGTTGGGCCGACGAGAAGCTCGCTGGTCGCGAGCCCGGTGGATTCCTCGCCATGCAGTACCGGCTCGCACAGCGTCTCGTGTTCTCGAAGCTCAAGGCGCGCACAGGCGGTCGCCTTCGATACTTCGTCTCAGGTGGCGCACCGCTCGCGCCGGAGATCAACAAGTTCTTCTACGCCGCCGGACTCGTGATCCTCGAGGGCTATGGGCTCACCGAGACGTCACCGGTCATCGGCGTGAACACACCGGAAAACTTCCGCATCGGCACGATCGGCAAACCGATCGACGGCGTCGAGGTGAAGATCGCGGAGGACGGGGAGATCCTGACGCGCGGCCCGCACGTGATGCGCGGCTACTTCAACAAGCCCGACGCGACGCGAGACGTCATCGATGCCGACGGATGGTTCAAGACCGGTGACATCGGCGTCCTCGAGGACGGGTTCATCCGCATCACCGATCGCAAGAAGGACATCATTGTCACGGCAGGCGGCAAGAACATCGCGCCGCAACCGATCGAGAACGCGGTCAAGACGAACAAGTACGTCTCACAGGCCGTCATGATCGGTGACAAGCGGAAATACCCCGTGATGCTCGTCGTACCGAACTGGGACAATCTCGAGAAGTGGGCGAAGCTCAAGAACATTCTCTGGACCGATCGCGCGCAGCTGCTCGCGATGCCGACCATCCAGGCGAAGATGGACAAGGAAGTCCGCTCGAAGTTCGAGGGACTCGCCAGCTTCGAGACCCCAAAGAAGATCGCGCTGCTCGAGCAGGACTTCTCCGTCGATAGCGGGGAGCTGACGCCCACGCTCAAGGTCAAGCGGCGCGTCGTCGACCGGACCTACAAGACCATCATCGACGGGCTCTACACCGACCGCGCGTAGCGGCGGTTGAGCGTTACCCGCGCATGTTCATCGAGCTCGTGGACTCGCTGCGCTGTGTGGAGTCGCACGAGGACACGTGGTTGGTGGCGACGGTGTTCCAGATGGACGGTCGACACATCGTGGAGGGCGTCCTCGGATGTCCCGCGTGTAGGCGCGAGTATCCGGTGCGCAATGGCATTGCGTGGTTCGTCGACTCTAGTGAAACGGATGCAGCGCGGATTGCGACGCCAGGCGCGGTCGCGAACCCGGGTCTCACCGCGCGTGCCGCGGCGCTGCTCGGGTTGAGCGACGCCGGCGGGATCGTGGTGCTCGGCGGACATTGGGTCGCCTGCGCAGACGCCCTTGGGGAACTCGGGCCTGCGCACATCGTGCTCGTGGACGCGAAGCCCTCGGTCGACAGCACGCAAGAGACCTCGGGGCTCGTGGTGGGCGAACGGCTGCCGTTCGCGCCGGGCACGCTCCGCGGCGTGGCGCTCGGCGGAGCGTCGGCGCGTACTGGTCGCGTGACGTCGGCTGCCGAGCTGCTGCGCCCGCGGGGCCGGCTCGTCGCGCCCGCGACGGCAGCCTTGCCCGAGGGTGTGACCGAGCTGGCCCGCGACGTCGACGACTGGGTTGCGGAGCGCGGCGCCACGTCGTCGCCGCCGGTTCCGCTCCGGCTGTCTCGTCGTTAGGCGCGGATCAGCGCGCGCGACCCGCCGCGCGCGCAGCTTCCAGGCGGTGCCACACCGAGCTCGGCAGCGCGACACCTGTGGTTGGGAGTGCGAGCACGAGCGTACCACCAGAGGCCGTCGCGAGCCGTGTGAGCGGTTGTCCGTTGGCAAGCCCCACGCTCGACACGTCGCCCGATCCGGGGACCAGCGTCAGCAACCCACCAGTGGCCAGCTCCGCACGACCATTGATGGCCAGAGGTGCGCGCCCGGGGTACGTTGCAGAAACGTTGAACGTACCCGGCGCAAGCACGAGCTCGACCTGCGTCGCTCCCGCGAACACGGTCGAATCGAGCGGAGTCGCCAGTACCCAGTGGCCGTACACCGACGTCGATCCACTGCCGCCATCGCCGGAGTCGAACGTCCGCGAGATGGCGCTACACGACGGGAGCGTGGCGAGCGCGAGCATGAGTGTCACAAAAATGCGCGGTCGCATCCGGCCTCCGGCTGGTACGCCCTCGCGGACGTGCAGAAACCGCGCCCATCAGCTACGCGATAGGCGGAGCTCGTCAACGTTCACGTCAGCCGGCTGGGTGACGGCGTACAGAACGGCGTCAGCCACGGCTGCGGCGCGCAGCATGTCCGCACGCGGCGTGAACCCCGGCCGGTTGTCCGGATCGATGGAATCCCAGAGCGTGGTGTCCACCGGGCCGGGCGACACGAGTGACGCGCGAATGCCGCTTCCACGCAACTCGAGTCGCAGGATTTCATGGAGCGCGCGGACGCCGTGCTTGCTCGCCGCATACGCGGCGTTCTCCGGGAGGACGGTGCGGTCCGCGATGGATCCGATGGTGACGATGTGTCCGCGGCCACGAGCCCGCATCGAGGGCAGGAGCTCGCGCACGAACAGAAACGGAGCGACGAGGTTCGTGTCGAGCGCCGCGGAGAACATCGCCGGAGTCGTCTGCTCGACCGGCGCGACCTCGAACGCACCGGCATTGTTGACCAGAATGTCCGGCGGGCCATGGAGCTCGTGCTGAATGCGGTCCGTTGCGCTCGCAACGGCGGCGGCGGCGGTCACGTCGCACGCGATCACAGTGACGAGACCGCCGAGCGATTGTGCATGCTGGCGCAAGGTGTCTTCGCTTCGCGAGATGAGCGCGACACGCGCACCCTCGTCGACGAATGCACGCGCGATGGCGAGGCCGATGCCGCGCGAGGCTCCAGTGATCACCGCGGTCGTACCGGCGAGACGATCGGTCGGCTTCACGACGCCGCGCTCAGCGCCCCTCGTACTCGACGTAGTTGTTCTCCGTCTCCCACAGACGCAATCGGCGCAACCGCCCAGGGGCGACGTGCGGTTCCAACACGCGCCAACAGGCGACGACGATATTCTCTGTCGTCGGGTTGATATCGCGCATGAAGTCTACGTCGACGTTCATGTTGCGATGGTCGACGCGATCGATCACCTCGCGCTGCACGATCGTGCGGAGGAGTCCGAGGTCGATGACATAACCCGTGCGGTCATCGACGGGGCCTTCGACGGCGACCTCGAGCACGTAGTTATGCCCATGCCAGTTCGGGTTGTTGCACTTGCCGAACAGCGCGGCGTTCTCTTCGTCGGACAGGGCGGCGTTGTGGACGCGATGTGCCGCGTTGAAGCGTAGTCGCCGCGTGACGGTGACGATCGGCATTGAATCGGATCTGGTGGTCGTGTCGGCCATTCGCGCAGCGCACCGCTTGAGCGAGCGCGAGGTTCCCCCTAAGTTGGCGGGCGAACGCGAGAAAGCCCCGCGGGAATCCGCGGGGCTTTCAGAGGAGGAACGAAGAGGGTTTTTTGAAGCCCAGTCGAATACATAAGGTCCTCACCATGCCTCCCGCCTTCCCCGCACTGGGGCATGGCGTCAACACAGGTTTCGAACCCGCTCGGTGGACTTGTTGGCTCAAAAACGTAGTCTCTTCGCCCCGTAGCGAATCACGTCAGTCAGGTGATCACCCAAGGTACTGGCTGACTATCACGCGGTCAACTCGTAAAAAACATGGATCTCGGAATTCTCGTCGCGATCGCTGCGCTCATCCTGTGGGCCGTCGCGACATTCATGTTCGAAGCGCCCGGCTGGATTCACCTGTTGCTGACCATCGGCGTGTTTCTGCTGATCTATCGCATCGTTGTCCGCGGCACGTCCGGCGCGGATACGACGACCAAGCGGTGATGAACGACACGACGTTCGACATTGCGCTCATCTTTCGAGCCCGATTGGCCGACATCGTGTCGCGTTAGGCGCGCGTCACCCCTTCGAGCGCTTGCCCTTCGTTTCGTGCTCCAGCACGGCCGTCCGCCGCTCGACCTCACGCAGCCGGTAGCAATCCCAGACGAATTGCGCGCGGATCCAGAACTCCGCCTCGACTCCAAGCGCCGCCTCGAGGAGCAGCGCCGTCTCGGCCGTGATGCCCTCCTCGCCGCTGAGGATCCCACGCACTTTGGAAATGGGCACGCCCATTCGCTGCGCCAGGGCCGCCTGGGTGAGCCGACCACTCTTGATGAACTCTTCGCGGAGGATCTGGCCCGGCCGCTCGGGCGGCTGAGAGGTAGGGACGCGAACGGACAGGATCACGCGGCTAGGCCAGTGAGGGGAGCGAAGGGTCGAGCAGCGGCAGGGCGCGTAGGGGCCCCGTGCGGAAAGGATTGTGGCGTGGCCTGAGCACGTTCGGAAGGGTCGGCAGCGTCACAGCAGGTAATAGAGGGATTGCGGGCTCACCAACCCCGGCTCATCATCGCTCGGTTAGCGAAGGGCAACCTTGGGAGCGACGATGCGGATAATCGGCTTCAGCCTCATTGCGATGCTTGTCGGAGCCGTGCCCGCAGGAGCCCAGGTGGTGCGTGCCGACCCTGGGGTGGTGATCGGCAATCGTGTGGCGGTGCGCGTGAACGTGACGCTCTCGGATGACGAGACGCCGTATTACCCCGTGCGTGGACTCACACTCGCGTTCGCTCGACCATCGGCGGACACCGTGGTCGGGCACACGGACGAGGCAGGCGTCTTGACGGTGCTGCTGCCCGCAGGCGAGTACGTGGTCGCGTCACCGCGACCCATTGCGTGGAAGGGAACGTGGTATGGCTGGAGCGTGCCGTTCGTCGTCCGCCGGGACATGCCGGCCATCGACCTGAATCGTCGAAACGCTCGAGTGTCGAGCACGGGAGCACAAAACTCGGCCGTGGCCGCAACCACCGCGCAGAGTACGGGTGACCCGACCGCGTCGGGATCCGGCAGCAGTTCCGGCGGCGCGGTCCGATGGCTCTCGATCGAGGTCGGTGGCGAGGGCGGCATGACCCGCCTGGGAATGGGGACCGGCTCGGACGCAGGCTATGGCGGCGCCGGCTCCTTCGTGGGCGGGATCGGGCCTGTCGCCCTTGCCGTCGGGTATCGGTATACGCGACTGAGCTACGGTGGCGATGTGGAGCCGGGCACCATGAGCGGCGTCACGGCCGAGCTGCGCTATCATCTTCTTCCAGGTGCCGCGCCGATCCGCCCATACCTTGGTGCGTTCGCGGAGACGGGCACGTGGGAGGGCGACAACGTCAGCGATGAAAAGCTCGACGTGCGCATGTTCGGGGGCACGGCTGGCGCGCAGTTCGGGCTCGCGACGAGCGTCCGGTTGCACGTCGCGATGACGGTGGCGGGGACGAACATTCGAAGCTCGCCAACCACGAGCGGACTATTCACGACCGCCCACCTCGGGTTGACGTTCGACATCTTCTCGCCAGCGCGCTAGCGCGCCATCGAGTCCTGCGAGTCGGGCGTCGGGTGATTGCGGATCCACCGACCATGGAACACCGCTGCGCGACACGTCGAACGCTGGCAGCCTAACGAACCCAGAGACAACGATCTCCGACGAGCAGACGAGGGCTCCTCCCAAGGGGGAGCCCTCGTCTGCTCGTTGTACACTTCGTCCGTTCGCCTTCCGGCGGGGCGACGACCCCGACTGGATTTGCTGCAACGCGGGTGCCATGCACGTCACACACTCCAGGCCGGCAGAGTCGCGTCGCGAGATACCCCTACGGCGGAGCGGCAGAATCACCGCCGGCCTTGGCCCGTCGGAAGAGGTGCGTGCGCCGATCGTTGTACGGGTTTCCCCGCGGCCAATCCTGACCGGGCACGGCCAATCTCCGCCGTAGAGGCACCCGCCACTAAGGCAAGATGTCTGCCGTCGAGGTCGCCGTTCCGGGGGTCGCGAACCGCGCCGTAGCTCTCGCTAGAACCGCCCCAGTTGCACCGCCCGCACCGTCACGGCGAGCGCGGCGAACGCGAGGATCGTGATCAAACCTGCGGATGACACGACCTTGTCGCGGAACGTGAAGCCGAGGACCATCACAACAACTACCAGTCCGGGGAACGCCCACGGCCCGGCGACGTGCACGGCGTCGATGAGGCCCTCTCGCATCCCGCCGAACAGCCGCTGCAACACGTCTCCCATGGCGAACCTCCCGCGAGGAGACGGTATGCACATTACGCGAAACGTAGAACGCTGTCCACAGGGACTCCGCCCGGGCGTCAAATCGTCGAGCTCGTCGCTAGGCGGTCGACTGTAGTCGGTGACGGCAGGCGCTGTTGGACCGATAACGCCGTCCAGTCGCCGGATCCGGCCGAGGTTGTCGCCCGTGATTCCCCGCCCTCCGGGACACACATTGGGCTCACCCCAAGGGTTGAGGCGAGCGCGTTAGGCGCCGGGCAGGACCAGCCACGACTCGCCCGCCGTCAGAATCCGTCGGCGAACGATGCCTGCGGCCCTGAAACGCGCCCGAAATCGGCGTTAGGTGCGTCGCCGGCGCTAGTACGGACGAAAGTGCCGCCATGCCAAGAGCGCAAAGCCGGCCAGAATGGGCAGCCACAACCCCCACGCGAGTTTGCCGCGTACGAACACGGCTGTGCCGACCGCGGCGAACAGCAGCCCTGCGGCGAGCCAGGCCTTGGGGTCCGTCAGCGCGTTGAGTGCGAACCCGAACACCTCGCGGATTGCCGCCGAGAGGGCGTCACCCATGGCAACCTCTCGCTAACAGTGCTGACCCGCGAGCGCGAACGCGGCTGGTATTCATTCGGTGCCTCCAGGGAGAGCGTCGGTGCTGCTTGACGTCGAACCGGCAGCGCGGGTATTAGCCACCTCGGACTTCATGTCGATTGCGGGTCAAGAAAGCAACTCGCTCGCCAACGGTCGGTGATCGGACACTCTGCGGACTCGCGTTGGACATGTAGCCGCTCATAAGCACTCTCCTGCAACCGGTTACGAGCGGCGCTAAATCTCCCAGTTCGAAAGCACGATCCCCCGCTCCGTCCTCGGCTCCGAGTATCCCGCGAGCGTCATCCGCAGATCCGTCCACCGCACGCGCGCACCCATCGCGATGAGCCGCGCATACGCGTCGACGTACTCCCCCTGCACCCGGAACGCCACCCGACGCGTGCCGCTCCGCCGGGCGTAGTCCATGAGCGCGCGGCAACAGGCCTCGAAGTGCATCGGATCACTCACCACGAGCTTCAACACACGGAGCTCTTCCCGCGTCCGACCCTCTACGAGCGGCGCGGTGTGGCACAGCGCGAACGCCACGAGCCGCCCGCCATCGCGCACGAGGAGCGTGTCTCCCAGCGACAGCGTGTCGGTCAACGTGATCTCGCGCGAGTAGTCGTAGCCCGGCAGCAGTGCCTGCGTCAACGTTAGGCACTCGGCCAGTACGTCATCCCGGTCACGAGATCCGAGCCGCCCGAACAGCAGCGCGGGCGATTCCGCGTTCGCCGCATCGAGCGTGAGCGTAACCGTGAGGCGCGTCGGGGTGAACCCGAGGCCGGAATAGAACCCGATGTTGTCCATCGTCCGCGGCATCGTCTCGAGCCCGATCACGCTGGCCGACCGCTGCGTGAGCCAGCGGATGCCCTCGCGGACGATCTCCTTGCCGAGTCCCCCGCCCTGCCACTCCGGACGCACGGCGAGCGGCCCCATCCACCCCTCGATCCCGGAGCGATGCGCGATGTTGAACGCGACGATCTCGTCACGGTCACCACGCCACGCCATCGCGCCGGTGCCGGCGTCCTCGATGGCGTAGCGCCAGATGGCCGGGTTCAGAAATGGCACCCGCACGCCCACCATTCCGTCTCGCCGATAGCGCTCCGTGAACGCGTCGCTGAATACCTGGTTCAGGGCCGCGACGTCGGCCTGGCGGACGGGGTGAGGTCCGTCCGCATGCCGTGCAGTCTTCCAGTCGCGCGCGGTGGCCATCGGCGAATCGCGGTCAGCGGGATGGAGTCATTGTCACAGAGCCGCATTAACGCGGCTCGTCGACCGATCAGCCGGTCGCCCCGACGCGCTCGTACACGTCGTCGTCCGGCTCCACGGCGTCGGAATCGGGCAGCTCGAGCTCGGGCTGCTCGGGGTCGCTCACCACCGACGCGCCCGTCTCTTCGTCGTAGCGGACGGTGATGATATGATCGAGTCCCTCGCGGACGGACTCGATGTGCGAGATGAGAATGACCTGCTCGAAGCGGTCCTGCAACCGTCGCAACAACTCCACAACGTTGTGCCGCCGTGCTTCGTCGAGCGACCCGAACACCTCGTCGAGCACGAGCAGCGAGAATTGCTGCCCGGCGCGCTCGGCGATCATCTGCGAAATCGCAAGGCGCAGCACGAGGTTCGCGAGGTCTTCCTCGCCACCGGAAATGACCGGCTTCGGAATCCCGTCCTCGAGCACCACGACGTTGTAGGTGTCATCGAGCTCGAGCTCGGAGTACCGGGCGTCGGTGAGATCCTGCAGGAACGCGCTCGCGAGCTCGGAGAGCTCCGGCCGGAGCTGGAAGTTCAGGTCCGTGCGAAGGTCGGAGTACGCGCGATCGAGCTCGTCGTGCAGCCGCCGGTCGCGGTGGAGCCCCTCGAGCGCCACCTCCAGCCGCTCGAGCTCCTTCCGCGAGCGGTCGGCGGTCTCGAGCGCAGCCCGCGCGGCGATCGCGTCGGCCTGTGCCGTGGCCGCGGCCACCTGCGCTGCCTGCGCCGCGCCAGCCGCCGACTCGTACGCCGAGCGGAGGGACAGAAAGTCGGCCTCGGAGAACTCCGCGGCCTTCCGACGCTCCCGCAGCGACGTGAGCCGCTCCGTGAGCGCGCCTAACGATTCGGCAACGCGGCGCTGTTCCGCCAGCAGCTGCGGCTCGCGGTCCACCTCGGCGCTCAGGCGCGCCGCCCGCTCATTGAGGCGTACGAGCCGGTCGACGTCACGCCGCAACGCGGCGTGGCGCGCTCCGTCGTAACCGGGCGGGATCGCGGCAAGATCGCGCCGCACGACGTCGTAGCGTTGTTCCTTGCCGGTGATGTCCTTCCCGAGCTGCGCGAGCTCCTGCACCGCGGCCTGCACTTTCGCGAGGCGCCGCTCGAGGGTTCCCACCTCGGCGCTGAGCGCGCGACGTGCTTCATCGAGTGCCTTGACCTCGTCAGGCATCTCCTCGAGCTGGTCGAGGCGGGTGTTGTAGAACCTCCCGTCGACTGCGATCGTCTCGAGCTGATCGTCGAAGTGCTCGAGGACACCGCGGAAGTGCTGGTTGAGCGGTCGCGTGCACACCGGGCACGCTCCTTCCTCGCCGAGATCGACGATGCGGTCGCGCTGCGCTTTGAGCTCGGCATACTGCCGGCGGAGCGCATCGCGTTTCGTCTCCGCTTCCTGACGATCCCGCACCCACTCCGTCCGCCGCGCCTCGAGGCGACCCAAGCTCTCCTCGAGCTCCTTGCGCTTCGCTTCCAGCGCGACGGTCGCCTCCTCCTCCATGACGGGCGCGTTGAAGATGCGCGTCCGCCGTTCCCGCAGGCGTGTGAGCTCGTCCACGAGCTGGCGCTCATTCTCCACGAGCGTCTGGCGCCGCCCTTCCTCGCGAGCGAGACGCTCGTACCGCTGGAACTCGTCCGCGAGCTCGCTCATTGGCGCGAGCTCCACCGCCAGCGTCTCGAGCTCCGTGCGCGCAGCGGCCACGCTCGTGAGCTCGCGTCGTACGCGCTCCGCCTCGCGCGTGAGCGCCGTCTCCTCCGTCTCGGCTACGCGGAGCTCAGCGAGCAGCTCCTGCAGCCTGTCCCGCTGCTGCTGCGCACGGTCCCACCGTGGCGTCAGGTCGTCGAGCACAGCCTCCCGCTCACGGCGTGCGGCTTCCGCGGTCGCCGCCGCCTGCCGAGCCGCCGCGAGACGATGCTCCGCATCGGCGAGCATCCGGGCGACGACCTCCGCATCGGGCATGCCCGATCGCAGACCGGCCGTCTCGGCGGAAATCAGGCGCCGGCGGTCGCGCACGAGCTGCTGGGCAGTGCGGAGCTTCTCGTATCCGAGTACCCGGGAGAGGAACTGAGCACGCTCAGACGGCCCCATGGCCGCCATGACGTTCAGCTCCTTCTGCCCTGTGAAGTACGTGTTGAAGAACTCCGACCTCGACATGCCGAGGCGACGCTGCACCAGCTCGTTGACCCCGGTGATCGTGTTCGCGATGGGCGCCGATGCACCGTCGAGGAAGAGCTCCGCGTTCGTCAGTCCGCGGCAGATGCGGTAGCGATGTCCGGCGAGCTCGAAGTCGAGCTCCACTCGCACAGGCGACCGCGGCGCGGCCCGGATGAAGCGAAGCGAGTCGCGCGTCCCGCGAGTCGCCGAGTTGCCGTACAGCGCCCAGGCGATGGCCTCGAGGATAGTCGTCTTCCCCGACCCGTTCGCGCCGAGGATGCCGGTGAGTCCGATGTCGAAGGTGACGACGGTGTCCGCGTGCTGGCGGAAATTCTGCAGTTGGATCCGGTGTAGCCGCACGCTATTCGGCAGCTCCCGCCGCGACGGACGCGGTGGCTTCGACGGTCTCGGCCTCCCGCAGGTAATCGAGGCCGAGGGCGACGAGGCGCTCGCGATCGATCTCGCCCGGCATGACGCGTCGCTGCAGATGATCGCGCACCGTCTCGGCGAGCGAAGGACGACGACCGGGCGCGCCACTGGCCTGCGAGCGGATGATCTCCGGGCGCCGCGTGTCGAGGTGGTAGTGCAGCGCGCGTCGCTTCAACTCCCGGAGCGCCTTGTGATCCAGCTCGCGGGCGATGTGGCGTGGGACGTCGCGCACGACCTGGCGGACGACCTTGTCATCGATGCCGCCGCTCACGCGCTGCGTGCCGGCCTGAATGGCCGCGTCGAGATCCGCCGCTGACATGCCACGCGCGGAAATGATGGGCAGGTCCACGAGCGGTCGGCTGGCCGGCAGGAAATGAAAGCGGCGCTTCCGGTTGGCGAGGTCGTACTCGATCAGCCCCTTCCCCGGGAGCTTGGCGCCGCGTTCCTCCGTGATCTCACCCCAGACGTTCGCGCTCGTGTAATCGATGGAGCCCGAGTAATAGGCGTTCGGCGCGATCTCACGGAACACGTGGTAGTGGCCGAGCGCAACGTAGCTCCATCGTGGTGCGCCCAGCTCCGCCGGCGTGATCTCGACCGTCGTGCGCTCCTGCGCCGTGGCCGCGGCCGGCAGGATGCCCGCGACCTCGCCATGGATCACGAGCACGTTGTACTCTGCGGTCGGGTCGGGGTCGAGCGCGGGTCGGGGGCCGGGGATGTCCGGCACGGCGAGCACCGAGAGATGTCGCTCGGGAAACGCCAGCCGTTCCGCTTCGGCATGCACGACGTGGATGCCCAGCGGGCTGAAGAGCCGCAGGATGCACCCCGTCTCCACCGCCCGTGGCGTGTCGTGGTTCCCGGCGACCATCACCACGATGGTGTTCGGCAATTCCCGCGTTAGGCGACTGAACTGCGCGAACGCGTGGAGAATGGCCGGATTCGTGGGCCGGACGCTGTGGAAGATGTCACCGGCGATGACGACCAGCTCGGGGTTGAGCTCGATCACCTTGTCGACCGCGCGCTTGAACGCGCCCGCGACGTCAGCCTCCCGCTGGTTGATGCCAGCCGGCGTCTGCCGCTGATACTG
>Ga0075421_100003347_pt1 | contig 19146 bp, 13 predicted proteins | sample SoiMetdeltSBSDD5_FD_75292 | JGI IMG/M metagenome (GOLD analysis project Ga0075421, IMG submission 75292) | Bulk soil microbial communities from a Populus tree surrounding site in Tennessee, USA - Soil MetaG P. deltoides SBSDD5 | ecosystem: Environmental > Terrestrial > Soil > Tree plantation... | reverse complement strand
CCGCGGACGCCCTCGCGGCCGGGCGCCGCCTGCGCGCTGTGCTGGACGTAGTCCGGGGCGAAGAACCGGTCGATGGCGGACTCGTCGCGCATCCCCCACAGCTCCAGGGTGAGGAGCCGGAGGGTCTCCTTGTTGCGCGCCGCCTCGTCCGGCGTGCCCGGCGCCACCAGGTTCGCCACTGGGGCGCCCACGCCCGGCGGGATGAAGCTGGGATCGGGCCGGTAGACGTGGCGCAGGAGCTTCCAGCCGCGGCCGACGCGCACCAGCTCCGAGCGGCAGTGCGCGGTGGCGATCGGCAGCGGGTTACCGGTGGTGGGCAGGACCAGCATGTAGTTCGACGCGGCGGCGCGATCTCCCTGCACGTCCACGGCGACGTTGGTCACCAGGTGGCGCGTCTGCACGGTGTGGCCTTGCATGAAGGCCCGCAGCTCGTCCGTCCCGCGGGCGCGCACGTGGCCGGAGTCGAACGCGCCGTCCGGCGCCCACAGCGCCAGCCAGCCCTCCACGTCATGGGTGTCGACGGCGGTGTAGTAGCGGGCGAAGAGGTCGGCGATCTCGGAGCGGTCGTCTGGAGCGGTCATGCGTCGCAAGGTAGCGGCCGGCCGCGCGCCGGACAATCCAGGCTACGGTGGACACACTGTCCGGATTAGACTGACGAGCATGGCCGAGCCGAACGACATGCTGGTGTTCGCGGCGGTGGTGCGGGAGGGCGGGTTCACCGCGGCGGCGCGGGCGCTCGCCATCACCAAGCAGTCGGTGAGCGACCGGGTGGCGCGCCTGGAGCGGACGCTGGGGGTGCGCCTGCTCCAGCGCACCACGCGGCAGGTGCGGCCGACGGACGCCGGGGCCGCCTACGCGGCGCGGTGCGCCGAGCTGGGGACGCTGATCGAGCGCGCGGACCTCGAGGCGCAGGGCATCTCCGAGGAGCCGGCGGGCACGCTGCGCGTCTCCGCGCCGGTCGTCTTCGGGCGGCGGGTGCTGGGGGCCGTGGTGGGCCGGCTGCTGGAGCGCCACCCGAGGCTGAGCGTGGACCTGGTGCTGGACGACCGGCGGGTGCGGCTGCTGGACGAGGGGTTCGACGCCGCCATCCGGGTGGGGCCGCTGGAGGACTCCAGCCTCCAGGTGAGGCGGGTGGCGTGGGTCCGGCTGTGCGTGGTGGCCAGCCGCGCGCTCGCCCGGACCAGCCGGATCCGGACGCCGGCGGACCTGGCGGCGGCGCCGTGCATCGTCTCCAGGAGCGGGGAGACCTGGGTGCTGGGAGGCCAGAAGGTCCGCGTCCGCCCGCGGCTGTGCGTGAACGACCTGGAGGCGGTCTACGACGCCGTCGTCCGCGGCGCCGGGTTCGCCCGGCTGCCGGAGCCGATCTGCGCGGAGGGCATCGCCTCCGGCGAAGTGGTGGAGGTGCTGGGCAAGTCGGCGCCACCGTCCGCTCCGGTCCACGTGGTGACCGCCCCCGGGCGCCACGCGTCGGCGAAGATCGCCGCATTCGTGGAGGAGCTGGTCGCGGTCGCCCGTACATTGCCGGGGACGCCACCGGGGACGGGGAGGTGAAAGCCCGGCGGCGGCGTGGCTATGGGCAACCCGCGTCCGGCCGATTGCTGGTGGCGATCGGGCTGAGCACCTGGCTGAACGGGCCGTTGAAGACGCAGCGCTGGGATGCGTTGAGGCGAATCCTCCCCACGCCTCCGCCCCCGCCGCCCCCTCCGAAGTTGGCGCCGGAGGCGATCGTGCCGGAGGTGGGGTTGATGCTTCCGGCGCCGCCGTCACCGCCCGGGGTGAGCTTGCCGCTGTTGCCGCCGCGGGCCGGCATGGAGCTGTCGATCCGGCCGTCGGCGCCGCTGGCGCTGGTGGTGTTGTCGCAGCCCTCGGCGCCCGCGCCGCCGTTGGCGGTGAGCTGCGCCGACGTGGTGAAGATGAGCTGGGCACCCTCCAGGAGGAGGGCGCCACCGCTCCCGCCGCCACCTCCACCGTTGTTGGAGACGATGCCGCCGCCCCGTCCTCCACCGCCGGGCACCGCGATGACCGAGCCGACCTGGACCGTGCCCGCCGCGGAGAGCTGGAGGGCGCCCCCTCCGCCTCCGCCCTCCAGGACGGGGACCGCGTTGGTGGTCTGCAGCCCTCCTCTCCCCCCGTGGCAGCCGGCCAGGAGCGGCACCAGCTCCGGAGTGCCGAACGGCTGTCCGCCGTCCCCACCCCCCGCCGGCGACCCGGCGCTGTGGCTTCCAGGCGCTCCCGGCCGGCCGTACCCGGCGCCGCCGCCTCCCCCGCCGCCGTTTCCTCCGTCCTGGGCCTGACCGCCTTGGCCGGGACACCCCGGGCGGGTCGCTCCCGGGCCGTCCTCCGCCCCGATGGCGCCGGCGAAGAGCGGCCCGTTGACGCTGGCGCTCCCGTACACCGCCACGACGAGCGGATACGGGCCGGTGATGTGCCAGTACCCGCTATCGGTGATCGTCAGGCTATTCACCGCGACCAGGACCAGCGGCCCCGCGGCGCCTCCGTCGAGCATGTACGAGGCCGGGAGCGAGGCGCCGCAGAGCCAGCCGCTCCGCGAGCCCGTGTCGTAGCCGGCGTCGCAGTTGATGACCAGGCCGGCGTCCGGCGTGGGGAACGCCGTGGGAAAGAAGTTGCTGGGCGGGTAGGGGAACACGGCCGACGTCCCGCCGTCGGTTCCCCCGTCGCTCCCGGCGTCGGCGCATCCAGGGAACGTGGCGCAGGCCGGGTCGGCGCAATCGGTCCGCCCATCTCCGTCTCCGTCCATCCCGTCGCCGCAAGGCGCCTCGCCGCGGAGGGTGAGGTCGTGGATGGGAATCCGGCCGGGCGTGAACGAGGCGGTGGGCTGCTCGCTGAGCTCGTCCGCCGGGGCCGACGCCACGCAGCCGGCCGTGGTGTAGCCCAGCGCCTGGAGCGTCACCTCGGGGCTCAGCGTTCCCTGGAAGACGGCGATCGACAGCAGCTGGCCGGCGTCCACGGCGATGGGAGGGTCCGTCGGGCTGCTCCCGCCGTCGTCACCGGTCGCCACCAGGATCACGCAGCGGCTGAGGGAGGCCTGGTCCACCTGGACGCGCACCAGGAGCGACGGGTCGTTGCCCGTGCAGGAGACGACCGTCACCGCGACCGCGACCGCGGCGAGCACACCACAGGACCCTGCGAGGCGAAGTCGCACGGGGAGTGATTGTGCCTCAAGTCCGGCGCGGGGCGTGGACTACGTCACGGTGACGGTCATGGCAGGTCATGACCTCGACCGTGACCTCTGGAACCTGGAGCGCCGGCGAGGGTGGCGGTACCTGGAGGCCTCAACGCCAGGAGTCCTTCATGCACCTGCTGCTCGCCACCTTGACCGCGCTCGCGACGAACGCCGCGAATGACGTGGACGTAGATCTCGACCGTCGAAGTCTTCGCCTCGACGCCGGTTACTTCGGAGAGCTGGGCACCCACCTCGGCGCCGCGCTCGCCGCGAGCTGGCAGCCGTCCGGCGCGGAGGTCTCGGGCCCGGTGCTGGGCGCGCGGGTGGCCGGGTACCGGCATGCGGGCAACCACTTCGGCGCGCGGGCGGAGCTGCACGCCGGGTACCGCCTGCAGCTCCCCTGGAACGTCGCGCTGGAGCTGGTGGCCGGCGCCGGCTACCTCCACACGGTGGTGGATGGGCCACTGTACGACGCCGCCACGCTCCAGCCGGTGACCGACCTCGGACGCCCGAGCTTCTCGCCCTCCGCGGCGCTGGGCATCTGGTGGGGTCCGGGGTTCCTGCGCGGGGGCGTCTTCGGGCAGTACCCGTTCAACGGGCGAATGCTGCTCCACCCGGCGGTGGAGCTGGGCCTCTCCTTCTCCTTCGACCTGGGAGGTGGGCGATGAGGGCACCGGCGGTGGTGATGGCGGTCGTGGCGGCGGCGGGCTGCGGGACGCCGGAGGAGATCTTCCACGTCCGCTCCGGCGACGCGGACATGCCGGTGTGGCTCCGCGGCGACCGCTCCTCGCCCTGGCTCCTGCTGCTGGTCCACGGCGGCCCGGGCGGCTCCGGCGAGGCGTACCAGGACGCCGGCGGCTTCCGGCGCCTGGAGGAGCGCTTCTCGGTGGCGTACTGGGACCAGCGCGCCGCCGGCTCGTCGCAGGGCAACGCGGCCACGGCGGAGTCGCTCGCGCTGGAGCGCCACGCGGGCGACCTGGACGCGGTGGTGCAGCTGCTGGGGCAGCGCCGCCCGGACCAGCAGATCGTCCTCGTGGGCCACAGCTGGGGCGGGATGCTGACCGCGGCGTACCTCGAGGACGCGCAGCGCCAGGCGCGCGTGGCGCGGTGGGTCTGCATCGACGGGCCCACCAGCTTCCCGGAGAACGAACAGCTCTCGCGGGAGTGGGTGATCGCCCAGGCGCAGGCGCGGGTGGACGCGGGCGACGACGCCGATCGCTGGCGCGCGGTGCTCGCCTGGTACGACGAGCACCCGGAGATCACCCCGTCCATCATCTACGAGCACTTCCAGAACGTGGTGGCGCTGGGAGGGCTGGTGCGCGACGCCGCGGCGCTGGAGGTGAGCGCCTCGCCGTCGCTGGTCTACCTCTCCCCGTTCGGCGGGCTGGCGACCCTCTCCAACCAGCAGGCCACCATCGACGTGATGGTGGCCCAGGGCGACGCTCCGGATTCGCTGCTGCGGACGGACCTCAACGCCGGGCTCTCCGGCATCTCGCTGCCGGCGCTGCTGATCTGGGGCCGCTTCGACGGGGACGTCCCGCTGGGGATGGGGGAGCGGCTCCTCCAGCGCATCTCCACGCCGGCGTCCGACAAGCGCCTCGTGGTCCTCGAGCGGTCGGCGCACGCCGGATACGAGGAGGAGCCGGATGCCTTCGCGGGCGCGGTGGTAGAATTCCTCTCATCCCCGCTCCCGTGATCCGCGTCCTCCTCGTCGACGACCAGTCTCTGTTCCGGGAGGGGCTGCGCACGCTGCTCTCCGCCCAGCCGGACCTGCTGGTCGTGGGGGAGGCCGCGAACGGGGAGGAGGCGGTGCGGCAGGTGGCCGCGCTCCGGCCGTCGGTGGCGCTGATGGACCTGAGGATGCCGGTGCTGGACGGGGTGGGGGCCACGCGGCGGATCCGCGCCGAGCACCCCGGCTGCCGGGTGGTGGTGCTCACCACGTTCGACGACGACGCCTCGGTGTTCGAGGCGCTGCGGGCGGGCGCGTCGGGGTACCTGCTCAAGGACTGCTCGTCGGAGCAGCTGGCGGCGGCGGTGCGCAGCGCGGACCGGGGCGAGTCGACGCTCCAGCCGTCGGTGGCGTCGAAGGTGATCGCCCAGCTCAACCGGCTGGCGGAGATCGCGCCACCTCCGGGCGCCGCGCCGTCGGTGGACCTCTCCGACCGCGAGCGCGACGTGGTCCGGCTGCTGGGCCGCGGCGCCACCAACAAGGAGATCGCCGGCGCGCTCCACCTGGCGGAGGGGACGGTGAAGAACCACGTCACCCGCATCCTGGAGAAGCTGGGCGTCACCGACCGGACGCAGGCGGCGCTGCGGGCGCGCGAGGCGGGGCTGCTGTGACGGCGATGGCGCCGATGTTCGAGCTGCGGGCGCGCGGGCCGGATCCGCGCCGGCCGCTGGTCCTGGGCCCGGTGGTGGCGCTGGCGGCGGTGGTGGTGGTGGTCCAGGCGGTGTGGGCGGTCCTCGGGCAGTCCTACGTGCGGTTCTCCGCCGGCGGCGGGGCCGTGTGGCTGGTGCTGGCGGTGGTGTACCTGGGGCTCGCGCTGCTGTGGCCGTGGGGGAGCCGCCTGGGGGTGGCGGTGTACTTCGCCATCCAGACGCCGCTGGTGGTGCTGCTGCTGGTCTCCACCTTCGGCTTCGCGTCGCTGACGGGGATGGTGGTGGTGAGCCAGGCGGTGCTGGCGATGCCGCGGCCGGCGGTGGCGGCGTACGTGCTGCTGCACGCGGGGGTGGTGTGGGTGGCCTCGGGGCCGGTGGCGCCGAGCCCGAGCGTGCACCTGGCCTGGGCGCTCAACCACGGCGCGGCGTGCCTGTTCGTGTGGGCGTTCACCGAGGTGGCGGTGCGCGAGCGGGTGGCGCGGGTGGAGGTGGAGCGCCTCTCGCGGGAGGTGCAGGAGCTGGCCGCCGAGCGCGAGCGCAACCGGCTGGCGCGGGAGATCCACGACGGGGTGGGGCACTACCTGACGGTGGTGCACGTGCAGATCGAGGCGGCGCGCACCCTGCTGGACGCGGAGCCGGCGCGGGCGCTGGAGTCGCTGCGGAAGGCGGGGCGGCTGACGCACGAGGCGCTCACCGAGCTGCGGCGGTCGGTGGCGGCGCTGAAGGGCCCGAGGGAGCCGCTCGGCCAGGCGCTGGCGAAGCTGGTGGAGGACGCGCGCGCGGGCGGCAGCGACGCCGCGCTCTCGGTGGCGGGGGAGCCGCGGAACCTCTCCCCCGGAGTGGAGCTGGCGCTGTACCGGGTGGCGCAGGAGGGGCTGACGAACGTGCGGAAGCACGCGCCGGGCGCGCGCGGGGCAGTGACGCTCGACTACCGGGCGGAGGGCGAGGTGAGGGTGTCCGTGGAGGACGACGGCGCCGGTCCGGCGGAGCCCGCGAAGAGCAACGGCGGGTTCGGGCTGGTCGGCCTCCGGGAGCGGCTGGGGCTCCTGGGCGGGGAGCTGGTCGTCGAGGCGGTGCCGGGGAAGGGCTTCCGCGTCGAGGGGCGGATCCCGGCGTGACGAAGGTCCGCCGCCGGCAGTGACGCGAAGGCAACGCCCAGGCGCAGTCCCCTGCCTTTGCGTCAGTCCGACCCGGTCATCTCTGCTATCCCGGGCGCCTATGCCTCACCGCTTCCTCCTCGCGCTCCTGCTCCTCCTCGCCGCCTCCTGCGCGCACCCGCCGCGCGGGACGGAGGTCATGGAGCAGGCCAGGGCGCGCGCCGACGACACCCCGCGCGCCTCCGCGCTGGCCGGCTTCCACGCCTACCTGGTGGGCGGCGACGCCGCCTCCGCCCAGAAGCGCTTCGACCAGGCCCTCCAGAAGGACCCCACCGACCCCTACGCCCTCACCGGCAAGCTCCTCCTCGAGCGCCGCCGCGCCCACCCGGAGCGCGCGCTGGGCTTCGCCCTCGACCTCTGCGAGCGCGCTCCACGCCACCCCCTGGCCGCCTTCGGCGCCCGCTACGCGCTCGACCTGGCCGGCGCCGCCGTCCCCCTCGACGAGGAGATCCTCCAGCGCGGAACCAAGGCGCTGGCCGCCGGGCTGGACGCCGACGCCGCCCAGCTCATCCGCGGCGCCATGGCTCACATCCGCGGCGTCCGCGGCGACGACGCCGGCCAGGAGCGCGCCCTCGCCGAGATGGGCGTCCCCGACCAGTACTCCCTCGTCGGCCCCTTCTCCCCCTTCCGCGTCCTCGACTTCGACGACGTCGCCCCCCCGGAGAAGGACGGCTCCCTGGACGGCCCCTTCCAGGGCCCCTTCGGCCGCCTCCAGCCGCGCCGCTTCGTCTTCCGCGATCCCCGCTTCGACCTCGAGGGCGAGCCCAACGACGGCGACGTCTACTTCCTCGCCGTGGACGTCGAAGCCCCCGAGCCCGCCGCCCACCTCGTCCGCGCCGTGGGCAGCAGCAGCTACCGCGTCTACGTGGACGGCGAGAAGGTGCTGGAGCGCCGCGGCTTCGCCCGCTCCCTGCCCACCGTCTTCCAGCAGGCCGTCCACCTGGACCGCGGCCGCCACCGCATCCTGGTCAAGCTCCTCCGCGAGGACCGCGGCTCCTCCATCGCGCTCGCCCTCCCGCGCGCCGACGGCAAGCCCGCCGCGCTCCGCTTCCTCGAATCCAGGGGGAAGGCGGCCCGCTGGTCCGGCGTGGCCCGCCCGGAGCTGCCCCGCTCCTTCCCCACCACCGCGTCGCTGGCCCGCGCGCTCGAGCCGGAGGCGGGCCTCGCCCTCGCCCAGTTCCTCGCCATCCGCGACGGGATGGGCCGCGACCGCGACGGCGCCAAGGCCCTGATGCAGACCCTGGAGAAGGCCCTCTCCAGCCCCGCCCTCGCCAGCCTCCGCGCCGACCTCGCGCTGGGCGACCGCACCGTGCCCCAGAAGGTGGCCCGCGGCCGCGCCACCCGCGACCTGGAGGTGATCGCCGAGAAGGACCCGCAGGACCTGAGCGCGCTGCTCACCCGCGCCGCCGTGGCGCTGGACGACGGCCGCGCGCTGGAGGCCGCCGCCCTGGTGAAGCAGGCCCGAGCCTCGGCCCAGTCCACCCAGCCCGGCCAGCCCGCCGCCTCCGCCCCCTACCCCGCGCTCGCGCTGGAGTCGCGGGTGAACCTGGCGCTCGGCGTGGACGCCCAGGCGGACGCCAGCGCGGTGGACGCGCTGCAGGCCCAGCCCGGCCTCTGCGAGGCGCTCAACGCCCGCTACGACCTCGCCCGCCGCCGCGACTCCGTCGCCCTCGCCGACGACCTGGTGAAGTCCCTGGAGCTCTGCCCCGGCGCGCGCCCCCGCCTCGCCGAGCACGCCCGCATGCGCGGAGACCTCGCCACCGCGGTCAAGCTCTACCAGCAGGTCCTGGAGAGGGACCCCTCGCAGCTCTCCGCCGCCATCGCCCTCTCCAACGTCCAGGTCGCCCTCCGCCGCTTCGACGCCGCCGAGGCGGCGCTCCGGGGGGCATCCGCGCTCTGGCCGCGCAACCCGCAGCTCCCCAAGCGGCTGGCGGAGGTGCTGGACCTGGCCGGCAAGCCGAAGGAGGCGCTGGAGCAGCGCGAGCGCTCGCTCCGGCTGGACGGGAGCGACCTCGCCTTGCGCCGCACCGTCTCCCGCGCGCGCACCGGCGCCGAGCCGCTGGAGGAGCACGCCGTCGACGGCAAGGTGGCCATCCAGAGCTACACCGGCGCGCCCGGCCAGGAGGACACCCCCTACGCCTTCGTGCTGGACGGCGCCGCCATCCAGGCGTTCGCGGACGGCTCGCAGGTGGACCGCATCCACATCATCCAGAAGGCGCTCAACCAGAGCGGCGTCCCGGAGATCGCCGAGGTCTCCATCCCCAGCGGCGCCCAGCTGCTGGCGCTGCGCACCATCAAGGCCGACGGCACCGTGCTGGAGCCCGAGGGCATCGAGGGCAAGGAGGCGGTCTCGCTCCCCGGCGTCCAGGTGGGCGACTTCGTCGAGTACGAGTACCTGCTGGCGCACGACGCCCGCGGCCCCACCCAGCCCGGCTTCACCTCCTCCAATTTCTATTTCCAGATCACCAACGCCCCCAACAACTGGTCCACCTACACCGTGGTGGCGCCGAAGGGCTCGGGGATGTCCGCGGACGCGCACAACCTGAAGCTCCCGCCCGGCGCCCTCAAGACCGAGGGGGACCAGGAGATCTTCTTCCACGAGGAGCGCCGGGTGGCCCCCTACGTCCCCGAGCCCTCCGGTCCGCCCTCGGCCACCGAGTACATCCCGTTCGTCTCCGTGGGCGCGGGGACCAAGGGCAACGACGCGCTGGTGGCGGCCTACGCGGACGCCTACGCCGACCGCGGGCAGCTCACCTACGAGCTGGACCAGTTCGCCCGCGAGGCCGCCGCCGGGAAGACCGGGGTGGAGGCGGTGCGCGCGCTCTACGGCGCGGTGATGGAGAAGCTGGCCGGGCGCGACGCCGGCCTCGCCCAGTCCGCCGCCTCCTCGCTCGCCCAGGACCGCGGCAGCCGGCTGTGGCTGCTCAAGGCGGCGCTGGAGTCCATCGGCATCCCCGCCCGCATCGCGGCGATCAGGACCTTCGCCACCGACCCCGCCCCCTACCGTTTCCCCACCGAGACGCTGCTCCCCTACGTCGCCCTCCACGTCGAGGTGCCCGGCCAGCAGCAGCCGCTGTGGCTGGACACCACGCTCCGGTTCGGGCCCTTCGGCAAGCTCCCGGAGCAGGCCACCGGCCTCCGCCAGTCGTGGCTGTTGCCGGAGCCGGGGCGCCCCGGCCGCTCGGTGCAGTCGCCCGTCCAGCCCAAGGAGGAGGGGAAGAAGGTGGTGCTCAAGCTGTCGCTGGCCGCGGACGGCGTGCTCACCGGGTCGGGCGACGAGATCTACTCCGGGCGCGAGGCGGCGCTGCTGGCGGAGGCGCTGGAGCAGCTCTCGCCGGACCAGAAGAACCAGGCGCTGCAGAGCGCGCTCTCCCGCTACTTCGGCGGGGCGGAGCTCTCCGCGCTGCGGCTGGACGGCAAGCGCGAGGTGGGCGCGTCGATGACCGTCCACTACGAGTTCCGCGCGCCGCGCTTCGGGCGGCTGGAGGGAGAGGGCAAGCAGCAGCGGATGATGATCCCGCCGCTCACCTTCCCCGCCCACCTGGGGCGGCGCTACGTCCAGCTCGGCTCGCGGCGGACGCCGCTGTACATCGACGACACCGAGCTGACGCGCACCCGCAGCGAGCTCCGGCTGCCGCCCGGCTTCTCCCTCCAGGAGCCGATCGCCGGCTACCAGCTCCACACCCGCTTCGGGAAGTACGACCGGAGCGAGCAGCAGGAGGGCGGCGTGCTGGTGGTGGAGGAGCTGTACCGGCTGGAGATGGCGCGGATCGCCCCCAAGGACTACGAGGCGTTCTCCCGCTTCGCCGGCGAGGTGGACCTGGTGCAGTCCAGGGACCAGGCGCTGGTCAAGAAGTAGCCCCCCCAGCCCCGACCTCCAGGAAGGGCCGCTACTCGTCGGGCAGGTACGACGACTCCCACTTGTCCAGGAACGCCCAGATCGCCTTCAGCTCCTCCGGCGTGGCGTGCGTGGCGTCCTTGCGCTTGGTGCCCAGCGCCACCAGCGGCAGCTTGGAGCGCTGCGGGCTGGCGCTGTACCGCTTGTCCAGCGCGTCGATCCGCGCCAGCACCTGGTTCAGGGAGGGCCCCTTCGCCTTCGGCTCCACCGGCGGCTTGGGAGGCTTCTTCTCCGGCCTGGGCGGCGGCGGCGGCGGATCGGCCTTCACCTGCTTGACCTCCGTCGGCTTGACCTCCTCGACCTGCTTCACCTCCTCCGGCTGCTTCACCTCCGGAGCCGGCGGCGGCGGCGGGTTCGACGGGGGATCCGCGGACGGGCCCGGCGTGGCCGGCGCCGTCACCACGGTGCTGGCGTCCGTCCTGGCGGACCGGAACCGCACCACCAGCCCCACCACCACGCCCACCACCGCCATCGACGTCACCAGCACGGCGGCGGTGATCGCCCGGCGGGCGCGGGGCGTGAGCGTGACCAGGGTGGTCATCTGCCGCGGGTCCCTGCGCGACTCCTTGCGCGACTCCTTGGTCGGCAGCGGCTTGAGCCGGGTGGGCTCCTGGGCGATGGCGACCTCGTCCTGCGGCGGCTCCGCGGGCAGGGGCCGGCGCTCGGTGGGCTCGATGGCGACCGCGATGTCGTTCAGCGCGGGCGGAGTGGCGGGCGTGGGGACGGGCGGCGCCGAGGCGACGGCCACCGCCGCGGCCAGCTCGGAGCCCTGGGAGATCACCTTCTTGGTCGCGGTGGGCGCGGTGGGCGCGGACTGCGAGTCCGGCACCGGCCCCAGCTGCACCAGCTGCATCCGCGGGACGCCGACGTTGGTCACCTCCTGCGGCAGCGCGCGGGCGATCCGCCGCAGCGCCCGCCGGACCTCCTCCGCCGACCCGGGCCGGTCCTCCGGCGACTTGGAGAGGAGCTGGGACACCAGGTCCGACAGCTCGCGCGGGACGTCCGGCTGCTCGTCGACCACCAGCGGCGGTTCGTGCTCCAGGTGCTTGACCACGAACTCCATGGGCGAGTTGGCGTCGAACGGCAGGTGCCCGGTGAGCATCTGGAACGCCACCACGCCCAGCGCGTAGAGGTCCGTCTTGGGCCCCACGTTCTCGCCGCGCGCCTGCTCCGGCGCCATGTACTCGGGCGTCCCCACCACCAGGCCGAAGTGCGTCTGCGGCGAGGTGCCGCCGGGCGGCAGCCCCTGCTTAGCGAGGCCAAAGTCGAGGATCTTCACGTACGGCTGCCCGTACCCCTGCTTCACCAGGAAGATGTTGTTGGGCTTGAGGTCGCGGTGGATGATCCCCGCGCCGTGGGCGGCGGCCAGCGCCGCGCACACCTCCTCCAGGATGGACACCGCCTCGGTGGGCGCGAGCACGCCCCGGTTGGTGATGTGCGTGTCCAGGGCCACGCCGTCCAGGAACTCCATCACCAGGTACTGCCGCCCGTCCGGCGTCTTGCCGAAGCTGAAGATGTCGATGATGCCGCGGTGGCGGATGGCGTTGACCGCGCGCGCCTCCGCCAGCAGCCGCTCCACGTGCGAGGCGCTGTCGCAGATCTCCGGGCGCAGCACCTTGATCGCCACCGACTTGCGGATCAGCGGCTGCACGCCCCGGTACACCAGGCCCATCCCGCCCAGGCCCACCCGCTCCTCCACCTTGTACTCGCCCAGCATCACGCCGATCAGCGGGTCGCGCAGGACCGTCTTGACCTTGGAGGGGGCCGGGGCAGGGGCCGGGACCCCCGAGACAGGAGGCTCCGCTTCCCCGCCCAGCCTGGGAGGGGCCGCGGGCGTGGGCACGCCGGGCAGGGTCACCGCCTGGCCGGGGAGCGCGGGCCGCAGGCCGGACCGGACGCTCCTCCCGTTCTCCTCCACCACCAGCGGGGTGCCGTCCTCAGGGCAGATCGCCGTCCCGAACGGGACCGCCAGGCCACAGGCGGGACATTCGATGGATGGCGCCGCATTCATCGCAGAAACGGGTGGGACGATAGCAGAGGTGGGCCTTTTCTCCCGTGCTTGCTCGTCTGCTGAACGAAGCACGAGCCTGGGATCTGGCTGGAGTGTCCAGGGCCGTCTAAAAGGGACCCATGCCTACATGGGCGATGTGGCTCGCCTGCCTGGGGCTGTTGTTCGAGCGGGCGCTGATCGCCGCGTCGGAGACGGCGCTCTACCTGACGTCCGACATGCGGGCCAAGCAGCTCTCGCTGGACAAGGGGAGGGCGGGGGCGCGCGTCCTCAGGCAGAAGACGGACCGGGAGGTGACCGTGGCGGCGCTGCGCGTGGGCGCGGTGCTGGCCGGCTTTCTGGCCGCCGCCATCGGGGCGATCACGCCGCCGCGCATGCTGCAGCTCACCCGCTACGGGGACTGGCCGTGGCTGTCCGTGCTCACCCCGCTGGCGGGGGCGCTGTTCGTGGGCCTGCTCGCCGCGCTCACCGACGTCATCGCCCGCTCGATGGTGAGCGCCCACCCGGAGCGCTGGGCCCTCCGGCTCTCCGGGCACGTCTCGCTGCTCCGCTTCTCCCTCTCGCCGCTGATGAAGCTGCTGGTGAGCGTGCTGAACCTGGTCGCCCGCCCGTTCGGCACCAGCGTCCGCTTCGACTCCCCGCCCCCGCCGCTGGAGGAGCTGGAGAAGCTGCTGGCCGCGCAGGCCGCCAACACCGAAGGGCTGGACAAGAGCGCGCCCCAGCTCATCCGCTCCATCTTCGAGCTGTCCGACAAGCGCGTTCGCGACGTGATGGTGCCCAGGACGGAGGTGATCGCGGTCGAGCTCTCCACGCCCGTGGACGAGCTGCTGGCGCTGCTGGCGGAGGAGAACCACTCCCGGCTCCCGGTCTACAAGGGCGACATCGACCACCTGGTGGGCGTGCTCCACGCGCGCGACGTCATCCCGCTGCTGCAGCACCCCGACCTGATCGTGGTGGCGGACGCCGTCCGGCCCGCGGTCTACGTCCCCTGGCTCAAGCCCATCGGCGACCTCCTGCGGGAGATGCAGCAGCGGAAGATCCACATGGCGATGGTGGTGGACGAGTACGGCGGCTTCATCGGCATCGTCACCCTGGAGGACATCCTGCGGGAGATCGTGGGCGACATCGGCGACGAGTTCGAGCGGGAGGAGCAGCTGGTGCTGCGGCAGGCGGACGGCTCCTTCCTGGTCGACGCGGCGATGGACGTGACCGACTTCTCGAAGAAGTTCGGGTTCGATCTGCCGGAGGGGGAGTTCGACACCCTGGGCGGCTTCGTCAACTCCCTGGCCGGCCGCATCCCCGAGGTGGGCGAACGCTTCTCCTTCAACGACTGGGAGTTCATGGTCCACGCCAAGGAGGGCCCCCGGCTGGACCTGATCCGCCTGGTGAAGCTCCCCGGCGCCACCGGAGAGCCGGAGCCCACTCCGGACCCCGCCGCGGGCGACGCCGGCGCCGGCGCCCTCAAAGGACCCGTGGAGGCGCGAAACGCCCGGGGCGCCTAGCTCCGCGACGCCAGCCAGCCGGCGATCTTCCCCGCCACCTCCACGTCCTTGCCGGTGAGCGCCCCCTCGCGGGCGGCGCCGGCCAGCTCGAGCGCCCGGCGGCGCTCCTTGCCCACCTCCCACAGCGCCTGCGCCAGCCCGAAGCGCGCCGCGACCATCGACTCCGCCGGCAGCCCCGCGCTCTCGCGCAGGGAGATGGCCCGCTCCAGCAGCGCCGCCGCCCGGGTGGGCGCGTGCAGCGCCAGCTGCGCCAGGCCGGCGTTCTCCAGCGAGTAGCAGAGGTCCAGGTGGTCCGGCCCCAGCGCGCGCCGCTTGATCTGGAGCGCCCGCTCCGACTGCGCCAGCGCCTCCGCGGACAGCCCGTCCGCCTGGAGCAGGCTGGCCAGCACGTCCAGCGCCTCGGCCACCTCCACGTGGTCCGGCCCCAGCGCCGCCTCCCGGATCCGGATCGCCTCCTGGATGCGCTCGTGCGCCGCCGAGTAGTCGCCCTTCTCCAGCAGCGACCGCGCCAGGTTGTAGTGCACGTACGCCGCCGACGGGTGCTGCGGCCCGCGGGTGGCGCCGACGATCTTCAGCGCGTCGTTCAACAGCGAGATCGCCACGTCGTGGTGGCCCAGCTCCTCCTCCAGCCCGGCCAGGTTGGAGAGCAGCATCGCCTTCCTGGGGTGGATGGGGCCCAGCGTCCGGTCGGCCAGCGCCAGCGCGCGGCGGTAGGCCGCCATCGCCTCGTCCAGCCGCCGCTCGTTGGTGAGCCACAGCCCGCGCTGCATCTCGAGGTTGAGCTGCAGCTCGTCGCTGGGGAACCGCTGCAGCTCGGACTCCGCCAGCTGGGCGAAGAAGGCCGCCTCCTCGAAGCGCGCCAGCGACCAGCCCTCCACCGTGACCAGCCTGGTGGCGGCGCGGATCCGGTCCGGCTCCGACTGCGCGCGGTCCGCGGCCACCAGCGCCTTCCGCAGCGTCTGCTCCGCCAGCCTGGGCGCGCCGGTCCTGTCCTGGAGGATCCCCTTCCAGTAGAGCGCCTCGGCCCGGACCGGCCAGTAGCCGGTCGCCTCTGCGCGGGCGGCGGCGCCGGCCGCCAGCTCCAGCGCCGCCTGGTAGCGGCCGGTGCCGAAGAGCGACCGCACCTCGTCCAGCGCCGCCCGCACCGCCTCGATCTCCGCCCGCGCCTCGGCGCTCTCCGGCAGCGGGAGCGGGGCGCTGAGCGCGGCGGCGTCGCACATCCCCACGCTGGGCAGGTCCAGCGCCGCGTCCACCGCCCGGCCCGCCGTCGCCTGGTCCGCCGCCCGGAGCAGCCGCACCAGCGACCCCATCTGGCGCAGGCTGCGGTCCAGGCAGATCATCCGCGCCGAGAGCACCAGCTCGGTCTGCTCGCCGCGCAGCCGGGTGGCCTCGCACGCCTCGCGGTGCGTGCCGCCCCAGGTCCGCGCGTAGCGGTCCAGGATCTCCACCACCTTGACCCCGGTCCCGGCGGCGTCCGGCGTCCCCGAGCGGCCGAGCGCCTCCAGCACCTCCGCCTTCGCCGCGTCGTCCCAGACCGCCGCCACCGCCCGCGGCGCCCCCCCGCACATCTCCGGCCGGACGCGCAGGGTGCGCGCGGCGGCGCCCACCGCCACCAGCGCCAGCGCCGCGCCGACCCCCGCCGCCACCCCGCGCCGCAGCGTCCGCGAGTCCGCCCGCAGGTCGCGCAGCAGCGCGTCCATCGACCGGTAGCGCTTCTCCGGGTCCCAGGCGAGGCCGCGCTCGAGGACCTTGCGCAGCCGGGCGGGCAGGCGCGGCTTGGGCGGGAAGCGGAGCGCGCCGTCCAGGTCGTCGGCGGCCAGGCTCCCCTCGTCGTCGGTGGGGTCGCTGGGCCCCTTGAGGTCCCTGATCTCGCGATCGATGGGGCCGACGGGGACGGCGCCGAAGATGGCCCAGTAGAGGGAGGCGCAGAAGCTGTACTGGTCGCTGCGCGCGTCGGGGACCAGCCCGCGGGACTGCTCCGGGGACATGTACAGCGGGGTCCCCACCACCGCGCCCACCTGGGTGATCTTCTTCTTCCACTCGTCCGGCCGGGCGGCGGCGCCGGCCACCGGCTGCGGCTGGGTGTTCTCGCCCATGGGCAGGCGGGCCAGCCCGAAGTCGGTCACCCGCACCCGCCCGTCGTGCCCCACCAGCACGTTCTCCGGCTTGAAGTCCCGGTGGACCAGCCCCGCGTGGTGCGCCGCCGCCAGCCCCTTCCCGGCCTCCACGAAGGCGGTGACGATCTCGCTCACCGGGTGCGGCTCGTGGACGATCCACTCGGTGAGCGTGCCGCCCTCCACCAGCTCCATCGCCACGAACACCTGGTCGTCGTGCGTGCCGATGTCGTGCACCGCCACCACGTTGGGGTGCGAGACCTTGGCCATGGCCTGCGCCTCGCGCAGCAGCCGCGCCTGGCGCGCCCGGTCCTTGCCGTCCAGCTTGTCGCGGATCAGCTTGAGCGCGATCTTCCGGTCCAGCTCCGGGTCGAAGGCGGCGTAGACCACGCCCATCCCGCCCTCCCCCAGCGTGCGGAGGAGGAGGTAGCGGCCGATCATCGTCCCCCGGACCGCGCGCCCGTCCTGCTCCCGCACAGGCGGGGTCCCCTCGACCTGGATCGGGTCCGGGGTGATGGAGCGGCGTGGGGAACGCTCGGGTTCCATCCTCAGTGATTCCCCTCCCCCGCGCCTCCGGGCTTGCTGCCGGTCCCGGTCCGCGCGGTGCCGGGCGGCGGAGGACCTGGAGGGTGGTGCTGGTGGTTCCTGGCCGGCTCGAAGCGATCGGCGCCCTGGCCCACCTGCGAGCGCGGCGACGCCTTCTTCTCACCCGTGGCCGAGGCCGCCGGACCCGGAGCCCCGGCGGCGGACCCGCTCCCGCCGATGCGGGGTGTGCCGGATGTAGCGCTGCGAACCGCAAGCCCCATGGTTCCATCCCTCCAGGCAGATGGTCCCTTTCTCAATTATCGAGACAGGCCTACGGAAGTTGTGTGGTACAGTGCGACAAAGTAGCCTTAAAACTCCACAAACCTACTCCTAACCACCCGCGTTAATCGCGTAACTGTCCGGGAAGAGGGAGGATCGGGAGGTTTTCGCAGAGGACTTCCATGCGGCGGGCGAAGGGGAGGCCGCGGGGTTCGGTGGCGTCGCCGATCAGCGCCTGCACCTTTCCGCGGATGCCGATCTCCTGGCGGATGGGGCCGCGCCGGAGCGGGAGGCGGCGGAAGGCGAGCGGCATGGTCATGTAGAGGATGCGCTCCTCGCGGGGGCCGACCTCGAAGGTGGTGGCGAGCAGCCCGGTGGCGAAGGAGCGGTCCTCGAAGAACGCCTCCCAGGAGACGAAGGTGGCCACCATCTTCTCGTCGTCCGGGTTGGGGATGGCCAGCCGCAGCTCCATCACCCCCTGGGTCTCGCTGGGGAAGCGCGCGGCGATGGAGAGGACCTCCACCGGGGGGCGCTCGTCCAGGCGGAGGTCGCGTACCAGCTTGGCGCAGCCCTGGCCCAGGAGCAGGAGCGCAAGCGGGAGCAGGAGCGGTGGGCGCGGCGGCGTCATCCGGCGAGGAGGGGGCGCAGCGCCTCCACCGAGAGCGGCCAGTTGTTGCGCTTGGAGAGCACCTCCAGCGCCTTGCACAGCTCGGAGGCGCTCTGGAAGCGCTTGGACCGGTCCGCGAAGAGCGCCCGCCGGACCAGCTGCACCGCGTAGTCCGGCAGCGTGGGGTCGATGGTGGACAGCAGCGGGGCGCGGGCGTCCCGCACCTTGAGCACGATCTCCGATTCGCCGTCCCCGCCGAAGAGCCGGCGGTTGGCGTACAGCTCCCAGAGGATGATGCCCAGGGAGAAGAGGTCGCTGCGCGAGTCCACCGTGTGGCCCAGCACCTGCTCCGGGCTCATGTAGCCCAGCGTGCCGCGGAGCGCGCCCGCCTCGCCGCGCATCATCCCCTCCACGTCCGCCACGCCGAAGTCGGTCAGCTTCACGTCCCCGGTGACGGAGAGGAGGATGTTGGCGGGGTTGACGTCGCGGTGGACGATGCTCGCCCCCTGCTCCGTCACCTTGGCCCGGTGGATGTAGTCCAGCGCCTTGCTCACGCAGTACGCCACGTAGGTGGCCGCCGGGCGGGGCATGGGCGTGCCGGCCTTCATCAGCAGGTCCTGCATGAAGGCCAGGGTGCGGCCCGGCACCAGCTCCTGCACCATCAGGTAGTCGATGCCGGCCTTGAAGCAGCGGAAGGTGCGGACGATGTGCGGGTGGCGCAGCCGCACGGTGAGCTTGGCCTCGTCCACGAACTGCTTCACGAAGGCGCCGTCGTTGCGGTAGGCGGGCAAAAGCCGCTTGAGGACCACGTCCTCCGGTTCGTCCTTGCTGCGCTGGGTGTTGCCCAGGGCGCGCGCCTGGTACACCTCGGCCATCCCGCCCACGGCCAGGCGGCCGACGATCTGATAGCCCCCGAGCTCGGTCTCGGACCCCAAGTGCCCCCAACGCTATCAGCGGAGCAGGCTCTGGTAGAGAACCTCGTACTTGCGGGCGGAGATCTCCCAGGAGAAGTCCGCCCGCATCCCGCGCTGCCGGACCTGCCGCAGCCAGTCCGGGTGACCGTACAGGTGCAGCCCGCGCCAGATGGCGTGGTGGAGGTCGTCGTAGGTGAAGTGGTCGAACTTGATGCCGGTGCCGTCCGGGCCGCCCACGTCCGCCACCGTGTCGTCCAGCCCGCCAGTGGCCCGGACGATGGGCACCGTCCCGTAGCGGAGCGAGTACATCTGGTTCAGGCCGCACGGCTCGTAGCGGGAGGGCATGAGGAAGAAGTCCGAGCCCGCCTCGACCAGGTGCGAAAGCTTGGTGTCGAAGCCGACGTAGACCCCCACCCGGTGCGGGAAGCGCGCGCGGAGCTGGTCGAGGCCGTGCTCCAGCCGGGGGTCGCCGCTCCCCAGGGCGACGAAGCACATCCTCCACTCCGAGAGCGAGGACGGCAGCACGGAGAGCAACAGGTCCACGCCCTTCTGGTCCACCAGCCGGGAGACGATGCCGTA
>Ga0075421_100003344_pt1 | contig 19156 bp, 12 predicted proteins | sample SoiMetdeltSBSDD5_FD_75292 | JGI IMG/M metagenome (GOLD analysis project Ga0075421, IMG submission 75292) | Bulk soil microbial communities from a Populus tree surrounding site in Tennessee, USA - Soil MetaG P. deltoides SBSDD5 | ecosystem: Environmental > Terrestrial > Soil > Tree plantation... | reverse complement strand
TGATGGGCCTTGATCACACGAAACTCACGTATCGTCACCAGGGGCGCGATTTCCGCCTGACCGACGTTGGCGGCAGCCTGGATTTGATGCACAGGTTGCGGGCGTAAACATGAAATTGTTTCTTTCATTGACTTTTACCGCGGTCGCGGCGCTCGCCGCCGATGTGGAAAAGCTTGTCCATGAAGCTGCGGTCGGCTGGACCACCGGCGCGGTGAAGCAGGATGCAGCTGCCCTCAACCGCTTTCTGGCCGATGACCTCCAATACGCCCACGCCGGTGGGCAGACCCAAAATAAAAACGAATACGTGAAAGCTGTGACGACAGCTCCGCCCAGATATGAGTCTTTCACGTTCACCGATCTGAGAATTGTGCCGTATGGAAAAACAGCCGTCCTGACCGGCTTTGTAGACGTCAAGATGGTGGGACGCGAACCGTTCCGAGTTCGGACTTTGCAGGTATACGTCGAGAATGGAGGCCAATGGCAAATGGCGGCTCACCAGTCCACGCGGCTGGGCCGCTGAGTTTTGGTCTTAACACAGCAAATGGAGGTGGGTCGTGAACTGGGTGGTGAAGGTCGCTATCTGCTCAATAATCTCTGCGCTCGCGTCGCTGCTGGCACAGGAAGCACGTGGCACGCTGCTAGGCCGCGTCACGGATCCAACGGACGCTGTGATCGCCGGCGCGAAAGTTGAGGCTACGAATACCGAAACGGGTGTGCGCCTGGAATCGATCACCAATCGAACAGGGGATTATGTGTTTCCGCTGATTCTGCCCGGACCCTACTCACTTAGAGTCGAAAGCCAGGGCTTCAAGACAGTCACTCGCACTGGCATCGTGGTGCGCGTCAATGACCAGATTGCGATCAATGTCGCTCTGGAAGTCGGGCAATCCTCGCAGGTGGTCGAGGTCCAGGCCGAGACACCTATCCTCGATACGTCTTCGGCGGCGATCGGCTACGTGGTGGACAGCAAGCAAATTCTCGAACTTCCTCTGAAAGATGGAATGGTGTTGACGATGGCCACGCTTGCTCCGGGCGTGATCTTCACACCTGAGTCAGCCGGCTACGTTCGGCCGTTCGATACGTCCTCGCCGTCGACAATGTCGATCGACGGTACTCGCTCTGGCAGCAATCAGTTCATGATGGACGGCGCGCCGAATATGCAGGGAACGCAGGTGGCCTACTCGCCACCTCCGGGCGTGGTCGACGAATTCAAAGTCCAGGCGGCCAATTTCGACGCCAGCACCGGCTTCATGGGCGGTGCCTCGGTCAACATGAGCCTGAAGTCCGGTACGAACGCGCTGCATGGGCAAATCTATACTTTTCTGCAGAACCCGGTTCTCAACGCCGACCGTTTTTTCCGGTTGGCATCCGGAAAGCCGCAGTTCCGCCTCTACCGGTGGGGCGGTAGCGTGAGCGGTCCGATTCGGATACCCAAGGTCTACGATGGCCGGAACAAGACCTTCTTCATGTACGGCTACGAGGGCATCTGGAGCTTCGATCCTTCGCCCTTCATTGTCGAATCGGTGCCGAACGCAGCGGAGAGGAGCGGGAATCTGTCTGGCGTCCTTCAGACATTTGGGTCGCGGTACCAGATTTACGATCCTTTTAGCATTCAACCGGCGCCAGGCGGGCGGTTCAGCCGGCAGCCGGTACCGAACAATGTCATTCCCAGCAGTCTCATCAGCCCAGTGGCGCGCAATATCGCAGCCCTGTGGGATCCGCCAAACCAGGCGGGAACCGCCGACGGCACGAACAATTACGCAAAGGGTCGGAACTCACAAGATACGTACTCCAACCACATCATCCGCGTCGACCACAATTTCTCTACGGGCCATCGCGTCTACGTGCGGTGGAACGTCACCGAGTTGCAGCGTCCTCAAAACATCAAGCACAACAATGCGGTCGGTGACAATTTCTTTCGGTTCAACCGGGGCTTTGGCATTGACGACGTCTATACGCTCTCCCCAAGCATGTTCATCAACGCGCGATACACCTTGACGAGGTTCATTACGGGAAACGAGCCTTACCAAGCGGGATGGGACTTATCGGGTCTTGGTTTCTCGAGCGAGTACGTCAAGCAGATAAACGATGTCGACCCGAGGGCGTTGAAACTGCCCAACATGAACATCTGCGCTACGGGCACAACCGGCAGCTGCTACGCCCCATTGGGCGGGGCGAATTCCAAAAATAGCGTCGCGACGGATATTCACGAAGCTGCAGCGAACCTGACGAATATCCTCGGTCCGCACACCCTACGCTATGGCATTGTCTACCGCGTGTACCGGCGGAACAACTTCAACCTAGGGAATTCTTCTGGTCTTCTCAACTTCGATTCCACTTGGACGCGCGGTCCGCTGGACAATTCACCCGCGGCGCCGATGGGTCAATCGCTGGCGTCATTCTTGTATGGACTGCCGGCTGGTGGCAACTTTCCGATCAACGATAGCTACGCCGAGCAGTCCATCGTTCCGGCGCTGTTCCTTCAAGATGACTGGAAGGTCAACCGAAAACTTACCCTTTCGATTGGTATGCGCTACGAATCGGCGCGGCCCGTTACAGAGCGCTTCAATCGCAGCGTGCGCGGGTTTGACTTTACAGCCGCGAGTCCCGTAGAGGCTGCCGCGCAAGCCAACTACACACGCAATCCTATTTCGGAAGTGCCGGTCTCCGCGTTTCGTGCCATCGGGGGTCTGACGTTCGCAGGTGCGAGAGACCAACCGCGCACACTTTGGAAGACCAGCCAGCACCTTTGGATGCCCCGAATCGGGTTTGCTTACTCGCTCACCCCGAAGACGGTGGTGCGCGGGGGTTATGGCATCTTTTTTGACGCTCTCGGCGTAGTAAGCGTTCACGTGAACCAGACGGGTTTCAGCCAGACAACGGATCTGGTTGCTTCTTTGGACAATGGGCAAACTTACATCGCCAATCTCCGAAGCCCATTCCCTGGGACGCTGCTGCCGCCGCGTGGAGCAGCGGGCGGACTCTCCACGAATCTGGGCCAGAACATCAGCTTCTTCGACGAAAACACAACGTCCTCGTATATGCAGCGATGGCAATTCGCTGTTCAGCGCGAGTTGCCGGGTCGAATGGTGATCGAAGGATCGTACGTGGGCAACCGGGGCACGGATATGGTGATCACTCGCGACATCAACCCCATACCCGAGCAGTATTTCAGCCGTTCGCCGGTGCGGGATCAGGCGGCCATTGATTTCCTGAGCACGCAGGTGTCGAATCCGTTCTATCCGCTCCTGCCCAAGACGAACCTCGCCGGCACCACTGTCACCCGCTCGCAACTGTTGCGGCCGTATCCGCATTTTTCGGGCGTGTCTTCCGGGCAGAATGTCGGCTACGCCTGGTATCACTCGATGCAAATCCGGTTTGAGAAGCGGTTTGCGCAGAATTTGAGCGCGAGCCTCTCATATACATGGTCGAAGCTGATGGAGGCCTTTTCTTTCCAGAACGGGTTCGATCCGCGTCCGGAGGAGGTGATTTCCTCGCAGGATCGCACGCACCGGACGACGCTGACCTGGCTATATGAGTTCCCGATTGGACGCGGCAAGGCATGGTCGCCTTCAGACCGCATAGCCTCCGTGCTGGTCAGCGGATGGCAGTTCCAGGGCATTTACACCCGGCAGAGCGGCGCGCCGCTCGGGTTCGGGAACGCGATTTTCGTGGGCGACATCAAGAACGTTCCGCTGTCATCCAGCGAGCGGTCTGTAAACCGGTGGTTCAACACCACCGCGGGGTTTGAGTTGAACAACCAGCGGCAACTTGCGTCCAACGTGGTGAGGCTCTCGACCCGCTTTTCGGGCATCCGGGGCGACGGACCGAACAACTGGGATCTGTCATTCCTGAAGAACACTCGGATCACGGAGCAGGTTCAAATGCAGTTCCGCGCGGAAGCAATCAATGCAATGAACCATCCGCAATTCACGAATCCGAACACAACGCCGTCGAGCACGGCGTTCGGAGTTGTCACCGGTGAGTTTGCTTGGCCGCGGGTTATCCAGTTTGGGATGAAGTTCCTATTCTGAGGCGGAGCGCCGTTCGCGACGAGGTTGCTTAGAGATGCGCTCCGCAAAAATTCGGTTGTGGTCCGCAGAAATTCGTGTCCTCCGCAATAAATCAATCCATGCTACGCAGCGTCCTTCTCCAAGCCATATTCCCAATGTAACCCTCCGAGAACGGGGCGCGAGGTGACACGATAGCCGTTCGGAAGGCGATGTCGATAGCCGCTGGCCGGAATTTTGGCTTGAGGTGATTCCGGGATGCCAGGGCCCAAGGAAGAGTGGGGACGACCGCGATTGTAGTGGGTCGACCACTCAGTAAGGATGCGCCGAAGATGATTCTCGCCGAGTGGAATCAGGAAGTCCAGGCACTCGCCCCGAATGGTTCCAATGAGCCGTTCGCAGAAGGCGTTCGCTTGCGGGCAACGAACAGGTGTTTTTAGGACGCGAATACCGAAACCGGTCAGTTCATGATCCAGGCGCACAGAGAAGATGGCATCCCGATCGTGAATGAGAAATCTGTACGAATGGTCGCCGGGCAGAGTCTCGCGGAACTGTTGGAGCGTCCATGCCGCTGTTGGATGATCGGTGACGTTCACGTGAAGCAGACGGCGGGAGCCGACCTCCATGGCGACGAACACGTACAGGACTCGGAAACTGGCAGTGACCACGGTGAAGAAGTCACAGGCGACAATCGCCTGGGCATGGTTGCGGACGAACGTGGACCAGCGCTGCGAGGAGGTGCCTCGTGGACCCCACGTGCAGCGAAGATATTTGTGAACGGTACGCGGAGAGACCAGAACACCGAGTTTCAAGGAGAGCTCGTCGGCGATTCGTTCCTCGCCCCAGCAAGGATTTTCCCTAGCCATTCGCCGCACGAGCGCACGAATATTCTTGGGCAGCGCGGGGCATCCGGGCCGGCGCGACTTCCATCGCCAGACCAGACGGAAACCTGCACGATGCCAGCGAATGAAAGTCCCCGGTTTGGCGATGACGAGCGCATTGCGCCAATCGAAGAGCATCGACAGCCAGACCAGCGCCGTTTTCTCCATTGAGAAGGGCGGCGGGCCTTGGCCTGCCGCTCCTGATATAGAGCCAACTGGCGGCGGAGGAACAGGATCTCAGCCAAGAGGGCTGACACGAGGCACAAGCAAGAGCCGGAGCAGGAGGAGCAACGGTTGATTGTATCGGCGATACCGTTTATCCTGATCAACTTTCTACGGCAGAGCGAATTTTTGCGGAGCAGTGTCGGCCAGCGAAGGCTGGCGTGTTCAGTGGGAGACATCAGTCCCACCGGGGTAAGAGTCAGGAGCCCCGTAGCTTGGATCGCATTCGTGGAGGAAACGAAATGGATGAAGCCGATCGACAAAGCCATCCTTGGGATGGTGAGCGAGTCACCGGGCCGTAACGTGAGTGAACCCAGAGGTAGCCTCGATAAAAATGAATCCGGAGGCCGAGCCCCTTGCTCCGGGGCAAAGGCAGAATGGCATACTGATACGGTTTTGATACGGCCATACGATCACTTGGTTTCGCTCCCAGACCAACACCTCTCACGGGTCGGACAGCCCCAGGGTTGGGGCGAGAGGATTCGAACTTCGGCCTCTCTGCTCCCAAATTTTGCGACACGAATTCAAGGTGAAGTATGGCGATAACCAACGTTCTTTAAGTTGTCTCGAATGATTGGGTGGTGCGGTACAAGAACCGCTATTTCCAGTGGATGGAACCAACGACTACCCGCCGCGGCCAGCCAAGATAGCGGTATGCGAGTGGGAGGACGAACGGATCGAGATTCACTACCGCCGAAGGCGACGATGGACCGGAAACCCCCGAAGCGCCCGCAATTTAACCCGGCGGCAAATCATCCCTGGAAGTCGAGGTTGCTGACCGAGACAACCCCCAGGCATGCCGCGTCGTTTCGGGCTGCCGCCCGCGCTACGCTCTAAACGCTCGACCCACGGCCTCGCAGGGCTCCGCTCCGGCGGCCCGAAACGTGGATAAGAGGACAATTCTATCGAGGTAAGACAGGAGACATTTCTGGAGTGGGTGAACATCAGCGCAATTGAGCGAAATTGAGCGCGATTCAGCGATTGCGCTGCACTTCGTCGATTGATACACTTTCGCGCCGGGGGTCTGGAAAACTATGCGTCTCGCTATAGCGCTTGCCACCGCATTGGTTTCGTGCGCCGTGCTTCCGGCGCAAGTCAATAAGAGCAACCTCACCGGCATTGTCCGCGATTCTACCGCTGCAGCCGTGCCGTCCGTCACCATCAAACTGACCAACACAGCTACTGGAGCCGCGCGCGTCGAAGCCACCGACGAGTCGGGCTTCTACCGCTTCACGCTCGTCGATCGCGGCGTCTACCGCCTGGAAGCCGAACGTTCCGGCTTCAAGCGATTCCAGCAGGACGGAGTCGAACTGGTGACCGGCGAAACGACCACAATCGATATCGCGCTAAGCGTCGGCGAAGTCGCCGAAAGCGTCACCGTGACCGGCGAAGCTGCGGCCTTGCGCACGGAAACCGGCTCGCTCGGAACCACCGTTAACACGCAGGTGCTGAACGAACTGCCGCTGATCGGCCGCAATCCTTACGTTTTTCTTACGCTGTCGCCGGGCATTCAATACACGGGCGACCCAGGCGCCCTGAATCCTTGGGACGTCGCAGGCCCGTCCGCATTCGCCGCCGCAGGTTCGGAAGCGCGCAGCGAGTTTCTGCTCGACGGAATCCCCAACATGGGCATCAGCAACGTCTCGCTGTCGCCTTCGCCTGACGCGGTTCAGGAAATGCGCGTTCAAACCAACGGCTACGACGCCGAGTTCGGCCACGCCGGCGCCGCCTTCGTAAACGTCTCCACGCGATCCGGCACCAACCAGTATCACGGCACGGCGTATTGGTACCTACGCAACGACAATCTCAACGCCACCAACTTCTTCACCAACCGAATCGGGAGCCGCAAGAACGAATTCAAACAGAACACCTACGGGGCTTCCTTCGGCGGGCCCTTCCGCATCCCCAAGATCTACAACGGTATCGACAAGACGCATTATTTTTTCAACTTCGAAGGCACTCAAATCCGCGGCGCTTCCTTCGCCCGCGCCATCGTCCCGACCGAGCGCGAACGCGCCGGAGATTTCTCGCAATCGCTCGACCGCTCCGGCCGGCCATTCAACATCTTCGATCCCGCCACTACTCGCCAGGAAGGCACCGCGTTCGTCCGCTCGCCGTTCCCAGGCAACCAGGTTCCTCTCGGCCGGTTCGACCCCGTATCCGTCAACGCGCTCAAATATTACCCCCTCCCCAATCGCACACCGGCGGGCGGGAGTCTGCAGAATTTTGAAAACCCGCAGATCGGCGGCCGCAAGTGGGCCAGCCTCGCCTCGCGCGTCGATCATCAGATCAACGCGAACCACAGTCTCTTCTTCCGCTACGGCTGGAACCACCGCACCGACCCTTCCTCGGCCTTTTATGGCGAAAGTTGCTGCCGTCCGGCGGGCAATCCCACCGACGGCCAGGACGAGTTCGAGCGAGGCAACATCGGAGCGGGCGGCTCCTACACCTGGATCATGAGTTCGCGCATGGTCTTCGACGCCCGCGTCGGGTTCACCCGCTATTTTGACGCCAACAAAATGTATGGCGAAGGCTTCGACGTCCGCACGCTGGGCTTCCCCGACGTCTTCGCTCAAAGTCTCGCCTTCGCCACCTTCCCGCGGTTCGCCATGGCCGACGCAGACGTGGAGAACCTCGGCGCGGGCCGCGTCACATCGCGCACGTTCATCAACGTCTACAACCCGCAGGTTAACCTGCACTACACCTTAAGCCGTCACGCATTGAAGGCGGGCTACCGTTACATGGTGAACCAACAGAACGCGTTCGCGCCTAATCGCTCGGGCGGAATCTTCACTTTTGGACGCGCCTTCACGCAGGGACCAAACGCCACACAGGTATCAGCCAACACGGGGCATGATTTCGCCGCATTCCTTCTCGGCACGCCCAACAGCGGTTCGGCGGACGTCAACGCGGCCCCCGCTTTGCAAAACACCTACCACGCCGTCTACTTTCACGACGATTGGAAGGCCAGTTCGCGTCTGACCCTTAATCTAGGGCTCCGTCTCGAACACGAGAACGGCACGACGGACCGTTTTAATCGCGGCAACGCTGGCCTGGATCTCGCTGTGGCCAGTCCCCTGGAGGCACAAGCCAAGGCGAACTATGCGCGCAATCCCATACCCGAGCTCGCCACGCTGAATGTAAAGGGCGGGTTGCGGTTTCTCGCCGTCGAAAGCACGCCGCGCGAGCACCTCAGCATGCCCGCCGCCGTCTGGGCGCCGCGCGTCGGCTACGCATACCGCCTCACCAATCGCATCGTGTCGCGTGGAGGGTACGGGCTTTTCTACGTTCCCAACAACATCTCCAACTACCGCCTCGACGGATTCTCTCTGGCCACCCAGATGGTGGCTTCGCTGGACAACAACCTCACCCCGTTCAATACGCTGCGCAATCCATTCCCAAGCGGGCTGTCCCGGCCCCCCGGCTCGGCTGGCGGATTACTCACGGGCACCGGCCAGTCGATCACGGCGGGCGTCGCGGGCAACGCCAATTTTCTTCCGGAATTCCGGCATGGCCTCAACCAGCAGTTCTCCCAAGGCTTTCAAGTGGTTTTGCCCGGTGATTTCTCCATCCAGGCCAGCTATGTCGGAAGCCTCAATCAGCGGCTCACCATTACGCGGAACGTCAACCAATACCCGGACCAGTTCCTGGCCTTGGGAACGCGCCTCAATGCCCGAGTACCCAATCCGTTCCTCGGCGTCGTCACCGACCCCACCAGCGCCCTCAGCCAATCCACCATCACCGTTCAGCAATTGCTGCGCCCATACCCCCATTACACGGGCATCACGCGGTCGAGCCTCCCGCTCGGACGTTCCTGGTATCACTCGTTCCAGTTCGAGGCAAGCAAGCGCATGGCCATGGGACTCTACTTCGGCGTGGCCTTTACGCAATCGAAGCTCATGGAAGCCACGTCGTATTTGAACCCCAACAACGCGGGTCCGGAGAAGGTAATCTCCGATTCCGACCGGGCCCAGCGCCTTGTGATTCACGGACTCTATGAACTTCCGTTCGGCCCCGGACGCAACTTCATCACGTCGACGAACCCGATTGTCCGCCGCCTGGTTTCCAGTTGGCAGGTGAATTGGGTGGCGACGTTCCAGACGGGTGCGCCGCTCGCCTTCGCCAGCGCCGAACGCCCGCGGACCTCCTCCAACAACCTTTACGAGGTCGACAACTACTTCGACACAACTCAATTCGCGCCGCAGCAACCGTTTACGCTCCGCGCCTTCTCTTCGCGAACATCCGATCTGCGCGCTCCCGGCATCAACAAGTGGGACATCACCGTGCAAAAAACCGTACTCGTGCGCGAAGGGATGAATTTCAAAGTACAGGCCGAGTTCTACAACGCCTTCAACCGGGCTCACCTGGGAACGCCGAACACCACGCCGACCAGCGCCAGCTTCGGGCGCATCACTGGAACGTTTCTCGGCCCGCGCGAAATCCAGCTCTCTGGCCGCTTCACGTTCTGAACCAGTCGCGCGTCGTTGTGGAATATGATTGAGACGGTATGACACCCGTGTCGGCAGGGTTATTGCTATTGTTGACCGTATTTCTACTGCGCGCGGCGGCTCCGCTGTCGGATCGCGCGGTCGCGGAGTGCGTGTTGCGCGCGGGCGGAAGCGTAATTGTTGAGGGCAGTCCGCGGCGCTACTGGAATGTGGGCGACCTGCCGCGGCCGGACTTTCGGCTGCACACCGTGAACCTGGTGGGCGTCTTGATGGACCCCGGAGAGTTCGAGAAATTGCGTGGCTTGGCTCATCTCCGCGAGTTGTACATGAGCGGACGTTTTGGCATAACGTTCCCGCGCGGGAGTGCGAAAGGTCGCTCCGGCCTTTAGCAACGCTTATCAGCCTTGAGAAGTTCGCCGTCAGCGAGCCGGTGCAAACGAACATTCCTATCGACGACGAAGGGATTGCCCATCTGGCGAAACTGCCGAACCTGCGAGAGCTGCGCATCGACCGGCTGCAAGTGAAGGGGCGGACGCTGGCAGAGCTTACAGGCTTGCGTTTCCTGGACCTCAACTACACACGTGTCGACGATCAGGGAATGAAATCCGTGGCAGGTATGAAACGGCTGGAGAAGCTGCTGCTGCGCGACACGATGATCACCGACGAGGGGCTGCGGAATCTGCACGAGCCATCTCCACCGATCTGCACACAGGCAGCATGAACGCCGGCATGAAAACGATGACGAACTCAATGTCGAGTATTCTCAACCTTGGCGCTCCGCTCGATCAGGTGATCGCGATGTCCACCTGGAATCCGGCGAAGCAGATTAAGCAGACCGCCCTCGGCCATCTCGACGTTGGCGCCGACGCGGATGTTGCCGTCCTGCGAGTAGAGAAGGGCGACTTCGGCTTCGTGGATTCCGCCGGCGCGGCGTTTCAAGGGAGTCAACGAATCAGCGCTGAGCTGACGCTTCGCAAGGGCCGCGTGGTGTGGGACCGCAACGGACGTGCAAGCGAGAATTGGAAATCGTTCCCTTACAACCGCAAGAAGTGGACAAAGTAGGTTAGCGAGGCTTCCCGCGACGCAGAGCCTGCCGGGTTACCGCAATGTAGGCATCGCCAGCCTTGCTAGTAGACGAGTCGTGCTTGATATATACTCTGCGGCTGAATCGAGGCGTTGCGATGTTCTATCCACGTTTGCTGATAGTTACTTCCTCGCTGGCAGTCTTTGCTGCTCCTGCTTCGGCCCAGACATTCGGCGAAATCACCGGCACCATATCCGACCCTACCGGCGCTGTCGTCGCCGACGCGAGCGTCACCTTGGTGAACACTGCGACCAGCCAGTCGCGCAAAGTGTCGACCAATGACACGGGCAACTTCACCGTGCCCTTCGTTCCGCCCGGCATCTATCAAATCAGGGTGGAGAAAGCGGGTTTCAAATCCTCGACCCGAAGCGATGTGCGTGTCCAGGTGGCGGACTCCGTGCGCGTGAACTTTGTCATTGAAGTCGGCAGTGTCTCCGAGTCGATCGAAGTTCAAGGCGGCGTGCCGCTGCTTTCCACCGAGAATGCGACCGTCGGCACCGTCATAGACAACCGGCGCATTGTGGAATTGCCGTTGAACGGACGCAACTACCTGCAGATGGTCGCCTTGAGCCCGAACGTCTCCGCTGAACAGGGCGCAGGCGGAGAGGCTGCGGCGCGTAAGGGCGGAACGCGAACGGAAAAGTCCATTTCAGTCGCCGGCTCCCGTAACCAATTCAATCACTACACGCTGGACGGGCTCGAGAACACCGATATGAGCTACAACCTCTACGCGCTCCAGCCCTCGATCGACGCATTGCAAGAGTTCAAAATCGAAACCGGGGTGTACTCGGCGGAGTTCGGCCGCGGCACGGTGCAGATCAACGTCGCAACCAAGGCGGGCGCGAATGAATTTCATGGCGCCGCATTCGAGTTTGTTCGTAGTGACAACTTCGATGCCAAAGAATTTGGCCAGGTCGGCGACAAGAATCCATTCCTGCGGAATCAGTTCGGCTTCGCTCTAAGCGGAAGATTGATTCGCGACAAGCTGTTTTTTATGTCCAACTTTGAGTCGCTGCGGGAGACCAAGACACTGCAGGGCTTGTTCAATGTGGCTCCGGACCGTATGCGCAGCGGGGATTTCTCGGCCTCCGGAAGGGCCACTTACGATCCCGCGACCCGCGTATTCTCGACGGATGCGGCGGGAAATCCACGAGCCGTATCGGCGGCGCCATTCCCGAACAACGCCATTCCCGCCAACCGGTTCAATCCCGTCGCGATCAAGCTGCTTGAGTTTTACCCGAAAGCCACGCGCGAGGGTGACAATATCCTGGGCAACTTCGTCCGGCAGCGCGATCGCCCAATCACCTGGGAGCAGTTCAACCAGCGATTGGACTATGTGCAGAGCGCAAAATCGACCTGGTATGGCCGTTTCAGTTGGAGTGACGAAGACTTCAAGGAAATTGCCTCGTTTCAGGATCAGGAAGCGAATATCCTCACCAAGACAAATCAGGTCCTGGCGAGCAACATCCGTACCATCAGGCCATCGATCGTCAATGAGTTCCGCTTCGGATGGACCCAGTTCAACAATGACCAGAGGCGCTTCTATGCTTTCAAGCGGGACGTCACAAAAGAACTCGGCATTGTTGGTCTCGCGTCCCCGGTGGAGTTGTCCTTTGGGACGCCATCGGTTGGACTTGGCCTCGGACTAACCGGCTTTGGCGAGCAGGGCAACGGGCCCTTCGTCGGCCGCACGTCGATTTTCCAGTGGATCGACAACATGAGCGTGATTCGGGGCAGCCATTCCCTCCGGTTCGGCGGCGAAATCCGGCGGGACCGCTACAACGAGACCGGAAATGCGTTCACGCGCGGCAGCTTCGGCTTCAGCGGAATCGCGACGGAAGATCCAGCGCGGCGCGGCGCTACAGGTCATCCTTTTGCCGACTATTTGATTGGCCAAGTCACCACGCCCACGCGCGCTCGCGCGTTCTCGAATGGCCTGTTTCGCGCCACCGTTCTTTCGCTCTACTTCCAAGACAACTGGAAGATTACTCCGAAGCTCACGGCGGAATTCGGGCTGCGCTATGAAAACACTCCCCCCTACCACGACAAGTACCGCGGGATCATGAACGTCTACGTCTACGATTCGGGTGTCTATAACGGCGAACTGGTGCCCGGCGCTCGTGTGCCAACAATGTTCCGTCCCGGCAACGGCGATTTCAATGAAGGGCTCCCTTTTCGCTTTAACGATGGCATCCCGACCGCCTCGGGCGACGATATTGCGGGCCGCGAAACCGTGCTGCGGGACAACAACGATTTCGCCCCTCGTGTGAGTCTCGCCTATCGCCCCACGGAGAAATGGACCGTCCGGGCCGGATTCGGACTGTTCTACGTCCAAGATATCGTCGAAGCGCGTTTCGACCTATCTCGCAATGTCGGAGGACGGTCGCAGTTTACCGCGGATTCGGAGCGGCCGAACGCAAATTTCAGCGATCCGTGGCTCAACGAGGGCGGCCAGTGCCGAAACTGGACCGGTCCATGCCAAGGCCCGACGTTCACGCTCGCCAACAATACCAACCGGCGCACGCCTTACCTGCTGCAGTGGGTATTCAATGTGCAGCGGCAGCTCGATGCCGACACGGTAATCGAAGCCGGCTACATCGGCAACGGCGGCCACAAGCTCGAGTTGTTGCGCGTCTGGAATCAGCCAGTGCTCAGACGAGGGCCAGCCGATGCCCGCACACTTCTGCAGCGCTCCCCGTTCCCCGCCTACGGGCTGATTCAAACACTGGACAACCACGGCAACTCCGGCTATGACGGCTTGGCTTTGAAAGCTACTCGCAGATTCGCGAAAGGCCTTACCTACCTCGCCGGGTTCACTTGGTCGAAGGCGATGGACCAAGGCAGTTCGATCCGCAACAACACCGGCGAAAATCAGTTCGCCACCGACAACTACAACTTGCAGCGCGAGCATTCTCTATCGCAATTCCACAATGGCCACCGCTTTGTCAGTTCGGTGCTATATGAACTGCCGTTCGGCAACGGCCGGCGATTCATGAAAGGAGGCGGTATCGCGAACAAGTTCGTTGGAGGCTGGCAGCTCGGCACGATTCTAACGCTCTCCAACGGCACTCCGATCAACGTGGGCCAGATCGGCGATCCGCTGCAGATCGGCACCCCAAACGTTCCCGATGCAACCGGCATCAGCCCCATTCCCGCGGATCGTTCTCCGGATAAATTTTGGGAAATCCGGGCATTCAACACGACCAATCCGGAACTCTCCTACCGCTACGGAAACACCGGTCGAAACTTGCTCACCACGCCCGGCCTCAAGCAATGGGATTTCTCATTGACCAAGCAGACGCAAATTCGCGAAGGACACACATTGGAGTTTCGCTTCGAGTCCTTTAACTTCCCGAATCACCCCAACTTCAATTCACCGGCAGTCGACGCGCGCCAACCGGCCACTTTCGGACGAATTACCTCCGCCCGAACTATGCGGGAGCTGCAGTTCGGATTCAAGTACATCTTCTGATATGGAGCGACCTGTCAAGCGTGATCACAACCCTGTGTTTGCCACCAAGCCCGTCGACCAAGCGCTGCTCCGCCGCCTTGTCGTCGTCAAGCCTGGCAGGTCCTTGGTATTGGCCACTCTAGGCGGTTCCTATTCCGAATCCGGTAAACTTGCGGCCTTTCCATTTGCCGCGGGTGAAGTCTGGGAGTTCGATTGATTTGTTGCCCGAGCGAATGGATTGGCTGGACAGGGGGAGGACGGCGCTCCAGGTGACGGCGTCGTAGATATCGATGGGTGGTTCGCGGTCTTCCAGGACGGAGCGATAAAACTCGCGGAGGACGAAGTAGTCGCCGCCGCCGTGACCAGTGCTGGCGGCGAGTTCGCCGTCCTTCTTCCAATAGGGGTGTTCATAGGCGGCGCGGTAGTTGGTGATCGGCTCCCAACGTTCGTTGGGACTTTTCCCTTGGAGGTAGACGAGTTCAGCGGCGGCGTTGCCGTCGTAGGCGCCTTTGGTGCCGTTGAGGGTTTCGCAGCGGCCGGCGGGGCGGGTGGAGGCGGATTCGTAACGGAGGGCGACCATCTTTTCGTTGGCGGAGCGGAGGAGGGTGATGGTGGTATCGCCTTTTTGGAAGAAACCTGGCTTGGCGGCGGGGTGGTCTTTGCCCCAGCGTTCGGTGGCATAGGAGGTGAGACCTTTGTTGCCGGTGTCCATGCTGACGAGAGTTGTGTAGCGGTCGTTGCGGTTGATGCCCATCCATAGGCTGACGGGGCCGAGGCCGTGGGTGGGGTAAACGTCGCCTCGGTTGTTGCGGGCGACGTCGCCGCGCCAGGAGAGCTTGCCGCCGGCTTCGTAGGCAAGTGCCCGCGTGTCGTGGATGTAGCTGCCCTCGCCGTAGGTGAGTTCGCCGAACGCGCCCGTGTGGGCCATGTTGAGGATCATCATGCGGGTGCGGGACCATGGATAGTTTTCGAGCAGCATGTAGCTGCGGCCGGTCTTTTCCTTCGCTTCGACCAGAGCCCAGCATTCGTCGACGGAGTAGGCGGCGGGAGTTTCGCTGCCTACGTGCTTGCCTGCGTTCATCGCGTAGACGGCTTGTGCGGCGTGCTGGGTTTGCGGCGTCATGATGAGGACGGCGTCGATTTCGGGAGAGTCGAGCATGCGCTTGTAGTCTTCAGATCCGCGGGTGTAGGGTGTGGGGCGGCGGCTTGTGGCGGTTTCGACGAGTTGCTGGGCGCGGGTGGCGCTGGCTTCGTTGATGTCACAGACGGCGGCGACGCGGATGTTGGGTTGTGTGAGAGTGATGCGAAGGCAGTCGATACCTCGCGCGCCTGCGCCGAGAATGCCGATGCGGATCTCTTTGTTGGTTTGGGCCTGGGCCAGGGCGGCGGTGGCGAGGAGAGTGCGGCGGGTCATAGGGTATACGGGAATTCAATCTACCATCTAGACGGGTGGGATGAATCGCCGGGCTTTTGTCGCCGCTGCATAGCGGGTACGGCCGGCCGGTTGTCAGCGCCTAGAGCCGCGGTGTTGCAGGAGGCGGGGATCGTGGGGGATCAGCCACTGGCCTAGGGAACTGGCTTCTTGGTAGGATTGCGCGAACGGAGCGAACGCGTTCCTGAAAACTGTGATGAACCTCGCGCGCTAGCAGCATCGAGGCTTGACTTGGACTACGACGGCCCGATAGGCTCACGCTAATGAAGCGAGCCTACATTTTCCTTTTTGTGGCGGCTGTTGGATTGGCCGATGTGGTGGAGCAGGGGCCGAAGGATTCGCCGCCTTCGGGGTTGATGGCGGGGGTGGCGCGAGCGGACATCACGCCGCCCGTGGGGATTGCGCAGTTGAATTGGGGATCGCAGACGCATGTGGAGGCGGTGGCGATCGATCCGGCGGGCATGGTGGCTAGCGCATTGGTAGTTGCAGATCGCGAGATGAAGTTTGCTTTTGTGGATGTAGATGCGCTGTTCGTGCGCGACGCGGAGCGCGTGGTTCGGGAGGCTTCGGCTCGGACGGGGATTCCCGTGCGCAGCATCCGGCTGATGGCTACGCATACCCATTCGGGGCCGGCGTTTCAGCGCGAAAAGGGTCCTGTGGGGACGGATCCCGCGAAGTATTTGCCGGTGATTGAAGCTTACGAGCGTGCCGTGGGGGACAAAATCGTTGGAGCGATTGTTGAAGCCAATTCAAACTTGCAACCGGCGCACATCGGGGGGGCGAAGGGCGTTGGGACGGTGAACATCAATAGGCGGGTGCGGGCCACAGGGGCGAGCCCGGCGGCCGTGGGGACGAACCCGGATGGGTTTGTGGATCGGGATCTGGTGGTTTTTCGAATCGACGATGCCAAGGGGAATCCTCTTGCCGTGATGGTGAACTTTCAGTGTCATGGGACTACGTTAACGTTCGAGAACAAGTACATTTCGCCGGATTGGATTGGGATGGTGCGGAAGACGGTGGAGCGGGCTTTGCCCGGAGCTATGGCGCTTTACTTTCAGGGCGCCGCGGGGAATCAGGGGCCGGTGGAAGGTGGGACGGGCGATTTGAGCGTTGCGCACCGGCTGGGAAAGATCCTCGGCCATCAGGCGGCGGCTTTGGCCATGGAGATTCAGACGGTGCGGCGGGAGCCGGTGCTGGAGGGGTTTGCGGAGTCGACTGCGTTCGCGGCGCGCCAGCCTTGGCGGGTGAAGGGCGCTCGCAGCGGAACGATGGCGCACAACTTCACAGACGTGGAAGTTCCGCGGCGGACTTATTCGAAGGAGGAGATCGACCGCATGGCCGCGAACGTGGAGGATGCGCGAAAGAAGTTGGAGGCGGCGAAGGGCGGTCCGGAGTGGGAGAAGTATCAAGCGGCGGCCCGGCTGCGGCGGTTCGAGGATTTACTGGCAAAGTGGAAAAAGCCGGTGGAGACGACGCCGTTGTTGGTGGAGCTGCACGCGATGCGGATTGGGGAGGTGGCGATTGTTTCGATGCCGGGCGAGCCGTTCGCCGAGATCGGCGCGGATGTGCGGAAGCATTCGCCGTTTCAGTTTACGATGTTTTGCGGGTACTCGAATGGCAAGGGCGGCGACTACATGCCCGTTGATTCGGAGTATCAACATGGAGGCTATGAGGTGGAGCGGACGCCTTACGGCCCTGGAGCGGCGGATCGTGTGATTTCAAACGCACACGCGTTGCTGGAGAAGCTTCCGCGATAGGACTTCCATGAACATTGACCGGCGGCGGGAAGAATTGTTGCGGCGGACGTTTGTCGATTTTTGGCAAATGGAGGAATTCATCCGGCACCCGTTGATTTTGGAGCGGGCCCAGGGCGTGCATTACTGGGACATCGAGGGGCGGCGGTACTTCGATGGGATCGGCGGGATTTTCGTCGCGTCGTTGGGACATGGGCATCCGGCGGTGATGGAGGCGATGCGGCGGCAGATGGAGAGGATGACGTTCGCTCCGCCGCTGCATGGAATTTCGGATGTCGCGCTCGATTTGATTGAGCGGTTGGGCGCGGTCACGCCGCCGGGGATGACGTTCGTGAAACCGTTTAGCGGCGGATCCGAGGCGGTCGAGGCGGCGTTCAAGTTTGTGCGCCAATACTTCAAGCTCACGGGCCATCCGGGGAAGTATAAGTTCGTTTCGCGCTATCAGGGCTATCACGGAAGTACGGGCGCGGCGATGGCGGCGAGCGGTACCGGTGTGCGGAAGACCAGGTTCGAGCCGCAGATGGGTGGATTTCTGAAGGTGTTTCCGCCAACGCACTACCGGCGGGACTTTTCCTCGTGGGAGGAGTGCAATCGTTACGCGGCGCGGACGGTGGAAGACGTGATCGTCAGCGAGGACCCGGAGACGGTAGCAGGCGTGATTGTGGAGCCGATCGGAAACACCGGAGGAATTATTACGCCGACGCCCGAGTACTTCCAGATCTTGCGGGAGATTTGCGACCGCCACAACGTCGTGCTGATTTTCGATGAGGTGATCACGGGATTTGGAAAAACGGGTTCGATGTTCGCGGCTCAGACGTTTGGCGTAACCCCGGACGTGATCTGTTGCGGCAAGGGGATTTCGAGCGGCGCGATTCCGATGGGCGCGCTGATTGCCCAGCAGAGTATGGGCGATGTGTTTTTGGGAACGGCGGAGAGCAACAGGCAGTTCTCGCATGGGAACACGTTTGCGGGGAATCCGTTGGCCTGCGCGGTGGGTCTTGCGGTGCTGGATGTGATCGAGCGGGAAGGGCTTTGCGAGCGGGCGCTGGCGATCGGCGATGGCCTTGTGGCGCGGTTGGAGAAACTGCGGCGGCATGGGGTGATTCGTGAGATCCGCGGGCGGGGCGTGCTGCGCGGCGTGGAATTCGTTCAGGAAGATGGCGCGACGCAGTTTCCGGAACTGGGGATCGCGCTGAAGCGGGCGGCGGTGGAGAACGGCTTGATCATGCGCGTCGACCCGACTTGGTTCGCGCTTTCGCCGGCGCTCGTTACGACCGACGCGGAGTTGGATGAGTTGGCGGAGTTGATTGAGCGGTCCTTTGAGCGGGCGTTGGCGCAATGCGGGTCCACGAGCGGACTTACGGCGACTTCACGGTGAGTGAAGACCGGAACAGTGGGACCTTTATCTGTCGTTGTCAGAGGAAACCATGGGCGCTTGCGCATTATCGATACTGAAAATATAATGGCGGCGAGAATTCATGCCAAAGATGGTGAAGTTTCCGCAGCCCAAGCCAGGGCGGACGCGCCGGAACGGCGTGATGACCGGAGCGGTGACGCGCGGCTTGCGGCACGCCATTTTCGCCGAGGAGTATTCACCGGGCGACCCGTTGCTTGAACTTCAACTGGCCAAGAAGTTCCGAGTGAGCCAAGCGGTGATCCGGGAGTCGCTTTCAGCCTTGGCCCATGCCGGACTGGTGCGGCGCATTCCCAATAAAGGCAGCTTTGTGATGAGCATGACGCCGGTTGAGATCGGCGAGCATGTAAGGCTGCGGCTAACGCTCGAAACGATGGCTTGGTTGGACGCGGCGGCGCGGGGCGATGCGGCGAGGTTCGCTGAGCTGAGGAAGAGGTTGGAGGCGATTAAAGCCGCCGTG
>Ga0075421_100003343_pt1 | contig 19157 bp, 12 predicted proteins | sample SoiMetdeltSBSDD5_FD_75292 | JGI IMG/M metagenome (GOLD analysis project Ga0075421, IMG submission 75292) | Bulk soil microbial communities from a Populus tree surrounding site in Tennessee, USA - Soil MetaG P. deltoides SBSDD5 | ecosystem: Environmental > Terrestrial > Soil > Tree plantation... | reverse complement strand
ATGCCTGGAGCGAGCGGCGTCTCCGACCAGCGTGGTCCTTCATAGGTGCGCCCGTAACTCCACTTCGGCCACCCGTAGTTGCGGCCGGCCAGGATCACGTTGACCTCGTCGCCGCCGTTCGGACCGTGCTCCGCGGTGAGGACCGCACCGCTCGCCGGGTGAATCGTCAGCCCGAGTTGATCGCGATGACCCATCGAGAACACTTCAGGCCGGTATCCCGGCTTGCCGATGAACGGATTGTCCGGCGGCACCTTTCCTTCGTCGGTCAGACGCAGCACCTTGCCGTAGACCGAGTTCGTGTCCTGCGCCTGCTCGCCAAAGGGCGCGCCGGTCGTGACGTAGACGAGGCCATCCGGACCGAACGCGAGACGCGATCCGCTCGCGCCGTTGTTCCAGTTGCCAACGAACAGGTCCTGCACGTTCGTCAGTCCCTTGCCGTCGAACTTGCCGCGGGCCAGCACAATCGCGCTCTGCCGCTGCTGCGGGTTGGAGGCGCTGACCTCTCCAGCCTTGTTATAAGTAAAGTAGATCAGCCCGTTGCTGGCAAACTTGGGATGCAGCGCGATCTCGTGCAGACCGCCGGTCCGAAACGCCGGCATGGACGGCAAGCCAGTCACCGCGTCCGGCTCTACCTTCGCCTGGGTGCCCGTCGCGCCGCGAATGACGCGAAGCCGCGTGCCCCGTTCGGTGACGAGCGCGTCCCCATTCGGCAGGAACGCCAGACTGAATGGATGCGCAAGCCCTCGTGCAACGATCGTCACTTTCAGGCGGTGCTGCTCGGCTGTATCAAAGGAATAGGGTCCGGCGGTCAACGTGACCGGAGCGATGCCGATCTGCGGCTGGCCCTGCTGAGCGGCAAGCGCCGCCGGAAGAACGGTGAGCACCACCCCGCACACAAAGGAACGTGTCATATAGAAGGGCGATTCTATACTGATGACGCCCGGTCTTCATTGATCCGATGAGCAAGACGATCGACCCGCGCGGGCGCCACGCGCGTTCTTCGCGACGGCGGTATGAGCATTTCGTCCGCGAGTACCGCGAGCGGCGGCTCGACGACCGTACCGATCAGGCCAGGGGCAAGACCTCCGTCGGCACGGACGCGACAGAAACATCGACCGGCGCGACCGACGCACGACCGGCGCTGCTCGGCGGCAAGCGCCGCGAATACATCCGCGAGTACCTGCGCTGGCTCTGGCCGCATCGCTACCGCGTGGCCACGGTCTTCGGCCTGACGCTGGTCGGCACCGTGCTGCAGATGATGGAACCGTTGTTCATGCGGTTCATCATCGACCGCGTCCTGCTGAACACCGCACTCGACACGGCGACGCGCCTGCAGCGGCTGAATCTCGCCGGAATGACCTTTCTGTCGGTCATCCTGCTCTCCGCAGTCGTCGGCATCACGCGCGATTACCGCCAACGGCTGCTCAACACGCAGGTGATGCTGTCGCTGCGGCGCTCGCTGGTCGATCGGCTGCTGCACCTGCCGCTGCCGACGCTGTGGGAGATGAAGACGGGGGGCATCCTGTCGCGCCTCACCGGGGACGTGGACACGACCACCGGCTTGTTGCAGGGCGCCGTCCTCTCGCCGTCGATCTCGTTCATCCGGCTGCTCATCGCCATCGGCGTGCTGCTGACGCTGAACTGGCGGCTGGCGATGATGGCGATGCTGGTGATTCCGGGCGCGGTCGTCATGAGCTTCGCGTTCGCGCGCCGGGTCAGGCCGATCTATCGCGCGGTGCGCAGAGACCTCGAGGAGATTGACGGGCACGTCGGCGAGACGTTCTCGGGCATCCGCGTGGTGCGTGCGTTCGCCCGTGAGAAACGCGAACTGCTCGACTACATGCGCGGCCGGCACACCGTGCTCCGCAAGGAACTGTTCGCGCAGCGGCGCGAGCTGTTTCTGTGGAGCGGCTGGGGACTGCTCGTCTCGGCGGTGAACGTCATCATCACCTGGTACGGCGGCTTTCTGAACATCACCGCGGCGGCGTCGATCGGCGACATCATGGCGTTCCAGTGGTACATGTTCCTGCTCCTCAACCCGGTCTGGAGCATTGTCAATTCGTTTTCGGAGCTGCAGCGATCGCTGGCCGCGATGGAGCGCGTCTTCGAGGTGCTGGCGATGCCGGCCGACAAGCCCGATCGCCCCGATGCGCGCCTGGCGCCGCGCCTCGTCCAGAACATCACGTTCGAGGATGTCGAGTTCGAGTATCGTGAGGGCCGGCCCGTCGTGCGGGACTTCGACGTCAGCGTTCCAGGCGGCTCGGTTGTCGCGCTGGTCGGCCGCAGCGGCGCCGGCAAGACGACCGTGACCGACCTGGTCGCGCGCTTCCACGATCCAACCAGGGGCCGGATTCTCGTGAACGGTTCGGACATCCGCGACTTCAGACTGGCGTCCTATCGCAGCCTGCTGGCGCTCGTGCAGCAGGACGTGTTTCTGTTCGACGGCTCGGTCCGCGACAACATCGCCTACGGCCGGCACAGCGCGGGCAGCGCCGAGGTCGAAGACGCGGCGCGCCGCGCCAACGCCCACGAGTTCATCGAGAAGCTGCCGGAAGGCTACGACACGTTCATCGGCGAGCGCGGCGTGAAGCTGTCCGGCGGCCAGCAGCAACGGCTGGCCATCGCCCGCGCGATCCTCGCCAACCCGCAGATCCTGATCCTCGACGAAGCGACGAGCAACCTCGATACCGAGAGCGAACAGCTGATTCAGGCGTCGATGGCCGGACTGCTCGCCGGGCGCACGACCTTCGTCATCGCCCATCGCCTGTCGACGGTCCGCCGCGCGAATCTGATCCTGCTGATGGAACACGGCTGCATCATCGAGCGCGGAACACACGAGGAGCTGATGGCGTCGCGAGGGCTGTACTACGAAATGGTCCTGCGGCAGGCCGAGTCTGCCGGCGAAAGCGTTGAGGAGGTGCTCACGTAGCGATCACTCGGACCTCAGCGCCGTGACAGGGTCAACGTGCGCGGCGCGATACGCAGGTCTGAAAACGGCAATGACCAGCACCGTCGCAAGCGCGAGCAGCGCGCCCGTCCACGACAACGGGTCCAGTGCCTGGACCTCGTAAAGCTGTGACCGCAGTGCACGCGTTCCCATCCAGCCAAGCGCGGAGCCAGCCACTGCGCCGCCAATGATCCAGCGCCCCGCTTCGCCCACGACCTGTCGCGCAACGTCGCGCGGCGCGGCGCCGATCGCGATCCGCACGCCGATGTCGCGGCGCCGTTGTATCACGAGATAGGACGCGACGCTGTACAACCCGGCGGCGGCGAGCAACAGCGCAAGCGCGGCGAACGCCGTCAGCAGCGAAGTGACGAAGCGCGGTTGTGCGGTCACTGTCGTGAAGACTTCATCGCTGGTCTGGACGGTCACGATCTGTCTCGGATCGAGATCGGCGGCAATCCGCCTGAGGAAGGCAGCCACTTCGGCCGGACCTGCCGTGGTGCGAAGCGAGAGACTTCCCGCGGGCGCCGACAATGCCGCGAATGCCGCCATCGGTCCGCCCAACCTTCCAGGCCTCGCTACGAAGTAGATCTCGGGCCTCGGCACATCGGTGAGCGCGTCGCCGTTGCGGACGTCCGCGGTCACTCCTACGACGGTGTACCACGAGGGCGATACGGGCGGGCCGCCGGGGACTTGAGGCACGCGAACGCGGAGGCGTCGTTCGAGCGCGCTCTCTCCTGGGAAGAGAATGCGCTCGGCGGATTCGTTGAGCGCGACGGCCGGTGCGCCGGTCACGTCGGTCTCCTGAAACGTCCGGCCGCGGACCGGGATTTTGAGCGTCTCAAAGTAGCTGGGCGTCACCGATCGGACACGGATCAGAGGTCCATTGGGCTCGAACGGCCGGCCTTCGATCTCCCAACCCGTGAGCCTCGCGCCCGAGGACCGGGGTGGCGGCAGCGAATCGCTCAGCGCCACCGACACCGTACCCGGCATGGCCCGCGCACGCCCGAGCAACTCTTCGAAGAACACCGCCCCATGCTCGACCGTCGGATACCGAACGCGGCTGAGCACCGTGGTAAGCGTGACCACACGCTCGGCGTCGAAACCAAGCGGCACATTGACCACGTGCCACAGGCTCCGCAGCAGCAGCGCAGATCCGCCGAGCAGCGCCAGCGTCAACGCGATCTGCGTCGTCACCAGCACAAACCGCACGCGCGGCCGTGCGCCCGGGGATGACGTGGTCGTCGAACGAAGCGCGTTCAGCTCCCCCACACGAAAGACGGACACCGCCGGCCACAGGCCAACGGCCGTGCCGGTGAGAGCGACCAGCAGGGCGGCCACGACGAAGACCCGCAGATCGATGGAGGCATCAGCGATGCCCGGAATGCCCGGTGGCGCCATCGTCACGAACGTCTCGAGGAGTGCGAAGGCGACGAGGAGCCCGATACCGCCAGCCGCGAGCGCGAGCAGCAGGCTCTCGGCGAGCGCCAGGCACGCGAGCCGCACCCTGCCGGCGCCGATCGCGGCCCGGACCCCGAACTCCCGGCGGCGCTCGCCGATGCGAGCCAGCATGAGGTTGGTGACGTTGACGCACGCGATCAGCAGGAAGACGGCGACCGCGCCGATGAGCAGCCAGGCCACACGGGCGGCACTACCGAATCGCCGATCGTGCAGCCCTCGCACCCGCCATTGCTCACGGAAACCTGGCGGCAATTGCATGATCTTCTGCCCGCGGGACTCCAGCATCTGCCTCGCGCGATCGGGTGTCACGTCTGATCCGAGTCGTCCGAGCACCGTGAGCGACGTGCGGATTCGGCTGTTCGGATCGATGGGACGAAGTTGCGCCGGGAGCAGGATGTCGCCGCGTTCGAGCGGCATCTCGAAGTCCGGCGGCAGAACGCCGATGATGCGCGCCTGCAGGAGCGATCCCGCTCGCTCGAGAGGCAGCATGCGATTGATCACTCCCGGATCCGCGCCGAAACGCCGAACCCACAGCGCGTGGCTGATAAGCGCGACCTGCGGCGCGCCTCGCACGTCGTCTTCAGCCGCGAAGTCGCGACCGAGCGCGACGCGCGTGCCCAGCACGCGCAGGAAGTTGTGCTCGACGAGGTCGCAGCGCAGGCCCTCCGGCTGTCCATCGGCAGCTTCGCACGTCCGGGTACCGACGAGGGCGACCAATGCCGTCACCGATCGAAATGGCGCTGGGGCGCTTTCCCACTCCCGCACGTAGAACGCATCGGGTATCGAGTCCAGCAGGCCTTCGCCCAGCAGCGATCCGTTGTTGCGCACGACGACCGATCCGATGATGACAAGGCGATCCGGATCGGCATACGGCAGCGGCCTGAAGAGCACGCGGTCGAGCGCCGCGAAGAGCGCCATCGACGCGCCGAGGCCGAGCGCCAGCACCAGGATGGCGCCCAGCGCGAAGCCAGGCCGGCGCCGCCACGATCGCCACGTGTAGTACACGTCCTGTCGCAGCGCGTCCCACCACGCGGCGATCCATACACGGCGCATCGACTCGCGCGTGTGCAGGATGTTGCCCAGGCGCCGGCGCGCGGCCGCCTGGTCCACTCCATCGTGCTCGGCGCGCATCGCCACGTGCGCCTCGAGCTCCTCCCGCATCTCGTCGTCGGATGGCCGTCTGCGAAAGATCATCACTCGGCCCTCAGTGCTGCGATGGGATCCACATGCGCGGCATGATGCGCCGGCCTGAACACGGCGGCGAGGAGCACCAGCGCCAGCGCGAGAACAGCCGTCGTCCAGGCCGCTGGATCCAGAGCCTGAACCCCGTAGAGCTGCGACTGCAGCGCGCGCGTGCCCATCCATCCGAGCGCGCAGCCAAGCAGTGCGCCAGCGGCAATCCAGCGCGCCGCTTCACTCACGACCTGTTGTGCCACGTCGCGCGGCGAGGCGCCGATCGCTATCCGCACACCGATGTCGCGGCGGCGTTGCAGCACCAGATACGACGCGACGCTGTAGAGCCCGGCGGCCGCCAACAGCAACGCGAGCAGGGCGAACGCCGTCAGCAGGGAGGCGACAAAGCGGGGTTGTGCCGTCAGTCTTTCGACCTGTCCATCGACGGTATCGATCGTCACGGGCAGCGTCGGATTGAGCTCGGCGGCGATTCTCCGGAGGAGGGCATTCGCGTCGGCTGCTCCGGCCGTCGTTCGAACTGAGAGACGGCCAATACGCCCCCATGTGCCCCGACGGGCGACTACATAGATCTCGGGCCTGGGCTCATCGGTGACGCTCTGCCCGTTTCGAACATCCGTCGTCACGCCGACTACGGTGTACCACTGTCCGCTGTTATTCCGCCCTGCCGCACCGTGGGGCTGGATACGCCGTCCGAGCACTCGCTCACCGGCGAACAGAATTCGTCTGGCCGACTGGTTGAGAATGGCCGCCGGCGGGCCGCCCCAATCAGTCTCGTGGAGTGTCCGGCCCTCGACCAGCGGTATGCGGAAGGTCTCGAAGAATTCCGGTGTCACCTCACGGATTCCAACACTCGGGTGAGGCGCGCCCGAATCGGCCGGCCGGCCTTCGACGAGGACATCCGTCGTTCCGGTGAGCGGCGGCCTGGGAGGCGCCGGCGCATCGCTCAATGCTGCCGAGACAGTACCCGCGGCACCGCGTGCACGTGCGAGCAGCTCTTCGAAGAACGCGGCCCGATGATCCGCAGCCTGATATTTCGTAGCGCTGCTGAGCCACGCCGTCATCGTGACGACTCGCGCTCCGTCGAATCCAAGCGGCACGTTGACGACGTTCCACAGGCTGCGCAGCAGCAGGGCGGATCCTCCGAGCAGGGCCAGCGTGAGCGCGATCTGAGTCGTGACCAGGGCAAAGCGCGCGCCCGGCCGTGCGCCTGGAGACGCCGAGCGTGTCGACGGCAGTGCTGGCCTGTCACTGGCGCGAACGAGGGAGATCGCGGGCCAAAGGCCGATCGCCATCCCCGTGACGAGGACCAGCGCACCCGCGAACACGCACACGCGGATGTCGATCGACGCGCCCGCGAGGAACGACAGCACCCCCAACCAGGCGTAGGCGCCCGGTACCGCCGCGGGCGCCATGGCGATAAACGTCTGGAGGAGCGCGAAGGCCACCAACAGTCCGATGCAGCCTGCCGCCAGCGAGAGCAGCAGGCTTTCGGCGAGTGCCAGTCGGGCGAGACGGAGCTTGCCGGCACCGATGGCAGCTCGAACCGCAAACTCACGCTGGCGCTCGGCCAGCCGGGCGAGCATGAGGTTGGCGACGTTCACGCACGCGATCAGCATGAGGATGGCCACGGCGCCGATGAGCAACCATGCGACTCGGGCCGCGTCACCAACGCGCCGGTCGTGGAGCGGCCGCACACTCCAAGCGGCTGCAAACGATCGCGGCGGCAGCAACGCGAGCATCTCGGGCAACTGCGGCGCGAGCATCTGCTTCGCGCGTTCGGGTGTGACGTCCGGCTTGAGGCGTGCGATGGCCATGATAAGAGTTCCGAAAGGCACGCGTGGGTCGTACGGACGCAACTGAGACGGGAGCAGGATGTCGGCGGCCTCGACCGGCATCTCGAAATCGGGCGGCAGGACGCCGACGATGCGGACGTGCGGAATCGGAGCGATCCCGGTGTCGAGATTCACCGTGCGCCCGATGGCTCCTGGAAGCGCCCCATAGCGACGCACCCACAATCCGTGAGTGATGAGACCGACGCGCGGCGCCCCACGCACGTCGTCCTCCGGCACGAAGTCACGGCCAAGTGCGACGCGCACGCCCAACACGCGCAGGAACGTGTGATCGACGGGCGCACACCTCACGCGCTCCGGCCGTTCTTCGGCGATGTCGCACGTCCAGGAATCCATCGCCGCCACCGCCTCGAACGGCGGTGGAGTCGAACTCCACACCTGCACGTAGGCTCTGTCGAGTATCGTCTCGGTGTCGCTCAGAGGTCCGTCCTCTCTTCCGAGCAGGCCGACAGACACGAGGCGATCTGGATCTGCGTAGGGCGGCGGCCGGAAGAGCACGCGGTCGAGCACGGCGAACAGAGCCGTGGACGATCCGAAGCCGAGCGCCAGCACGAGGATCGCCCCCAGCGCGAACGCCGGCCGGCGCCGCCACGAGCGCCACGTGTAATGCGCGTCCTGTCGCAGCGCATCCCACCACTCAGCGATCCAGACGCGGCGCATCGACTCGCGCGTGTGCAGGATATTGCCCAGGCGCCGGCGCGCCGCGGCCTGGTCCACTCCATCGTGCTCGGCGCGCATCGCCACGTGCGCCTCGAGCTCTTCCTGCATCTCATCGTCGGATGGCCGGCGGCGGAACCAGCGTCCCTTCATGCCCATCGCAGCACCCTCTTCACACCTTCGGCGAGCGTGGTCCAGCTCTCTTCGACGTCCTTCAGACGCTTGCGGCCGTCTTTCGTCAACCGGTACACGCGCGCACGGCGGCCGTTCTCGGTCACGGTCCACTCCGCGTCGATGAATCCCGCCTTGTCGAGGCGATGAAGCGCAGGATAGAGGGAGCCCTCTTCGACGCGCAGCAGCGCCGACGACGCCTCTTCGATATGCAGCGCGATCCCGAATCCGTGATTGGGGCCGGCGGCGAGCGTCTTCAGGATCAACAGCTCCAGCGCGGCCTGGGGATTCTCTTGGTGAGCCATGCGGCTCACATAGTAGGCTAGGGTAGAAGCATTAGGCAAGCCCTACGGCTTTCGTGCCGTCAATCGCGCGAAGAATGGCCTCCGCCGACCGATCGACGTCCTCGTCTGTTGTCGACCAGTTCGAAAACGAGATCCGCATCGCCGACCTCCCCTGCCACGACGTGCCGCCGGCCCAGCACGTGCCGTCCGCCTGCACGCGCGCGATGACCTGCTGCGTGAACCGATCTGCCTGTGACGGGTCACCCGAAGACGGCACGAACTGCACCAGCACCTGGTTGAGGACGACGTCGTTCAGGATGTGCACGCGGGGATGCGCGGCCAGCCGCCCGGCGATGCGGCGCGCGTGCGCACAGCAGCGCTCGACGATCGCACGAAGGCCTGAGCGTCCCAGCGTGCGGAGCGCGGCATAGATCGGGATCGCCCGCGCACGACGCGACTCTTCGGGCGTGAACTCATGCGGATCGCGCTCGGAGCGCGTCTCCACGATGTAGTGCGCCGCGAGCAGCAGCGCCCGCCGGTGCGACTCCGGATGCGCCGTCATCGCAATGCCCGAGTCGTAGGGCACGTTCAGCCACTTGTGCGCATCGGTGGCAATCGAGTCGGCATACGTCAGGCCGTCGACGAGCGGCTGCAATGCCGGAGAGACGGCGGCCCACAGGCCGAACGCGCCGTCGACGTGCAGCCAGGCGCCGCGCTGCCGGGCGAGCGGCCCGATCTCGGCCAGCGGATCGAACGCACCGGTGTTCACGCTGCCGGCCTGGGCGCAGATGATGCACGGTCCGGATCCATCACGAAGCAGTTGGCTCGCATGCTCCGGGCGCATCCTCCCTTGCGAGTCCGTGCGCACGCGCCGCACCCGTTCGGCCCCGAGACCGAGCATCCGCAGCGCCGTGAAGATCGTGAAATGCGATTCATCGCTGACGATCACGTCGATCGGCGGCGCGCCGAACAGGCCATCGCGCTCGACGTCCCAACCCGCCTCGCGAAGGACGTGATGACGGGCGGCAATCAGGCTCGTGAAGTTCGCCATCTGACATCCAGTGACGAACCCGGCGCTCCAGGAGGGCGGCAGTCCCACGAGGCTGGTCACCCATCCGGCGACAATCTGCTCGACGACGGCGGCGATGGGCGACATCACGAATACGCAGGCGTTCTGATCCCAGGCTGAGATCAGCCAATCGGCGGCAGTGGCCGCCGGCACGCTGCCCCCGATCACGAACCCGAAATAGCGCGGCCCCTGCGTGGCCACGGTGCCGTCTCGACCCGCACTCGCGAGTGCGTCGATCACCGCTGCCGGATCGCTGCCCTCCTCTGCGAGCGGGACTCCGAGCATCGTCCGAAGCTCGTCGCCGGTCAGCGTCGCGGCAACGTGGCGATTGCGGATGTCGTCGAGATACGCGACGGCGTGCGAGGCGGCGCGATGAAGCAGCTCCTCATGCATGCCGCCCATTGTGTCGTAACGGGTTGCCAAGGTTGTCCGGCTTACGCCGGCTTCTTTTCAGGCGGACACTACGCTGCTGGTCCGGCTGAAGCCGGACACTACGTGCGTAAGTGTGCTTTCAGGAAGCGCCCGGTGTGGGACGCCTTGCACCGGGCGACGTCCTCGGGCGTGCCCGCGACGACGACGGCACCTCCGGCATGACCACCCTCGGGACCGAGGTCGATGACGTAGTCGGCCGTCTTGATCACGTCGAGGTGATGCTCGATGAGCAGCACCGTGTGACCGGCATCGACCAGGCGATTGAGCGACTCGAGCAGCCGCTCGACGTCGGCCAGATGTAAGCCCGTCGTCGGCTCGTCGAGGATGTAGAGCGTGTGCTTCGAGCGCTGCAGCGTACTCAGCTCGCTGGCGATCTTGATCCGCTGCGCCTCGCCTCCCGACAGCGTCGTCGCCGACTGGCCGAGCGTCAGGTAGCCGAGACCGAGGTCGGCGAGCACCTGAATCTTCTTTCGCACGTTCGGCTCTTCGGCGAAGAAGGTGACACCCTCTTCCACCGACATGTTCAGCACATCGTCGATGGTCTTGCCGCGCAGTGTTACTTCGAGCGTCTCGCTGTTGAAACGCGCGCCCTTGCACGCGCCGCACGTGACCTCGACGTCGGGCATGAAATAGAGCTGCGTGGTGATCGCCCCCTCACCCTGACATTCCTCGCAGCGCCCGCCTTTGACGTTGAAGCTGAAGCGCCCGGCCTTGTAGCCGCGCTCGACCGACAGCGGTGCCTGCGTGAAGAGATCGCGGATCGTGTCGTAGAAGCCGATGTAGGTGGCCGGATTCGAGCGGCTGTTTCGTCCGATCGGCGACTGGTCGATGTTCACGACCTTGTGCACCTGCTCGATGCCGTCCACGCCGTCGTGCTCGCCCGGCAGCGTTCGGGTATCGACCAGCCGCTTCCACAGCGCCTTGTAGATGATTTCGTTGACCAGCGAGCTCTTGCCCGAACCCGACGCGCCCGTGATCGCCACCAGCCTGCCGAGTGGAATCGCGACGTTCACGTTTTTCAGGTTGTTCTCGCGGGCGCCTCGCACGGTCAGTGCCTTGCCGGTGCCGCTGCGGCGCTGCTTCGGCATGGCAATCGATCGCTTGCCAGACAGAAACTGGCCGGTGGGCGACGCCTTCGACTTGAGCACGTCCTCGAACCGGCCCTGCACGACGACGGTCCCGCCATGCACGCCAGGCCCGGGCCCCATCTCCACGATGTGATCGGCGGCGCGAATCGTGTCCTCGTCATGCTCGACGACGATCACGGTGTTGCCGATGTCGCGAAGGCTCTCGAGCGTCGCGATCATCTTGACGTTGTCCTTCGGGTGCAGACCGATGCTCGGCTCGTCGAGCACGTAGAGCATGCCCATCAGCCCAGACCCGATCTGCGTGGACAGCCGGATGCGCTGCGACTCACCGCCCGACAGCGTGCCCGACCGCCGATTGAAACTGAGATAGTCGAGCCCGATTCCAAGCAGCAGATCCAGCCGTCCGCGGATCTCTTTCAGCACGTGGCGGCCGGCGTCGGCGCCGCGGCCTGACGGCTTGACCGTGCCGAGAAAGGCCTGCAGCTCGTCGAAGTGCAGCTGGCCCAACTCGTGGATGTTCTTGCCGTCGATCGTGAACAACAGACGCGTGGCGCGCAGCCGCGCGCCGTTGCAGTCCGGGCACACGTGCTCGACCATCACCTTGTCGAGCCACTCCTCCATCCTCGAGTTGGCTTCGCCGCGCTGACGGTAGCGGCGGTACCAGCGTTCGATACGCCTGGCGATACCGTTGAAGCCGACTTCCTTCCCCTCGTGATCGTCGCGCTTGACCTTGGCCTCCGGCGGTGACGTCAACACCACTTTCTTCGGATCGATCCCGTAGAGGACCGCGTTCCGGACCTTCTCCTTGAGCGCCTTCCACGGGGTGTCGAGCGAGAAGTCGAAACTCTTCGACAGGCTGTACATCACGCGCCCGTCCCACGTGTCCGGGTTGTAGCGGAACGCCTCCTTGACGAAGCAGCCGCCGCGGATGCTTCGCTGTGGATCTGGAATGAGCAGATCGGGATGCGTGAGCTTGTCCACGCCGAGACCGCCACAGGTGCGGCACGCACTCTCTGGATCGTTGAAGACGAAGTAGCTCGGACCGATCTCGCCGTAGACGAACCGGTGCGTGCCACTGCTCAGGCCACGGTAGAACTTCTCGGCATCGGCCTTTCCGGCACCCGCGACCACGTGCACCTGCATGAGGCCGTCGCCGACGAGCAGTGCCGCCCCGACGCCGGCCTTGATCGCCTTCTCATGCTTGCGGCTCACCACGAACCGATCGACGACGGCGTCCATGTGCTGGACGGACGCGTCATCCAGCTCGAGCTGCGAGGCGATGTCCACGGACGTGCCGTCCACGATGACGCGGCGGCAGCCCTTCTTCCGCAGCTCGGTGAAGACGAAGTCGAGATCCTCGCCGTAGACCTTGAACACCGGCGCACGGAGCTCGATCTCGGTGCCGGCCGGCAGCGACAGGATGGCCTCGACGATCTGGCTCGCCGAGCGGCTCGGCGTCAGCTCGCCGGTACGTGGGCAGTGCGCCTCACCAATCGTCGCGAACAGCAGATTCAGATAACTGGCGATGTCGGTCATCGTGCCGACCGTCGATCGCGGATTGTTGGTCAGGGTCTTCTGCTCGATGGAGATCACCGGCGACAGGCCGAAAACGAAATCGACATCGGGCTTGGCGACTTGCGCGACGAACCGCTTGGCGTAGCTGGAGAGCGACTCCATGTAGCGGCGCTGGCCTTCCGCATAGATGGTGTCGAAAGCCAGGCTCGACTTCCCCGACCCCGACAACCCGGTCACGACCACGAGGCGGTCGCGCGGGATCTCGAGCGAGATGTTCTTCAGGTTGTGCACACGCGCGCCTTGCACGGCGATGGTCGTGCGCGCCGACGTGCTGTTGTGCCTGTTGTCCGATCGCCGGCTCATCGCGCCAATGGGAAAAAGGCGAGCTCCTGAACGTCCGCGTTGCTCCGCTTGGTGAGACGGGCGGCAATCGAGGCTTTGCCGATGCGGCCCTGATCCGCGAGATACTCGCACGCCGTGGTCACGCCGCTGATGTTGAACTGACGCGTGAAGTGGGTCTCGATCTCGCTCGCCGAACGCGCCTCGCCGGCCTCGTCGAGGTATTCGACGATGGGCGCAAACAGGAGATCGCCGCGCTCGGCCATGTAGGCATCAATCGCGTCGAGCGCCGCATGAACGGCGCGGGTGGTCTTCTTCGAATTAAGCATCTCGGTATAGACGACCTTGAAGAACTCGGGGTTGAGCGCGGCCGCCTGCGGCACCACCTCGCGATCGGCGAGCAGGCCGCGGCTGATGATCTCGATCTGCGCCAGCGGCGTCGCGGCGTACAGAATCCACAACGCCGTGTAGTCGAGATCGGCCCTGGTGACGAACCATTTGTGGGCCTTGTGTATGCACGCCAGGGCGCCAGTACCCGCACCAAGCAACTGAAACTGCGTGTCGCGATCGCCGATGGCGCTCAGATGCGTACACAGCTCGGCGATCGACGGATCATGTGTGTAGATCAGACGTCCCTTGGCGAGAAACGAGTGCATGAAGGAGTTGGTCACCGAGCCTTCGACGGTTTCCCGGAACTTCGCTCGAGGGAACAACAGCGCGTGCACGTTCAGGCCGTCGGCATACAAGGCGATGTCGCCGGCATCGACTTTCTTGTCGTCGATCGTGACCAGCACCAGATCGATGTCCGACTTGGCCCAGACCGTGTCGTGAGACAGGCTGCCGCACAGGATCACGGCAAGGATCGACCGGTCCTGCTTGATGTGCTCGACCAGTTCGTCGAGCGCCGCCGAAAACTTCTGATGGACTGAACTGCTCACGACGCCAGTCCCTGGTCCAAGGACCAAGACCTGAGGACCAAGGACCTCTCTAGTCCGCAACCGACTGCGCGACGAGGTCCTCGAAGTCACGCTGAATCTCGCCGTTCGAGGTCTGCACCATCAGCACCGCTGTGAGTTCCTCCTTCGGATCGACGAAGAAGTGCGTGCCTTGTGCGCCGGTCCAGCCAAACGTGCCGTCGGAGAGCATCGTGCCTCGTACGGCGTGGTTGGTGACGACGCGGACGGAAAGGCCGTAGCCTTCGCCTGCCGGGCGGCCCTGCAGCGTGTCGGGAATGTGCGCCGCCGACATCATCTCCACCGTCTTGCGGCTGAGCAGCCGTTTGCCGTTCATCTCACCGCCGCCGGCGAGCATGATCCCGAGCGGGAGGTAGTCTTCGGCCGTGCTGTAGAGCCCACCCGATCCGCGGAAGTACACGTTTCTCGACATCGTGTCGTTGGGCATCACCTGCTTCGCGAGCCCGTTCTGCGTGCGGGAGTAGACCGTCGCAACGCGCGGCATCTGCGCATCGGTCGGCCAGAACGTGATGTCCTTCATGCCGAGCGGATCGAAGATGCGCGTGCGGAAGAACCGGTCGAGCGGCATGCCTGACGCGATCTCGATCACGCGGCCGAGCGTCTCGAATCCGGCGCCGGGGCTATAGGTCCAGCGCGAGCCAGGCTGGAACTCGAGCGCGGTGCCGCCGAGGCGCGGAATGTACTGCGCCAGCGTCTCGCCGTCCTTGCGCGCGATCTTCTCGATCTCGCTGTTGCTCATCGGCCCGCTGCCCAGGCCTGACGTGTGCGTCAGCAGATCCTTGATGGTGATCTCGCGCTGCGCGGGCACGGTGTAGAACTGCGGCGCTGGCTGACCGCCCGTGTTGGCCGCTGCCTGCGCCCCCGCGCCACCGCCGCGGCCGGTGGCCGTCTGCAGGACGGCGACTTTCATGCCGCGGAATTCGGGAATGTAGCGCGACACCGGATCGTTGAGCCGCAGCTTCCCTTCCTCGACCATCATCATGATGCCGACGCCAACCACCGGCTTGGTCATCGACGCAATGCGGAACATGCTCGAGGGCGTCATCGGCTGCTTCGTCTCGAGGTTCATCACGCCCTGGGTATTGACATACGCGATGCGACCTTTCCGCGCGACGGCCACGACGGCCCCCGCCAGATCGCCCGCGGCGATGCGGCGCTGAATCATCTGCGCGACGCGCTGCAGCCGCTCGGATGACAGACCGACTTCTTCGGGCTTTCCGACGGTTGTGGCGGTGCCGACGGGCAGGGCAAGGAAGACGAGGAGCGCGAGACAGGCAACGGCGGTTCTCATCACGGCCTCCCGGAGCGTAGTGTCCGGCTTCAGCCGGACGGACGAGTCCGGGAGGATTATAGATGTAGCGCCCGGCTTTAGCGGGACTACTTGCGAAGAACTTCTTCGAAGAACTTCAGCGCTCGCGGATCGCCCGACTGGCCAAGCCAGAACATCGCCTGACGCCGGACCTCGACGTTTCGATGGTTGCGCGCGACATCGATCAGCTTTGGCACGCCTTCGTCTTTCGGCATCTGGCTCAGGGCGAATACGGCCTTCTTCTTCACCCCGGTATCGGGATCGTTGTCGATCGCGCCGGCGACGGCGTCCAACGCTTTCGCACCGGCGCGCTGCGCCACCCAGAACAGCGCGTCACCACGCAGGCGTGAATCCTTGCCGTCGCGTGCGAACGCCAGCAGGCGATCGATGGCCGGCGGATCGGCATGGAGCGCAATGGCCACGACCGCCTGATTCTGAAGACGCCGAGCCGACTCGCCGGTGGTGAATCGCGTCAGCCAATCGAGACTCGCCGTGGCGGAGACGCCGGTCAGCCATCTGACGCTGAGCCCGCCGGCATCGAGCGGACATTCGGACGAAGCGAGACGAATCTTGTCTACTCGCCTGTCCGCGATGCGATAGAGCACATACAGCCGGTCCGAGCCTTCGAGCTTCACGGGGCCGATCCGCCCGATGCGTCCGCCGTCGCCGCTCGACCAGCAGCCGCCGTCATCGCCCCGCGATGTCGTGGCCACTGAATAGCCGACCCACACCGGCTCTGTTGTTCGCGAGACGAGCGCATCGAGCTCGCGATCGAGCACGCCAGTCAGCGCCCGTATCTCGATCGTCCCGTTGACGACCGTAGGCGTCTGTGCGGCGCTGGTCCCGGCGGCGACGAGCAGGGCGATGACGAGCAACAGCGAGATCTTCATGGCGCCCACCCTCACTTCAGCAGTTCGAGCATGTACTCCCTCGCCTCGGGCGAGTTCATGAGCGCGAGCTTCTCGACGATGCGCCGCTTCAGATCGCGGTCGGTCTCTTTCCTGGCCAGCGTCACCAGCGCCCCGGCATTCCCGGACACGAATAGTCCGTCGACGGCCGCGCGCTTCGCGTCGGGATCGGTCTGACGGTTGTAGATGTTGACCAGCGTCTCGCCGCCGCGTCCACCACCACCCGCCATGCCCAGCATCTGGATCGCACGACGCCGCAGATCGACGTTGGCCTCGGAGTTCGCCACCTCGCTGAGATGTGCGACGTCGCCCGACATCATCATGCCCTGCAGCAACTGCTGCTTGACCTCGAGAGCCGACTCTTTTTGATACAGCCGCCAGAGCTCGTCTCGCGCTCCCATCATGCCGAGCGACCGGGCGGCCTCCGATCGCAGCTCTGGTGATTTCTCGCTGCTGGCCGCCGTGAGCACCCGCTGCCTGTCGCCGGCGATGCCAAACGAGCGCAGGATCTGGCGCTTGATGTCAATGTCCGCGGACGCTGCGTAGATGTCGCCGAGCAGCTGCCGGTTGGCCGTCGAGCCATGGATGCCGAGGTATTGAATCGCCTTGCGCTGCAGATCGGGGTTGCCGTTGCCTTTGGCAATGTCCGCCAGTACCTGCTGCGCACGTGACGAATCGCTTTGCGCGAGCACGAAGAGTGCGCGCTCCTTCAAACGCGGCGACTGTGTCCCCTTCAGGATCTGCTCGAGCATTGGCACACCCTGCGCTGGGTCCATGTGCTGCAGACCCTGAATCGCCAGCAACTTCAGGTCGTCGTCGTTCTGCTGCGCCGGCGAGACCGATTGTCCAGCCCGCTGACGCACGGCAATCTCGAGCGCCCGCGCCTCGTTCAACCATCGGCTCATCGGAAAGTTCTTCACCAGCTCGGCGACCGTCGTCAGTGCCTCTGCCTGTCGATTCAGCCGGTCGAGCGAGTAGGCCTGCCAGTAGAGGGCGGCGTCCGCACGAGGGAAGTTCATCTCGGCGAGCGCGCGGAACTGATCGGCCGCGCGCGCCCATTCTCCCCGCTCGATGAATTGCTGCGCGCGCTCGTATTGCCCTTCAGCCCGATCCCGTCTGGATTGCTCCCGATCCCGTCTGGATTGCTCCTGGTCCCGCTCGGCCTGCTCGCGGTCGCGTGCGGCCTGGTCACGATCGCGCGACGCCTGCTCGCGGTCGCGCAGGCTCTGGTCGGCATCCAGCCTGGCCAGAACGTCGTTCTGTTCTGCCGCCGCCGGCGACGCCACGGCGACGGTCAGCGCCAGGCACGCGATCGTCCGTCCGATCATCACTCTGCTCATCATGGTCTCCACTCAACTCTCAACGGCTGCCCGAGCCGCCGGCGAAGGCCCTCCTACCACGTGGGCCTGGCGCGCGCTTCGCGCGCTCTCATCTCCGCCGTCATCAAACGCAGCCTGAAAATCAGGTCCTGATCGCTGATGCGCGCCCGAACCTCCGACAGATCGTTGGACGACTCAACGTCAGGTCCGTTAGCGATCTCCACGAGTACGCGCTCCACGTCTTCGAGCAGGTCGCGGGTGTCGGCATCGCCAATCTCCTCGACCGAGCGCCGATAGAGGCGTCCGGCGGCAACCAGATCAGCGGCCCGCTCGCGATCGCTCGCCAGCATGACCGGCGCGGTGTCGTCGGCGTTGACGAGCTCGACGAGCACGCGCTGCGATCGCTCGAGATGCTCCTCGACCTCGCTGCGCAGCAGCCGCTCGCTCACGGCTCTCACGTCGGCGATTGATTCAGGGGACGACGCCGGTGGAGCGGGTGCCCACGCACGGCCCAACGAGAAGGACACGACGGCAAGCACTGCCGCGGCGGCAGCGAGGGCCCAGCGTGGGAATTCGAATCGCCACGCAGTGTCCGGCTTCGGCCGGACTGTAGTGTCCGGCTTCAGCCGGACCGCGTTGTCTGGCCGGGTCCGGCTGAAGCCGGACACTACGGAACTGTCCCGGGTCCCGTTGACGCCGGACACGACGGCACTCGATTGGATGTGGGGTTCGAGTCTCGCCCACATCTCGCGCTCGAATCCCGGCGGCGCATCGGGCAGGGGCTCGGTATCGACGAGCGCCAGCACCGCCCGCAGTTCACGGTCGAGCGCGCGGCACCGGTCGCACGTCTCGAGGTGAGCGCGCATGTCGGCGCGCTGCTCGGGCGAGGCCTCGCCGTAATAATCGAGCAGCAGGTCTTCGTCGGTCAGGTGTCGCGCCGTCTGGTCCTGCCTCACATCAACTCTCCCATTTCACATCCGCACCCTCGCACCCTCGCACGCACCCTCGCACCCTCGCACCCTCGCACGCACCCTCGCACGCACCTTCGCACCCTCAGACCGCGACAAAGGGCGCCAGCGCTGCGCGCATCTTGCGCACCGCGCGGAAGATGCAGTGCTTCGTGGCACTGGTCTTCAAGCCCAGTTCCTCGCCGATCTCGGTGATCGACATGCCTTCGACGTGCCGCAGCATGAACGCCGCCCGCTCGATCCTCGTCAGGCACGACATCGTCTCGCCGACCCGAGCGCCGATCTCCCCCGCGAGCACGAGCCGATCGGCCCCAGGCTGAGCCATGAATGGGCCGGCATCGGTGGCGTGCTCCTCGAGATCGGCGGGGTCATGGGGTGCCTCGCGCCGCTTCGCGGACCGGAGGTGGTCGATCGCGCAATTCACCGCGATGCGGGTCAGCCAGGTGCGAACCTCGGAGCGCGCTTCGAATCGAGCCAGCTGTGCATGCACCTTCATCCAGGTGTCCTGCACGACGTCCTGCGCCTCGTCGGCATTCCGGATCAGGCGGATGACGACACCAAAGAGATAGCGGCTGTGTTGTTCGACGAGCACACGAAACGCGTCGACGTCGCCATCGCGCGCTCTGGCGACTATCGCCGGGTCGCTCTCGTGCATGCCTAGGGCTTAGACGTCCG
>Ga0075421_100003342_pt1 | contig 19168 bp, 19 predicted proteins | sample SoiMetdeltSBSDD5_FD_75292 | JGI IMG/M metagenome (GOLD analysis project Ga0075421, IMG submission 75292) | Bulk soil microbial communities from a Populus tree surrounding site in Tennessee, USA - Soil MetaG P. deltoides SBSDD5 | ecosystem: Environmental > Terrestrial > Soil > Tree plantation... | reverse complement strand
AACACGGTTTTTCGTTTGCCAAACGATCAGGCACGATCGGTGGCTCCCAGGCGGAAATGCCGCGCGTTGCTTCGCACGCGCCAGAATTAAGGCCGCGTCCGAATTCCGCCAGCCGATGCGCCCGCCGAGGGGGCAGACTTGGCCGCGTGGATTTGTATCCGGTCATCAGCAGCAAGGATCGCCGCTTCGACGGGCGGTTCTGGGTGGGAGTGATCACGACGGGAATTTATTGCCGTCCCTCCTGCCCGGCCCGCACGCCGAAGCCAGAGAATGTCCGATTCTTCCCGAGCGTGGCGGCCGCGGCGAAGGCCGGTTTCCGTGCCTGCCGCCGGTGCGCGCCCGACGCCGTCCCAGGCTCGCCGCAGTGGGACGCGCGCGCCGACCTGACGGCCCGCGCGGTCCGGCTGATCAACGACGGGGTGGTGGACCGCGGCGGCGTGCCGGCACTCGCCTCCCGCCTCGGCTACACCGAGCGGCACCTGCATCGCCTGCTCACGCAGGAGCTTGGCGCCGGCCCGATCGCGCTGGCGCGTACCCAGCGCGCGCAGACGGCCAAGACGCTCATCGCCAAGACGAGCATGGGGCTGGCCGAGATCGCGTTCGCGTCCGGCTTCGGCAGCGTGCGTCAGTTCAACGAGACGTTCAGAGAAGTCTATGGCTGCGCGCCGTCCTCCCTGCGCCGCAACAACAATGCGGTGGACGGCACCATCAATCTCAAGCTGGCCTACCGCCCGCCGCTCGATGCCGAGGCGCTGTTCGCTTTCCTTGGTTCGCGGGCGATTCCGGGCGTCGAGTCCTATGAGGACGGTGTTTACCGGCGCACCCTCCGGCTGCCGCACGGCGCGGCCACGGTGGCGTTGTCGCCCGGCGACGGTCAGATCGCCGCCCAGCTCAACCTCTCCGACGTTCGTGACCTGACGCCCGCGGTGGCAAGGTGCCGCCGGCTGCTGGACCTGGACGCCGATCCGCAAGCTATAGACTCTTATCTTTCCGATTTTCCATCAGCGGGTACCCGCGTGCCGCATGCGGTCGATGGCTTCGAGATGGCTGTCCGTGCCATCGTGGGCCAGCAGATCAGCGTGTCGGGTGCGCGGACAGTCCTGTTCAAGCTCACCCGCGACGGCCTGTTCCCCACACCCGACGAGCTGCTCGCGCTCCCGGACCAGGCGTTCGCCATGCCGGCCCGTCGCCGGGAGACGTTGCGGGCATTGGCCCGCGCCATGCTCGACGGCCTCACGCTCGACTCGGGCAGCGATCGCGACGCGACACGCCAAGCGCTGCTCGCGCTGCCCGGCGTCGGGGAGTGGACCGCGGGCTACATCGCCATGCGGGCGCTCGGCGACCCGGATGTGTTCCTGCCCACCGATCTCGGCTCGCTGCACGGCGCGGCCGCCCTCGGCCTGCCCGACGATCCTCGCGAGCTTGCCAAGCACGCCGAACGCTGGCGGCCTTGGCGTTCCTATGCCCAGATCCTGCTTTGGAGAGCGATACCATGATTACGATCGATACCCCTATCGGCCCGTTCAGCATGACCGGCAACGGTTTGGCCGTCACCGAGGCTGGGTTTTATTGCGCGTGCGAAGCAACGCGCGGTCAGTGCCCCCATGAGGCCGATGCCTTCCCTCGGGATCTTGAAAGCAAGGAGCGCGCCTTCAAGATCGCTCAGTCCAGGCACCGGCGCGGCACTGAGCTTCCCAACGCCGGGGTGCCGCCCGAGGCCATCAAGGCGCTCGAGTCCTATTTCGACGGTGATTTCGCGGCGCTCGAGTCGGTGCCGGTGCGGCAGAGTGGCACGCCCTATCTGGAGCACTGCTGGGATGTGCTGCGCACGCTGCGGGAGCCCATCACCTACAGCGAGTTCGCCCACCTGACCGGCAAGCCGCGCGCCGTGCGCGCCGCCGCGCAGGGGTGCGCCCGCAACCACGTCGCCCTGTTCGTACCCTGCCATCGGGTGCTCCGGGCGGACGGCTCCCTCGGCGGGTACCGCTGGGGCTTGCACGTCAAGGAGTGGCTGCTCGACCACGAGCGCAAAATTCTGAGTTAATGTCGTCTGCCATGGCAGATGAAGAGAAAAAGTCAGAGGAAAAGAAGGACGAGACGCCCGAGCCCAGCGATGCGCTTGTCGAGACGCATCACGAGATCGGTGGCCTGAAGTACACGGCCACCGCGGGCCGGGTCGTCCTGCGCTTCGAATCGCACAGCGAGGACAAGTTCGAGGGGCACAAGGCCAAGGCGGAAATGTTCATGGTTTCCTATGTTCTCGATGAAGCCGATCGGGGTACCCGCCCGGTGATTTTCGCCTTCAATGGCGGACCGGGGTCGTCAAGCGTCTGGCTGCACCTGGGCCTGCTGGGCCCGCGCCGGGTGCTCTCCGGCGATGCAGGCGCGCTCGTGCCCCCGCCCTACGACCTGGCCGACAACGCCGAAACCCTGCTGCGCCACGCCGACTTGGTCTTCATCGACCCCATCTCGACCGGCTGGTCCCGCACGATCAAGGGCGAGAAGTCCAAGGACTACCACGGTTTCACCGCCGACATCGAGAGCGTCGGGGAGCTGATCCGCCTCTGGACGTCGCGCAACGGCCGCTGGATGTCGCCGAAGTACCTGTGCGGCGAGTCGTATGGCACGCTGCGCGCGGCCGGTCTCGCGCACCACCTCCAGGAGCGGCACGGCATGTGGCTTAACGGCCTGATCCTGGTGTCGAGCGTGCTCAACATCGGCACGCTGGAGTTCCACCCGCACCTGGACATCTCGTACCCGCTGTTCCTGCCGACTTACGCGGCGATCGCGCACTACCACGGCCTGCACGGCGACCGGCCGCTGCGGGAGGTGCTCGACGAGGCGGAAGCCTATGCGGGGCGCGACTATCCGTGGGTGCTCAGCCGCGGTTCCCGCCTGACTGATCAGGAGCGGGCCGACGCCGTCGCGACGCTCGCCCGGCTGACCGGCCTGTCCGAGGACTACCTCGACCGGGTGGAGATGCGCGTGGAGCATGTGCGGTTCTACACCGAGTTGCTGCGCTCGCAGCGGCGCACCGTTGGGCGGCTGGACGGCCGGTTCACGGGCTGGGACGCCGACTACGGCCGCGAGCGCTGGACGTCGGACCCGTCGTTCGACGCGATCATGGGCCCGTACACCGCGGCGATCAACCACTACCTGCGCGAGGAGCTGAAGGTGGAGCAGGACCTGCCCTACGAGGTCCTTGCCTGGAAGCAGGTGAACCCGTGGTCCTTCAAGGAGTTCGAGGGCCAGCACGTCAACGTCGCCGACAAGCTCGCGCAGGCGATGCGCGCCAACCCGCACATGCGGGTGCAGGTGGCCTGCGGCTACCACGACGGGGCGACGCCGTACTACGCCAGCCAGCACACCTTCGCCCACCTGGAGATTCCGGAGGAGCTGCAGCCCAACATCGAGTTCAAATACTACGAAGCCGGGCACATGATGTATGTTCACGAGCCTTCCCGCGTGGCGCAGTCGGATCACATTAGGACGTTTGTGTCACCCTGAGGGGCGTGGAGACTCTGGCGATCGTCATCGTCTGCCTGCTTGCCGGTGCCGGGCTCGGGTGGTTGGCCGCCCGAGCCCGTACCGCACCCGAGCTCGCGCGGCTCAACGCCACCATCGAGGCGACGCAGGCCGGTGAGGCGCGGCTCGAACAGGCGATGCGCGCGCTCTCCTTCGAGGCCACGGCGCAGTCGCAGGAGGCGGTGGCCCGGGTGATCGCGCCGCTGCACGAGACGCTGCGCCAGCTTGAGCACGACCGCATCGACGCCTATGCCGAGCTGCGGTCGCAGCTGCGCCTGGCGAATGAGCAGACGGGTCAACTCGTTGGCGCGCTTCGCACCTCGCATGTGCGCGGGCGGTGGGGCGAGCACCAGCTGCGCCGCATCGTCGAGGCGGCCGGCATGCTCCAGCACTGCGACTTCGACGAGCAGGTGACCGCCTACGTCGACGGTAACGTGTTGCGCCCGGATCTGGTGGTGCGCCTTCACGGCGGCCGCAGCGTGGTGGTGGACGCGAAGGTGCCGCTTGACGCCTACCTGAACGAGGATTTCAGCGCGCATGCCAAGGCGCTCAAGTCGCATGTGGACATCCTTTCCAGCCGCGGCTACTGGCAGGCTTTCCCGCAGGCGCCCGAGTTCGTGGTGCTGTTCGTCCCCGCCGAGCCCTTCCTCAACGTTGCGCTGCAACACGATCCGGCCCTGCTCGAGCACGCCTTCTCCCGCAACATCGTGCTCGCCACACCCTCGACGCTTGTCGCTCTGCTTAGGACGGTCGCCTACACCTGGCGCCAGGAAGCCTTATCGCGCAACGCCATCGAGGTCCACCAGCTTGCCAAGCAACTTTACGGAAGGCTCGGCACGGTCGGCGGCCATCTCACCAAGCTGGGCAGCTCGCTCGCCGCTTCGGTCACCGCCTACAACAACGCGGTCGGCTCGCTCGAGCAGCGCGTGCTCGTCAGCGCGCGCCGCCTCGCCGATCTCGGCGTGGCCGATGAGTCCCTGCCCGAGCTGCCGCCGGTCGAGCTGACCCCGCGACGGCCCCAGGCTCCGGAACTCATTGAGCCATAATCCCGGCTCCGGCCTCATCGATGATCTCGTCCACCCGGTGCGCCAGGTCGACATCGAGCCTCGTCACCGCGCCCACGCTGTGCGTGGTCGCGATCAGCACGGCGGTGTCGTCCGCCCTCCGCTCGATGTGCGGGGCGCGGCCGTAATCCGGCTTCATGAGCGCGACAAGGGTCAGCACCCTGTCCAGGTTGGCCCGCGGCAGCACCAGCGTGCGCCGCAACGCGACACGATCCCCGCTCCAGTAAGGCAAGCGGCCCAACGCCTCCACCAGCTCCTCGGCCGTGAGCGGCGCGGCGTGGCCATGCGGCGAGGTGACACCGCCGCCGGACGGCGGCTCCTCGAACAGCTCGCGCAGGGTGTCCGGCACATGCAACTCGCCTACGAGATCGGGCTCCCACAGCGCCATCGTGGAGAGCACGGTCTGTGCGCGGTAGCGGGCCAGCGGCGCCTCCATGCCCGTCAGCCACGAGACCGCCGCCACGAAGGAGTCGGCATCCGGTGCGGGACCGGGCGCCTCGCTTTCCTGCATCAATTTTGCGGGTACCCGTTCAAGCAGCAGCAGTCGCTGAGGCTCTGCGAGCGTGCGTGCCAGCGTGTCGATCGTGGCATCGGCGGCGTCCCGCGCCTCCTGCGTGCTGACACGGGTGCGCTCGGCGACGGTTTCCACCAATTCCCGGTACCGCATCCTGCCCGACTACCCGGGCAAATCGGGCCTAAACGCGGCCCGCCGCCGCCGCCTTCATGTCGCGCTTGAGCTCCTGGGGAAGGGAGAAGACAAGGCGCTCGTCGGTGGTCACGACCTCCTCGACGTCGGCGAAGCCGCGCTCGGCGAGGTGGTCGATCACCTGCATCACCAGCTCATCGGGGACCGATGCGCCCGACGACAAGCCAACCGTGTCGACCCCCTCCAGCCACTCGTCCTTGATCTCGTGCGCGAAGTCGATCAGATAGCCGGCCGGCACGCCCGCCTGGACGGCGACCTCCACCATGCGCACCGAGTTGGAGGAGTTGCGCGAGCCGACGACGAGCACGAGGTCGCACTCGGGGGCGATGCGCTTCATCACCTGCTGCCTGTTTTGCGTGGCGTAGCAGATGTCGTCGCTGGGCGGGGATTGCAGCAGGGGCAGCTTCTCCTTGAGGCGCGCCACGGTCTGCAGGGTCTCGTCGACGCTGAGCGTGGTCTGCGACAGCCACACCACCTTGCTCGGGTCGCGCACGGTCACCCCGTCGACCCCGTCCGGCCCGTCCACGAGCTGGATGTGGGCCGGCGCCTCGCCGCTGGTGCCGATGACCTCCTCGTGCCCCTCGTGGCCGATGAGCAGGATGTCGTAGCCCTCGTTGGCGAACCGCCGCGCCTCCTGGTGCACCTTGGTCACCAGCGGGCACGTGGCGTCGATCGCCTTCAGGTTGCGCTGCCGTGCCTGCTCGTAGACCTCGGGCGCCACCCCGTGCGCCGAGAAGATCACGGTGGCACCCTCTGGTACCTCCTCGTTCTCCTCCACGAAGATCGCGCCTTTGGCCTCGAGCGTCGTCACCACGTGCTTGTTGTGCACGATCTGCTTGCGCACGTAGATCGGGGCGCCGTAGAGCTTGAGAGCCTCCTCGACCGTCTGCACGGCCCGGTCGACGCCTGCGCAGTAGCCGCGCGGCTTGGCCAGCAGGACACGTTTGCGAGGAGCATCAGTCACCAGCACATCCTATCGTCGTGAAGAATGACCCAGCGTGAGTGAGACCAGCAGTACCCCGCAGGAGCCCTGGCCGGTCCGTGTGGTCAGCCAGAAGATCAGCGCCTGGGTCGGCAAGCTCGGCTGGGTGTGGGTGGACGGCCAGGTGGCCCAGCTCAGCCGCAGGCCCGGCTCGAGCACGGTGTTCCTCACCCTGCGCGACCCGTCCGCCGACCTGAGCCTGACCGTGACCGCCAGCCGCGACGTGCTCGACGCCGGCGTGCCCATGCTCGAGGAGGGCTCGCGGGTCGTGCTGCACGCCAAGCCCGAGTGGTACGCCCAGCGGGGCACCCTGTCGCTGAGGGCCGATCAGATACGCCTGGTCGGCCTCGGCGAGCTCCTTGCGCGCCTTGAGCAGCTGAAGAAGCTGCTGCACGCGGAGGGCCTGTTCGACCCGAGCCGCAAGCGCCGGCCCCCGTTCCTGCCCAACCGCATCGGGCTGATCACCGCGCGGGCGAGCGCTGCCGAGCGGGATGTGCTGACCAATGCGGGGCGGCGGTGGCCCGCCGTCGACTTCCGTGTGGTCAACGTCACGGTCCAGGGGCCCACCGCTGTGCCGTCGATCATCGGAGCCTTGCAGTCGCTCGACGCCGACGAAACCGTCGACGTGATCATCTTGGCGCGCGGTGGTGGATCGGTCGAGGACCTCCTCCCCTTCAGCGACGAAGCCCTGTGCCGGGCCGTCTTCGCCTGCCGCACCCCGGTCATCTCGGCCATCGGCCATGAGCCCGACACGCCGCTGGTCGATTGGGTCGCCGACGTCCGGGCCTCCACCCCAACCGACGCCGCGAAGCGGGTCGTGCCCGATCTCGCTGACGAGACGCGCCTGATGGCCCAGGCGAGGGCGCGGCTGACCCAGGCCGTGCGGCACCGCCTCGACAGGGAACAACAGCGCCTCGACGCCATCCGCAGCCGCCCGGTGCTCGCCAACCCGCACGCGCTCATCGACCGGATCGAGGCCGATCTGCACCCGGCGGTCGAACGCATACGGCGCTCCTTGGAGTTCCGCCTCACCCGGGCCGAAAGCGACCTCTCGCACACCCTGGCCCGGCTGCGCGCCCTGTCACCGGCGGCAACCCTGGCGCGCGGCTACGCCATCGTGCAAACCGTTGCGGGACAGGTGTTACGCAACGCCGACGAGGTGTCCGAGGGCGACGCGCTGCGGGTGCGCCTGGCCGAGGGCGAATTGAAAGCTAAGGTGAGCGCATGACGCAGGAGCTGTCCTATGAGGCCGCCCGCGCCGAACTGGCCGAGGTGGTGACCAAGCTCGAGTCGGGCGGCGGCGCCCTGGAAGAGGCGCTTGCCCTTTGGGAGCGTGGGGAGCAGCTCGCCGCCATCTGCCAGCAGCGCCTCGACGTCGCCCGCGCCCGCCTCGACGCTCGCGCTAACGCAACGAGCGGCGGAACCGCCTGAGCGGGAGGCGGGAGGCGAGGGCGACGGCGGCCACGGCGAGCAGCGCCCCGGCGATCGTGCGGGCGTGCGGCGGCCCGGCCGCCGAAGGCGCGACGGCGTCGATGACGAGCGAGGCCGACACCTGACCCGCGATCGCGCCCATGCTCAGCAGCAGCACCCCGATCCGCTTCACCACGGCGGCGGCGGTGGCGATGAACAGGATGCCTAGCGGACCGCCAAGATAAAGCCACGGTTCGGGCGGCAGCGGCTCGATCCGGCCACGATTCAGCAGGTCCACCGTGAGCACGAGGAGCAGCGCCGCGGTACCCACTGAAAAATTGATGAGAGTCGGTGGCAGGTTCGCACCGGCCGCCTGCCGCACAAAGCCGTTCATCCCTTGCTGCCAAGCCACTCCCACGCCGGCCAAAGCGGGAAGCAGTGCCAGACCAAGCGCTTTGGCGTCGCCGAGCCGATCGCTCACGGCGATCGCCACCGCGAGCACGCACAACGCGGCTCCCCAGGCACGATTGGCGGTGATCGCGCGCTTGCCGCCGGGGGCGAGGCCGGCACGATCGACCGCGAGGCTGGAGGCCGACTGGCCGGCGACGATGGCCACGGTGAAGACCGCGACGCCAAGCAAAGGGACCGTCAGCCCTTGCGTGGCAACGAGAAACGCCCCGCACACCCCGCCGAGCAGCTGCCACCAGCGAAGCGACCGGTCGCGCAGGGCGAGCCGAACCTTGTGCAGGCCCGGCCGCATCCATCCGATCGCGCAGAGCAGCAGGACAAGGCCGATCCCGAAGGAGATGGTCGCCGCCGCGATCCCATTGCCGAGCCGCAGCCCCAGCTCGCCGTTGATCCGTGCCTGCACTGCCGCTCCCGCGCCTGCCAGCACCGCGAGCGCGACCCCCGTGACGTTGTTCAATCGAAATCAACCAGCGAGTAGCGCGCGAGCTTCTCGAGGCGGTGATAGGAGTCGATGACGCGGACGGTGCCGGACTTGGAGCGCATGACGATCGACTGCGTGTAGGCGCCGCCGTCCCGGTAGCGCACGCCGCGCAGCAGGTCGCCCGAGGTGACGCCGGTCGCCACGAAGAACGCATTCTCGCCGCTGACGAGCTCGTCGGTGGTGAGGACCCGGTCGAGATCGTGCCCCGCGTCCAGCGCCTTCTGTCGCTCCTCTTCATTGCGCGGCCAAAGCCGGCCCTGCATCATGCCGCCCAAGCATTTCAGGGCACACGCCGCGGTGATCCCCTCGGGCGTGCCACCGATCCCCATCAGGACGTCGACCGCCGACTGCTCGCGGGCAGCGTAGATCGCCCCGGCGATGTCACCATCGGTGATGAAGCGGATCCGCGCGCCCGCCTCGCGGATCTCGGCCACCAGCTCGGCGTGGCGCGGCCGGTCGAGCATGCACACGATCACGTCCTCGACCCGTGAGCGCTTCACGGCCGCGATACGGCGCAGGTTTTCGGTCGCCCCCGCCGTGATATCGATAACATCCGCGTAGTCCGGGCCCACCGCGATCTTCTCCATGTAAAAGACCGCGCTCGGGTCGAACATCGAACCCCGTTCCGCCACCGCCAGCACCGCCAGCGCATTGGGCATCCCCTTGCTCATGAGCGTCGTGCCATCGATCGGGTCGACGGCCACATCGACCTCCGGGCCGGTGCCGTCACCCACCTGCTCGCCGTTGAAAAGCATGGGGGCGTTGTCTTTCTCGCCCTCGCCGATGACGACTGTGCCGCGCATGGGCAGCGAGTTGATCAGCTTACGCATGGCGTCGACGGCCGCGCCGTCACCCGCTTCCTTGTCGCCTCGCCCCACCCAGCGACCGGCGGCCATCGCGGCCGCCTCGGTCACCCGGACGAGATCAAGTGCCAGGTTGCGGTCAAGATCTTGAGGCGTACGCATGGTGCCATCCTGGCATGGCAGGGGCGGTTAACGCTCGTTCGGGCGGCCCGGATTAACGTGTCATGCTGTGAGCGTGACCTCGCAGGCAACCGGCCGCCGCCCCCGTGACATGGCGCTATCCCTGATCGTCCTGCTGATCCCGGTGGTGCTGGTCATCGTGGCTTATCGCACTCTTTACCAGGGCGACACGGTCGTGACCGTCGACCCGACCGAGGCCATCGCGAGCGCCGGCCGCAATGGGCTCACCCAGCTCCCGCCCGCGACGGCACCCGAGGGGTGGTTGATCGTCAGCGCCACGTTCCGTGATGGGGTTTTGCGGATTGGGTACCTCGACCGTGACCAGAAGGGCGTCCAGCTCGTGCAGGCTCGTGGCGCCCTTGAGCAGCCCCGGGCCGGCGAGAAGGCGCTCGTCGGCAGCCGTGACGGGGTCAGCGTCATGCTGCTCACCAAGGACGCCGATCTGGCGCCCTTGGCCAAGCTCCTACCTATTCCGGTAAGCGGCAACAATTCCGGCTAGCGACTCGTCGAGGGGCGTGGCCGACAGGCCGAACGTGCGCTCCGTCAGGCTCGAGTCGAGCACGAACGGCTTGGCGAACTGGTAGTAGGTCGCTCGCAGCTCGCGGATGGTCGGTGAGAACAGGCCCGCCGTCCACAGCATGGCGTAGGGCATCGTCCTGATTTTGGGCCTGGGCAGCCCCGCCAACTCGTTGGCCCTCTCCGCGACCGCCCGCGCCGGCATCGGCGGGGCCGTGGGCACGTGCCACGCTTTGCCCCAGGCTCGTTCGTCTTTTGCTATCGTCACCAGCGTTCGCGCCACGTCATCCACATTGGACCAACTGTGCGGCGCATCGGCGTCGCCGTATGCGTAGGCGGTTTGGTTCTTGAGCGTGCGCTTGAGGATCAGCTCCTCCAGGATGCTGTTGGCGTCGCCACCGATGTAGTCGCTGGCTCTGGCCTCCGTCACCGGGATGCCCGCCGCCAGTGCGTCCTCCCACATCCTGGCTCGGACCCTGAGCTTGGGATGCGTTGCCGCCATTGGGGTTTGCTCGGTGATCGGGCCTTCGACCGGGCCGTAGCCGTACAGGTTGTTGGCCGCCACGAGGATGCTGTTGTTGGCTCTGGCCGCTTGCAGGATCGCATCGGCCAGGGGTGGCCAGTCCGTCAGCCATCGGTGATATGCCGGGTTAGCGCAGTTGTACAGCGTCTTCGATCCTTCGGCCAGCTTGGTCAGCGTCTGCGGGTTTGCGGCGTCGGCCGCTATCAGCTCTATGCCCTGTGTTTTTGGCCCGCGACCGCTTCTCGTTATGACCCGGACTCTCTCGCCCTGGTCCGCCAGCAGCTTTGCCACCCTGGACCCGATCGGCCCCGCTCCTACGATCGTTTGCACTTCTCTGCCCCCTCCTGCTCACGACACATGATCTCCTTGGTGAGCACTGCTCTCTCATTGGAGCAGTACATCTGCTCTCTGTCAAGAGCGGTGCTCTCACTTCGGTGTTATGCTCTGACACATGAGCGCACCGTCGATCCGCAACCGGCTACGCCACGAGCTGACCGCCGAGATCAAAGCGGCCGCGCGCCGCCAGCTGGCCAAGGAAGGCGCCAACCTGTCGCTGCGAGCGGTGGCCCGCGAGATGGGCATGGTCTCGTCCGCGGTCTACCGCTACTTTCCAAGCCGTGACGACCTCCTCACCGCGCTGATCATCGACTGCTACAACGAGCTGGGCGATGCGGTGGAGGCTTCGGTCCGCCCGGGTCCGGTCCTCGAGCGGTGGCTGGCCTTCGGTCACGCGGTTCGCGACTGGGCACTGGCAAACCCGGCGGAATATGCGCTCATCTACGGCTCCCCGGTGCCCGGCTACAAGGCGCCCCAGGACACGATCGGCCCGGCCACACGCCCGACCGAGATCCTGCTGCAACTGCTCGCCGACGGGGTGAAGTCCGGCGAGCTCAGGCCGAAGGGCGGCGCGGGCGGCCCGGCGCTGATGCCGGCCACGGTCGCCGCCGAACTGGATCGCATGCGAGGGCAGATCCCGATGACGGTTCCGGCGAGCCAGCTGGCACGCGGCATCACCGCCTGGGTGCAGCTGTTCGGGCTGATCAACTTCGAGCTGTTCGGCAGGTTCAACGGTCTGATCGACGAGACCCGCCTGGACTTCTTCGACTACCAGTTGCGGGTGATGGCCAAGCACATCGGGCTCAGTCTATAAAAGGCGGCGGCCCGGTCGGGGTGCGCCCTGGGCCGTTGACGGGCCAGGTGCCGTTCAGCGGCCCTACAACGTAAGCGGATCCAACGCCGGTCCGGACCCCGGCGGTCCGGACCGTCGTGCTCGGCTACCGTCCGAGAAAGCCGGTAAAGGCGGGTCGGTAGAGGCGGGCCTGGAAGGTGGAGTTATCGGGCGGAGGCCGGGCCGGGCGCGGCCAGAAGCGCCGGTGAGGCCGCAGGCTCCGCAGCCGCGGGCGTGGGACGGCGGGCGGAGAGCCAGGAGCCGGCGATGATGAGGGCGAAACCCAAGACCGTCACGGCTGTCAGCGGTTCGCCGAGCACGGCCACGCCCAGCAGCACGGCCACAGCCGGGCTCGTGTAAGACACGAGGGAAGCAGCGCCGGCGCCGGCAACCGCGATGAGGCGATAGAAGAGCACCAGAGCGAGAGCGGTACTGAACAGGCCAAGGATGACCACGGAAGCACCGGCCGTGAGTGAGGGCAACGCCGAAGGCGCCGTTACGACAGCAAAAGGCAGCAGCAAGACGGTGGTGATCGTCATGGTCCCAGCGGCGACACCCAGCGGCGGCACTCCGGCCAGCTTCCGCTTCACCAGGAACGTCGCGAGAGCGTAGCCGACGCCGGCCAGCAGGACCATGCCGGCACCGAGCAAGCCGTCCCGGTCGTCGATCCCGATGTCGAAGCCGACAACCGCAGCGACGCCGACCAATCCGATCCCGAGCCCGGCGAGCCGCCGTCCACCGACACGTTCCGAAGCATCGAAGCGCAGTGCGAGCACCGCGATGATGAGCGGCTGGGTGGCGAGCAGCAGTGCGGTCAGGCCGGAGGCGATGTAAACCTCGCCGTAGGTGATCAGCAGGAAGGGCCCGACCACGTGCACGAGCGAAAGCAGCAGGATCACCTTCAGGTGCCCACGCAGCTTCGCCAGCACGCCCGAAGCGAGCGCAATGGGTACCAACAAAGCCGCAGCGATAAATGTCCGGCCGGCAACGATCACGGGCGGCGAAAGCTCTTCCACGGCAAGTTTGATGAACAGGTACGGGATGCCCCAAAGCACCGACATCACACCGAGAAGCAGCCAGGCTCGACGATTCATATCTTGACCCTGACAGGCTAGAGTCATAAGCAGAAGTAACCATCTGCTTAACCAGCTTTAAGAGGCGCTAATGATCGATGTCCAGCGGCTGCGGGTGCTCCGCGAGGTGGCCGAGCACGGCAGCTTCAGCAAGGCGGCCGCCGCGCTCCTGCTCACCCCGAGCGCCGTCTCGCAACAGATCTCCGCGCTCGAGCGCTCCCTCGGCACGGCCGTGGTGGAGCGGGGCGCACGCGGCACGCAGCTCACCGAGCCGGGCCGGATGCTCGTCGAGACCGCCGACGTGATCATCGACGAGCTGCTCAGCACGCAGGAGCGCATCGGCCGGCTCACCAGCGGTCGCGTCGACCGCCTGACCGTCGCGACGTTCGCCAGCGGCGGGCAGAGGCTGCTTCCGGCTGCCCTGCAACGATTTTCCGCAAGCCACCCCAACGTAGAGTTTGACGTGTTCGAGTCCGACCCGGGCGACAGCATCCCGCAGATGCGGCAGGGCAAGGCGGATCTGGCGCTGGCCTACCACTTCGACGGCCCGCCCCCGATCACGCCCGCCGACCGTTCGGGGCTGGAGTGGACTGCGGTCATGGACGATCCGATGTGGATGGTGCTTCCCCGCCACCACCGCTTCGCCGGCCGCTCCTCCATCGCCCTCGCCGAGCTCGGCGGGGAGCGCTGGGTGCAGGGCTGCGTGAAAATCAACGAGATCCTGGAGAGCTACGCCGCGCTCGCCGGCATCCGGATCCACGTGTCGTGCAACACCACCGATTACACATTCGCCCAGGCGCTCATCGCCGCGGGCGTCGGCATCGGGCTGGTGCCCGAGGTGGCGCTCACACCCAACGACCAGCTGATGGCGATCCCGCTCGAGCCGCCCCGCCCCTCCCGATACATCGGCGTCGTGACAAGGAAGCGCCGCCCCCACCCGCTCGTGAAAGATCTTCTTAAGGCACTGGCCGAAGGATAGTCTAAGCGCCGTGATCGTGGTGGTAGGGGAACAGGTAGTCGATCTCGTGCCGGCCGGTGACGGCCTGCTGCGCGCGGCGCTGGGCGGCGGGCCGGCCAACACGGCGATCGCCGCGGCCCGCCTTGGCGCGCGTGTGGCGATGATGGCCCGCCTTGGCCGCGACAGTTTCGGCCCCGCTTTCCGTGACCGCCTGACGCGGTCGGGCGTTGACACGAGCCACCTGATCGCCACCGCGCAGCCTTCGGCGCTCGCCCTGGCCAACCTCGACGACCACGGCGAGGCCGCCTACGACTTCTGGCTGAGCGGGGCGGCCGATTTCTCATGGCGTTCAAGGGACTTTCCAGATTTTTCAGAGGGTACCCGGATCCACATCGGTTCGCTGGCCGCCTTCCTGCCGCCCGGGGCGGATGCGATCGAGCGATGGGCGGCGTCCCATCGCGACCGGTGCACGATCAGCTTCGACCCGAACCTGCGGTCGGTTGCGTTGTCCCGCCCCGACTCGCTCATGCGCCTGGAGCGGCTCGCGGAGCTCGCGCACGTGATCCGGGTCAGCGAGCAGGATCTGGAGATGGCCTACCCCGATGTCAGCGCGATGAAGACGGCGAAGCGCTGGCTCGCCGGCAAAGGCTCGAAGCTGGTCGTGCTGACGCGCGGGTCCGAGGGGGCGACGGCGCTGACCGCGACCGAGACCATCCAGGTGAAAGCCCCGACGGTGTCCGCCGTGGACACCATCGGGGCCGGCGACACCGCGACCGGGGCTTTGCTGGTGGGCCTGGCCGAGGGGGTACCGCTGCCGGAGCTGCTCACGTTCATGTGCGCCGCGGCCGCTCTCAACTGCACCCGGGTGGGGGCCGACCCACCCACGCGCGCCGAGGTCGACGCGTTTATCCGGACGAGTGCCCCGGGAACAGGTGCGCCGACGGATCGATGACGATCGCCGCATTGTTGACGGCGGTGGCGCCCTCGCCGAAGCCGGTGGCGATCAGCCGGACCTTCCCGGGATACTCCACGATGTCGCCCGCGGCGAAGATCCTGGGCTGGTTGGTAGCCATGGTCGAATCGACGAGGATGTGGCGCTTGTCGAGGGTGAGGCCCCACTCCGCCAGCGGGCCGAGGTCGGCGGTGAACCCGAGAGCGGCAACGATGACGTCGGCGACCACCTCCTCGCCATTGATCTCGCACGCCGTCACTTGGGCGTCGCCGATCAGCTTCGTCACCTGTGCGTTGACGACGATCCGCACCGGAAGCGCCTTGACCTTGTCGACCGTCGCCTGATGCGCCCGGAATTTGTCGCGCCGGTGCACCAGCGTCACGCTCGCCGCGATCTCGGCGAGGGCCAGGGCCCAGTCGAACGCCGAGTCGCCGCCGCCGACGATGACGACGTGCTTGCCGGCGAGCCCGGCCGGGTTGGGCACGAAGAAGACGATCCCCTCGCCGGTGAACTGGGCCGCGGCCGGCAGGGGCCGCGGCGTGAAGGAGCCCAGCCCGCCGGTGATGATGACCGCTCCGCAGCGCAGCTCCTCGCCGTCGGCGAGGCCCAGCACCGGCAGACCATCCACATATGACAGTGTTTTCGCCTGGACGCCGAGGCGGTACTCGGGGTGGTACTGATCGGCCTGCGCCAGCAAGTTGGTGACGAGATCCCGCCCAAGCACCTGCGGGAATCCACCAACATCATAGATCTGCTTCTCCGGGTACATCGCTGTAACCTGGCCGCCGGCCTCGGGAAGGGTGTCTATCACCACGGTGGAAAGACCCCGGAAGCCGGCATAGTAGGCGGCAAACAGACCGGTCGGCCCCGCCCCGATGATCGCGATATCGACGTCGCTCATGGCCAAAAACTAATCGGGTAACCCCATCTCCTCAATCGTGGATTACTCGATCGCCCTTGTGATGTCAGGAGATAGCTCCGCATGGCAAGATGCTAATGAGCGTTTTGTCTAAATCGTGGCAGCCGCTCCGCGGCGTTGAGCAGCAATTTCGCCGAAAGGGGTCCCCGAAGGAACCCCTTTGACGCATGCGTACCAGCTCAGTACCAGCCGGTGTCGAGGAAGTGCTGCCACGCACCGCATGGCGTGCTGTACCGGCTCTTGATGTAGTTGAGACCCCACTTGATCTGCGTGATCGGGTTGGTCTGCCAGTCCGAGCCATAGACGGACATCTTGCTGCCCGGCAGCGCCTGCGGGATACCGTAGGCGCCCGTGGAAGAGTTGGAGGACCTTTCGTTCCAGCCACTTTCCTTCGTCCACAGCTTCTCAAGGCACGGGAACTGGTCCAGGCCGTAGCCGTAGTCGAGCATCATCGCGCAACCGGTGGCGCGGTTGCCGCTGTACACCTGGCAGCTCGCGGGGATCGGCCCGTAGGACGGCTTCGTGGTCGTCGTCGGGCGGTTCTTGCGTGCGGCCTCCTCGGCGGCGCGCTTGCGTGCCGCTTCCGCCTCTGCCTCCGCCTTCAACCGGGCCCGCTCGATGGCCTCGTTGCGCACGGCCTCGGCGTGCTGCGTGCGCATCAGATCCTGCTCGACCCGCTCCGCCTCCTCGTACGCCGTGGCGTTGGCGGCCGCCTGCTTCGCTTGATCGCTGTCGTCGTCATCAAGAAAGAGCCCTCCGGTCAGCCCGCCGGCGAGGGTCAGCAGAGCCGCCACGCGGATGCCGAGCAGTCGCCAGCTTCGGGAAGTCGTAGGGCTCCGTCGATGTCGGGGCACGATGGCGTATCCCTTTCAATAGGGGGTGGCCATAGTCGATGGGGATCGGCTCTGGCACAACAGACCCCCACCCTTGCCCAGACCTTCCGGGCTCGTAGTTACCTACCCGAGCGGTTGTGACCCCGCTCACACCTCAAATCATCGCATAGTAGGGTGAATTAGCCCTCCAGCAGGTCGGTCACCACCTCAGCGATCGCCGACCGCTCCGATCGCACCAGCGTCACGTGCGCGAACAGTGGGTGGCCCTTAAGCGTGTCTATAACAGCGCTTATGCCGTCATATCGTCCAACGCGAAGGTTATCCCGTTGCGCCACATCGTGGGTGAGCACGACACGCGATCCCGCACCGATTCGCGACAGGACGGTCAGCAGCACACCTCGCTCAAGCGACTGAGCCTCATCCACGATGACGAATGCGTCATGCAGGCTGCGGCCCCGGATGTGTGTCAGCGGAAGCACTTCGAGCATGCCGCGTGCCAGGACCTCCTCGCGCACGTTGTCATGCACGACCGCGCCCAGGGTATCGAAGACAGCCTGCGCCCAGGGCGACATCTTCTCCGACTCCGTCCCCGGCAGGTAGCCCAACTCCTGGCCGCCGACGGCGTAAAGCGGCCGGAAGACGATGACCTTCTTGTGCTTGCCCCGCTCCATCACCTGCTCCAGCCCCGCGCACAGGGCCAGGGCCGACTTGCCGGTACCCGCCCGGCCGCCCAGCGACACGATCCCCACCGAATCGTCGAGCAGCAGATCCAGCGCGATCCTTTGCTCCGCCGACCGCCCGCGCAGGCCGAACGCCTCACGGTCGCCGCGCACCAGCGTCACCGTCTTCTCCGCCGTGATCCGGCCCAGCGCGGAGCCGCGGCCGGCGTGCAGGATCAGCCCGGTGTGCACGGGCAGATCGGTTGGGGGAGCGATGGCTTCACCGGCGTAGAGCGAGGCCATCTCGGCGTCGCTGATGTCCAGCTCGGCAAGGCCCGACCAGGTCGGGTCCACTGCCTGCCCGTGCCGGAACTCGTCGGCGGCCAGCCCCACCGCGGCCGCCTTGACCCGCAACGGCATGTCCTTGCTGACGAGGGTGACATCCAGCCCCTCCTTGGCCAGTCCAAGCGCGACCGAAAGAATGCGCGCGTCGTTCGTGTCGCTGCGGAACCCGGGCGGCAGCAGGTGCGGTTCGGCGTGGTTGAGCTCCACGCGCACCGTCCCGCCGTGCTCATTGACTGGGACCGGTACATCCAGCCGTCCGTAGCGGACTCGCAGGTCGTCGAGCTGGCGAAGCGACTGCCGGGCAAACCAGCCCAGCTCGGGGTGGTGGCGCTTGCCCTCAAGCTCGGAGATGACCACGAGCGGCAGCACCACGTTGTGCTCTGCGAAGCGACGGAGTGCGACCGGATCGGCCAGAAGAACGGAAGTGTCTAGAACGTATGTTCGTCTTTGGACATCGACCATGACTCACGCTAGCGTCGCGAGTCAAGAAACACCAGCTCTGAACGTCCTTCGGTAGGTCATAGGGGAGACCCCGACGACCGCGTGCAACTGCTGGCGCATCGCGGCGGCGGTGCCGAAACCGGACTCCCGCGCCACCCGGTCGATGGGCAGATCGGTCGCCTCGAGCAGCTGCCGCGCCCGCTCGACTCGCTGGCCCACCAGCCACCGGGCCGGGCTCATCCCCGTCTCCTCCCGGAAACGGCGGGTGAACGTGCGAACGCTCATCCGCGCGTGATTGGCCAATGTGGACAGTGCGAGCGGCTCGTGCAACCGCGACTGCGCCCATTGCCGGGTCACCGACGTCGTCAGGTCGGCCGAACCGGGGATCGGCCGCTCGATGAACTGCGCCTGCCCGCCGTCGCGCCAAGCCGGTGCGACACAACGCCTTGCGGCCCGGTTGGCGACCTCGCTGCCGTGATCCTTGCGCACCACGTGCAGGCACAGGTCGACGCCGGCGGTGACCCCGGCCGAGGTGAGGATGTCGCCGTCGTCGACGAACAGCACCTCGGGGTCGAGCATCACTTTGGGGTACAGGCGGCGGAAGCGATCGGCGTGGCGCCAGTGCGTCGTCGCCGGGCGGCCGTCGAGCAGGCCCGCCGCCGCCAGCACAAAGGAGCCCGTGCAGATGGAGATCAGCCTGCCCTCGAAGGCGCGCAATGCTTTTCGCACCGCCGGGTCGAGCCCGCCCTCCTCGAACGGCTCCCCGCCGTGGATGCCCGGCACGACGACCGTGTCCGCGCTGTCAAGCGCCTCAAGGCCATGGTCGGAGTGGATGCGCACCAGACCGCCCTCGGAGGCGACACCATCCGGGGTGGGTGTGCAGACACTCACGTCGTAGCGGTTTCCGGCGCTGCCGAAAACCTGCATTGGCGTCCCCAGATCCATCGGCACGACATAGTCAAGCGCCAGGATCACGACCTTATGACTCGAGGCCTTCCTGGCTGCAATTCTGGGCCGCGAGCGCCTCGCCTCGGTCGCATGCGGGTCCGTGCTTCGGCTCATGCCGTTTCACCTCCTCCTGGCGCCGCCTGGCTGCAATTCTGGGCCGCGAGCGCCTCGCCTCGGTCGCACGCGGGTCCGTGCCTCGGCTCATGGCCGTTTC
>Ga0075421_100003341_pt1 | contig 19169 bp, 20 predicted proteins | sample SoiMetdeltSBSDD5_FD_75292 | JGI IMG/M metagenome (GOLD analysis project Ga0075421, IMG submission 75292) | Bulk soil microbial communities from a Populus tree surrounding site in Tennessee, USA - Soil MetaG P. deltoides SBSDD5 | ecosystem: Environmental > Terrestrial > Soil > Tree plantation... | reverse complement strand
TCGGTGGGGCCGGCGTAGAAATCGATGCCGCAGTCGGCGGCAATCTGCGCCTTGGCCGCAGCGACGTAGCGGTTGCCGGGTCCGACGACCTTGTCGACGCGAGGAACCGACGTAGTGCCATAGGCCAGCGCCGCGATCGCCTGGGCACCGCCGATGCGGAAGAATCGCGAGACGCCTGCCTCGAGCGCCGCCGCCATGACGACGGCATCCGGCTTCGGGCAGACGGCGATCACGTCCTTCACACCCGCCACAGTCGCGGGAATCGCCGTCATGAGGACGGTCGAGGGAAGCGGATAGCGTCCGCCCGGCACGTAGCAGCCGACGCGATCGAGCGGCACGATTCGTTGTTCGACCGTCAGTCCCGCACCGACGCGGACTTTCCATCCGCGCGGCACCTGCCGCTTCGCCACGGCGCGAATGTTCTTCGCGGCGACGCGAATCGCCTGCCGCACGCGCGGCGGCACGGTCCTGGCCGCGGCCTGCATCTCCGGGCGTGAGATCTCGAGCGGGCCTTCGAGGCGATCGAGCTCGCGCGCGTAGCGGAGCAGGGCCGCTTCGCCATTCGTCCGTACGTCGGCGACGATCTGCGCGACCCGCTGCTCCGTCTCGCCGTCGCGATCGCGCTCGGGCCAGAGCAGCGCCTTCACCGCTGCCGTGTCCTGCGCATCAACGATTCTGATCATGATCCTCCGGACCGCCTGAAGCGGCCGGGCCGCCTGAAGGGCGGCCCCGACGTCTAGACAACGATCTTGTTCAACGGGTATTCGACGATCCCCTGCCCGCCGGCGGCTTTCAGCTTCGGAATCAGGTCGCGCACCGTGCGCTCCTCGATGATCGTGTTGACGGCCACCCACTCGCCTTCACTGAGCGACGAGATCGTCGGCCGCTGCAGCGCCGGCAGGAGCGCGAGCACCTTGTCGAGATCGACGCGCTGCACGTTCAACATCAACCCGACACGGCCCTGTGCTTCGATCGCCGCCTTCAGCAGCAGCGCGATGTTTTCAATCTTCGTGCGCTTCCAGGAATCGGCGAGCGCCTGCTCGTTGGCGATGAGCTGCGTGTTCGATTCCATGATCGTGTCGAGAATCCGCAGCCGGTTGGCGCGAAGCGTCGAGCCGGTTTCGGTGGCTTCGACGATCGCGTCGGCGAGCACCGGCGGTTTGACTTCGGTGGCGCCCCACGAGAACTCGACGCGCTTCACCTTCACGCCGAGCTTGTCGAAGTAGTTGCGTGTCACCTGCACGAGCTCGGTGGCGATGACGGCGCCGCCAAAGTCCTGCGGTGACTTGAAGCGCGACTCTTCGGGGGCGGCCAGCACCCAGCGCACCTTGCCGAAACTCTGCTTCGAGTACACGAGATCGGCGAGGCTGGTGACACAGGCGTGCGCGTCGCGGCCGTAGCGGTGCTCGGCCACCCAGTCGAGGCCGGTCAGGCCGGCATCGAGCACGCCTTCGCAGACGTAACGGGTCATCTCCTGCGCGCGGATCAGCATGCACTCGATTTCGGGATCGTCGATCGACGGGAAATACGAGCGCGTGTTGATGTAGATGTTGAAGCCGGCGCGCGCAAACAGCTGAATCGTCGCGTCCTGCAGCGAGCCCTTGGGAAGCCCCAGTTTCAGCGTCATGGAATCGTGATCCCTTCCGCGCGGCGGTTGAAGCAGGTGCGCTCGCCGGTGTGGCAGACGTTGCCGTCGCCGAGCCGCTCGGCTTTCACCAGCACGGTGTCGTCATCGCAATCGATGAGAATGTCGCGCACCGCCAGCTTGTTGCCGGACGTCTCGCCCTTGGTCCACAACGTGTTGCGCGTCCGGCTGTAGAACGTCACGTAGCCGGAGCGGCGGGTGACGTCCCAGGCTTCGGTGTTCATGAAGCCGACCATCAGCACTTCGCCGCTGACGTGGTCCTGCACCACCGCGGGAATCAGTCCGTCGAGTTTTGAAAAATCCATAACGCTCCGTACAAAACAAAACCCCGCCAGGCGTCCGGCGGGGCTGCGTGGGTCGCGAATTCCGTGGTTCGGGGTTAGTCCGTTCGCGCGCGCAATCCTGCCGGCCGGCCAGCGTGATGGCCGTGATGCAGGTGGTGATGCGCGTGCTGGAGAACGGCGACCATGAGCCTCAAAGCGTACTTCACCGCGAGGTCACTTAGCAAGAACACAAGCTGCGCCGTTGACACCATGTGATCGGGTCGGTCACTCTTGAGCCCCATGAGAGCGATGGTGTGCACACTGGTGCTGGTCGCCGCGGTCGGCGTCAGTGCTTGCAAGCAGGGAGATGGCGCGCTGCCCGCGAAGTCCGGCGACGTTCCGAATCGTCTCGGCGACCTGAAACGCGACCTCGAGGCCGTGATCGGCGGCGATCAGCGGGCGATCGACGACTTTGCCGACGATCTGCGCGTGTTCACCGAGGAGCCCGACGGCCAGATGATGACGAAAGCGATGGCCACGACCGTGGGCTCGATGCTGGTGAGCCGTCGTGTCAACGACGAGGCGCAAACCAAAATCGTGAGCCTGTTGTGGACGGCCGTCGCGGCGCGCGAATTGAGCGAGCGTCAGGTGGACGCGCTCAAGGACGATGTGCGGAATACGCTGCTGTCGGTGGGTGTGACACAGCCGGACGCCAATCTCGCGGCCGGCCGTGTCGAGGACGTGCAGAAAGCAGTGACGCTCAGAACGCGTCGCTGGTACGAACGGTATTGATGACGGTCCGGCTCGAGCCGGAGCCTACCTACGTCGTCCGGCTAAAGCCGGACACTACGTACGCCGTCCGGCTAAAGCCAAACACTACGTATGCCGTCCGGCTAAAGCCGGACACTACGTACATCCGGCTAAAGCCCGGACGCTACTTTGCGACGGCCGCGGCCTTCTCGACGGCCTCCCACGGCAGCCCCGTGCGGCCGAAGTGACCGTAGTTGGTCGACTGCCGATAGATCGGACGAAGCAGATTGAGCTTCTCGATGATCGCGCGCGGACGGAAGTCGAAGTTGTTCATCACGAACTCCGCCGCGGCCCGCTCGTCGCCCGTGCCGAACGTATCGACCTTCACCGAGACCGGCTTGGCCATACCAATCGCGTAGCCGACCTGGATTTCCGCCTTCTTCGCAAAGCCCGACGCCACGACCTGCTTGGCGACGTAGCGGCAGAAGTAGGCGCTGCTGCGATCGACCTTCGAGGGATCCTTGCCGCTGAACGCGCCGCCGCCGTGACGGCCCCAGCCGCCGTAGCTGTCGACGATGATCTTGCGGCCGGTGACGCCGGCGTCAGCGGACGGACCACCGTGGATGAAGCTGCCGGTCGGATTCACGAACAGCGTCAGCTTGCTGTTCCACCACTGACCGAGCGCGCGGGGGCCCAGTTCCTCGCGAACGTAGTCGGTGATCTTCTTCTGGTCGGCTTCCGGGGTGTGCTGGGTCGAGACGACAACGGCGGTGACGTCCCTCGGATCGTTGCCATCGTAGTTGAGCGAGACCTGCGACTTGCTGTCCGGCCGCAGCCACGCGTACTTGCCGGCGTGGCGATCGTCGGCCATCGCCTTCATCAGCTTGTGCGCCAGGAGGATCGGCAGCGGCATCATCTCCGGCGATTCGTCGGTGGCGTACCCGAACATGATGCCCTGGTCGCCGGCGCCCTGATCGCCGCTCTGGCTCGTGGCCTCGGTGACGCCCTGAGAGATCTCGTTGGACTGCTTGGTGATCAGCTGAACGATCTTCAGCGTGGTGTCGCAGAAGGGCTCGGATGAATCGGTGTAGCCGATCTCCTTCACGGCCTGCCGCACGATCTTGTCGAAATCGAGCTTGGCGTTGGTCGTGATCTCACCAGCGAGGACGACATGATCGCTCTTGACGAGCGTCTCGCACGCCACACGGCTCCTGGGGTCCTGCTCGAAACACGCGTCGAGGACCGAATCGGAGATGTAATCGCAGACCTTGTCGGGATGCCCTTCGGAGACCGATTCTGACGTGAACGTGAAACGCGACATGTTGCTCCTCAAAAACGGAAAAAGCCCGCTCGTCGCGGGCCTGGGGTTCGCGACTTAGATAGCACGTGCCGGGTTACCGGCGGGCGCGGCCCATCAAGTCGGTGAAATCGCCGCACGCACGAAACGGATAAGTATAGATCACATCCCCGGCACGCCCGTTCGGCACGCGAAAAAGCAAACCGGAAAGTCTTTTGCGCCTATTTCTTCTGATGCTCCTTGATATAGCTCAGCGCGAACGCGGTCATTTGCGGGTTCGACAAGCCGATGGCTTCGCCTTCCGCCTGGGCCCGCTCGATCGGCCAGCCATCCTGCAGCGCCCGCTTGATCATCCACACGCCGCCGACGCGGTTCGCCGACCCGCAGTGCACGAAGACCGGCTGATTGCTCTTGTCCGCGACCGCCGCGAGGAATGAATCGACGACCTTGGAGTCCGGCTTCGCGACGTTGAACGGCAGGTGGATGTACTTCAAGCCGGCGGCCTGCGCGGCAGCGCGTCCGGCATCGATGTCGGCACCCGGCTCAGTGGCCTCGCGCAGGTTGATCACCGAAACGAACCCTTCCTTCTTCAGCGCCGACATCGCGCTGGGATCGACGGCGCCTCCGCAGCCGACCGTCGCATCCACTCGCGAGTAGTTGCGAATGCCGGGCATCTCCGATTTCTTGACCTGGGCCGATGCGGGAATCGCGACGAGCGCCGCGAGCGCGGTAGCGATGAGGAGTCGTGCGTACATGGAAAGCCTCCGAGGCGGATCTTACATCGGAGGCTTTGGCGGCCGGTCCGAAAGGACCGGCCCGACATTATCGTTCGACGGTAATCGTGACCGGTTCTTCGAGACGGACGGTCAGCGGTGAACCCGATGCCAGTGTGGCGTTATTGCGGCCGCCGGCCATCACGGCCGCGCCGCCCGCGCCCGCGCCAACGGTGCTGCCGATCGCAGCCCCCTTCGCGCCCCCGAGGATGCCGCCGATGATCGCGCCGCCAATCGCGCCGCCGCCAATCTTGGCCGCGCTCTCGCGTCCCGGTGAATCGCCCTCACGAATCACCGTTTCGGTGTGAATCGGCAGCCGGGTGCCATCGGCGAGGACGATTGACGTGAAGCGCACGCCCAGCCGGGCACGCTCGCGGAGGCGGCCGCCGCGTTCGACCAGCGTGACCTCGCCCTGCGCACGCGCCCCGGCCGGAATCGCCACGCGATCGCCGACCTTCACGTCCCGAGTCACGCGGGCGACGACCTCGTCTTCGAGGCGCGCATTTTCGCTCGAGACCGACGTTTCCATCTGAAGTCCGATCACCGACTGCCCGGACACCACCAGCTCCTCGAGCACCGGCGCGGCCGGCTCGATCGGACGGGCAGGCTGACTCTGGCTCTCCGGGATCGTGGGCGCGGGAATGGTCGCCAGCGCTTCCTCGCGAGCTGGTGCCGGCGGAGGAGCACTGACCGCCACTTGTGGCGCAGAACGCGGCGCGGACGACGGTTTGGCGGTGCGGGGTAGAGGTGCGGCCGGCTTGGGAACGGGCGTCACAGGTGCCAGCGGTGCAACGGGTGCCGGCGCCTCGGCCGGTACCGGCGCCGGAGGCAGCACGCCCTCGGATTGTTCGACCGCTGTCGATGGCGTTGGCGCGGCAGCCTCAACCGTTTCGGCCGTGTTTTCACCGCTGCCCCGCACGACCAGATATGTGCCGGCGGCCCCGGCAGTGAGACAAGCCGCTACCAGGAGCCCTGTCGCCGCCTTGCTGATCTCCATCGCTCTATCCTCGTACCTGCTGCTGAGAGCAAGGGCTATGCCTGAGTGGATCGCAAGATCGAGAAGGAATTCGGCGATCCGCCCAGGGTTTACCGGCCTGTTTTTCGGATCTGTCCTCTAGCCGCTATACGACGCCCCAACGCCTCGAGACCAAAGACCAAAGACCAGAGACCAAAGCCTATAGGCCAGCAGTCCTCAGCCCACGAATTTATACCCGAGTCCGTGGACGGTGAGGATGAATTGCGGGTGGCGGGGGTTTTCCTCGATCTTCTGCCTCAGCCAGGCGACGTGCACGTCCACGGTCCTCGTCGACGGCATGGCGTTGTAGCCCCAGACCTCGTTCAAGAGCTCGTCGCGGGAGAGCGCCGCGCCGCGGTGCTCGACGAAGTATTTCAGCAGCTTGAACTCGCGCGCTGACAGTTCCACCGACTGGTCGGCCTTCGTCACTTCCGCTTTCCGGAAATCCACCTGAATGTCACCGAAGCGGTAGGTCTCGCCGGTCAGCGTGGCCGCGGCCGTCTGGGCCGACATGCGCCGAATCAGCGCTTCGATCCGCGCCAGCAGCTCCACCATCTCGAACGGTTTGACCAGGTAATCATCGGCACCGAGCTTCAGGCCGACGACCTTGTCCACGACCTGGCCGCGAGCGGTGAGCATCAGGATTGGCGTGTGAATGCCTCGCTGCCGCAGCGTGCGGCAGACGTCGAAGCCGTTGCCCCCTGGCAGCATCACGTCGAGCAGGATCGCATCGAACGATTCCTCGGTTGCCCGGGCCAGGCCCTTCACGGCGTCGCCCTCGCTCTTCACCTCGTACCCTTCGGCGATGAGGCGATCGGTGAGAGTCATCACGAGGCCGGGTTCGTCCTCGACCAGCAGCACACGCCGCGAAGGCATGAGCTGAGTGTAGCGTTAGCCGTGCGTCGTCTGCAGCTCGGTGGCGACGGCCCGGGCGCGGGCGTCGGGAGGTACGGCCGGAAGCACGATGGTGAACGAGCTGCCGGCCCCGGCGCGAGTCGTCACGCTCACGCGTCCGCCGTGTGCCGCGACGATGCGCTTGACGAGAGAGAGGCCGAGACCGTTGCCGTGAATCTGCCGCTCGACGGCGTCGGCGCCGCGATAGAACGGATCGAAGATGTGCGGCAGTTCGGAGGCCGGAATGCCCGCGCCATGATCGCTCACGGTGATGCGCACTTCCGAGCGCCGTCGATCGAACGCATGCTCGGCGCGAATGCCCACCCAGCGATCGTGGCCGCCGTACTTCACGGCGTTGGCGATCAGGTTCTGCACCGCGGAGCGCAGCGCCGCCGCGTCTCCCATGACCTGTGGAAGCTCTGTCGCGATCTCGCGATGTACCTGCACCTCGGCGGATTCGAGCAGCGGCAGCGAGCTGTCAATCGCACCGTCGATGATCTCCGACGGTGGAAGCGCGACACGCGTCGCGAATCCGAGACCTGACTCGATCCCTGCGTACTGCAGCACGCGCTCGACCATCTCGCCGAGGCGCTTGGCTTCGGTCTGCAGCAGCTGTCCGTAACTCTTGATGCGGTCGCCGCCGATCACCCCGTGGGCCAGATTCTCGGCAGCGGCTCGGATCACCGCGACGGGCGTCCGCAGCTCGTGCGACACGCCGGCGACGAATTCCATCTGCTGTCGCGCGAGACGCTGCGAGCGCCGCGACGTGTCGACAAGGAGGCCGATGCTCACCGTCAGCAACAGCAGCACGCCAAAACTGATCCCGAGGTTGCGCCTGCGCGCGCCGCCCACGGCCGCCTCGAGCGATCCGCTCTGATGCTGCACGAGCAGCAGCCACCGTCCGAATGCGTCGGCCGTACGTGGTCCGAATTCTTCGGATGGTCCATCGTCGAAGCCGCGACGCCGGCCGCGAGGCTCGCGATCGGGATCGCCGCCCCGCGGCGGACGGCTGAAGAACGTCGGATCAACGCGAACGAGCAGGCCGGCGGTCGCGTCGGCGTGATCGCGTTCAACGGGTGCACCCGGATCGGAGCGATAGAGAACTTTGGTGGGGTCGTCCGAGCTCGTCACCGAGACGCGGTAGATATCACCGTCGGTGTGAATGAAATGGCGCTGGGCGAGCTCGGGCAGCATCTGCTCGCGGATGTAGGCCATGTTCAACTGGGTGATCGTGAAGCCGAAGACCGGTGTCACGGTTTGCGGAACCGGCGCCGGCGATTGCGGTACGACCAGGTTGCGCAGCGGCGTGACGATGAACTGGTCGTCACCGCGGAAGGACGGACGGCGGGTGGGCGGCCGCCCGGCAGAAAAGTCGGAGAACTCCTCCATGAATCGCTCGCGCCATTCGCCCAGCGATTCCGGCCATTCGGTCGGCTCGAAGACGTGCGATTCGGTGTTCCAGCGGCGCAGCCGCAACTGGCCGGCATCGGCGTCCACGAGCAGCACGGCTGCAACAACTTGAGGGTGGGCCGACGTATTCAGCCATGTCTCGTAGCGATCGGTGTACCGGTCGGAGGCGCCCTCGAGCGCGGTGGCCGGGCCGACCTGGAGACTCAGCACGGCGCGCACGATTTCGCCGTCGAAGTTCTCGCGGAACTGGGCCGCTGCCGTGCGCAGGTTGCGCTGCATGCGCTCGCGCTCGGCCGTGCTCACCTGACCGACCCAGCGGTACTGCAGCACCGCGAGCGCGGGGAGCAGGACGAGGAGTGCGCAGGTGACGAGCGTTGGTCCGGAGGGTTTGCCGATCTTCACGATCTGCGCGAGTGTACCATCAACGAAATGGCCGTAACACACTGAAATTCAGGCCTTTACAATTCTTAACAAAGTCTTTGCCCGTGCTTAACGACGCTCCTTTTGAGGGGCAGAAATAATGAGGGTCATGGTCATGAGGCGGGTCGTGTCCTCGCTCACCACCGGGCTTGTCGGCGTACTCGGCCTCCTGCTTCTCGGTTCCACGACCGCGGGTCAGACCGAGGACACCGCCAAAGGCGCCGCGCTCCTTGCCGAGGCTCGCAAAGCGCTCGGCGGCGACGACAAGATCGCCGCGGTCAAGCGACTCCAGGTCAAGGGCGAGATGCGTCGCGGCCAGGGCAATCTCACGCTCGAGGGCGACACGGAAGTGTTCCTCGAACTGCCCGACAAGTTCCGGCGCAACGAGTCGCTCAGCCTCGGTCCCGGCGGTCCGGGCATCGATCGCGTCGAGGTTCTCAACGGCAACGAGATCTGGGATGAGAACAACGGCGGCGGCGGCGGACGCTTTGGCCGCGGTGGCGACTTTGGCGGCGGCCGCGGTGATGGTGGCGGGCGCGGTGACTTCGGCGGCGGCGGCGGCTTCCGCCGAGGCGGGCTGGGTGGTGTACAGACCGGCGACGCGGATCAAGGTCGCGGGCAAGGCATCGATCCCGAGCGGCTGAAGGAACTGCAGTTGCGTAACCGGCGAACGGAAGTCGCGCGTCTGCTCCTCGCGTTCTTGTTGACGACCGACAGCCCGGTCGCATGGATCGGCACGGCGCAGTCTCCAGACGGTACGGCGGATGTCCTCGAGGTGAAGTCGGCCGATGGCACGGCGACGCGGCTGTTCCTCGAATCGTCAACGCACATGCCGCTGATGATGACGTGGAGCGGCGGAGGACAGCGTGGCGGACGCGGCGGCCAGGGTGCCCAGGGCGCCCAGGGTGCGGCGCCGCAAGCTGCCGCGCCGCCGGCCGCACCACAGGGCGGCGCCGCCGTAGATACCGCGCAAGGCCGCCGTGGACGTGGATTCGGTGGAGCGCAGGCCACGCTCGAGATGCACCTCTCTGAATACAAGGCCGTCAACGGACTCAAGCTTCCACATCTCATTACCCGCGGCACCAACGGCCAGACGGCCGAAGAGTGGGCGATCAAGAGCTATCGGATCAACCCGAACTTCAAGGGAAACACTTTCACCAAATGAAACGGTTCCTGCTGGTTCTTTTCGTTCTTCTCCTCGCGCCCCCGGCGGACGCGCAGAACGCCAATCAGACGCAGCTTCGTCTTGTCGTCGTCGACGAAACCGGCGCCGGGATTCCGAACGCCACGATCATCGTGACGCCGGCCACCGGGAATGCCCTGACGTTCACGACCGACGAGCGCGGTCTCGCGACGTCGCCGTCGCTGCCCTCCGGCAACGCCAAGCTGCACGTCGAGTTCGACGGGTTCGAGCCGTTCGACGGTGCGATCAACCTGCGTCGCGGCGCGATGAACCAGACGGTGACGCTGAAAATTGCCGGTCTGCAGGAAGAGGTCGTCGTCAACGACACGACGGCCGTCGACGATCGGCGCGGCAACTCGTTGAGCACGACACTCGAAGAATCGGAGATCGAGGAGCTGCCCGAAGATCCGGAGGAGCTTGCCGAAGTGCTGGCCGCGATGGCCGGCGGCTCGGGTGCGGTGTTCCAGGTGAACGGCTTCCGCGGCGGACGACTGCCGTCGCGCGACGAGATTCGTCAGATCCGCTTCCGCACCAACTCGTTCTCCGCCGACAACCACGATGCCGGCCGCACGCAGATCGAGATCATCACTCGGCCGAACGTGCGTGAGTGGAACGGCAACGGCAGCTTCAACTACCGCGGCGACGCGATGAACGCGCGCAACGCGTTTGCCGACGCCAAGACGCCGGAGCAGAACCGCAACTTCAACCTTGGCGCGCGCGGTCCGATCGTCAGGGGCAAGACGTCGATTCGCTTCGGCCTCGACGGCCGCCGCGATTATCAGGCCGACACCATCGTCGCGCTCGACGAGAACGGCAATCGCCTCGGCGATTACGTGCGGCGTCCGTCGGAGTCCACCAACGCCACCATCGGCTTCGAGCATGCGCTGACCAACAACCAGACGCTGCGCCTCGAGTATCGGCACGGCGAGAACGCGACCGAGAACAGCGGTGTCGGTGGATTCAATCTCGCCGAGCGGGCGTTCAACACCAATAGCAGCAACAACCAGCTGCGCGCCCAGGCGCAGGGCATCGTCGGCAAGAGCATGCTGCACGAGGTGCGTCTGCAAATGTATTGGCAGTCGAGCGCGCAGAGCTCGCTGTCGTCGGCGCCGACGATCGTCGTGCTCGACACGTTCACCAAGGGTGGTGCCGGCGTGTCGAGCCGTGGGTCGCAGCGGACGTTCGAGCTCGCCGAGAACCTCGACTTCAATATCGGGCGCAAGCAGCAGATGCGCGTCGGCTACCTGCTCGAAGGCGGGCGATACAGGAACTTCGATGCGCGGAACGCGGCGGGCACATTCACGTTCATGACGCTGGCCGACTACCAGGCCGGTGTCCCTGCCTCCTTCACGCAGCGGCTCGGCGAGGTCAACACGGCGTTCAACCAGTACAGTCTGGGCTTCTACTGGTCCGACGACATCCGTCTGAACAACAAGCTGTCGTTCGGAATCGGCGTGCGGAACGAGATGCAGTCGCACATCAGCGACCATCTCAACCTGATGCCGCGTGTCGGGTTCACGTGGACGCCGTGGGGAAACCGCACCTCCATTCGCGGCGGCTACGGACTGTTCTACGACTGGTACGAATCCAACCTCTACGACCAGACGCTGCGCGTCAACGGCATCGCGCAGCGCGACGTTCAGATTGATTTCCCGGGATATCCCGATCCGTACAACGGCTCGGTCGATACGAGGGTGAATCCGCCGGGACGCATTCAGGCCAGTCCGGATCTCGAGATGCCGAAGGTGCACCAGGCGTCGATCGGCATCGAGCGTCAGGTCACGCAGAACCTGTCGGTACAGGCGAGCTATCAGATGCTCCGCGGACGCAATCAGCTGCGTTCGATCAACATCAACGCGCCGGTGAATGCCGGACTCGATCTCGACGGCAGGCCGATCTGGGTCCGGCCGGACATCGCGATCGGCAACATCACGCAGTTCGATTCGACGGGCCGCTCGCAGAGCGACCGCTTCGAGATCCGCGGCACGTACCGCTTCCCGCAGCGCAACATCTTCATGAACGTGAACTACGCGCTCGGCCAGGTGAGGAACCATGCCGACAGCGCGACGACGCTGCCCGCGGACAATCTCAATCCCGGCGCGGAATGGGGTCCTTCGCGTCAGGACATCCGTCATCGCATCCAGGGGATGATCAACGTCCCAATCCTCTACGGCGTTCGCACCAGCATCAACGTGCAGGCGCAGTCGGCCCCACCGTACACGATCACGTTGGGTGAAGACGTGAACCGGGATGGCGTGTTCAACGAACGCCCGGGCGGCGTCGGCCGCAACACCGAGCGCGGCTCGGCGACGTGGACGATGAATCTGAACATCACGAAGCAGATCGCGCTCGGTGGTCCGCGTGGCGGCCAGGGCGGCGGTCCCGGTGGCGGTGGATTCCCCGGCGGCGGCGGCCGTCCCGGCGGATTCCCTGGCGGTCCTGGCGGCGGCAATCCGGGGCCTGGTGCTGGCGGCGGTGCGGGCGGCGGCGGGAATCAGCAGGTCCAGTTCGCGCAAGGTCCGGGTGGACGCGGCGGACAGGGTGGACGCGGCAACCGTGGCGGTGGCGGCGGCGATGCCGCGTTCAATGCGCGCTACAGCATGGAGTTCTTCATCCGCGCCGACAACGTGCTCAACAACGTCAACTACGGCAGCTACAGCGGCAGCCTGCGGTCGCCGTTCTTCGGCCAGCCGACCAGCGCCCAGCAGCCGCGTCGTCTCACGGTCGGCTCCGCCTTCCGGTTCTAGACGCGCTCTCGACGCCGTAGTCCGGGTCCTGTTGTTCGGACCCGGCGTCGAGGCGGGTCTACAAAGCAGGACCCGCCCTACAATTCGAGAGTGAAGATCTCTGTCGTCGGCGCCGGCGTTGTCGGCTGCGCCGTTGCCTACGAGCTTGCGTCTCGCGGTGCGCGTGTCGAGCTCATCGATCCGCGGGGACCTGGCCGCGGCGCGACCGGTGCCTCCGCCGGCATTCTCGCGCCGCTCGTCGAGGGCCACTCGCCGGCGCTGCTTCGTCTCGGCATGTGCAGCATCGCCATGTGGGACGACTTCATCCGCCGCGTCGAGAGCGAATCCGGCCAGACAATCGAGTACGAGCGCAGCGGAACGCTGCACATCGCACTCGACGACGCGCAGGCGAGCGACCTCGCGAGCGTGGCGAAGGCACTCGAATCAGCCGGCGTTCCGCATACCGTGCTCGATCGCCGCGACGCCCTGCGGCTGGAACGCGGCGTCACCGAGCGAACGGCGATGGCGCTGCTCGTGCCCGCGCATGGCTTTGTCGGGCCGCTTCCGCTCGTCGACGCGCTCGTGCGAGCGGCCACGGCTCGTGGCGTCTCGATCGTGCAGGCACGCGCGACGGACCTCGATCAGATCCGATCCGACGCGATCGTCATTGCCGCTGGAAGCTGGTCGGCCGAGGTCGTGAAGAGCCCGCAGCCGTTCGTCAAGCCGATCCGCGGCCAGTTGCTGTCGCTGTCCATGGAACGTCGCCCGGCGACGCGCGTCATCTGGGGAACGGAGTGCTACATCGTGCCGTGGCGGGAGGGGACGGTGCTCGTCGGCGCGACCGTCGAAGACGTCGGCTTCGACGAGCGGACGACTGCCGCGGGGCTGCGCGGTCTGTTGAACACCGCCGTTGAACTGATGCCCGCGCTGGAACAGGCACAGTTCCGCGAGGCTCGAGCCGGTCTTCGTCCGAAGACCGCCGACGAGTTGCCCGCCATCGGCCGTTCGTCGACAATGCCGCACGTGTTCTACGCCGCCGGGCACTATCGCAACGGAGTGCTGCTCGCGCCGTTGACGGCGTCGCTCATCGCCGACCTCGTGCTCGATGGGCGCGAGCGCCCCGAGCTGGCCGATGTCAGGCCGGATCGGTTCGGTTTGTGACCCTTCGACAAGCTCAGGGTCACCCCGAGCGGGGGCGAAGGGTGGGGCTGAAGAAGTTCTATTCCTCGCGCGAAGTCGCCGTCATGACCGGGCTGAGTGCGCGGCAGCTCCAGTGGTGGGACGCGCGGCGTCTGTTCGTGCCGGCGATTGCCTCGCATCGCACCGAGGCCGGGGGGTTCACGGAGCGGCGCTATACACCACTGGATGTTCTGGAGCTGCAGGTGCTCGCCGATCTGCGGCGGCGCAAGTTCTCGATTCCGCAGATTCGTCGTCTCCTCACCACGCTGCGCGAGGTGTTTGGTATTCGTCTCTACGAAGCGATCGGCGACGGCGGACCGATGGCGCTCTTCATTGGCGGCGATCAGCTCTATGCGCGCACGCAGGACGGTCGTCTGTACAACATGGATCGTCCAACGGAGCCGCTGTTGATGCTGGGCGAGGAGTTGCCGCTGCGGCCTGTCGCGGCGCGCGTGGCCAGGCGTCGAAGAGCGGGCGTGAGGCGGGTCTGAAGACGTTCGCAAGAAGGGGCGACGCGTGCGCCGACCCTACTTGCGGCAGTTGCCGCCCTCGCAACGGTTGTTCTCGTTGCACACCATCTCGTAGAGACCCGTCTTCTCCCACTCGGGATGACGCTTCATCACCCACTCGACCGACCAGGGCTTGGTGAAGATCTTCGGATCGTCCACGGTGAACTCGTAGGCGATGGTGTCGCGATCGACGCGGCGGAGACGTTCGACCGTACGCAGCGCCTCGGTGTGCATCCGGTACTCTTTCGGGTTCTGGTAGTACCAGTCGTCCAGCGACCAGCGCTTGTAGTTCTTCCCCTCGATCACCAGCGTGTCGCCTTCCCAGCGCCCGACCGGCTCACCGTAGAACGTCGGCTCGATGTCCGTCTTATGTGGACGCCCGTCGAGCGGGATGATGCGCGTGACGTTCATGAACTCGGTGGACATCACCAGGTATTGCGGCGTCTGGATCATCTGAATCGGATACGGTCCGAGGAACGCTGACGGAAATCCCGACGGCATGCAGAAGGCGCGCGGCTCGTCATGACGCGGGTCGCCGGTGCGCGGCTCGTAGAACAATGCTTCGCCGCCCGGCACGAACGGCGCCATCTTGGCGCGATTGAACACCGTTGCCGCGCCCTTGGCGCCCGGCTCTTTCGGGTTGTCCCACATTCCGGAGAAGTCAGGCTTGCCGTCGGCGGTGCGCGGAACCTGATTCGCCGCCGGCGGCGACTGTGCGGTCGCCAGCTGGCTTCCGATGACTGCAAGCGCAATCAGCGTGAGCAGCGCTGCGACGTCGATGCGAATGCGTGACATGTTCGACCTCCCTCAGCGCGGCGCGCGGTCTTCGTTCGATGCGGTGAACACGCTGCGGCCGTCGGCGAACGTGACCCGGCCGCCCGATGCGTTGTTCGATCCGTCGCGCGCACGGAAGCCCTCGACGACGACCACGTCGCCTTTCTTCATCGCGTCGCGGCTGATGCCACGGCGCTGCAGGACGCCGGGCGGTCCCGCCGAGAAGCCCCAGTTCGTCACCTTGCCCTGGTCGTCTTTCACGTCGACGTAGAACCAGATGTGCGGATTCGTCCACTCGACCCTGGTGACGACGCCGGTGACTTTGACCGGTTTGTTGGAGTCGTACTCCGCTGCGAACGAGTGATGGGCGTTGACGAGCGGCGTCGCGAGCATGAGCAGCGCACCGAGCGACGTCAGCAAACGCGCGGTCATGTGCTTTCTCCTGGGCGCATTGTAACGAGTCTGCTTGTGAGCCGCGCCATATAATTCGCCGAGCTCTATGGTGCTCGCACCTGGCGTCCGCCTCGGTCCGTACGAGGTTCATTCGCGCATTGGCGCGGGAGGCAAGGGCGAGGTGTGGAAGGCGCGCGATATCAAGCTGAATCGCGACGTCGCGCTCAAGGTGCTGCCGGAAGCGCTCACGCTCGACGCCGAGCGCGTCGCACGTCTGACCCGGGAAGCTCAGGTGCTCGCGTCGTTGAACCACTCGAACATTGCCTCCATCTACGGCTTCGAGGACGGCGGCGCCGCGCATGCGCTGGTCCTCGAATTCATCGACGGACCCACACTCGCCGATCGGATTGCCGCCGGCCCGCTCCCGCTGGACGAGGCCCTGCCGATTGCCCGGCAGGTCGCCGACGCGCTCGAGACGGCACACGAGCACGGCGTCATCCATCGCGACCTGAAACCGGCGAACATCAAGGTTCGTCCCGACGGCACCGTCAAGGTGCTCGACTTCGGGCTCGCCAAGGCGCTCGAGGTCGCGCCAGGATCGGGCGTCGCACCCGCGCTCTCACTCTCCAACCATTACGTCACCAGCCATGACTCGCGCAGGCGTTGTTCTTGGCACGGCCGCCTACATGAGTCCGGAGCAGGCGCGCGGCCGCCAGGCCGACCAGCGAAGTGACATCTGGGCGTTCGGGTGTGTGCTGTTCGAAATACTCACCGGCGGGCGCGCGTTCGCTTGCGGGCACGCCCAGGGTGCACACGTCGCCATCGTTTCTTCCGGACGGGCGCCGCTTCTTGTTCGGGGCCAGCCGCGGTCCGACAGCTCACGAAGTCTTGCTCGCTTCACTCGACAGCGCCGAGACCATGAAACTCCTCGAGACGGAGTCTCCGGCGATTTATGCATGGCCGGGGTATCTGATCTACGTCAAAGGTAACGTGGTGCTGGCGCACCCGTTCGATCCTGAGCGGGGAGTTTTGACCGGCGATCCGGTTCCATTCCCCGTGATGGGGAACGCGCTCGGGCAGGTCCAGTTATCCGCATCGACCAACGGCGCAGCCGTGTACCGGCCGGCCTCGCTCTCGCGCGAGCTGGTGTGGGTGGATCGTCAGGGACAGCGATTGAGTACAGCCGCGCCTGCGGCGCTGTATGACAACATCGCGCTCTCTCCAGACGGGAAACGCGTCGCATTCGATCGCTTTGCCGAGGTGAAACAGGACGTCTGGGTTCTCGATCTGGAACGTCAGTTCTCGTCACGGTTCACCACCGCGCGGCCGCTCAACGCTCGATGGTGAGCGCAAGCCGCGGAAAATCCTCGGCAGCAACTTCAACGAGAGTCAGGGACAGTTCGCGCCGGGAGGGAAGTGGTTCGCCTAGGTGTCGGACGAATCGGGCCAGCCGCAGGTGTATGTGCAGTCATTTCCCACGCCGACGCAGCGAGTGCAAGTATCCACGATGGGTGGGACTCAGCCCCGGTGGCGGGATGATGGTGGTGAGCTGTTCTACGCGGGACTGGATGCGAAGCTCATGTCGGTATCGGTTCGGGCCGGACAGACATTTGAGATTCAGGCGCCGCGCGGGTTGTTCGACACGTCGCTCGATCCCCTCGCGCTGCGTCAGAGCTACGCCGTCGCGCCTGATGGCAAGCGATTCCTCCTGCAGTTCCCTTCTGGAGTGGCGTCGGCGTTGACAGTGGTGCTCAACTGGCCGGCACTGTTGCAGCGGTCGCGATAGCGGCCGTTACTTAATCGGAAAGACCTTCTCGAGATCGTCGGCGGGCCGCGGAATGACGTGCACGCCGACCAGCTCGCCGACGCGGCGCGCGGCGGCGGCGCCCGCATCGGTCGCCGCCTTGACTGAGCCGACATCGCCACGAATCAGCGCCGTGACCAGGCCGGCATCGACTTTCTGCCAGCTGACCAGCGTGACGTTCGCCGTCTTGAGCATCGCGTCGGCGGCCTCGATCATGCCGATGAGACCCCGCGTCTCGATCATGCCGAGCGCGTCGCCGATGTCTGCCTTGTCGTGTGCCACGGGCCGCATCTTACCATCGCTCGCGACGGCGAAGCTCGGTGATGTGCGCGAGATGATGATGCGAGTGCCAGGCATAGAGCTGTAAGTGGTGATCGAGCGTCATCTCGGTCTTCAGTTCAGGATGGACGAAGGACCGCGTGAACTGATCGATCGCCATGCCGTTGACGACAGCCACCCACCGGGTGTGAATGCCCTCAATCAGGCTGAGCGACACGGCGATGGGCAGCTTCATGTCGGACAGCGTGGACCAGGCGTTCTCGTCGTACGGCTTGATCGTCGGCGTGTCCTCGGTCAGGGCGAGCTTGACGCGAATGTACCCGTTCATGTGGCTGTCGGCCACGTGATGAACCACTTGACGCACCGTCCAGCCCTCGGGGCGGTACGGTGTGTCCAGTTGTGTGTCGCTCAGGTCGGTCACCGCCTCACGGATGCGCGCCGGAAAACCTTCGAGTGCGTCGATGGCCGCGCCACGGAGCTCGTGAGTGACCGGCATGACCGCCTTGAATCGTCCGATGGGGTAGCGGAGGTCGGCGGGGGCGTTGGTCATGCACCTTTCTAACACGTCCGGCTGAAGCCGGACACTACGACGCGAAATGTAGTGTCCACCTTTAGCCGGACGATCGTGCTCATGAGTCCCCGCTAGAATCGATGTCTCAGCCGCATGACTCTCGTCACCGCCGAAGACAACATCCTCGAAAGAATTCTCGACGACACCTTCGTGATCTGGAACGAAGGGCTGTCGCGCAGTGCATACGGTCAATGGAATCGCGCGCAGCTGCGAACCCCATGGGGCCGTCGTCATCTGCAGCGCTACGCGTCCATCGACGATCGCGGACGCGTGCTCGCCACTGCCAAGCAGTATCGCTTCGACGTCCGCACCGGCGGCCGCGACGGATGGATGTGCGGCATTGGCGCGGTGTTCACGCCGCCCGAACATCGTGGCCACGGCCATGCATCGGCGCTGATCCAGGAGCTCGTGTCGCGCGCCCAGCGCGACGGCGCACTGCTGGCGGGATTGTTCTCCGAGATCGGGGCGACGTTCTACGAGCGGATTGGCTTTACCTCGGTGGTGCTCGACGAGGTCACGATCACGGTGAACCGTAAAGGCGGCGCGCCGGCCGTGCTCGTTCGCGCCGGTGAGGAGCGCGATCTCGAGGCTGTCGCCGCGATGCACGCGACACGTTCGGCGGCTGCACCGTTCGCGCTGCGCCGCGACGCCTCATTCGTGCATTACGCGATCGCGAAGAAGCGGCTCCTTGCCGGACTCGGCACGCCTGGGTTGAGACAGCTCGAGTTCTTCGTTGCCGAAGAAGGCGCGTCTGCCGTCGCCTACGTGGTGCTGAACGAGAACGCGAACGGGTGGACACTCGAAGAGGCCGGCGACCGCGATCCGGCCGGCGCGAGACTCGGTGCGATGCTGCAGGTGCTGCTGGCCAGAGAGCCAAGTCACCGCACGCCGCTGATACGCGCGTGGTGGCCGCGCTCGTTGGCGGTGCCGCCGCAGGTGCAGCTCGTCGATCGTTCAGTGCCGAAGGATATCTTCATGGTGAAGCCGCTCGGCGACGCGGCGATGCCGAAGACAGCGGACGATGTCTTCTACTGGCACGCGGATCATTTCTGACCGCGCGCACGGCTGACGCGTCCGCTCTACGGATATCGCTGTAGAGCGGTGGCTTCAGCCTCCGCGAACAGTGAGCGTCAGGTCGAGATTCTTGTTCTCGCCTTCGTCGAGCGAGAACGTCGTGGCGCGTCCCTTCATGCGCTCGAGGAACGCCGGGTCCTGGAACTCGCCCTGCTCCAGGTAGTCGACGGCGACAGCGAGGTAGCGCTCGCCAGGCGGCAGCGATCGCGC